>MDSW01026316.1_pt1 | contig 62489 bp, 57 predicted proteins | sample 811171 | NCBI WGS metagenome assembly MDSW01 (sample SAMN05326641, study PRJNA326480) | marine metagenome | isolation source: seawater | place: Atlantic Ocean: North West | collected 2012
CAGCGGAGTGGAGCAATTTTTGTGGTATAAAGGAGCGTAGCGACACCACAAATAATTGCGCAACGTAGCTGGCTCCGCGTGCATTGGATTGTTATACGTGGCCATCACCCTTCTTGCGCTTTTCAAACTCTTCAACAATAAGCTGCCCAATAGATTTATTCTCTTTTTTGGCTGCTGCTTTGATTTCATTCTTTAATTCATCTGTTAGGCCGAATTTTATATAAGATCTCGTCTTTACTCCCTCCAGATCTTTTTGAAACTTATCAACCTCAGCCCAAGATGTATCTAGCTTTTCTTTAAATGAATCTATTTTCTTATCTAACTCATTGTCAATTGCAACTGCACGCTCTTGAGATTCCACTTGAGCTTCTAGAGACTCAAGACCTGTTTTTAACGAATCTATAGTTTCCTTCAGCTTTATCGTCACACCTATCGCATCTAGGAAGTTGTCTTCATTAGAATAATCGCTCGGTGCATATAAACTGGTGGGTTTCCACCAAAGAACCCAGAAGAATAAAATCACAAGAACTGTTGGGAAGCCCATTACAAACCATACGAAGATTATCTGTATTTCTTTATCGAGAGCTACAAGTGCAACGGAGCATGCGATTTCTGCTAAGCCAGCGAAGATAGCAATTATAGTTAACGGATTATTAATTCTTTTCATCGCCTACCAAGTTCCTCTTGACTTACATATTTCGTATAACATTTATATCTATGTACCAAATACACATATCCCCAGATATCACCATCATAACCATCTCTAGGTTGCCTATCTCCGGATCTAACGAACTCAGTAAACTTATCCCCAGAATTTACTTTGTTCATGCGTACTGAGCACCCTTATTTCCGAACAATATTTAAGTAAAGTGCCCGCGTATAAAAATGTGTCTACTGTTCTATCAATTTGTAAGGGGTCAGGATTGCAATAACGGTTTGTGATAATGAGCCACGCTTTTCCGACAGAAACATCTGGTCTCATTACCCCAATAGATGTCTGTCAGTATAAAGACTGCTTAAAGATGCATCAAATACTTTACAATCCCCGGCTTTTTTACGCGCCGCCCGTCTCTATAGTCGGAGCCCCGTTCCGGCCCCGGCTGCGTTTCCATCCTCCCGCGCCGGGGTGTTTTTTCTAAATCCATAAACCAAAAGGACTTACATAATGAGTAGCACGGATTATGCTGCCAAGCTGGCGGCCATTGAGGCCATCAGCACGGATAGCATCAAAAAGCCTAACCTTCCTATCAAACACTACATTCAAGAGGCAGAGAACCTGTACCAGTGGGTGCAGCCGGATCAGGATGCGCCTGCGGCCTATGGGTTGCGTGATCAAATGTTGCGCACTATGCGCTATGCCTATCGCCATGATGAGGTGTTGTTGAAGCGGGTGGCGCAGATCGCTGAGGGTACGGGCCACGCCGATATGATTCAGGATTTGAATGATATTGCGATTCTGGGCCGCGCTCACCCTGAGCCGTTGCAGGTGGTGGGTGTGGGGGCCGAGCAGTTGCAGCAGGCTGCCACCACGGCGGATGCCATGGCCGAGTTGTTGGCCCAGGTGAATGGCGAGCGGGCAGGGGGCAACAGTGCCCGTGTGATTCGGGATCAGGCGTATATGCACCTGAAGGAGGCCGTGGATGAGATCCGCGCCTGTGGCCAGTTTGTGTTCTGGGATAACGAGAGCCGTCAGGAGGGTTACCACAGCCGCTATCGGCGCTCCCAACGTCGCACCACCCCTTCCCCCGAGCCCATTACCGAAGAAACACCAGCGTAAGGGCTTCCCCGGGGCAAGTTGGTCGTCCCCCGTACAGCTTGGGCCTTCCCCCGGGGTGAATTGGTCGTCCCCCGTACAGCTTGGGCCTTCCCCCGGGGTAAGTTGGTTATCCCCCGTACAGTTCAGGGCTTCCCCCGGGGTTTTTACCCTTCCCACCACTGCCCCTGGGTATTCTTACTCTTGTCTTCACCAGTATTGGCGGTATACCTTGTGCGCTTACATTTTCTTTCCAAGGCAGGTTTCTTATGCAACTTCTCGGTCAAAACTATTGGGGCGGCGTCTGCGGCTTTGTGTCGGTGGTTCACGGTATTTTGTTGTCCAGCAGTGATAGCAATGCGCTGGATGGATTGAGTAAGAATGAGCTGGAATACAATTTGGGGTTGTCCGTTTTGGAGTTTTTGCGCTACGCCAAAGTGAGCAAGCCTGAGGTGGCCACTGAGATGGTGAATTTCACCCGGGCGTTTGGCGGCGCTCATGCGAATAAAACCATTGATTCACTGATTCAGGAATGCCAAACCGCCGTTCAGGCTATCAAGGGGGGCACGAATGGGAATAAGGCCACCGAGGCAGGTTGGGGTGTGGCGATGACCAAAAACGCCCTGAAGGAGTACATCAAATGGGTGGGTGGCACGGCCACGGAGGTGCCCCATACCGATGTATGGAGCCAGCAGAATTTAAGAAATTTCAGGAATTGCGTGTGCGGTGTGGGTAATACAGCCCACAGGAACACGCAGTATCTGGGATTACGCCATTGGGTATACATCAATGAGGCGGGCCAGATGTACAACTGGGGGGCCACCACGGATCTGGCCAACAGCGCGGACCGCCCCTATCCCCGGGCTGATCACAACTATCTGGTGCATGTATTGAGCTTGGGGTAGGGGCCTTATCATGGCCATCGTTGATTACGTCCAACAGATGTGGAGCCTGGCCCGTGATGGGCAGGCTCAGGGCGTTTTCTTTTTTGCTGCGCTGTATGCGTTGGTCATGCTGTTGTATTCGCTGCGCTATCAAATCAAGGTGTCTTCCCGGCCCAGTGTAATGGGTGAATTGGTGGATGAGCGCATTAGGGAGTTTGGTTATGCCCATGCGCCCTCACAGAAGGATTATGTGGCCGCTGTATCGTACCGGTATGTTGTGGAAGGTAAGGAATATACCGGCAGCAAATTATCACCCTGGGTGTTTGTAACCAACAACAACGCCCGCTTTATTCTGAAAAAGCAGTTGCACTCAATGGGGCGGGATAGCAGCGGAAAGGTGGCGGTTTACTACGATCCGAAGCAGCCGCACAAGAGCTTTCTGGTTAAACCGGGGCGGTTCGGAAAACTCGTTACTGCCGTGTTGGCGGTGGTGCCGTGGGCGTTGTACTGGGTTCAATACTACCCATAGCCTGCGGAATAAAGCGGTATGGAAATCCGCGATACATTCATTCAAGTGGGCATAGGGCGGTGGATTTAGACTGGGATTCTATTTTATAGATGGAACCCTGTTATGAATAATCACCCTACCGGAACGGATAATCTGAAAAACCTCTGGCATCAATCCTGTACCCGCCTGATTAAGGGGCTAGGCCGTCGTTGGGCCGGGCTCGAGCGCAGATCGATCGAGCTTGAGCAGGGGCGCAAGTACGCCTATTACGATAATAATCGTCAGGGGAAAGACGTCGTTCTGCTGATTCATGGCTTCAATGCCGACAAGGATCATTGGATTCCTTTGGCTTCAAGGTTAAAACAATATCATATTATTGCACCGGATTTATGTGGCCATGGTGATTCCTGGTATGAGGAATCCTATACCCATGACATTCCCTTTTATGTCAACGAATTGAAGAAATTCGTTGATGCCTTGGGCGTGCAGCGATTCCATATGGTGGGCAATTCAATGGGCGGATGGATTACATCGCTCTTTTGTGTAGCCTACCCTGAAGATGTGCGTAGTGTGGTGTTGTTGAATTCGGTCGGAATTAAGCCGCCAGTGGTTAGCCCGTTTTTTAAAGCGCTGTCTGAAGGTAAAAATCCGTTCTTTTTCTCCAATCAGGCGGAATTCGATCAGCTTTTGAAGATATCTGTGGCAGATGTTTCCGCAATTCCAAAGTCGATAAAGCAGGTTTCTTATCAAGAGGGGCTTGAGCGTATGGACAGGGCCAGAAAACTTTTTGCCGATATTATGGATGAAGATGAACGGCTTACTCACCCGGATCAAATGGTGGATAGTGTGCTCGCGAATATCATGCAGCCTGCGCTGATTGTTTGGGGTGATAAGGATGGGATTATGGATTCATCAATGGCGGACGTGTTTCAACGTGGGATTCCCAACAGTCAGGCCGTTATTATGAGTAATGTAGGGCATGTACCCATGCTGGAATGCCCAAAAGAAGCCGGGCGTTACATTAAGGGGGTTCTGGGTAGCCAGGTTCCACTGTCGGTGTCGTTGGCGGCGCAATGATGTGGGCGCGAATGGTTTTGTTAAACAGTGAGCTGGGGCCGATGCCCCACATGTTCTGAAAGGTTCTGGTGTAGTGAGCGGAGTCGGCGAATCCGGCGCTGTAGGCGGCATCGGTCAGGTTTTGGCCGCTGCTGATAAAAATCATGGATTCATACATACGATGCCATAGCCGGAGCCGGCGTATGGGCATCCCGGTTTGCTGTTTGAAGCGTCGCATCAGGGTGGGAACGGACATGCCAACCATGTTGGCCAATTCAGTGATCGGAATGTTGTCCTCGAATTGATTTTTGATGGCGGCAACCGCAATGGCAATTTCCTGGTCCGTCAGAATCAGATCGCTCTGATTCCCAAATGTGTAATCCAGTAGCGCCGTTAGTTGAGTGTAGGTGGGTGATGAATCTGAAGGTTGTTGGTATAGCTTGGTTAGCAGTGTGCGAAAGTCCGCTTCTTCATTCAGATCGCAGTAGGCGCCATCCCTCGTATGCGCAGCGGAGAAATGATAGGTAAACATTTTATAGTCTTCACCTAATACATCCAGGTGGAAAACTGCAACCGCTTGGATGCCGGTGTTAATCGTAACCTCGGCATTAGGGGGGATGAGAAAGCTATATCCCTCCAGGGTTCTGTTCGCCAGCCTTGCTTGGATGGGCTTGCCCAGACTGATGATCAGTGTCGCGGCACCGTAGGCCACTTTGAGGGGACGCGGCAGTTTTCCCAGAAAAAGCGTGCGCTTTTCCCAGGGGTACATATAAGCGGGTGGTTTTACCAAAGTGGTATTCATCAGTTGGTGATAGCCGTTTGCATCGGTGTATTTTTATTTAATCACACAGTGATTATTTTTTTAGATTGTTTTCTTATTTTATGTCAGTGTCGCAAACCCAGAGGTAATAACGATTATCGCTGTCGGTTTTACGTCACTATGGCCTGCGTCCAAATGATTGCGGCTATCCTGTTCGTTTTCAAGGAAAATTCACGGATGCTTTCGGTATCACTTTGCTGTTCTTTTGTTGCGGTTGCGGCAGATGATCGGTTTGTTCAATTTCATCGGATTTTGCTGTTTTATAATGTCAACCGGAGCCTCTCTTTCTTGGCGAAAAACCCATAAATAACAATGATTTGCTTGTTTGTTGAGCGTGTAGACCTCTGCTAGATTTTGATCTCAATGTAGGTGTGAAGTTCCGAACTTCACGCTTCATACGGTGCCGACGCAGTTGCGGTTCCTGTTGGTCATAGCGGAGTGATAAAGATGAAAAGACGGTTACTGGTTATATTTGCCCTTGGTTTGTTCGCCATGGGTGTTTTGTGCCGGTCGGCGTACGCCGATATGGATTTAGAGGAAAGGGTGCGGATATCCGGATTTGGTACGGTTGCTTTTGCGTTGAGCGATGATCAGGATTCTGACTACCGAGCCAATATTGAACAGAGTACCGGTGTTGGCAGCAGCAATAACCCTGATGGTGGCTTGGATAGCATCTTTGGTGCACAGGTTGATGTGGCTATTACGTCCAAGCTCACGGCCACCGCTCAGATTATTTCCCGCAGGCTCTCGGATTACAACAGCACTCAGCCTTACTTTGAATGGGCCAATCTCAAATACGATGTCAATGAACAGTTGTATCTGCGTGCCGGACGTTTTGTTGCGCCGACCTTTTTAGTGTCTGAATCGCGCATGGTGGGCTATGCGCAGCCCGCCGTGCGCCCCGTTGCTGAGGTGTATTTGCTAAGCCCCATCTCTTATATGAATGGCTTCGACACCGGTTATAAATTTCTATGGGGTGATTCGCTGGTTAAATTGCGAGCCGGATTCGGCTCTTTAAATCAAGAGATTAATCAGGTCAACGGGACCCTGGATTTCACTTTCGACATTAAGTCATTCGATGCAACCTTTGAAAAGGGTGGCTCCAAGTTCAGGATTGGTTATCAAAATTTCAAAATGGACGTCAAGAATGATGCATTGGAATTATATGATGTGGCCATGGACATGTTGGAGGCCAACGGCGTAGCCAATGCAGCGTTGATTCATGACCGAATGCAGCGTCTGGATGTGCCGACCGATTTCATCAGTATCGGTTATATGTATGACGAGGGTGGGCTCTTCGTTCAAACCGAATATGCCCGCAGAGAGTTTGACTCCGATTTTGCACAGAGCCTGGATGGGGTTTATTTTCTGGGAGGCTATCATTTCGGCAACGTATCCCCTTATTTCTCGGTTAGTAAGCTGATTCATCGCAATCAGGCCAAGTTCCCTGATCTTGATACCTCCTCAATAGATCCTGGTTTGGGTGGTTTAGTGAGTGCGGTCAATGCCGGTTCTGAATTTCTTATTGAGCGTGATGCGGTTGGTGCGGGTGTGCGCTGGGATATTTCCGGTGGCTATGCGCTGAAAGCCCAATGGGATTATGTGATGAAACCAAAGAACACTGCAGCAGAGTTTGTAAATTACACGCCGGAATTTTTTGCTCAAACCCGCGATATCAACATTATTTCAGTTGCACTGGATTTCATTTTTTAGGAGGACATGACTATGACACGCATACTTTCTTTTGTTAGTCCTCTTTTGCTGATGGTGATGCTCAATATAGCCCACGCTGATGTAGTGGTGGTGGTCAGCAAAGACAATCCCGTTTCGGAGCTGACGCAACAACAGGTGGAACGTATTTTTCTGGGTAAACTCATGCAGTTCCCCGATGGGCGCAGCGCCATTCCCCTGGATATGCCTCACAATGCACCGGTGCGTGATGATTTCTACGAGCGGACTACGGGCAAAACGGATGGCCAGGTACGTTCCTATTGGTCAAGATTGATTTTCACGGGTGGTGGTGTGCCCCCGAAGATGGCGATGTCCTCGGAGGATATGTTAAGACTGGTTGCGGATAACCCCAACACCGTTGGCTATGTTGCAGCCGGTGAGATTAATGATGCGGTAAAAGTGGTGTGGACACCTGAGTAATAGCAGGTTCATGGCGCGGGCCTGGTTGGGTGCAGGCCCGCATGCTTTATTTCGCAATGCTTTTTCCAAACCCCCACTGGAACGGCCGGTGAATGGCGCTCGGAAACAGGCGTTTCAGCCAATCCCCCAGATAGGAATCAAACCCCACCCGTACCTGCATTTTGTTTTTCTGCACCGCGTGCACCACTTTTTTTGCCAGCTTTTCCGGTGGCATTCCATAGCGTTCCATGAGGCCCGCCAGTTTGTTGGTGGTGGCCATGTTGCTACCGGATTTGCCGGCAGCGCTGCGTAAGATGTTGGTGCGAATGGTGCCGGGGTGAATGCTGGTAACGCCGATTTGGTAGTGGGCCAGTTCCACCCGCAGGGTTTCGCTCAGGGATTTCACCGCCGCTTTGGTAAGGCAGTAGGTGCTTTGGTTGGGCATGCCCAGGTAGCCCGCCAGGCTGGAGGTGTTGATGATGTGGGCCTCATCCTGTTTTTTCAGGTAGGGCAGAAAATAATAGCAGCCATAGAGTACACCCCACAGGTTGATGCCCATGACAAAATCGATGTCCGCTTCGGTGTTCTGTTCAAAGGTTTTGTTGATGGTGACCCCGGCGTTGTTGAACAACAGATGAATGGCACCGTGCTGTTGTTCGATGGTTGCCGGTAAGGCTTTCATGGCCTCCCGATCCGCCACATCGCACAGGTGGGTGCTGATGCGTTTGTCGGTGATACGGGCAAGGGTGTCGGCGGTTTCCTGCAGGGCTGCTGCGTTGACATCCACCAGCGCCAGATGACAGCCCTGTTCGGCAAAGGCGCACGCCAATGCACGACCGATGCCGCTGCCGGCACCGGTGATGACGGCCACTTTGTTGTGGAATGATTTCATAGCCTGTGTTGCCCGCGAGTCGTGTTGTTGTTTGCTGAAGACTATAAGCGAGGCCAGCCATTTATGCAATGCTATTGCATAAATGGCTGTGGGGTGTGTTCAAAGTGTTCCTGCAGGGCGGCGATATTCAGTGACACGATGCGGCGGCCATGAATCCGGCACAGCGCCAGGCGCTGAAAACGGGACAGGATCCGGCTCACGGTTTCCATGGCCAGGCCCAGATGGTTGGCCATATCGCGCCGTGACATGGGCAGCGAAAAATCCAGGATGGGCAGTTGCAGGCGGCGGCGATGCAAGGCGTACCGCAGCAGCAGATAGGCCACCCGCTGTTCTGCTGATTTGTGGTTGAGAATGGCCATGGTGTGCTGATTGCGTTCGATTTCCCTGGCCATCATGCGGAAAACGTGATGCTGCAGGCTGGGCACACTGCTGCTGAGTTTCTCCAATTGCGCAAATTCTATGGCGCAGACGCGGGCGTTGCCCAGTGCCAGGCAGGAGGTGGTGTAGTGGTGGGTGTTGATGCCGTCCAAACCGAACACATCCCCGGGAAAGAAAAAGCCGGTGATCTGTTCACAGCCGCCGGCGTCCAGTAATACGGTTTTGACCGCACCCGATTGCACGATGAAGACGGAATTGAAAACGTCGTCCTGGCGGAACAGGTACTCCCGCCGCAGCACGTGGATCTCCTGGTGGCGGATCAGGTTGCTCAATACGGAATCCCGCAACGACGCCGGTTGGCCGGAGAACAGGGCGGGTAAACAGTGCTCATTAAGGCCACAGGACCGGCACGGGTGTGATGGTGTGATGTGGGGTTGTCCTGGGGGGGAGTGCTGGCTGAGTGTTTGGCAATCAATGGTTTCGACGCTGGCGCTGCCGATTTTGGTTGCTCCGTTCATGAAGCGGCCTCCGAGTCCATTCGATTTTTTGTTTTACGATTCCCTCAGTGTAGACCCGCCTCTGTGTTTTTAAAGCGCCCGGGCCAATCTTGCCCGGCGGTCTAAGTCTGCGATTGGGCTATGGCCTGTTCCAGCAGGGGGATCAGCTCACGCTGGATCTCGTGCAGTGGTTGTACCGAGCGTTGGGCCCGGCACAGGGCGATGCTGCCTTCCACCGCGGCCACCACCAGGGTGCAGAGGGATTCTGCCCGGCGCGGGGTAACCCCCTCCCGTTGCAGTGCGTGTTTGAGCAAGTGGTGCCAGTCATTGAACACCTGATTGGTTTTCTCCCGCAGGCTGCCCAAGCCCGGAATAGGCTGATCCTCGCCATCGTAGGGTTCCACCGCCGCCACCAGAATCGGGCAACCGGCATCAAACTGGCTGTCCTCCAGCATTTTGCCCCACTGTGTCATAAAGCTGGCCAGCCCCCGCACGCTGCCCTGGGATTCCAATACCTGTCCCAGGGGCACCGAAACCTGCTCACCCGCAAATTGCACAGCCTCCACCAATAGCTGGTGTTTGCCACCGGGAAAATGGTGGGGAATGGCACCACGGGAGGCTTCCACATGGCCCACCACATCCCGCAGGCTGGTGGCGTTCAGCCCTTTGCGGCGGATCAGGTCGGCGGTTCCGGCCACCAGTCGCTTGCGGGTATTGGCGCGCTTTTTTGGTGGAATAGGATTGACTATGTCATCTGTCATAGTTAGTCTCTGATAAATTATGCCATTTGGCATAGTTTAATGGGTGCAAGGGGCATTGGCCAATAATCAGGCACGATGCCTGTGCATTGCCAATGCGCTGTGGGCCCATTCTACTGACTGATTTGCAAACTGCCATCGGAGAACGCCCATGACTGCTGACGTGACTGCCTGCATCCTGTGTTCCCGCAATTGCGGGCTCAGCGTGGAAACCGACGGCCGCCGTTTGGCCCGTATCAAAGGGGATCCGAATCATCCCCTGTCGAAAGGCTATGTTTGCCAGAAGGCGGCGCGCCTGGAGCATTATCAGAATAATGCGGATCGTCTGAGCCAGCCCTTGCAGCGGCAGGCCGATGGCCGTTTTGTGCCGGTGTCCTGGGATGAGGCGCTGACCGATATCGCCCAACGCCTGCAGGCCATTCGCAGCCGCCACGGGGGCCAGGCCTTTGCCACCGCCGGTGGTGGTGGCCAGGGCAATCATATGGGGGGCGCCTATCTGGCACAGATTCGTGCCGCCATGGGCAGTCACCAAAATTACAATTCCCTGGGCCAGGAAAAAACCGGTGATTTCTGGGTGAACGGGCGTCTGTTCGGGCGCCAGGATTGTCATACCACAGAAGATGTCGAGGAAAGTGATTATGTGATTTTTCTGGGCTGCAATCCGTACCAGTCCCACGGTATTCCCAATGCGCGGGATACCTTGAAGGCCATTAAAAAAGACCCTGCCCGCACCATGGTGGTGATTGATCCCCGGGTCACGGAAACCGCCAAACAGGCGGACATTCATTTGCAATTGAAGCCCAGCACCGATGCCTATCTGCTCAGTGCCATGCTGGCCATCATTGTGCGGGAGGGGCTGCACGATCAAGCCTTTATCGAGCAGCACTGTACCGGTTTTGAGGCAGTGGAGGCCATGCTGCTGTCGGTGCCGATTGATAACTACATTGCCCGCACCGGAGTGCCCGAGGCGGATGTCTATAGAGTGGCCCGGGGTTATGCCCGGGCCCGGGCCGGATGTATGCGGGTGGATTTGGGGATTCAGCATTCGTTGCACACCACCCTGAACGGTTATCTGGAAAAGTTGTTTTACCTGCTGTGCGGGCACTTCGGTAAACCCGGCGGCAATAATCTCCACAGCAGCCTGATCCCGATACTGTCCCACACCGATGAACGCAATCCGCGTATCAAGAGCAGCGCCTATCATCAGATGTTTCCGGTGTCCGGCATTTTGCCGCCCAACATTCTGCCGGATGAGATTCTGCAGGCCGGTGAGGACCGCATTCGGGCGATGATTGTGGACAGTTGCAATCCGCTGTTGACCTGGGCGGATACCGCCCGCTATGAAGCGGCCTTTGGCGCCCTGGAACTGTTGGTGGTGGTGGATGTGGCGATGACCGAAACCGCGCGCCTGGCGCACTATGTGTTGCCGGCCGCATCGCAGTTTGAAAAATGGGAATTCACCGGTTTCAACCTGGAGTTTCCTGCCAACGCCTTTCACCTGCGGCACCCGCTGTTCAAGCCCTTTGCCAGTACCCTGCCGGAGCCGGAGATTTATACCCGGCTGCTGGAATACATGGGGGAGCTGCCCACCTCCCTGCCGTGGCTGTCACGGGTGGCGCGCCATGAACCCCGGGCCGGGTTGCACCTGGGGTACATGGCTGCGCTGGCGGCTACCCTGGCCCGTCAGCGTCATTGGGTGCCCTATGCCGCCTCGTTGCTGTATCGCACACTGGGGCCGCAGTTGCCACAGGGTGCCGCGGCGGCGGCGTTGTTGCTGCCCCTGTGCCTGGCTTACGCCAATCAGTTTCCCCAGGCGGTACGTCGGGCCGGTCACCGGGGCAACCGGCTGACGCTGGGAGCGCGTCTGTTTAAAACCATATTGGCGCAGCGCTCCGGTGTGGTGTTCAGTGTGCACCGGTTTGATGAGGTGTGGTCGCTGGTGAAAACCAAAGACCGGAAAATTCATCTGCAGATTCCCGAGATGCTGGCGGAATGGGAGCGGCTTGGCCAATATGCAGACCCGGCCCTGGACTATCCCTTTATTCTGATGGCGGGGGAGCGGCGCAGCTACAACGCCAATCAGATTTTCCGCGACCCCGGATGGCGCAAGGTGGATCATGATGGTGCCTTGCGTCTGCATCCGGCGGATGCCCGCACCCTGGGTTTAAAAGCGGGGGATCGGGCGCGCTGTGAATCCGCCCATGGCCAGGTCGAGGTGGTGGTGAGCCTGGATGACAGCGTGCAGCCGGGGGTGGTGACGCTGCCCCACGGTTATGGTGCGCGCTTCAATAATGGTGACCCGCAGGGCCCGCAGTTGAATCGGCTGGTGTCGGGAACCCATTGTGATCCGTTTTCACGGACGCCCTACCACAAATTCATCCCGGTTCATGTCTATCCGCTGGATGCCGCTGACGCCGTGGGGTGAGGAGGGCCGGGGGAGTGCTGGCGGTGCCGCTACTGTTTCCTGCTCTTTTTCAGCTGTTTTTTGTTGTCGCTGATCTGGTGGGTCAGGGTGTTCAGGATCAAATCCATTTCGTTGGTGAAGGCACGGCGGCTGTCGTGCATGTCTTCCATCATGGCCTGGCCGCACATCAGTAACCAGGGGTAGGCTTCCACCGTGGACTGGGCGTTGCTGATGTCTTCCATATCCGGCACGGTGCCTTTTTTAATGGCTTGCCAGATGCTGGGGAACACGGTTTCGATGCCTTGCTCCCGCACCGGAATCAGAATGTTGCTGCCGGTGGCCAGTTCGGAAAGGGCCGCGTGGGCGGTGAGCGCCTGTTTGGGGGTGAGCCCGGCGTTGATCAGTACACCCAGGGTTTCGTTCTGCCAACGCAATACGGCGGGGCCGAAACTGGTGGCGTGGGTCATGTACTGAATCATGTTGGGGGCGCTGGCGTAAGCATCCCACATGCGCAGAAATGAGGTGCGCAGCCATTGCTGCCAATCCTTGGGATCGATGTCATCGGGCACCAGGCGGCTTTCCAGCATCACCTTGTCGATCACCGCGGCGGTCAGTTCATTTTTATCTTCAAAGTATTTGTAGATGGCCATGGGGGTCACTTTCAGAACCGTGGCGATCTTGCGCATGCTCAGGGCGTTCAGGGGATCCTTCATGGCCAGTTTGAAGGCAGCGTTGACGATCTTGTCCCGTGACAGGGCACTTTTACGAAGTTTATTGGCAGCCATTAGTGGGCGCGTCTCTACAGCAATGGGTTTTAATTACAGCTTTTTATCCGGGTCGCTGGGGGCACCTTTTTGGCAGGCGATACCGGCAATGGCATAGTGAATAATGGATTTAAAGTTCACATCCCGATCCAGATCCCGCTGGCTCAGGTTGACGGTGCTGAGGGTGGGCAGGCGATCGGGGTGGGCATCCAGATTCTGGAACAGCCGGCTGTAGTACGGCGCATAACCACTGCGTGCTTCTTCGATGGTCTGCAGCTCTTGTTGCACATAGCCGGTAATGGTGGTGATGAGAAAACTGTGGGCCAGCAGGGCGGCCCGGGGTTCAAAACCGAACTTCACCAGAATGCTGGCTTCCTGCTCCAGGTTGAGAAAATCCGGATCCAGTGCGGCCTGCACAAAATCCAGCAGATCCGGGTGCTGCAGCAGCGCCTGGCGGTAGTAATCCGCCAGAACTTTCAACCAGCTCTGCCAGGTGTGCCCCTTCGCGGGTGGCAGGGCCGGCAGGTCGCTGCGCGACAGCGATGCCCGAATCCGGCGCAGGCCGTCAATGCCGCCCACATGCCGATACAGGGTGGTGACGTTGACCCCCAGATAGTCCGCCACATCCTTCATGGAGATGTCTTCCATCTGGGCTCCCACCTCCCTGACCGCGTTTTCAATTTTTTCCATATCAATGGAGGGGGTGCGGCCACGGCGGGATTTACCCCGGCTGCCGGCTTGCATAAAGGTGTTGGTCTTGGTGACGCTCATGTAGGTTCCTGTATGTGGAATCAAACCTGTGTTTAGGATCAAACCGGGTGGCGGCTAACCACAGCGGCCTCGCTATTGTAGCGAAATTTGCAAAATGTCTGCAAAAAAGCCGCCATTTTTTATATCGAAACAGGCATTATGCCGTTGCCGTGGCCCCTTGCAGCGCACTGACCATGGCTTCACGCATCTTGAATTTCTGCACCTTGCCGGTCACCGTCATGGGGTATTCCTCCACAAAGCGGATGTGGCGGGGCACTTTGAAATGGGTGATCTGGTCGCGGCAAAAGTCTTTGATGTCTGCCTCGGTGAGCGTGGCACCCGGGCGGGTTTTGACCCAGGCACAGATTTCCTCGCCGTATTTGCTGTCGGGTATGCCGAATACCTGCACATCCTGTATGTCCGGGTGGGTATACAGAAACTCCTCCACCTCGCGGGGGTAAACGTTTTCCCCGCCCCGGATGATCATGTCCTTGATGCGGCCCACGATCCGTACGTAGCCTTCGTCATCCATGACCGCCAGATCGCCGGAGTGCAGCCACTGATCGGCATCGATGGTGTCCGCGGTTTTCTCCTCATCATCCCAGTAACCCTGCATCACCGAGTAGCCGCGGCAGCAGAGCTCGCCTTTCTCACCCAACGCCACGGTGTGGCCGTCGCTGTCGATGATTTTGACTTCCTGGTGGGGGCCCACTTTGCCGACGGTTTCGCAGCGTTTCTCCAATGGTGCGTCGATGGCGGTCATATGATTGACCGGGCTGGTTTCCGTCTGGCCATACATGATGGTGACATCCTGCATGTGCATGCGGGCGATGACCTTGCGCATGACCTCCGCCGGGCAGGGGCTGCCGGCCATGATGCCGGTGCGCAGGGAGGACAGATCGTATTGATCGAATCCGGGGCTGTCCAGCTCGGCGATGAACATGGTGGGTACTCCATGCAGCGCGGTGCAGCGTTCTGCCTGCACGGTATCCAGTACTGCCTGCGGCTCAAAGGCCTCACTGGGGAACACGGCCGTGGCGGCATGGGTGAGGCAGGCCAGGTTACCCATCACCATCCCGAAACAATGGTACAGGGGCACCGGAATGCATAAGCGATCCTGCGCGGTCAGGTGCATCCCCTGACCCACCTGATAGCCGTTGTTGAGGATATTGGAATGGGTGAGGGTGGCGCCTTTGGGGCTGCCGGTGGTGCCGCTGGTGAACTGGATATTGATGGCATCGGTGGGCTGCAATTGCTGGCTCAGGGCCTGCAGGCGGCTGTAGTCGGATTCGGTGCCGAGCCTGCATACCGCATCGAAGTTGTACATGCCGGGGCTTGCTGTGTCCCCCATTCGAATCACGGTGCTGAGGTGGGGCAGTTTGGCCGCGTTCAGCTGGCCCGGGGCGCAGTGCTGCAGCTCCGGAGCCAGTTGGTTGAGCATGGTCAGATACTCGCTGGTTTTAAAACGTTCTGCGCTGATGATGACGTTGCAGGCCACCTTGTTCAGAGCGTACTCCAGTTCGTACAGGCGGTAGGCCGGGTTGATGCACACCATGATGGCGCCGATTTTGGCGCTGGCAAACTGGGTCAGGCACCACTCCACCCGGTTGGGGGACCAGATACCAATGCGGTCACCCGGTTTTACGCCCAGGTTCAGCAGGCCGGTGGCCAGCCGGTTGATTTCATGCAGGTATTCGGCATAGGTCCAGCGAATCCCCTGGTGGCGAACCACCAATGCTTCGTGATCCGGGTGCCCGGCGGTGATCCGGTCCAGGCACTGGCCGATGGTTTCGCTCAGCAGTGGCTGGTTGGCGGGCCCTTTTAAATAGCTGATTCCATTCGGTGTCATGCTCGACATTGTGTCCCCTGTCATGGCGGTGTCCTTGTTGTTGTTTTTGGATGATATGGCTATAGCAAATCAAATATACAATTAATTTGCAATATTATTGCATAAATGTTCTGAAAACTTATAATGAGCGCAACGGAGATAATAAAAACGCCAAAACAAGAGGTGAAAGCCCATGCCAGTCAGCGCCGTTGAATCACAGGATAACAGTCAATTTGATCAGGAGGTGGATGTTCTGGTGGTTGGCTCTGGAGCCGGTGCGTTGACGGCGGCGGTGGTGGCCCGGGTGGAAGGTTGTAAAGACGTGCTGGTGGTGGAAAAAAGCGCGCAGTATGGCGGTACCTCGGCCATGTCCGGGGGCGGTATCTGGATTCCCAACAGCCATTACGCCCGCGCCGAGGGGGTACAGGATTCTGCCAAAGAGGCGCTTACCTATCTAAAGGCGGTGATCGGCGATGAGGTGTCGGAGGCGCGCCTGCGTGCCTACGTGGAAAAAGCCCCCGAGATGCTGGAATACCTGGCGCGCCACAGCCGGGTGGCGTTCGAGCCGGTACCCTATTCGGATTACTATCCGGAGATGCCCGGTGGTAAAGAAGGCCACCGCACCCACCAACCCCTGCCGGTGAATGCCCGCCATCTGAAACAGGCGTTTCGCCAACTGCGGGAACCGCCACCCCAGGTGCTGGTGGCCGGCAAACTCACCATGACCATGAAAGAAGGGCGGGCGTTTCTGACCCAGGCCAAAGGCTGGATGTGGACCGCCGTAATGATGGCGTTGCGCTACTACCTGGATATCCCCGGCCGCCTGCAGGGCAAACGTTCCCGGCGCCTGACCATGGGCAACGCCCTTATCGGCCGCCTGCGCTGGTCCATGTTGGAGCAGGGCATCGCGCTGTGGTTGAACGCCCCCATGGCATCCCTGATCGAGGAAAACGGTGTGGTGTTGGGGGCCGTGATCAATAAAGAGGGGCGCCCGCTGCGGGTGCGAGCCCGCAAAGGGGTGGTGATCGGTGCCGGCGGTTTTGAGCATAACCTGGAAATGCGCAAACAGTATCTGCCCCAGCCCACCAACCCGGAGTGGAGCGGATCGCAAACCAACAATACCGGCGACGGCATTCAGGCGGCCATGAAGATCGGTGCCCAAACCGATTTGATGGCACACGCCTGGTGGGCTCCCTCGGTAAAAATTCCAAAGTGGGATCGCCCCTATGTCATCTTTGCCGAACGCTCCCTGCCGGGTTTGGTGATCGTGAATAAAGCCGGTAAGCGTTTTCAGAATGAAGCGGCCCCTTATCTGGAATCGGGCCTTGCGTTCTATACCCAGAACAAACCGCAGGAACCGACGTTTCCTTCCTATGTGGTGTTTGATGCCACCTTCCGCAAGAAATTTCCGTTCGGCCCCATACCACCGGGCTATTCCATGCCGGATAACCGCATTGCCAAGCGGGTGTGGGACGTGCTGGTGAAAGCCGACAACCTGCAGGCCCTGGCGGAAAAAATCGGAGTGGATGCCGCGGGATTGCAGGAAACGGTGCGCAAAAACAATGAATACGCCAAAAGCGGTGTTGATCCGGAGTTCCATCGCGGTGAAAGTTACTACGATCGCTACTACGGCGATGCCCGCACCCACCCCAATCCCTGCATAGCCCCCATCGCGGAGGCGCCGTTCTATGCCTTGCCCATTCACCCCGGTGACATCGGTACCAAGGGCGGCATACTGACCGACCCCAACGGTTGTGCCGTGGATGAATCCGGTGAGGTGATTCCCGGTTTGTACGTCATTGGTAACTCTGCCGCATCGGTGATGGGCAGCAAATACCCCGGCGCCGGTGCCACCCTGGGGCCCGCCATGACCTTCGGTTATCTGGCGGCCAGGCACGCGGCCAAGCAGCAGGATGTGGCGCAGATCAGCAGAGCCACCGCAGCGCCTGGTAAGTCGCCCCAGCCGGCGGTTCAGGTTTAACCAACACAGAGGATAGGGATATGACGCTCGCTCAGGAATTTGATCAAGGTGCCAGCCTGGTATTCGGCGGCAGCGGTGGCATTGGTGCCGCCATTGCCACCCGCATCGCCCAGGGTGGCAGCGACGTTGCCATTACCTACCGCTCCAACCGGGAGCGGGCGGAAGCGGCGGCGGCCACCATCGCCGAGTTGGGGGTGGCCTGCACCATTCATCAGGTGGATATTGCAGATAAGGCGCAAATTGTTCAGGCCATTACCGAGGCGGCACAGCGGCATAAGCGCCTGCACAGCGTGGTGGTGGCGGCCGGATCGGATATCAAGCAGCCGTTTCTGGCGGATGTCACCGATGCGCAGTGGGAAGAGGTGATTGCCGGGGATCTGAACGGTTTTTTCCGTATTGTAAAAAATATTATTCCGCATTTTCGTGCCCATGGCGGTGGTTCGCTGGTGCACATTTCATCGGCGGGGTTGGGCCGAACCCCGCCCCGTGATGTGTTGTCGGTGGCACCCAAAGCGGCCAATGAGGCGTTGGTGCAATACCTGGCGAAAGAGGAAGGTGTGCACGGCATCCGCGCCAACAGTGTGGCGGTGGGGGTGATTGAAACCGGCATATTCAAGCGGCTGGAAGCGGAAGGTGTGTTTGATGCAGCCTGGAAAGAGGCAGTGCTTTCCACCTTGCCCCTGAAACATTTCGGGCAGCCGGAGGACATCGCCGAAGCCGCCGCTTTTTTTGCCTCCAACCGTTCAAAATACGTGACCGGCCAACTGTTGTTTGTGGATGGCGGCTATGCTGTTTAGATCAGAACAGATTGCTGCCGCCACCGGAACGGTCTTGCCGGCGATTGCAAACCAATAACAAAATATTGGAGTAAGACAACAATGAAACGATATGAAGACAAGGTTGCCCTGGTAACGGGCTCCGCCTCCGGCATGGGGAAAGCAGCAGCGGTACGCCTGGCGGCCGAGGGCGCCAAAGTCATCCTGGGGGATGTGAATGAGGAAGGCAATCAGGCCACCGCAGCGGAAATCGATGCCGCCGGCGGTGTGTGTCGGGCGGTTACCTTCAACGCCATGGATGAGGCCTCCTGCAAGGCGCTGGTGCAAACAGCAGTGGATACGTTCGGCCAGATTGATGTGGTGGTGAACGCGGCGGGCATCGCCGGGTTTTATCATCTGGAAGAGCTGACCAGCGAGATCTTCAATCGCATCATGACCATCAATCTCAACTGCACCTTCATCATTTGCCGTGAAGCGATTCCGCATTTGCGCAAAACCAAAGGTAACATCATCAACTTTGCGTCACTGAATGCCAAGGTGATGACCGCGTATCAAACCGCCTACTGTGCCTCCAAAGCAGCGGTGGCAGCCATCACCAAATGCATGGCGCAGGAGTTTGAGGCCGACGGCATCCGCGCCAATATCATTTGCCCCGGTGGCATTGAAACACCACTGGTGGCCAATATCCGTTTCCCTGAAAACATCAACAAACGGCTGCTGGCGAATCTGCATCCCTTAAGCCGTCGCGGCACGCCGGAAGAAGTGGCGGCACTGGTGGCGTTCCTGGGTTCCAGTGAAGCCAGTTACATCAGTGGTGAAGATATCTTTATCGATGGCGGCTCCCGTTCAGCCATGTGACCCGTTCAGCCATGTGATGGTGATCGGCAGACGCTGGGCAGGCGGGGTGGAAGATCGCGCACCCCGCTCACTCTGCCGCTGGGGCGACTGTTTCCTCAGTAGCGATTTTCAGCTCCCCAATAAGCCCGCATGGATGCCACCTTGCCCTGGTCATCGAATTCGAACACGTCGATGACCTCCATGGTCACCGGTCCGATTTTGGCCTGGAAGGGAAACGCCGCCGCCTTGCCGGCGCAGCGAATGGCGCCGGTCAGTTCCAGTTTTACGCCCATGCCTTTCAGCGCACTATAGAATTTCATAATGGCATCAATGCCTTCGTGGGGTGGTGTACCCACCGGGTCTTCCACCGTGCCATTGTCGGCATAGATCTCACGGATCATGTCGAAATCTTCTGTGCTGATGGCTTTGATATAGTTTTCAACCGCTTGCTTCATGTGGGCCGAATCGGTCATGTGCTGTCCTCTTATGGAGCGTTGTTTTATCAGGCGTAGTTGTATCAGGTTTTGTTATTATAAAACTATATTTGCATTATGGTTGCAAAAATACAAGGGCGATAGTAGCGTGGACGGGAGAGAAGTTTCCCACTTAAGTATACGCTGTATACTTAAGTGGGAAATGGCGCTATAGTGACGCCATCGATGAGCACATCACAATAAAAAAAGATCGACGCCCCGGAGGAGAGCATCATGAGCAAGTACGCGAGAATAGAAGCCGCCCCAGTTGAAGAACGTTACGCCCGTGGTTGGTATTGTTTGGGCAAGGCGGTGGATTACGGCAGTAAACCGGTTGCGCTGAATTACTTCGGCACCAAGCTGGTGGCCTACCGGGGTGAAGATAACCAGCTGATCGTACTCGATGGCTACTGCCCCCATATGGGCGCGGATCTGGCGCAGGGTTATGTGGAAGGCAATTCCATTCGCTGTGCCATGCATGCCTGGCGCTGGGGGGAGGATGGCGTGTGTGACGATATTCCCTATGCCAAAAAAATCCCGGCCAAAGCCTGCATCAAACCCTGGCCCACCCTGGAACGCAACGGCATGGCGTTTGTGTATCACGACCCTGAAAATAATCTGCCCATTGCCGAGCAGTTGCCACCGCTGATTGAAGAATGTGGTAATGGTGAGTGGTCGGATTGGGAGATGGTGCTGATCCCCATCGAGACCAACTGCCGTGAGCTGGTGGACAACATGGCCGACAAGGCTCACTTTGGCCCGGTGCATGCCTCGGCCGCGTTGAAATTTGAAAACACCTTTCACAAGCACATGTGTGTGCAACACATGGAAGGCAAAAGCCCGCGGTTGGCGGGGGATTCCATTCTCACCACCACGGCAACCTATTATGGCCCCGCCTATATGATTACCGAGATGAGCGGCGAGATGAACGGCGTGCCGGTACAGTCCAAATTACTGGTGAGCCATATTCCCACCTCCACCGAAAGTTTTGACTTGCGCTTCGGGGTGATGGTGAAACTGTTCCCCGGCATGAGCCAGGCCGATTGCGATGCCATGGTGAAAGGCTATGTGGAACTGACCCAGCAGGCATTTTTTGAAGACGTGGCGTTCTGGCATACCAAGAAGCGGGTGGATAATCCGGTGCTGTGTGATGGCGATGGCCCCATTCACAAGCTACGTCAGTGGTATAACCAGTTCTATGTGGATATTGCCGATGTGCCGGATACCTGGAATGAATCCAGAACCTATTCCGTCGACGCCTTTAACCCCATTCCCGAACAAAAAATGGCAGCACCGATGGCAGGTGAGGAATCGGCCAGCAATACCCACGCGGCGGCCCTGGAAGCATGACCGGCGGTGCCGCAGCCCCCGGGCTGAAAGTGTTTTCCAGTGTCTTGATCTGCTTGGGTGTGGCGTTGTGGGCAGTTTATCTGTTGTATTTGCCCATGCCCCAGTGGTTCCAGTCGGAGGCTGCATTGCAGCAGGCCGGTGTGGTGGATCCAGGCATGATCTTGTATAGCCTGGCCACGGCCGGTGCTGCCCTGGTAGTGTGGGGGCGTGTACTGGCGTGCGCGGATGAGGCCGGTGTCGGCCGCGCGCAGTTACTGTCGGCATCGGCCCTGGGCATGTTGTTGCTGGGGCTGATGCGTGTTGGCACTGTGCTCTTTCCCCATGGGCCGTTTCGCGAGTGGTGGGTGTTACCCGTTACGGAGTGCATTGCTTTCTCGCTGCTGGCCTGGTTGTTGTTTCGTATGGCCAGATCATGACTGAAAATTTTGTATTCAATGCCCTGTTGGTGGCCGTGTTCGCCAGTGCGCTGATCACCGTGCTGCTGTTGTTGTTTGTTAATGCACCCTATGGCCGGCACCAGAGCAGCGGTTGGGGGCCAACCATTCCCGTGCGCTTGGGTTGGGTGTTGATGGAATCGCCCGCCAGCCTGGTGTTTTTCTATTTTTATTTTTCCGGTGCGCAGGCATGGCAGCCGGTACCACTGCTGTTGATGCTCATGTGGCAACTGCATTATGTGCATCGCTCGTTTATTTATCCGTTTCAGATCAGGGTGAAACCGGGTTCCCGCACCACTGCGCTGGTGATTGCGCTGGGCTCACTGTATTGCGGCATCAATGGCTATCTGAACGGCGCCTACATTTCTCACTATGCGGATCATCTGACGCAGGATTGGCTGACCGATCCACGCTTTATTGGCGGAGTGGTGTTGTTTGCGTTCGGCTATTTTCTTAACAAGCAATCCGATCGCATACTGCGGGCATTGCGGCAGAACAACCCCGGTGAATATCAGATCCCCTATGGCCTTGGTTTCCGCTGGGTGTCCATGCCCAATTATCTGGGTGAAATCATTACCTGGAGCGGGTTTGCCCTGGCCAGTTGGTCGTTGGCGGGATTGTCGTTCGTGGTGTTCACCATGGCCAATCTGGTCCCCAGGGCGTTGGCCAATCATCGCTGGTATCAGGAAACCTTCAGCGATTACCCCAAAGATCGGCGGGCGGTGATTCCCTATATTCTGTAGGCGGCGCGACCAATTAACAGGTAGCACCCAATCAACAGAGAGCCCCTGATCGAGAGAGAACGCTTACTGAATCAATCCCAGCTCGCGGCCCCGGGCCACGGCCTGGGTGCGGCTTTGCACGGCCATCTTCTCGTAAATGTGGCGGATGTGGGCTTTGGTGGTGGTGAGGGCGATGTGCAGCGAATCGGCAATGGCTTGATTGCGATGGCCAACGGCGATCAGGTTGAGCACTTCCAACTCCCGGTTGGTGAGGGGCTCCGGCAGAGGGTTTTCCGCTGCTGAGTTGACGATGGCCGCCTGCCACCAGCCCTGATGCCCTTGTTCCTGCAGGCGCAACAGGGCTGGTTGTAAAAAGGAATGCTCATCAAAGAACATCTGGTAGTACTGCGCCGTGGCGGCGCAACGGATGGCGTTGAGCAGGGCATCGGCCGCGGCGTCCCATTCCCGGTGATGACTGTGGACGATGGCAATGGTCAGTAATGCCCTGGTTTTGTTGATCAGTCGCCCCTGGCGGGTGGTCGCGTCGATTATCTGTTCCAGCAGCGTCAGCGCTTTATCCCGCTCGCCGTTCAGGGCGTAACAGCGCGCCAGAATGATGCGTTCTTCTTCGGTGGCAAAGCGCAGGTTGCCCTGCAGCCGCGCTTCGTTGTCCCGGGCCCATTGTAAGGCCTGCGCAATGTCGCCTTTTTGCAGGTGAAGAATGGCGCGAATCATCTCCGGATCAGGGGACATGGCGGACCAGTGGCTTTGATCCTGAGCCATCTGGTTTTCGCCCGCCGCGGTGCAGGCGAAAGCCTCTTCCCACCGGCCTTCGCCGGCCAGAATCACAGCGTGCATCAGATTGATCAGCGCGCTATGGCCGTTTTCAGCCCCCTCCTGTTGCAACTGCAGCAGTGGGTGCAGGGCCTGTCGCGCTTTCGTCAGCTGCCGGGTTTCCCGATAGATGGTGACGTAAAGAATATTCTGCCAGTGATCCAGTTGTGCCTCGCATTGGCCGTGCTGCAACAGCCAGTGGCGGGTTTCTTCCAATACCACCAGGGCTTTGGGGGTAAATCCACTTTGAAAGTACACATGGGCCAGCATGATCGACACCGACAGCGCGCAAAAATAGTTTTGTTCCTGGTAGGCGGCACTCAGGGCCTGCTCCATATACGTGCGTGTGTGGTGGGTTTGACCGTTCTGGTATTGCTCAAGCCCCATGGCAAACAGGGTGACGGCGTTGAGATCCTGCGCCTGGGCGGCGGATTGCTTCATGGCCAACGCAGACCAGTGTGCGGCGTTCTCTTCATCACCGCGGAAGCGGGCGATATGGGCACGAAACACCAGAATCTGGGTACGCAGTGCGGCGTGGTCGGTGCCTTGCAGCAGCTGGTCTGCCTGATTCAAGTACGGCTCGGCCTCGGTTACCCGTTCGGTGCAAAACAGGGTCCAGGCCTTGATCAGCGCCAGCTTGGGCCGTTGCGTTATGGTGTGCTCCGGCAAACGGTTCAGCCACCAGTTGAGGGATTCATTTTTGCCTGCCAGCATGCGCGATACGCCCAATTCCTCGATCAGGTCGGCGGCGTCATCCCATAATTGCGCCTGAATCAGGCAGTAGATGGCCTCCTCTGCATCACCGGCTGTCATAAACCAGTTGGCGGACTGGCGCAGGAACTGGCGCAGGGAATCCGGAATCAGTTTGCGCGCCAGGCTTTGGATGTTCTCGCGAAACAGGTCGTGAAAGCGGAACCAGACGCCGCCTTCATCCAGAGGGATGAGGAACAGGTTGTTCTGTTGCAGGTGCTGCAGACTCTCTTTCACCGGGCAGTCAGGCAGGTCGGAGAGGGCGAACTCACACAGTGGCAGGTTGAAGCGACGTACCTGGGTGACGTGCAGCAGAAACTGTTGAATGGAGCCCGGTTGGCTGGCCAACACTTCCTCCGCCAGATAGTCCATCATGGTTTGGTTGCGGCTGCGGGTCAGCCATTGCGCCTGTGCAGAATCGTCATCCTTGATGGACAACCCCGCCAATTGCAGCGCCGCTGCCCAGCCTTCGGTCTGATTGTGCAGCGCGTGGATGGTGTCGGCGGGCAGGTTCAGGCGCAGGGTCTGCTGCAGAAAACGCTCGGATTCGGTGGACTGAAAACAGAGCTCCTGGGCAGCGATTTCAATCAGCTGATGGCGCACCCGGCGCCGGGGTACGTGAATCTGCGGTAAGCAGCGGGAGGTAATCACGATGTGCAGGTTGCGGGGCAGGCGGTCCAGGAACCAACTTACCTGTTCCATGAGGTGACTTTCCTGGATGCAGTGGAAGTCGTCCATGACCAGCACCTGCAGCGTTTTTGAGGCGCAATCTTGGCAATAATTAATGAGCTTGATGATGTGATCTTCTGCTGACTGGGCCTGTGCTTTATCCGCAATGTCCGGGCCCAGTGCCGCGCACACATAGCGCCAGAAGCGCTGGGGCTCGTTATCCTGCGGGTCCAGGGACAGCCAGTAATAGGGATTGCCCAGGGTGTCCAGCCATTGTTTTGCCAGGGTGGTCTTGCCATACCCGGCGGGGGCATGGATCAGGGTCACCTGGCCGGGTTGTGGCGATCCCAGGCGCTGCAACAGGCGCTGCCTGGGGATGGCATTGTCGCGGATAGGTGGTGCGTAGAATTTTGTCTTCAGTAACATAATCAGACGGTTGCAGCCTAGTTATTGTTTTTATTGCGATTTTGGTTTTGGGTAGCCGGTGGCGGCACACGGCTGGCCGGATCGAACAAAAATCCGGCCAATGGGAAGGATAACGGAAATGTTTGTGACGGTGTGAAATGATTTTTTACCGAGCTTGCCGGCCCCGCAGGGATTTCTAATCCTTGAATGACTCGATCAGGTCGGCAATCACGGTGGCGTTAACCATGTTGAGCATGTTGTCCATCAGATCCGTGGAGCTGGGTACCCAGGGTTTCATGCCGGTGAGGAATTCATTGCGCTCGGCCAGGTAGCGCTCAATGTCTTTCTCTGCCTGCTTCACATCCTCCCGTTCCAGGGCGTTAAAAATAGGCTCCAGTAATTCCAGCATAATTCTGCCGTACAAGGCGCTTTCACCGTAGTTGCGCATCGCATCCACCAAACCGCCTTTCAAGTCCAGCTCGGTCTGGAACTTGGACACTGATTTACGCGCCTGACGCCTCAGGCTCTCTGCGATTTCCAGGCTTTCCTTGTGATTCATACGCTGCGCTCCTGTGATTATCAACCGGCGGAGTGATCCGCCACTCCTCTCTACAGAATAGACCAATCCCGGGCAGACGCAGCAGCTGGCGCTTTGCCCAGCGTTGCTATACTCCAATAATGCAGCGTTAAAAAATAATAACCGAGGTTGTTGTCCATGAAGTCGCTTTTGGGGCCCGGTATCGCCCTGATCTCACGGGTTAGTTTCGCCAAGAAGTTCGTTATCATCAGTTTGTTGTTCTACGTACCTCTGCTGATCTTCAGCGCAATCATGGTGCGCGATTCCACCATCCAGGTTCAAAATGCAGAGCGGGAGAGAGAAGGGCTCACGCTGATTGCGGAGCTGATGGGGGTCAAGCGCCTGCTGGAACAGCAACGTGATATGCGGGTGGTATCCAATGTTCGTCGCCAACCGGATGCGCGCGACAAAGAGCAGGCGGTAACCCGCCAGGCGTTGTCGGCCATTGACCGGGTGCTGGCGCTGCCACAGCGTCTTGCCCGGGATGATGGCTTCCGGCAGCAGATGGCGCGCCTGCGGGAGCAGGTGGCGGGGCTCAGTGAGATCGCTGTCAACAATGAAGAGGGGCCGGAGTTTACCTACAGTGCCATGAACGGCCCGGTGACCATGCTGCAGGCCATCATCAAGTACCAGTTTGAACAAAGCCGCCTGAATCTGGAAAGTGATAAGGCGGTGGCGGGTATGTTGGATCTGGTCACACGGCACCTGGTCCGGCTCAGCGATCTGAACAGCCGCTTGCGGGCCATCGGTTCTTACGGCCTGACCTACGCCTATCTGGATGGTTTTACCCTGGAGGCGCTGGAAAAAAACCTGTTTGCACTGGAACGGTTCCAAAATGAATTTCCGGTTACCGTTGACAATATTCTGCCCGCGGAGAGCGCTGCAACGGTGGCCCCGGCGCTGGCCTCTCTGATAGAACAGATTGCCGCAACCCGCAACTTTGTGGATGAAAAGGTGGTGATGGCAGCCAGGTTTGATATTGATTGGCAGGCCTACTTTGATCGCATGACCCAGTCCATGGATCAGCAGATGGCATTCGGTGATCAGTTACTGACGCTGGCCGAGCAGAACATTGCCGCCAAAGAACAGACTGTGGTGTACCGTACCGTGCAGTTGGTGGTGGGGCTGGTGTTTCTCCTGTTGCTGACCGCCTACGCCTACGCGTCGTTTTATGTGGCCTTGAACGATGCCATCGAGCAAGTGCGCAGTGGTGCTGCACGCATGGCGGAAGGGGATATGACCGTGCGTCTTGAGCAGCGCAGCAATGATGAAATGGGGCGCCTTATTATGCGCTTTAATCTCAGCACTGAGCGGGTACGCGAGCTGGTGACCCAGGTATCGGCCAGTGCCGATGAAGTGATGAACCTGGCGGAAAACGTGCGTGGGTACTCGCAACACAGCAGTGCCGGTATGCAGGCGCAGACGGATCGAACCCAACAGGTGGCGGCGGCCATCAGCGAGCTGACCAACACCGTGCAGGGGGTGGCGGATTACTCCAAGCGCGCCGAGGATGCGGTAACCACCACCAGTGGCAAAGCGCAACGTGGCAGTGAGCAGGTGGGTGCTTCCCTGCAACAGGTGAGTTCCCTGTCCGATGATATTCAGCTTACCAGCGCCACCATCAATGAACTGGCCCAGGACAGCCAGAAAATCGCCCAGGTCATTGACCAGATTAAATCCATCGCTGCCCAGACCAATCTGTTGGCGTTGAATGCCGCCATCGAGGCCGCCCGCGCTGGCGAGCAGGGGCGGGGCTTTGCGGTGGTGGCGGATGAAGTGCGCTCCCTGTCGCAGCGCACCCAGGATTCCACCGGCAACATCGAAGCCATCATCGATAATTTTCTGAAGAAGATCGACCAGGCGGTGACCGCCATGGAGCACAGCAGTGAGGTGGCGGCCAGTACCGTGGAGGATTCCCGTTCCGTGGGTGCCGTGTTTGATGAAATCCGGCAGGATCTTTCTGAGGTGGTGGAGATGACCAGCCAGATAGCGGTATCCGTCAGTCAGCAGGCCCAGGTGGCTCATGAAATCGACCAGAATATCCATGATATTCGGGATTCGGTGGATCAGGCATCACGCCAGGCGCAGGATACCGCCCAGGCCAGCCAGGACATGGCACAGGAGGCCACCCAGCTGAAATCCATCCTCGGCGCCTTTAAGGTCTAGGAAGGAGGAAGGTCTTGGGTTGCATACCCGGGCGGTGGTGCTGGGTGTTGCTAGAGGAACAGTTTGCCCAGCAGGGCGGGGAGTGCGGTTTCCACTTTCAGAATACGGGGGCCCAGGCCGATGGTGCGGAAGCCGGCGGCTGCCAGTTTCTCGACTTCGTACTGGATAAAGCCCCCCTCCGGCCCCACCGCCAGCAGGCAGGGCTCGTTGATTGTACTGGGGCAGGGGAGTGCGTCCGGCACCGGATGCGCGGTCCAGGCGGCCTTGCCGGCGGCGAGGGCAGGCAGTTCATCTTCCACAAACGGCTTGAAGCGCTTGCGCAGATGGATTCTGGGCAGAATGGTGTCGCGGGCCTGTTCCAGCCCCAGCAGCAGGGATTTTTGCACCGCCTCCGGTTCCAGAAACGGGGTTTGCCAATAGCTTTTTTCCACCCGATAACTGTTGATCAGGTAGATTTCCTTCACCCCCAGGGTGGCGCAGGCCTGCAGTGTCCGGCGCAAGACCTTGGGCCGTGGCAACGCCAGCACCAACGTTACGGGTAATGCCGCAGGCGGCGGACTGGTGAAGGCCACATCCAGGGTGATGCTGTGCTCATCCACCGCCTGCACCAGGCCCATGCCCAGATGCCCTCCAAGCAGCCCCACCCGCAATTGATCACCCACCACCGGTTGCAGCACGGTGCGGATGTGCCGATGCCGTTCGCCGCCCAGTACAATCTGGCCGTGGGTGCTGTTGCTGCCCCATTCCCGGGGCTGGATGAGTATCACATTCATGGCGCGCATTATGGGGCTACAGGCCCCGAAAATCCAAAGCTGAAAATGGCCAGCAACTATGGGATAATGGCCGACCTTTTTGTCCTGGGGGGCTTGGGGAGCGCAAAATGCCCGTAAATTCAATGGGGTATTGGCTGGCCCCAAAACCGCGTACCGACCACGAGCAGATTGGCATCAGTGTTGTTTTTCATCAGCCTGAATGAGCTAAACGGTAATTGACTCTGCGGTCAAGCAATTGAATAATGCAGCACCCTCAAGATACAGATTTTTTAATATCGGCACACAACTCGCTGATCTTAAATAGGTTTTTCTGCTATCCCGGTTTTGGCTTGAGGTGATCCCTCGCCCAAGACTGCTGAAAAGCCGCGAACAGTTCCAGCGATTCAACCAAAGAGCGTGTAACAGCATGGGAATACAGAAGAAGCTTGTTCCATCATTGGAAAACCCCTTTCACGAACCGGAAACCAAAGAATTTAAAATTCCAGGCGAGATCGTCCGGGAGCCCGGTATCTATGAAGAATCCCTGAAAGAAGGCTGGGAGATCATGCAGCGTCCAGAGACGGCTGCCGGGGTCAAAGCCATTGAAAAGCAGCATCTGAAAAAGCGCATGACCGTGTGGGAGCGGATTCGTGTTCTCACCGACAAAGACCCCATCGTGCTCTACCAGAACTGGGGCAAGAACCTGGATGGCGCTTCCATCGTCACCGCCATCGTCAATATAGAAGGCCGCGATGTGGCGCTGTACGGCCATGATTTTACCGTACGTGCCGGCTCCATGGACGCCACCAACGGCCGCAAGCTGGCCAGCCTGATCAAAATGGCCGGTGAGCGTGGCATTCCCCTGATTGGCATGAACGATTCCGCCGGCGCCTTTGTCCCGGCGGGTGTGGGCGGCCTGGATGGCTACGCCGAAGCCTTCACCGCCCTGCGTAAAATCAGCGGTGTGGTGCCCAGTATTATGTGTATGTTCGGCTACAACGCCGGGGGTGGCGCCTACCTGCCCCGTCAGGGCAGCTTTATGATCCAGCCCCAGGACACCTTCTTCGGCTTGACCGGCCCGGGGGTGGTGAAGTCGGTATTGGGTGAGGATGTCAGCGCCGACGAGCTGGGCGGGCCCGGTGTGCATGGCCAGTCCGGTGTGACTGATTTCGTGGTACCCGATGAGGTGTCTGCCTTGCGCAAAGCCAAAGAGCTGCTGCGCTACTTTCCGGATAATAACAGCACCATGGCACCGTATCTGGAAACCTCTGATCCACTGGATCGTAAAACCTGGGATGCGGATATTCTATTCAAGAAAGCATTCAATTCGTCTTCCGGTTACAACACGCCCATCGATATTCGTATCCTGATTCAGCAGATCTGCGATCACGGTGATTACACTGAATTCCAACCCGACCGTGCCCAGAACACCATCTGCGCCTTTGGCCGCATGGGCGGCAACGTCATTGGTGTGGTGGCCAACAACAGTGCTGTGTCCTCCGGCCAGATTGATATTGCGGCATCTTACAAAAATGCCCGCTTTATCCGCTTCTGTAACCTGTACAACATACCGGTTGTGTTCATCGAGGACACCACCGGCTTCCTGCCCGGCACGGATCAGGAACGTCACGGTATCGTCCAGGCCGGGCGCGCCATGCTCGATGCCATCATCGATCTGCGTACTCCCCGTATTCTGTTGATTGTGCGCAACGCCTTTGGTGGTGCTTACGCTGCGTTCAACAGTTATGCCACCGGTGCCGACGTGGTGCTGGCGTTGCCCACCACCCGCCTGGCGGTGATGGGGAATGCCGGTAAGGAATTTGTCTTCAAGAAAGAACTGGCTGCGGTGCGTGCTGCTGTGAATGGCAAGATTGCTGAACGCACCAATCAGCTGCAGGCCGCCGGTGGATCGGAGGCCCAAGCCAGAGAGCAGGCTACAGCAGAAGTTGCCGAATGGGTTAAACAGCAAGAGGCCATGTACTCGGCTCAGTACGAGAAAGAGCTGATGAACCCGAAGGAGGCGCTGAGCCTGGGCTCCATCTCCCAGTTGGTCATGCCTTACGATCTGCGTTCAAGCCTGGCGCAAAATCTCAACTTCCTGTTGCGTCATTATGAAGCCAAGCCCATGGGCGGCGTGCAACGCGAATTCCATTAATCGGCATCCTGACCTGACAGGCAGTAGAGAAATTATAGGATTTAGAAGATGAGCAACGAAAACTACACCAACAACCCGCTGGTGAACAAAGACCGCCGCCGACAAGCTACCGATTCCCCGTGGGTGAGCCAGTTTGATTGCAGCGACATGAAACCGCTGATTATCTGCCGCGGCCCCATTCGTAAGGAAGTGATGGACGTTTGGGAAGAGATGGGTATCACCGATTACGGCATCCTGCTTTCCGAAAAAGATTCCATTACCTACAACAATGCGCTGGCACCGGAGTTGCGCCAGATTGCCAATCCCGATCGCGTGCACCGGGTACCCGATTACACCGGTGTGGATAAAGATGAGCGCACCCAGCGCATTCAGCAGATCATCAGTATTGCCAAGGAAAACGGCCACGATTCCGTGTTTGCCGGTTACGGCTTCATGGCAGAGGATGAAGCGCTGGTGAGCGCACTGGAGAACGCCGGCCTGAATTTTATCGGCCCCTGTTCCGCCACTGTGCGGGGCGCCGGTGCCAAGGATGAAGCCAAGCGCACGGCCCTGCTGAATGATGTCTCCACCACACCCGGTATCGATAACCTCACCAGCCTGACTCTGATTCGCAAGGTGGGTGACCGTGCCGGCCTGCGGGCGCTGGCCGAAGAAAAAGGCTTGACTGTTGACGCCTCCAATTGGGAAGAAAGCGTTGCCCTGGAAGATGCTGCCGACGCCGTGCTGAACGCATCCTACGCCAGGTCCATGGACATCATCAGCACCGATGAGATTTGTGCCGAAGCCATCGTGCGGGTGGCCGAAGTGTTTGGTCGTTATCCGGAAAACCGGGTGCGCCTGAAAGCCATCGGCGGTGGTGGCGGTAAGGGCCAGCGTATTCTGCAATCCCCGTCGGCCTTCGATGGCGAGCTGGATGATCGCATCAGGCAAGCCTCGGAGAAGGCGGCTGAAAAGCTGATCGAAATTCTGCAGGAAGTTAAAACCACCGGTGTGGGCGACAATAAGAACGTGCTCATCGAATTGAACATCGAAACCACCCGTCACCAGGAAATTCAGGTAATTGGTAACGGCGAATGGTGTACGACTCTGGGCGCCCGTGACTGCTCTCTGCAGATGCATGAACAGAAACTGCTGGAAATTTCCAACACCAGTGAAATGCTGGAAGAAGCCATTGCCCGCGCGGAAGCGGCCGGTAAAAGCGCAGAAGCAGAGGCCCTGAAAACCGATCTGGTGATCCTGCAGAAAATGGAACAGGAATCCGAGCGTTTCGGGGCGGCGGTAGGCCTGGATTCCGTGTCAACATTTGAGTGTATCGTTGACAAAGACAGCCACTTCTTTATGGAAATGAACACCCGGATTCAGGTGGAGCATCGGGTATCCGAGCTGTGTTACACCTTGAAGTTTGCCAACCCCGAAGACCCCAACGACTATCTGTTGGTGGATTCTCTGGTGGAAGCCATGACCCTGCTGGCACGTCATGGCAAGAAGCTACCCAAGCCGGAGCGTATTCCCCGGGAGCGTGCATCCGTGGAAGCCCGCTTGAACGCCACCAATGCGGCGTTGAAGCCCCATGCCGGCGGGGTTATTGAGTACTGGTCCAGCCCCATTGCCAATGAGATCCGCGATGATCAGGGCATCAGTGCCCGCAACCCGGACACCAATCAGTTCATCAAGTATCACCTGGCGGGTGCCTATGACAGTAACATCGCCTTGTTGCTGTCCGTGGGCAGCAACCGTGTGGACAGCTACAACGCCATGGCCGAGTTATTGCGCCGCACCAAAATGAGCGGTGAGAACCTGTCCACCAACCTGCAGTTCCACTACGGGCTGGTGCATTGGTTCCTGGCAGAAAACGTACACGCCAAGTCCACCACCAAGTTCGTCATGCCTTATCTGACGTTGGTGGGTCTGGTGAAAGAAGCCAATGCCGATTTCGATCTGGAATATGCCTTCAACCATGCTAAGGCCATCTACAAGAAACAAGTGGCCGAAGCCCATGGTACCGGTGACAGTTTGCAGGCTGCCATGCAGGCTATCGATGCAGCCATGGAGCGCAAACACACCCTGTTGCTGCGGGCGCTGGATATTCTGACCCGGAATCCCCACGTGTTCTCCGGCTGGTTGAGCTTGAACAAGGCCAATGTGCAGTTCGATGGTGACAAGGTGGTCTGGACCCGCAACCCCATTCAGGTGCTGGATGAAACCTATCACTACCTGAATATGGACTACCGCGCTGATCTGCCTGCTGCCGAGTGTATCTGGAAGCACGACAACGACGTGCTGCAAAAAGGGTTGCAGTTCTATGGTGAGCTGGAAGAAAAACTGGGGGAATCCGATTGGTTGAAGCTCAATGCATTGCTGGCGGAAGACGCACCCCAGGGCGGCGTGGATGAGGCCACCTGGACTCAAATCCAGTCTGCCCACGTGGGCTTCCAGGCCGGGATGGAAGTGGTAAGTGCGCTGCCCAAACTGGCCAACGAAGTCGGTTTCTACGATTTGAAAGTGAATGAGGATCTGACTGTCTACATTCCTGAATCACTGCACGATGAGGAACTGCAGGCACGCATGATGAAAGTGCTGGTGCCGCCTCCGGCCACCAAAGCGGATGAAATTGTGGCGGTGAGCGGCGGTATGTTCTACGGCCGTGAAGTGCCCGGCGCACCGCCGTTTGTGGAGGAAGGCACCCATGTGGAAGCCGGTCAGCCCATCTACATCATCGAAGTAATGAAGATGTTCAACAAGGTGGTGGCACCCTTTGCCTGCACCATCGACAAACTGTTGCTGGAGAACATCGACGGCGCCATCGTCAAACAGGGGCAGCCCCTGTTTAAGGTAACGCCGGATGAAAAAGTGGTGGATGTGGATCCGGTGGCGGTGGCCAAGCGCCGCCGTGAACGCACCGACGCTTTGTTGAATGGCTTGATCTGACGGGGCGGGTGTAATGAACAAGCTTGATCACGTCCGCGCCAAGCTCAAGGAGCAGGTGCCCCTGATCACCCATATGGGGATTGACGTGATTTCCTGGGATGGCTCCACCGTGGTGGTGGAGGCCCCCCTGGAGCCCAATCTTAATACCCATGGCACAGCCTTTGGTGGCAGTCTCTACTGCGTGGGTGCCATGACGGGCTGGAGTGCATTACACCTTACGCTAATGGATGCCGGGCATCTGCCCAGTGTGTGGTTGGCCAAGGGTGAGGTGGCCTACCTGAAACCGGTGCGAGGAACCTTACGGGCCCGCACCACCATTACTGATGAGCAGCGTCACCGGATTCTGACCGGTTATGAGCAGAACGGGCGCGTGAAAACCAGTATTGATATTACCATTAAAGAGGGCGATGATGATGCAGTCAGCATGTCTGCGCTCTATGCCGCCATGCGGCAGGATCCTGAATAAATAAAAATATTTAGCAGAAATACAACACTATCATTTTATTGGGGTTTTCTTATGTCGGGTGATTCTTTTAAGCTCAGGCTGTTGCTGCCTGCGTGTTTTGCTGTGCTGTTGTTGGGATGTGTGGCCACGGCCGCGCAATGGATGGCCTATGTTGCCGTTGATCCCGATAATCTGAATCAGGTGCTGCTGGATGCAACCGGCAACGTTGTGCATGTGTCCGAGCAAAGCGACGGGTTGCACATTGCCACCTATGATGCAGACGGCATGGTGGTTCAGGAAACCACACTGGTGCTTGCCCTCACCGGAACGGAACGGGCTTTGGGTCTGCCGGGTGGACAGCTGTTGCTGGTGGGTGACACCCTGGCCGGTGCCATGATCGTGGATGCCAACCTGCATCAGATCACCCCGCTGCCGGGCAGCATGCTGCCACTGGAAGCGCAAACACGCCTGTTGGTGGATGTGGTGCCGGTGTTGGGCCAGAAACTGGCCGCCTTCGGTGCTGTGAATGATGAGGGCTGGGTGTTGCTGATGGACTTCAGCACGGGTGCCGGTGAACTGTTGACATTGCCGTCGGCCACCTCCGTGACAGGCGCCTATGGATACACCGCACTGATGCTGGAAGTGGAATCCGCTGCCGGCCGTGAGGTGGTGGCCTTTGATGAATTGCTCAATGAAGTGTCCCGCTTCAGTTTACCCGCAAATGAAGATCTGATTGGCGTATCTTTGAATCGCCCCGCGTTGTTCAACCGCAGCAACCAGAATGTGCGGGTCACCGATTTGGCGGGCAATACCCAGTGGGAATTCGAAAATACCGAGTACGAGTTTATCGACGGCCAGTCCGTTGGCCCGGATGGCAGTATTCTGTTGTGGGGGGATAACGCCAGCCTGAATCTGCTGGGGGTGAAGCTCGACAGCGCGCATTTTCTGATGATCAGTGCCGACGGACTGTTGCAGTATCATCATCTGGGTGGCAAGGATATGGTGAACATTCGCTATACCCACCGCAAACAGTTTGCCAACGGCCTGTTGCAGGTAAGCTACCAGGGCCTGACCGGGCAAGTCAGCGGTCTGGTGGTGGGCTCCTCCAGTCTGGGTGTACCCTTTACCGTGACCCGCCAGGTATTCCACGATTTTGTCACGCCCATGGGCACCAAAACCCGCTTTATGAAAGAACCGAAAAGGGTGGAAACCTATACCCAGCAATGTGACTTTTTGTGCCTGCCCATTTTGATGAGTCAGTCCGAAGGCCATTGTGACAACCTGGATGTGTTCAACGTCAGTACCGATTCCCTGATCAGTGTCAGCCAGGTGTGTGGCGCCACCGGTGACACTGGGTTGCTGTTGCCCAACACGGTCAAGGTGAGTCTGTATTGATTTGCCCTTGACCCGGGCTCACCGAAACGGACAGCCGGCTGCGCTATTTCGTCATTAAGGGCGGGCGTAATCGATGATAGGTTTACCCATGCAGTAACAACAGGCTATATGGCCACAATAAAAAACATCATGAGGTGAACCATCATGTCCGGATCCGTTTCCAGCCCGTTTCAGCCCAACCTTCTGGCCGGTAAAACCGCGCTGATCACCGGTGCCGGCAGTGGCATCAATAAAGGCATTGCCCTGCATTTTTCCCGTCACGGTGCCAACCTGGTGCTGGTGGGCCGTCGCCAGGAAAAACTCGATGCAACCGCCGCTGAGATTGCCGCAATGGGCGGCAAAGCTCTGGGTTGTTCCGCCGACGTGCGGGATTACGATGCCCTGGCAGCCGCCGCAGCCAAAGGTGCGAATACCTTCGGCCCCTACGACATCGTGATCGCCGGGGCCGCCGGTAATTTTATTGCCCCGGCCAGTCAACTCAGTGCCAACGGGTTTGGGGCGGTGATTGATATTGATCTGAAAGGTACCTTCAACACGTTTCGCGCCGGCAGCGAACATTTTGCCGCAGCCGATGTCAGCCTGATCGCCATATCCGCACCACAGGCGGTCAATCCCATGCCCCTGCAATCCCATGCCTGTTCTGCCAAGGCCGGCATCGAAATGCTGATAAAAACGCTGGCACTTGAATGGGGGCCCAAGGGTGTGCGGGTGAATGGCCTGTCACCGGGATATGTGGCGGATACCGTGGGTGGTAACCTGTTTATGGGCGGTGACGGCGGCGCAACCTTGAAACAACGTATTCCCCTGCAGCGGGTCACCAATGTGCAGGAAATGGCAGAGATGGCATTGATGTTGTGTTCCCCGGTCAGCGCCTATATGACCGGTCATGTGATTGCATTGGATGGCGGTGTGTCTCTGGTGGGAGCGGGTGCCTGGCAGGGCTAGTGCCGATCATACTGAGACAGTTGATTTGTGAGAGAAGTCACAGCTTGATGCTGGTTGTTGCTGCACAAACCACTGTCTTTTGACTAGTCTTTAATAAATAAATTGTATTTTTGGACGGCCCATACGCCATGATACCGAGTAAGCTCCAGGAGTACCTGTCTGCATTAATCGAAGCACAGATTAAATTGAGTGTCATGATTTGGGGGGCACCGGGTATAGGAAAATCCAGCATCGTGGAAAGTTGCTGCAAGCAGAGTGATTTGCGTTTTATTGATTTAAGGCTCAGTCAGCTGGCCCCCACTGATTTGCGCGGCCTGCCGGTTCCGAAGGATCAGCAATCCACTTGGTTGCCGCCAGAATTTTTGCCCCAGGATGGCAGCGGCATTCTTTTCCTGGACGAGATCAACATGGCACCTCCTGCGATGCAGGGCGTGGCACAACAACTGATTCTGGATCGTAAGGTGGGGAATTACCGATTGCCGGATGGCTGGTTTGTCTGGGCCGCGGGTAACCGAAAAGAAGATCGCTCCGCCGTATTCGATATGCCCAGCCCACTGGCTAACCGGTTTATTCATCTGCATGTGGAAGCGTCCATTGACGACTTCAGATCCTATGCCTTTGCCAATGAGTTCAGTGATCAACTCATTGCTTTCGTTGCGTTCCGTCAGGATCTGCTGCATAAACTGAATGAAAGCGAAAACGCATGGCCATCACCCCGCAGCTGGGAAATGGCCAATGTGCTGTTTGCTGCCGGACTGGATATCGCACCCGCCGTTGGGATTGGGCCGGCATCAGAGTTTTATGCGTTTATGGAGATTCTGGATAAGACGCCCGATCTGGACCAGGTCATAAAAGGCAACACCCGTATTGAATTTCCCGGCGAGCCCTCACTGCGTTATGCCAGCATAATGGGATTGGTCGGCCGGGCCAAAAAGACTGAGGATGTGGTAAACAGTTTTAACTGGTTGGTAGAGAGAGCGCCGGCCGAGTGGGTACAGTTATATGCAACGGATCTGTTTCCATTGCTGCGTGGGCGTGGAGAGTTGGCCCCTGTGCATGCCGCATTGATGGAGCAACCGAACCTGAAAGCCTTTCTTATGGAATTCACCCGGCTTATGTCGGAGTAGGGGTTCATGGATCAGCTCATCAGTGCGTATCTGATCAAGTTGCGTCGGGAACATCCTTTTTTCGCAACGTTGTCGCTGTATATGCGCTATGAATTTGATGATCGAATCCGCCAATTTACCACCGATGGCCGTACGGCCAGGTTGAATCCCCGCTATTTATCCAACTTAAAAGCCTCAGAACGGGTCGGTACACTGCTTCATCTCACATTGCATTGCGCGTTAAACCATCCCCGGCGTTGTGGCTCGCGTATTGCTGAAATCTGGAACATTGCGGCGGATATCGTGGTGAACCAGATTATCGTGGAGAGTCACTTTGAAGCGCCGCCAAACACCGCGATTGATCCACGCTATGGCGATTGCAGCGTGGAGTTTGTTTATTCCAAACTGTTGAGCCGGGCCAGGAATATGGCCACTCAGGGAGTCACTGCGGTTGACCAGGGAGCTGAGTCCGACTCAGCGGCAACAGACTGTTCCCGGCACCAGGCCAATCAGGATCAAGCTGTCACCGATTCCACTGGCAGCCACAATCCATCCAGTGCGGTTGATACGCTGCAGGTGATTTACCCTGGCGTCAGCGATCTGCTGGTGGCGGACGGGCAGCAACATCCCATGTCACAGGCGCAACAGCATCAAAACTCTGCCTATTGGGAGCGCGCCCTGCGACAGGCGTTGGTGGTGGATAGGATGAGCCATCAGCAGCAGGGATTTATTCCTGCAGGGCTGGAGCGCGCTATTGATGAAGTGCTGGATCCCCAGCTTGATTGGCGGACGGTGTTGTGGCGCTATATGAGTAGAACGCCTTGCGATTACTCAGGTTTCGACCGTCGTTTCATTCATCAGGGGCTGTATCTTGATGAACTGCAAAGTGAGTCCCTTAACGTGCATGTGGTGATGGATACAAGCGGCTCCATCGGGGACGATCAGTTGGCCCGGTTTCGTGCTGAAGTGGAATCCATAGCGCGTTGTTATCACGCCATTCAGGGTCATTTGTATTTTGTGGATGCACAGGTTTATGGGCCATTTGCACTGGATGCGAGTATCCGTGTTGGTGTTGCAGAAGGTGGCGGCGGGACGGATTTTGCCTGTTTCTTTTCCTACTTGGAGAAACATTGCGATCCGTTTGAGCAGGCCCTGTGTATTTATTTGACCGATGGCTACGGTACCTTTCCTGACAAGGCACCGGATATTCCGGTTCTATGGGTGGCCACCGATGACGCCGTTGACCATTTTCCTTTTGGGGATGTCACACGTTTGAATTAGGAGAAACGATGTACCAGAGACAACCGGAATATGAGCAGGACTTAGTACTGGCGAATGATCCAAACACCGCTTCAGACACCTTGCGGGTGTTACTGGCCAAACATCATGGTGAAAGGGAGATGGCTGAAACCATCGCCCGAAATCCCGCCTGTGACTATCTGCTGTTCCTGCAATTCTGGAAATTTCTGCCGGAGATCGCTGCCACCAATCCTGCGTTAAGCGAGTATCAGGCCCAGGAACATTGGCAGGATCAGAGCAGCGTACAACCCAGGTTATCCTATTCGAAGTGGAGCGGTGAGATTTCTGCCGCCAAACCGGAAATCCATAAAGCTGAGTACATTATGCAGCACGGAAACGGCGCTTATCAAAGGTATATCATGTCGCTGGGGCCGATTCCGGAACATCTGATTCGAGATTACCTTGAATCCAAAAGTGCACCATTGCGCAAGGTGATTGCGGGGCGTACTGATCTGCCGGCAGATATCCAGGAAAAATTAGCAGCCGATAGCGCGAAAACCGTACGCAAGGTGTTGGCCGAAAACGCTTCGGCAACCGGAAGTGCCTTGGCCACTTTAGCCATGGACGATGATCAGGAGATTGCCGGGCTTGCTCAGCAACATCCGAATTGCCCGGACGACGTGATTGTTCAGGCCCGCACCCAGGCCAGTGCAGCGCCCGGTTTGGCCGATACCGCGATCGAAGCGCTGAATTTTGCACAGCTGGCTGCATTGGCATCGGATGTTGATACACCCGAGGATAAACTGATGGCGTTGGGGCAGCATGATGATCCCTGTATTCGTTTTCTTGCGGGAATCCACGCCCACGCCCCGGCAGCGTTATTGACCGGACTGGCCGAAGATCAATTGAAATGGGTGCGTGCGGCACCGGCATTGAATACCAGAACCCCGGTTTCGGTAATAGATAAATTGTTAAAGCAAAAAATATCAGATATCCAGGTGGCCCTGGCCAGCAATTCGTCTTTAAGTGAGGAACAACAGTTGCAATTGGCTCTGGTGGCCGGTGACAGGGCCGCTTACGAACTGGCCAATATGACCCAGTATGATTCTGTCCGTGAGCGTTTGGTTGCGGATTTGCCCACGGGCAAGGCGGGGGCTAAAAAGACCTGGCGCTACTACCTTAGAGAAGCGTTGGCCGCCAGGAAAACAGGTAAGTTTACCAGTCTGCAACAGGGCGCAAAGAGCCGCCATTTATTCGTCTCCAGGATTGCCGCGCGCGCGGAGTCCTGCCCGGACAACCTGATAGTGCATTACGCGTATTACTGCTTTGAGGATTATAGTCAGAACCCGTTGGCGGCGTTGGCTTTGCTGGAGGGCAAAAGCCATGTTAAGCCCATCCCCTACCGGGAATGGAAAATTGATAAGTGGTTGACGGAGAAAGCCGCGCCCGGTTTTATTGCGCGTTATTACATCCGCGGTGACGACCCTAAACGCCGGGCGCAGGCCGTGAGTTCCTGGACCACGCCGTTGCTGGATTTGCTGCCCTTTGCTCTGGATGCAGATACCAACACCCGCAAGCGGCTTGCGGAGCGGGGTGATTTGATCCAGTTTCTCTATGAAATGCTCGCCCGGGATGAAAAGTCCGGTGTGCGGGAGCAAATCGCCAAGAATAAAAAAGTACCGAAGTCGGTGCTGGAACAGTTTAGTAACGACAAGGCCACCACCGTGCGAACCCAAACCTCAATGCGTTTGTCCGGGGGCGACGGGCCAGCGGTGGCTCAACCCCTGGTGAATCAGGGGTCTGCTACGGAACGGGCAAGGTTGGCTAAAAAAACGGACGATAAACGGATTCTGGCAGAGCTGTCAGGTGATCGGGCAGCCAGCGTCAGGCTTAGCGTCGCCAAAAACAGTTATACCGAGAGTGAGATCCTGAATCGTCTGGCCGGTGATTCGGAGGCAAAGATTCGTGCCGTAGTGGCCGCCAGAATGAAAGATGAAAGCATCCGTCGAACTATGTTGATGGATGAAGATAAGACGGTGCGGATTGCCGCTGCGAGAAATGGTCGTTGGTACCGGAGGGAGAACAATGTCAGAACCTGTGATGCCCCGTTTATCGAATTGATCTGTCATGCTGACGATGAAGAGCTCAGGGCGATTGCCGCTGAATACACCGATAACCCTGCTTTGATGAAACAATATATGTCAGATTCCGAAACGGTCACCATCGGACTTGCCCGCAATGGGAATTTGACTGAGGAACTCAAGATTGAGTTTGCCAAACGCTGTGATTCGCAAATCGCATTGGCGGCACTGGTCAGAAACACAGAAAGCGAACAGTTGTTTCTGATCGTGGCCGATAAAATCAGCAGTCGTAAAGCTGATGATACGATTCGGTGTCATGGGGAGATGCTGTCACGCCCGGCGGTGCAGGACCGGTTGTGTACCCATATTTTAACGTCTGTCCGCTTGGCGCTTGCGAGGCAGAAGGTGCTGACCGACCATGCCAGGGCGACGTTGTCTCAGGATAACGATAAATGGGTCAGGGCTGAGTTGCGCTAAGTGCAGAATGCCCCTGCTTTTGGCCTTTTTCTACAAGTGTTGCCCTGGCGCTGGTGCAAGAATTAACGTCTTGCTACCTCACACCAACGCCTACAAGGGAATGAATATGAGTAAAGGATTAAAGGGGCTTGCTGTAAAAGCGCTGTTAATGTTTTCTGTTGTTTTGGTCAGTGCCTGCGGCGCCAAGGATGCAGGGCTGAACCTGACGATCATTGGTGAAGGGTCAGTTACTTCCCCGTCCGGTGTGGATTGCTCTGAATCCTGTGCCGCGACGGTAAAACTGAGCCCGCCGACCATCGGTAACAAGTTGGTAGAAATCACGGCAACCCCGGCGCCAGGCTATACATTCCTGGGTTGGAATAATCAATATTGCACCCCGGATGACGTGTGCGACCTGAAATATACGGGGCTGTGTGCCGATCAACTTTTGTGTCTGACCGGGTTTATTTATTCGGGGCAGAGAGTCGAGGCGGTGTTTGTGGATTCGTCCTTACTGGTGGACAGCGGTTGGAGCGAGCTTGCCGTTTGTGCAATTTTAGGTGATGGCGAGGTCCGGTGCTGGTCAGCATCGCAAGATGAAGTGGAACAGGTTCCGGCGCTGAATAACCCCCAGCAAGTGGCGGTGAGTGATTACGCTGCCTGTGCACTTGTCGATGAGGGCATAAGTTGTTGGGGCAAGCCCAACTTCCTGCCGCAGGAAGGGCCCACTGTATATCCGCCACTGGAAATGGAAATGCTGGGCAGTGAAATTTGTGTGCTGGATCAGGAGGGGGTGAAATGTTGGTCTGCGTATGGCACGCGTGAGACCCCGGAATTCGTCAATCCGAGCAACCTGCGCAAGCGAAGTGTCGAAACCCCGGAATTCATTGGCAAAGAGTTCTGTGTGGATGATGAAGGCGCTGAGGTATGTTGGTGACAGTCAGGGGTGATTACGCCGCTCACTGAATCCGGCGTTAACCAGCAACAGCAACAATAGGAACCCAACCCCTACAACCGCATTCCAACCCTGGGCGCTGTAGGCAAACCCGGCCACGGTGATGCCCGCCCATCCGCCCACGTAATAGAACAGTACGTATAGGGCATTGGCACGGCCCTGGCCACCGGACAGTTTGCGATTGATGGCGCCCACCGCAGCGGCATGTACGCAGAAAAATCCCGCGCACATCAGAACCAGGCCAAGTACCACTGCCCACACGGATACAATCAGCAGACATGCCAGTGAAGCCGCCAGAGTGGCGGTGCCGATCAGCAGGGTCGTGCCGCTGCCCAGCCGGTTGCCGATACGCCCGGCCAGCGGCCCCATGAAGATACCCATGATGTATACCAGGTACACCAGGGTGATCTGTTGGGTGCTGAAGCCGAACGCCGGTTCGCTCAGGCGAAACGGCAGAAAATTAAAGGTAGAGGAAAACAGCGCAAAACCACCACCACCGCAGAGAAACAGCGCCAGCAGATCCTTGCGCCGTAGCAGCTCCCCAAATCCGGTTTTTACCTGTGCCTCTGTGCGGATGGCGTGACGGGGCAGGGTGCGCAAGGCAAGCAGGCAGGCCAGTAACAGAAACACCCCGGCGGAGATGAACGCGTAGCGCCAGTGCAGGGGCGGATGCAGCCAGCCTCCCAGCAGACGTCCACCCAGCCCACCCACCACGGTGGCGGAAACGTAATAGCCCATCACCACATTGAGGCGCTCCGGGGGCAGGGATTTGGCCAGGTACGCCGCCAGGCACGTGGTGAGGGCGGGCACAAACAGGCCTTGCAGAAAGCGGCCACTGATCAACACCCACAGATCGTCGGTGAGTACGCAAACAAGGCCTCCCACCAGCATGGCACCGACCCCCACTGCAATGATGGGCCGAATAGGCAGTTTGTCGGCCAGTACGCCAAACGGCAGGTTGGCCAGGGCAATACCCAGCACCACCGCAGAGATCGTAAAGGAAACCGTTGTGCTGCTGGCGTTGAATTCCTGCTGTAACACCGGCAGAACCGGTTGCGTGATGTAGATATTGGTAAAGCACGCTGATACCAGCGCGAATACGGCCAGCTGCAATCGCAGCAGAGCGGTATCGGTCATGGTTAATCCTCTTCGGCTGGCGTACTTCCGCTGGCGCCAGGGCGGGCTTATCCTAGCGCAGATTCGCGGTGGGGGAAATCAGGCCACCGCTAAGCGCTTGATTTATACCGCTTCTGCTTTCAGCGTGCGGCGGTTTAGGCTACAGTTACTGGATGTCCGGTTGGAGTGAGTTGAATGCAGGTACTGTACCCAGAAATAAAGCCCTATAAAGAACACAGTATCATCGTTGATATGCCCCACCGTATTTACATTGAAGAGTGCGGCAACCCGGATGGCCTGCCCGTGGTGTTCCTGCATGGTGGGCCGGGGTCCGGTTGTGAGCCCTTTCACCGCCGTTTTTTCGATCCGGAAAAATACCGCATCGTCCTGTTTGACCAACGGGGCTGTGGCCGCTCGTCGCCCCACGCCAGTCTGAAAAACAATTGCACCCAAGATCTCATCAATGACATGGAAACCATCCGTGAAACCCTGGGCATTGATCAGTGGGTGCTGTTCGGTGGTTCCTGGGGCTCTACGCTGGGGTTGTTGTATGCCCAGACCCATCCGCAACGGGTGTTGGGTATGATTCTGCGGGGCATCTTTCTGTGCCGAGACAAAGACATCGGCTGGTTCTATCGGGAAGGGGCCAATCGCATTTTTCCCGATCAGTGGCAGGAGCTGCTGCGTCCTCTAAAAGGCATGCAATATGATGATGTGCTGGCGGGATACAGTACGTTGCTCAACAGTGAAAATGAACTCAAACGCATGGGGGCAGCCAAGGCCTGGTCGGCGTGGGAAGGCGGCTGTGCAACCCTGCGCCCCAATCCCAGCGTGATGGGGCAGTTTACCGATGGCCATACCGCATTGAGTTTGTCCAAAATCGAAGTGCACTACTTTATCAATCACGGCTTTATTGAAGAGAACCAGATACTCAACAACATGGATGCTATCCAGGACATCCCCGGCATCATCGTGCACGGCCGTTACGACATGATCTGCCCCATGGATCAGGCAATCTCACTGCACCAGAGTTGGGAGAATTCAGAGTTGAACATCATCCGCGACGCCGGCCATTCCAGCATGGAACCGGGCATTGTCAATGCCCTGATCAAAGCCACCGACGAAATGGCCCGCAAGCAAAACAGCCGCGCCTGATCCTCTACCCGGCTGTCTGCGGGCACCCACCACCTTTGCACTGATAACTCAATCACACTGTCGTGCATTCGCATTGCGGGATCCCCGTGTGCGGCCTTTACTGATCGTTAAGGGAGTTCGGTTCAGCTAGACAAATTAATATTGGCCAAGTATTTGCTAGTTGCTCTGTAAATGTGCAGTTTTGAAGTAAAGGATGTTACCCATGCCTCGTAATACGATCTTATCCACCGTTGTTGCTTTATTTTTGTGTGTTTTTTCAGTGCAGGCTTTCGCTGAAGTGCTCACTATGGGGTCAGCCTTGAACAAGGCGGGCCGTCAACGCATGCTTACCCAAAACATCATGAAAAACTATCTGGCCCTGGGGCTGGAGGTGGATGTGGTGCGGGCCCGGGATGAGTTGGACCGCAGTGTGGCCCTGTTCGAAGAACAATTCCAGGAACTCACTGAATACGCACCTTCGCAAACAATCAGTGCGTCCCTGTCCAAGGTGGAAGATCTCTGGTTCGAATACCGCGCCTTGGCCATTGGTAAGGTGAGCAAGGAAAATGCCGCGAAAATCCTGGACCGCAACAACGCCATTCTGGCGGCCTGCCACCAGGTGGTACTGGATCTGGAAGCCCATGCCGGGCGTACCTCGGCCAAGATGGTGAACACCTCGGGGCGTCAGCGCATGTTGTCCCAGCGCATCGCAGCCTACTATTTTGCCCATGCCTGGGGCTTCCGGGATGCGGAGTCTGTGGCGGCCTTTGAGAAAGCCAAGGCGGAATACGGCGCGGGCCTGACGACTTTGATGGCCTTCGATAAGAACACCGTTGACATACGCGCATCGCTGAAGAAAGTGGAAGCCCAGTGGCAGTTTTCCAATACCGGGTTTGAGCAGTTGGAGGATGGCAACTACGTACCCCATGTGATTTCCGTGACCACCAACGGTATGCTCAAGCGCATGGATGCCATTACCCATCTGTATGAAGATCTGGATGTGAGCCTGTCTACCGGCGCGGTGGCCGCTAATGTGGAGCATTGATCCGGCTTGATTGTTTGCCGGTAATTCTTTTACGCTTTGCATCCGAATAAGAACCATGGGATGGATGCAAAGCGCATGATACCAATCGCCCGATTGATACTACCTCTACTGTTCATCTTTTTCTGTAGTGTCGCTTTACACGCAACCGAACGACCCTGGGATCATATCACCTTCACCAAGCCTGATGACGTGGTGGCGTATTTTCACAGCATTAATTATTCCGTTGCCAATTGGCAGCAGGGGGATCGCAGTGTGCCCCGTGTGTATCTGACCCATATTCCGGACCATTGGCGCGATCATTACGCCGGAGCGGTCTCCACCGAAAACAAAAAGAAATATTTCTTCTTTATGCTGACACCCATGGTGCTGCGGGCCAATGAGACCATCGCCCGTCAGCGTGCGTTTGTGGAGGCCATGCAGCAAACCCGGGCCTGGGCAGAACAGGACAGGAAGCACCTGCAGGATATCGCCGCGGAATACGCTGTGACGGCACCCCAATCCGCTGGGGATGCGGCTGCGTTTAACACGTTGCTGCGGCGGGTGGATGTGGTACCGGCCTCGCTGGCCATGGCCCAGGCGGCCATTGAAAGTGGCTGGGGGACTTCGCGTTTTGCCAGCGAGGGCAACGCCCTGTTTGGTCAGTGGACCTGGGGTGACGACGCCATCGCTCCGCAGCGGGTGCGCACAGAACTGGGCAATTATGGTATTCGCAGTTTCAAAACCCCCTTTGAATCCATCGCGGCCTATATGCATAACCTGAATACACATCCTGCCTACGAGGCCTTGCGCCGGATGCGGGCACAGGCGCGTCAACAGCAGCAGCCGTTGTCCGGTAAAGCGCTGGCGGCCGGTTTGGAGAAGTATTCGGAACGGGGCGAGGCGTATGTGAAGGAAATCCGCACGTTGATTCGGGTCAACCGCCTGACGGAAGTGGATAAGGCCTATTTGCGTGATGGCCGGGCCACGGTGCTGCAGCCGGTGGAGGAAGGCCGGTGAAAGGATTGATTCAGCGGGTCAGTTCCGCGTCGGTGGCGGTGGCCGGCGACATCGTTGGTGAAATTGATGCCGGTATACTGTTGTTGCTGGGGGTGGAAAGCACCGATGGGCGGGCCAGTGCCGACAAGTTACTGCATAAGGTGGTGAACTATCGAATCTTTGCCGACGCGGAAGGCAGAATGAACCGCTCCCTGCTGGACTGCGGTGGAGGGTTGTTGGTGGTGTCGCAGTTCACCCTGGTGGCGGACACCGCCAAGGGCATGCGCCCGGGGTTTTCCGCTGGTGCCTCACCGCAATTGGGGCGCGAATTGTACGAGTATTTTGTGGCACAGGCCGTGACCAAACTGCCCCGGGTTGAATGCGGGCAGTTTGGCGCGGACATGCAGGTGAGCCTGGTGAACGATGGCCCGGTTACGTTTTTGCTGCAGGTGTAGCGTCTTCCTGCCCCTGCTGTTGCCCAAGGCCATGGCTGATCACCAGATACAGAAGGGCAACGATGGCCAGGCACCAGACGATCATGGGGGCGGCGGGTAGATCCCAAAGCAGAGACGCGAACAGGCCAAGTCCGTAGGCCAGCGCACCCAGCATAAGCGCAATGGTCATACCTAAGCGGGGGCTGCCTACGGTTGCCAGGGCGGGGATTACCAGACTCGCGAACACCAGATAAACCCCCACCAGTTGCACACTGGCGGTAATGATGACGGCAAACAGGAGGTAAAATACCTGCTTGTTGTAACGCTTCTTCAGTGTCAGCCACAGCAAGGTTGCGGGAACCAATACCAGCGCGCAGGTGAGCGCCTGCCCGTAGGTAACCCATAGGATCTGGCCGGAGAGTAGTTCTTGCAGCGCTTCACCACCATGGGGATCCCCCGCCAGCAGCAACAATCCCAGCGAGGCAGCCAACACAAACAGCACGCCTATTAAGGGTTCCTGATAACGACCCAGTCGTTGCTCTGTGAAAGTCAGTAGCAAGGCGCCGCCAATGGCGGTGCCGGCGGCGACAAGTTGCTGCCCGATGGGGCTTGCGATATCCAGAAGTTGAGCCAGCAGCAGGCCGACGCCGGCGATCTGGGCGATTGCGAGGTCGATGAAAATAATACCGCGCTTCACCACCTCGGTGCCCAATGGTACATGACTGAACACCACGATGAGCCCGGCCACAAAGGCCGGGCCAATGAGGGCTATATCCTGCCACTGCATAGTTCAGTGATCCGCTGTCTGTGCATGGGCCTGCAGCAGCAGGGACAGGGTACGATCAAACAACGCCGGCAGGGTAGCGCTGTGTTCATCAGCCCCCACGGTGAATGGGAGTACCACCACCGGAATCTGCAGCTTATCTGCCAGCCAACGGGCGGCTTTATCGTTCTGATAGGCCGACAGCATGATCAGCTGCGGAGGTTGTTGAGACAACGTGTTCAGCAATCGCTTCTGGTCAGCGGCACTGGGGGGAATGCCCGGCTTGGGTTCAATGGTGGCCACCTGGTTTAGTGCCAGCCAATCGTTAAAGTAAATCCAGTCTTCGTGTTGCACCACCACCCGTGCTCCCTGCAATGGGGTAGCCCTGGATTCCCACTCGGCCATTCGCCTTTGCCATTCGCTTGCAAAGGCGTCGACTCGATCCCGGTATTGGGGCTCGCCCTCCGGGTCCAGCTCCATGAGGCGTTGGGCCAGGGCCCGGGCGATGGTAAGCAAGCGTCTTGGATCAAGGTGTACATGTGGGTTGCCGGCGGCGTGCACGTCCCCTTGAGCGCGATCCAGAGTGGTGGGGATGGCCAATCTTTCCACCACCATGGCGGCTTCAAAATGACCCGGTTGATTGGTTTGTACCTTGGGGTTGCCCGAGCGTCGTAACAGCAATGGTAGCCAGCCGACTTCCAGTTCAGCTCCGGTGCATACCACCAGGTCTGCATTGCGCATCCTGGCGATCAACGAGGGCCTGGCTTCAATGTGATGGGGGTCCTGCAGCGCATTGGTTGCTGCAAACACGCTTACTCTGCTGCCGCCCAGTTGCCTGGTGAGTTCAGCCCACTCAGGCTCGCAGGCAAACACCGCAAGTTCGGCGCGGCACAGTACCGGGAACAATAGTGCTATCAGGAATGTGAGTGTTTTCATTTTGCTCTCCTTAATAGCGGTGGGCGCCGTGGCTGCCCAGGCTCATGGTATATTGCAACACCCAGAGATCATCGCGCCCTTCATCCCAATCCCGGTGATTGTATTGCAGACGAATACGGGAGAACTCACTGGGGCTGTAGGCCAGCATGGCACTGTTGCGGGTTATGGTTGCATCGCTGCCCAACTCGGTTTCTTCCAGGAACTCCTCCATGTCAATGCCGGCGGCTTCCAGTTCAGTGAAGTCATTGTCCGGTTTCACCTCGTCATAGCGCAGCCCGGTTTGCCATTGGCGATGAAAGCGATATACCGCCTGCACATAGTAACCGGATTGCTTGCCTTCGTAGTCGGCTATCAGGCTGTTGGTATCTTCGATAAAGTTGCTGGTGGCCGACTCTTTACGTTGCAAGTACTCGGCGCTCAGCACCAGCTGCTGGTGCCGGGGCTGTCCTGCGGGCGCCCATTTGAATACGGCATCCATACCGACGATATCGACGTCGCCGTCTTCCATGATCAGCTCGGCACTGTCTGTACTTTCTTCTTCATGGGCATGTCCTTCGCTGCTGCGCTCGGCAAAGCGGGTACTGTAAGCGGAAGCACCCAGTTGCCAGCTGGCGGTGGTGCCCAGATCATCCCCCAATTTGATGAACAGGGATTTACCCTCGTTGCCGTCATTTTCGCCCCCGGGGAAGCGGGCGCCACGGGTCCACTCCACTCCAAGTTCCAGAAAAATTCGGGTGGGTGCCAGCCAGCGGGCCTGCACACCGTCGTCGTAGAGAGTCTTGCCGAACAGTGCGGTATAGATCAGCGGTGCATCATAGAAGGACCAGGCATGTTCATGCTGGCTGTTGAGATAACCAATACTGGAGAGGAAGCGCCCGAATTTGACGGTGGCACCGTACCCCAGGCCCAGGGTTTCCAGGTAGGCTTCTTCCAGTTCCACTTCGGTGTCGCCATCGTGTTCGGCGATGGCGACACTGGCACTCCCGTAAAATTGATCGTCTACGTTAGCGCTCAGGGTCAGCTCCGAATGACCCAGGCTGAATCCTTCGGCGGGCAGTTCTGATTCCGGCCCCATCTGGAAGCCGGGCAATTCAAACGTATCGTGATACTGGGCATAGCGGCCATCCAGGATCAGGCTGATGGCGGGGTTGAATTCATTGCCACTGACGTAACCGGTTTGGGCGGAAACCAGCGGGCAGGTAAGTACAGGTGCCAATACCAACAGGCAGGCACGACGACAGGTGAGCATAATTTACTCCTGATTAAATATAAGAATGTGGTAGAGAATGTAAGGTGGACTAATCAGGCGTAGGGCGGGGCTCGGGCCAACTGCGGGCGATGGTTGCTGGCAAACCATGGCACCAGCGCCGGTGGGAAAAACTCCAGAGAGGGGGGAGCAATGGATGGAACGATCTGAAGGGCCGCCACCAGGGCGGGACTGTGGTGTGCCAGTTGCAGGTCATCACACAGCTGAGTGCCGTCGTGAAGCCAATGGGTTGCTTCGTGCGCAATGACCTGTAGCTGACTCAACTGGAGCCAGCCCAACAGGATCAGCAGGGCGGAATTGCGCAGTAATTTAATCAGCATGCAATACAGTGACAATAACCGGTTGGTGTTTACGAAATTGACGTTATGGTAACGCGGGGCCGTCGCGGCAACAACACTTAAGAATCGCTTTTGTCCAGTTGCCCGGTGGTAGCTGCCTCTGTTTCTTTTGGGCTGCGCTTGATCAGGCGCCCAATCAACAATCCCATCTCAAACAGCAGCCACATGGGCACTGCCAGCATGGATTGAGAGAACGGATCCGGTGGAGTCAGCAACATGCCGAAAACAAAACAGAAGAGAATCACGTAAGGCCGCTTGGAGGCCAGATCCTTCACCGTGGTAACCCCGGACAGGATCAACAGCATGGTTGCAATGGGGATTTCAAAGGCCAGGCCGAATGCAAAGAACAGTTTCAGGGCGATGGTCAGGTACTGGGCGATATCCGGTGTAACGGTGACGTTCTCCGGGCTGGCCATGACAAAGAAATTCATAATCAGGGGGAAGATAACGAAGTGCGCGAAGGCAATACCGGAGTAGAACAGCAACACGCTGAGCACCAGTAAGGGCAGGGCGAATTTGCGCTCATGGGCATACAGGCCGGGGGCGATGAAACGCCAGATCTGCCCCAGAATCACCGGCATGGCCAGAAAGAACGCCACCACCAGCGTTAATTTGAATGGCGCAAAGAAGGTAGAGGTAACGTCGGTGGCGATCATGGTGGTGCCTTCGGGTAATTGATCCCGAATGGGTTTGGCCACCAGCTCGTAAATGTCGTTGGCGAAGTAAATCAGGCTCATAAACACGATCAGAATAGCCAGCAGCGATTTCATAACCCGATCCCGCAGTTCGACCAAATGGCCGATCAGGGTCAGGTTGGCTTCCGGTTCTGCACTGGGTTTCTGTCTGCTCATGCTTTGGGGGATTCTTTGTTGGCCGCAGGTTCAGGGGAAGATTCAGGGGCAGGGTCCGGCATGGGCTCTGCTTCGTTTTCCGGTACAGTGGGATTGTGCCGGGTATCCGGATCGTCGTCTTCCCGGGCAGGCAGGCTGCCGCCGATACTGTTGTCCATAGGCTGGCTGCTGGTTGCCGGGGTCGGATCCGGATTTTCTACCTGTTGCTTGAGATCCTGCAACGATTGGCGGGCATCATCCAGGCCGGTTTCCTCCATCTGTTGCTTGAGGCGCTCTTGCATTTCATGCAGGTTCACCTCGCGCTCGAACTCTTCCCGCACGCTGGTAACCGCCCGCCGAATTTTACCCAGATAGGCACTGCCCATTCGGACCGCGTGGGGCAGGCGTTCAGGGCCCAACACCAACAGGCCGACAATACCCAGCAGAACCAGCTCAAAAAAGCCTATGTCGAACATGCGTTTTCCTCAGGGACGATCAGGCCTGGTCTTTCTTTTTCTCAGCGGTTGAGTCGATGACGTCGCCTTCTTTTTGCTGCTCGTTGAGTTTGGCTTGTTCTTCTTTTTTCTCTTCTTCACTCATGGCTTTTTTGAAGCCCTTGATGGCGCCACCCAGGTCACCACCCAGATTGCGCAGTCGCTTGGTGCCGAAGATCAAAAGGATGATCGCCAGGACGATTAACAGTTGCCAGATTCCAATACCACCAAAACCCATTGGGTTACTCCCGTTTTATTTGTTTCTGTTCGCTTTTTCCACCAGCCCTGACAAATCAAAGCGGCGTTCCAATTCTTGTAAAACATCAGCCGAGGACAGGTCCAGCTTGTGCAGCATCACCAGCGTGTGAAACCAAAGGTCGGCGGTTTCGTAGATGACGTCATCATAGTGTTTGCTGGATTCCGCATCTTTGGCCGCCAGCAGGGTTTCCGTCGCCTCTTCGCCCACTTTCTCCAGAATCTTGTTCAGGCCCTTGTGGTAGAGGCTGGCCACATAGGAGCTGTCTGCCTGGGCCTGCTTGCGTTCGGTGAGCACCTTGTCCAGTGCGGCTAATGTGTCATTCATAAAACATTATATGAGAACAATGTGACAAGCATGCAACTTGTTCCTCATCCTGGTTAAAAATTATCAGTTATTTCCGTGGCCACGCAAACGGGTCAAAAGCAGGGTTACACCAATGGTGCCGCTGATCCAGGCCCCTGCCGGTATGTGCTGCCAGTCCGGCAGCCACTGCGGATTCAGGCCCCAACTCACCCCGGCACCTAGCCCAATTAGCCCCAACAGGGTAATGATGCGGTCCCGGCGCAGCTGCCCCAGGTGCCGTTCTTCCACCTGGCGCAGCAGTTGCTGCTGGTTTTCACTCAGTTTACGCATTTCCTGCAGTGCATCCCATGCCAATTTTGGAATATGGGGGATTTGTTCAATCAGGGCCGGGGCATTGCGTTTCACGGTCTGCATGATGGCGCTGGGGCCGATTTGGTCACGAATCCATTGTTCCAGCAGGGGGCGGCCGATTTCCCAGATATCCAGTTCAGGGTACAGTTGGCGGCCCAGGCCTTCCACGTGAATCAGGGTCTTTTCCAACAACACAAACTGCGGTAATGCCTGCATTTCAAAGCGGCGGGCAGTCTGGAACAGGCGGATCAGCACCGGGCCGAATTCGATTTCGTGCAGGGGCCGTTCCAGCACCGGTTCCAGCACGGTGCGCAGGGCATTCTGGAACTCGTGGATCTTGGTGTGAGCCGGAACCCAACCCGCTTCCACCAACAGAATGGCAATCTGCTCGTAATCCTTGTCCAGCAGCGCCATCAGCTGCCGCGCCAGCAGGAAGCGCTCTTCTTTGTTCAGGGTACCGACGATGGCGCAATCCAGTGACAGGTACTGTGGGTTTTGCGGATCGCTCAGATTTACCAGTACGTTGCCGGGATGCATGTCAGCGTGGAAAAAGTTATCCCGGAAGACCTGGGTGAAGAAGATCTCCACGCCGATTTCAGACAGGTGTTCCATGCTGACACCGGCTTTCAGCATGGCTGCAGTGTCGGATACCGGCACCCCATACACCCGTTCCATGGTCAACACCTTGGAGGTGCTCAGATGCCAATGGATTTCAGGCACATAGAGCAGCGGGGAGCCTTCGAAGTTGCGCCGGAACTGGGCGCCGTTGGCGGCTTCCTGACCCAGGTCCAGCTCCCCCAGCAGGATGTGGCGATAATCCTTGACCACCTGTACCGGGTGGAAGCGTTTGGTTTCCGGCGCCAGGTGTTGCAGCCAGCGGGCACCGGTGAGCAGCAGGGCGAGATCTCGCTCCACAATCTTTTCAATGCCGGGGCGAATCACTTTCACCACGATCTCGCGGCCATCCTTCAAGGTACCGGCATGCACCTGGGCAACGGAGGCCGAGGCCAGGGGGGTGTGGCTCAGGGAGCCATACAGGTCCCCGACGGAGCCCTTCAGCTCCCGCTCAATGATATTGATGGCTTCCTGTTCGCCAAAGGGGGGCACGTTGTCCTGCAGGTTGGCCAGATCGGCAATGGCCTCTTCCGGCAGCAGGTCGTGGCGGGTGGAGAGTAACTGGCCGAATTTGATGAAGACCGGGCCCAGTTGTTCCATGGCTTGACGTGCCCGCGCCCACGGATGAGCCGCGGTGGATGCCGTCCAGGCGGCCGGGTGCAGCCGGATCAGCCATTTCAGCGGCGTACTGGCGGCGTGGTCGGGCAGCAGTTCATCCAGGCGGTAGCGGGCCAGCAGGGTGAAGATGGTGAACAGTCGGGCTAGGCGTCTCAAGATTCAGGCTCGTGGTTTGTGGCAGTGGGGTTCAGGGATTGATGCAGCCGTTGAATACGGGCCTGCAGGCGATCGGTATCCGCCCGCAGGTCTTCCACATCGCGCTGGAAGCGCTGGAATTTACGGGGGCTCAACACCCATTCTTTTTCTTCCGCCAGCAGGTGGCGGGATTGATTGAGTACCGTGCTGGCGGTGGTGCGCAACCAACCGAATCCCACCCGGGCCAGATCGCTGATCTGGTGTGCCGCCACATCGCCGATCAAGTCCCCGAGAACGCTTTCCAGATCCAGGTCCAGATCACGGATCACCTGCAGAAACTGCTGTGCCAGTTGTTGATCCCCTTCCACTTCAATGCCCAGTTGCATGAGCTCAGCAGGGCCGATGTCGGGGCTGCCGATTTGACGCAGCAGGGCCACGGCAGGTCCGCGAACGGTGACGTCTGCGGCGGTTTCCCAGTGGTTCTGAAAGCTGAGGCTGCGCTTGCCCACCACCATTAATAGGGGAAAATGCGGGCGTTGCAGTTCAATGGCCAGTGATTTCCCTTTCAATTTGGTCAATTGCAGGCGTGTCACCGGCGCGTAGTACAGGGCGCGATTGGCGGCCCGCTCCAATTGTTCGGTGAGAAAGGCCGGAATCAGGGACTGGCGGTGGGTATCCATCAGTACTTGAAGCCCCGGTGCAGGGCCACCACGCCGCCGGTGAGATTGTGGTAATCCACCCGGTCCAGGCCGGCCTTGCGCATCATGTGCTTGAGGGTTTTCTGGTCCGGGTGCATGCGGATGGATTCCGCCAGGTAGCGGTAGCTGTCCGCATCGTTGGTGACCAGCTTGCCGAGCAGGGGCAGCACGCTGAAGGAGTAGCGATCATAGACCTTCTCAAAGCCCGGGTTGGTGGGTTTGGAGAACTCCAGTACCAGCAGACGACCGCCGGGTTTCAGTACCCGGGTCATGGATTCCAGTGCCTTCTGCTTGTCGGTGACGTTGCGCAGGCCAAAGGCGATGGTGATGCAATCGAAAGTGTTGTCGGCAAAGGGCAGGCATTCCGCATTGGCCTGGATGTACTCGATGTTGCCGGCGTAGCCGTGATCCAGCAGTTTGTCGCGGCCCACACTGAGCATGGAGGAGTTGATGTCCGACAGCACCACCTTGCCTTCATCGCCCACAATGCGGGAGAACTTCATGGTGAGATCCCCCGTGCCTCCGGCCAGATCCAGTATGCTTTGCCCGGGGCGGGCGCCACTCATTTCGATGGTATACCGCTTCCACAGGCGGTGTATCCCCATGGACATCAGATCGTTCATGATGTCGTATTTGGCTGCCACGGAGTGAAACACTTCGCCTACATACCTTTGTTTTTTCTCGATCGGGACGTTTTTAAAGCCGAAATGGGTGGTTTTTTCGTTGGACATCAGGGGCCTCCAAGTGCGGAGGCTATCTTCGCGGATTAGGGCGCCGGAAGCAAGACTGCCGCGCCGCCCGGAGCCGGCCGCACTGGCTGATTTATCAGTAATATGGGCGATTTGGCCCGGGTGACGGGGGTGGTTGTTTGAGTCACAAATGGTGACCATTCCGGCGTGGTAAATTACAGTACAATCGGTATATTCGAGCGATGGCATAATAATAACGAGATATCGACCAGGCATTGGCTCGATACGGAAACAGCAGATAACGAGTTGGCCGCATGTTGAACGAACTATTTGATACCGTGAACTCCGTGGTAACCGGGGGAGAACGCTACCTGAGCGCAACGCGGGTGGGGATTGAGATCGAGCAATCCTACCGTGCCTACCGCAATCAGGCCGGGGAGTTGTCTCCCCTGGAGCAGCGCAAGTTGCTGGCGCAGACCCACCACAAGGGCGCCCGCAAACTCACTCAGCTGTTTCATGATAACGGCGCCATCTGGGTCAAGTTCGGCCAGTTTTTGAGTTCCCGCTCCGATATTCTGCCCATGCAGTATGTGGCGGAGCTGGAAAAACTGCAGGATGACGCCAAGCCGGTTTCGTTCCGCCGCATCGACGAAGTGCTGACCCGCGAGTGGGGTTCCGAATGGCGCCAGCAGTTTGCGGAATTCAATGAGCAGGCGGTGGCCGCCGCTTCGGTGGCCCAGGTGCATAAAGCGGTATTGAAGACCGGCGAGCCGGTGGCGGTGAAGGTGCAACTGCCCCATGCCCGCAAGCTGTTCCGGCAGGATTCCATGGTATTCAAGGCGCTGGGTACGTTTGGTGCGCCGTTGATCAGTCAGTTCGATCTTAAGCAGGTGATGGAGCAGATTATTACCATGACCATGCAGGAGCTGGATTTTCTCACCGAAGAATCCAATTTACGCAAATTCTCCGCCTTGCCCCACGCGGATCTGATCTATGTACCCCGGATGTATGAGCAGCTCAGCACCAGTCGGGTATTGGTAACAGAATGGATTGATGGCATGCGGCTCACCGACTATCTCAACCGGCACCCGGCCGGGGCGGAAAATCTGCTGCGCGAGCTGCTCAGTTGTTATGTGCAGCAGATCACCAGTTTTGGTATCTATCATGCCGATCCCCATCCCGGTAATTTTCTGGTGATGCAGGATGGGCGGGTTGCGGTACTGGATTACGGCGCCATTGGCGAACTGACCCCGGATGAAACCCGGCACTATGCCACCTTGTTGCAGGTGCTGTTTGGCCGTATTCAATCGGATCAGCCCCTGGGGGAGCTGTTCCGCAAGGCCGGGTTTGTGGCCAAGGATCAGGCTGTGTTTGAGGAAGTGGCGGAACTGGTGCTCAAGGAAAACCTGCGCCGGCACGAAGCCACCGACATCCTGGGGATTGCCCTGGATAAGATGCGTGATCTGAAAGTGACGATTCCGGATTCCTTTGTCTCACTGGCGCGAGTGGTACTGACCTTCGGTGGACTGCTGAAAACCTATAAGATCGCGGTGGACTGAAGCCGGTGTTGAGGGTCTACGCAGTGGCCGCAACCTTGGCCGTGCCGCCGGCTGCCGCCGCCGCGGGCTTGCGCAGATTGATAAACGGCCGCTCAATCAGGGTGTAGGTCAGCAGGCTGACCGGCACGGTAACCAGCACCAATCCCACAAACATCAATAGAAACCAGTGATGCTGCATCAGGGGCGCCGGGCCCGGGCTGTGCTTCAGTATGTTTACCGTCATCAATACCAACGGTACCGCCAACATGTAATGAAACAGGTACATGGAATAGGAAAGCTGGGCAAAGGGATACCAGAGGCGGGCACTGAAAAAACGATTCACCAGTTTCCCCGTTGTGCCGGGTGCCGAGCACAATACAATCATCCAGCAGGTGGCCATGCCGAACAGGTTCCGATCCAGGATCAGGTTCAGCCGTGCCAGATGCAGTGATTCCCCCAGCCACTGTTTGTTGCCGTTGAGCATGACGCCACTGATCATCACTACAAGCGCCAGTACGGTGAGCCCTGTGCTGAGCAGGCGGCGGGACAGTACCTGCTGCAGCCACCGTGCTCGGTAGACGGTCAGGTAAGCCAGAATGACACCGCAGATCAAGGTGCCGAAACGGGTGTGCAGGTTTACATAGAGGGTGTCGAAATAATGAATGATATTATCTTTTCCGGAAAAGAGCCGGTGGTAGGGTTGATGCCACAGCTGTGCATCGTTGCTGGCAACCAGCCCGATAATGATGAACGAGAGCAGGAATAATCCCAGCAGCACGCCAAGGGCATGTCGGAACGGCAGTATCAACAGACTAAGCAGCAAGGGCAGGACGATATAGAACTGTTCTTCCACCGCCAGGGTCCAGGTCCAGGGCATGGACATGGATTCCAGGGGCAGGAAATTATTCACGTACAGCACGTTGGCCCACAGTGTCTGTGAATAGTCGGGCCCCGCCAGAAAATAAAATACAACCATGGCAAACAGGTAGACCGGCGTGAGGCGCAGATAGCGGCGCCAATAGAATGCTTTCAAATCCAGCCGTTGCGTTTGATTGTATTCGCGGAACAGCATGCGCCCGATAAGGAAACCACTGATAACAAAAAACACATCGACGGATTTATCCAGCCCCCAGATCCAGGACAGGAGCAAGGGTGTCTGCTCCACAAATAAAGTAAAGGTGTCTTCCGGTACAAACAGGTGAAGCAGGAAAAAACTGTGGTAGAGCATGATGCCCAGGCAGCTGAGGGCCCGCAGGCCATCAATATAGGCAATGTTATTGCTCGGCCGAACAAAGACGCTCGACAGATTGCGTTTGAATGATGCGCACCACACCATAACCCCAAGCCCCAAATTGAAATAGTTAGAATGTTATCAGTTTATGGGTGCGTGGAAAGGGACAGCAAGCGTGGTTAACTGGCTAATGCTGACAATGTTTTTGTTTGTTGCGCCAATTCTACAGGTTGTTTACCTGATGGGCGCAGATCTCAAGCAGGTAAAACACCAGCATACTGGCACTGAGCCCGGCAGCGCAGACTTGCAACAACGACCAGGGTTTGGTTTTGCTTTCATCCATAAAATAGAAAATGGGAAAGCTGGCAATAAAGTAGGTGGCATAGATCAATGAACCGAAGGCCAGCATGGCCTCCATGTCTTCGTAGTAAAAACTGGCGGCCATCATGGGGTTGGCCATGGCCTTGGTTTCCAGCCACGCCCAGGCGTAGCCCACCAATAATGTCAGTGGCAGAAACAACAGTGGTTTGAACGGCAGGCCGGAATTCATCAACCGCCGCAGCACCATAACGGCGGTGGTGTGATAAGTCATGAAATACGCGTGTGTATACAGATACATGATCACCGGTACGGATTTTTCATTATGTCCAACCAGGGCAGGGTCCAGGGTGGTGGTGGCGTTGGGGAATTGGTAGACCATCCCCAGCACATCAAAAAAATATTCCGAGCCGAAATAGTTACCAAAGATACTGAATAGGCCGATGTACAGATTGGCTTTGAACCAGTAGCTCTTGTGCCAGCGTTTACCGAGGCGCGCAGACGGGTAGAGCAGCGCGGGCAGAATCCAGAGTGGCAGGGCGACCGAGAGTGAGTGCAATAACAGGGCACCATCACTGAATGTGCCCTGCCAGCCGGTCACCATCATCAGCCCCATGGACAGCATCCAGACCGGGCTGTAGGCCAGAAAGAACTTTTCCGCCCAGGCGCGATCCGAATTGGGGGAGAGCCAGAGCGACAAGTTGGAGCCGGGTGTGATGCTATCCAGCGTGGCAGGGGGTGATGTCATGGTGATTACCTGCCGGTCATGGCGATGCGCACCATGGCGGAAAAATTGCGGAATTTTTGCCAGCGAGACAGATCCGGTCGCAGTTTACGGTGGCCCGGCAGTAACTCACCTTGCGCCTGGCGGTGGATTTTTTCTTTGACGACGGGTTCCAGCAGCCCCGCGCCAGCCAACTCAAAAAACATCGCCTTGGCGTTGCCAAGATCAAAAAAATCACGCTGCCATTTCCATTGATAGTTGCCGGCGTATTCAAACCAGGAACCGCCTATGCCGGCAATTTCATAATCGCTGCCATCAGGCCGCTTGTAGGGCGCCCGCTGTTTCCAGAAGCCAATTACCGTGCCGCGTTTTTCATCGATGATGATGTCGTGATAGGGGTATTGCCATTGTTCAAAACCGCGCATCTGATAACCCAGTGCAATATCGCAGATTTCCTGGCGGCCGTGGGCGATAAACTCTTCGTTGGGGCCGATATTCCAGCCGTATTCGGCATCTTCGGTATACATCGGGCCCAGATATTTGGTCCAGTTGCCTTCTTGTTCGGCGTCACGGTTGGCTTGCAGCCAGCGTTCCACCATGTCTTCCAGTTCTTGCCGGGTGCAGGCGGGAATATTGGTTTCTTGGGCGGTCATGACGGAGTTCCTTCGTGGTGGTTGAGTTCAATGCGGATGGCCTGGTTGGGGCAGTTTCGCACGGCCTGTTGCGCTTGCTCCAAATTCTGCATCAAGGGTGTAGAGTCGAGTACCTGCAGTTCGTTGTTGGCGTCCACCTGAAACAGATGTGGTGCTTCCCCCATGCACATGGCGTGTCCCTGGCACAGTTGAGTGTCCACATGAATGCGGAAACGTTCTGCAGGCCGGTGCGGCTGCGGGCAGGATATGCTGGCGCTGTGGCTGTGCGTTGCGTGGGCGCTGTGGGCAGGGCGCACCGTGCGGCGCTGATAACGTATACGGCAGGGGGATTTTGGTTGCACGATCATTTCACCGTAATCATCCACATAAGTGTCTGGCGGATTCACCAGTTCAAAATCATAACGCCGTAGAAGCACGGCAAAGATCGCCTTGATCTGAAACATGGCAAAGGCATTGCCGGAACATTTGTGTTTGCCGCCGCCAAAGGGTTGGTAGGCCATCAGGTTTTTGTCTTCTGCTCGTGCTTCGGCATAGCGATCGGGGTCGAACTGTTCCGGGTTGGTAAACAGGTGCTGCATACGGTGGGTGACCGGTGGGCTGGCCCAGACCATATCACCGGCCCGAATTACATAATCCTTGAACGGCATATCCTCAGTTACCTGCCGCATCAGGACAATCAATGGCGGATGCAGGCGCAGTACCTCTTTCAATGTGTTTTCCAGTTTGGGGACTTCGCGCAGGCGCTGGAAGGTGACCTCACCATCGGCCCCGAACAGGGTGTCCAGTTCCTCGCGCACCTCTTGCAGTATCTGGGGATGCTTCAGCAGCTCCAGTAACACCCAGGCGGCGGTTCCGGAACTGGTGTGGTGGCCGGCGAAGATGGCCGCCACCAGGATACCGGTGATCTCGTCGCTGCTGAGTTTGCTGCCATCATCATAATGGGTGTCGATCAGCATCTGGAACATGTCAGTGGGTTTGTCGGTTTGTCGTTCACGTTTTTGCACGATGCCTTTCACCAGCTCATGCAGTTTGCGACGGGCCTGATCCCGTTTGCGGAAGGAGGGCAGTGGCAGGTTTGGAAAGCTGTAGGCCAGGGCGTTCACCCCTTTTTCCAGATCATGGTAAATGGCCGCGAATTCATCGGTCAGTTCATAGCGGAATTCTTTGCCCAGCAGGCAGTGGCTGGCGGTGTTGATGGTGAGCTGCTTCATGGCGGCCACCAGGTCCACTTCACCCTCATCGCCCCACTGCTGTGAAAGATCCTCGATCTCCATCAGGATTTTGTCGGCGTGGTTGCGCATGGCTTCACCACGCAGCGCCGGCATCAGCATGCGCAGCTGCTGGTTCTTACGATCGATGGGTGCGTCAAATACGATGCCTTCGCCAAAGATAGGGGTCATCAACTTGTAGGCGGCCGATTGGTCCAGTTGCTCGTCACTGGAGCGATAGAACAGTTTGCTGGCGTCATCACCGGTCAGCAGAATCATGCGTTGGTTGAAAATTCTGAACTGCGCTATTTCACCCAGAGTATCCGAAACCCGCTTCATGAACAGAAACGGATTGCGCGCGAAAGGGATGATGTGGCCCAGCAGAGGCAGCCCGCCCCGCATCCCGGGGGGCTCCTTGCCGGCTAAGTGATTGTTATTGAACGCTTCAGCATTTGCCATCGGTTCATACTCCCTTATTGATTGTTGTGGTGGGGGTAAGGCAGCGCTCCCTCGATTTTTTGATACTAAACGACTTTACATGTTGTGTATAGGTGTAAAGTGTGTAAAATCGGATTTTATCGAATGTCAGCAGTCAATGATCAGCAGTAAGGTGGAATCATGAAGCCAGCCAAAAACCACAACATCGATACCCAGGGGCGCATCGTGGAGGCCGCAGTGCAGTGTGTTAAACGCTGGGGTATTGAGAAGGTGACATTGAACGACATTGCCAAGGAGGCAGGGGTTACCCGGCCCACGGTGTACAGCTACTTCAGTAACCGGGATGAAGTGGTGCAATTTGCGTTATTGCAATCAGCCTATGGTTTTGCCCAGAAGTTGTTGCGCCACATTGAGCGTTATGAATCGGTGGAGTGCCGGGTCATTGAAGCCATGATGTTTTCCCTTAAGCGTCTGCCCCATGAGCCCTCATTGGAGCTGATGTCCGATTCCGGGCTGGCCAACATCATGAACGAGCATGCCCTGCGGACCAAAGAGGGCAATGATATTCGGCGTTCCATTTTTAAGCTGATTTTCAAAGGTATGAATGTGGATGACCATGAACTGGACGAAATAGTGGAAGTCACTTCACGCTTTCTGTTGTCGTTGTTGACGATAAAAAGCGAGAAAAAACGCAGTGATGCTGAAATGCGGGCTTTCCTCTGTCGGCGCCTGTTGCCGGCGTTGGGTTTGACGCCCTCCGCGGCCACCATAGCGAAATTGGTAAAAGGATAATATGAACACGGATGAATACGATTACATTGTTGTGGGTGGTGGTTCAGCCGGTTGTGTGGCCGCCGCTCGCCTGGCGCAAGCCGGAGGCGGCAGAGTGCTGCTGCTGGAAGCCGGGGCTGCCGCTGATCTGAATCCGGAAACGCTTTCCGCGGATGGTTTCAAGGAGGCGTTTGCCAATGACCGCCTGATGTGGGATCGCATGACGGCGCCCCAGGAAAATTGCTCCCGGCGTGCCCTGTATGCAGGTACGGGAACGGGTATGGGGGGCAGTGGCGCCGTAAATGGAATGGTGTATACCCGGGGCGACCGGCAGGATTACGCGCAATGGCCAACGGGGTGGCAGTGGGAAGATGTGGTGCCGGTGTTTACAGAACTGGAAAAACGTCTGCGGCCCCGGCCGCGGGCGGGCAGCCATTTCACTGACCTGTTCATTCGTGCAGCGCAATCACTGGGTTTTCGTCGCAAAGATGGCATGAACGATGGCGATCTCAATGGGGTTATCGGTTACAACGATATGAATTACGCCGGTGCCTTCCGCCGCAGCTCTTATGTTGCGTTTGTGCGGGAGTCTCCACCGAAAAATCTCACCGTCATCACCCGCGCCCGTTGCCAGCGCATCCTGTTTCAAAACAAACGGGCGGTTGCCGTTCAATATGAACGGGATGGTCGAGTGGGCGTGGCGCGGGCGGCCAAGGAAATTGTGCTCTGTGCCGGCGCCCTGGACGCCTCCTCCA
>MDSW01145609.1_pt1 | contig 62482 bp, 48 predicted proteins | sample 811171 | NCBI WGS metagenome assembly MDSW01 (sample SAMN05326641, study PRJNA326480) | marine metagenome | isolation source: seawater | place: Atlantic Ocean: North West | collected 2012
ACTCTCTTTCTATGACACACTCATACATCTTGTCTTTGCACCACCACGTATCCTCTATGCCGCACCACCATCTTCTCCCTATACACCAGGAGAAACACTTGATCCAAGTTGTGCACCAGGAGATAGTAACTGTTCAGTCAACTTCTCTACCGTACCCACAGGAACAGAAGGTGATATCGTCTCATACGATTCCTCAGGAAACCCCATAGCAACCACCACACTCCCTTCACTTACCCTTGAAGGATTTACTGTTACAGGAACAGGAACAACCACTTTTGCAAATGGTATCTCTCTGACTGATGGGTGTATAGAAATCAATGGAACATGTCTTTCATCTGGAGGAGCAACACTTCCTACAGGTACTACAGGACAAACAATCATCTATGATGCTTCAAACAACCAAACAGCAACCTCAACTCTTACTATTGGTACAGACGGAGTCACTACCATCAATGGACGGGTGGAGCAGACGGGGCTTGGATACTCCACCTTCTTTGGTGAAGGTGCAGGGGAGAGTGATGATGGGACGAATCAAAATGTAGGATTGGGATATCAGGCACTTCTATTTAATACAGAAAGTACTAATAATACTGCTATTGGTTTTAGGTCGCTTGCTTCAAACACAACAGGTAATAATAACACGGCTATTGGACATAATGCTCTTGAGGATAATAGCCAAGGAAGTGCTAATACCGCAAATGGAAATAGTGCTTTGGCTTCAAATATTGAAGGTGATAAAAATACTGCAAGTGGGCATGCTGCACTTTACTCAAATACTACTGGGGATGAAAACACGGCAAGTGGTTACAGGGTTTTGTACTCTAATACAACAGGGAACGAGAATACTGCTTTTGGACATAGTGCTTTATACTCAAACATCTCTGGTTTACAAAACACGACAGTAGGAGCTGAGTCTTTGTACCATAACACAACAGGAAGTTATAATACCGGTATTGGGTTTCGGTCTCTTTTTTACAACACAACAGGAGAAAGAAACTTTGCTGCTGGTTATGAGTCTCTTTACAGTAACATAACAGGAAGCTACAATGTTTCTATAGGTCACGGAGCATTGAATGGAAATAGATCAGCAACATCAACCGTGGCTATTGGGTATCAGGCTGGTTTAGGAAATGGCGCTGATTCCTCCCAAAACAACGTCTTCCTCGGATACAAATCAGGCTACGCTAACACCACCGGAGACAACAACACCCTCCTCGGATATCAATCAGGAGACAATCTCTCTTCTGGAGACAACAATATAATCCTTGGCTATGACATCGACGCACAATCTGCCACAGCCTCTAACCAACTTTCAATCGGTAACCTCCTCTTCTCTAATGGTATCGACGGCACAGGAACAACAGTATCGACTGGAAACCTCGGTATCGGAACAACCACACCAAACTCACGTCTCTCAGTATCAGGAGACTCTTACACCTCAGGAACATCAACTACAAACGCTCTTACCCTCACAGGACAAAACACAGGTATACAGTTTGCTGATGGAACATACCTTACAAGTGCCCCTTCTGCAGGAACAACGTATCCATATGCGATACAGGCGACGTCAACAAGTGCTTTTGCGGGTGGTCTGCCTACTGGAAATACTCGTGGTTCAGGTTCTTTGGATATTCAGAGCCTTCGTTCTGCGGACACACAGGTGGCTAGTGGCTATCAGTCATTAGCCTTGGGCGCATATAATACTGGAGCAGGATCATATAGTGCAGCTGTTGGATATAATAATAATGTTAATGGTTCTTCGTATCATTCAGGTGCCTTTGGATATGATAATACTGTTACTAATAATGATTCAGTCGCACTTGGTTCTGGTAATGTTGCCGATGCAACGTGGTCTATTGTTGGAGGATATCAGAATACTTCTAGTGCAATGTATACCTCTGTAATCGGTTCTTTGAACACTGCGAGCGGTGCTTTTGGGAGCTCTTTTGGATATCAAAATACGGTAAGTGGTAATAGTAGTGTTGCTATCGGTAATAGAAATGTTTCAACATCAGCATACGCATCATCATTTGGTTCTAATCTCTACAACTCCGTCGCAAACACTATAAACATCGGATCAACCGAAGCAGGTAAACTCATCATAGACTCTGTAGGCCAAGTAGGTCTCGCTTCTACTACGCCAACCTATATGCTCGATGTTCCGGGTAATGGACACTTCACCTCACTTGTTGATGCATCACACTTTGTCGCTACCTCAACATCTGCTACCTCTACCTTTGCAGGAGCAATCAAACTCCAAACAACAGGTAATGGTATTGAGTTTGCTGATGGAACCATACAAACAACTGCAGCATCAGGAGGATCATCATATGATAATGCTATACAAGAAATATCATCTAATGTCTTTGTTGGAGGAAGTACTGCAAACAATACAGGTATCGGAGGATATGGACTTGATATCCAATCTGATAGAACGGCATCAACGAAAGCAAGTGGAGATTTTTCAACTGCTCTTGGGTATAGAAACACAGCTTCTTCATATTATTCAACTGCTCTTGGATACAATAACTCGGCGTCATCAGGGAATGGTATTCTTGTTGCGGGCTATTCAAATAGCGCAACGGGAGTAGAAGCAACAGCTGTTGGATACAATAACACCGTTACCGGAAATATGTCTTCTGCTTTTGGACACCAGAGCACTGCCGCAGGTTTCTATGCCTCTGCGTCGGGATATTCTAATGCTGCAGGCGGTTTCCAGTCATCGGCATTTGGATTTCAGAACACCGCAAGTGGATACTACACATCTGCATTCGGTCATGGAAGTCAGGCAACAAGCTATTATGCCTCCGCTTTTGGTTATGGTGCGGATGCGGGAGGAGATTACTCAACATCAGTTGGTTACAGTAATACCGCTGGAAATAGCTACACAGTAGCAGTTGGTTCGGTTAATACCGCAAGTGGATATTATGCTACTGCTGTTGGATACTCCAACACAGCGGGAGGTTCATATTCAGTTGCTTTTGGTAGAGGTAATAATGTTAATAATAGTTCAGGCAACTCTGCTGTGGCTTTTGGTTCTCAGAATATAGTTAATATTGATGGTGGTATCGCACTCGGAAGACAAAATACCATAAGTGGAAGCTACAGTATTGCTGTCGGATATGCAATCACCAACAACATCGCCAACTCCCTCCAAATAGGACCATCAAACACAGCAAAACTCACTATCCTCTCATCAGGATATCTTGGCGTAGCCACCACCACCCCAACCCAAGAACTCACTGTAGACGGTACTATCCAATCATCAGACCTCTACGGAGGAGCAACCACACTCTCAACAGATGCTAATGGAAACATCATCCGTACACCATCTGATGAAAAACTAAAGAATGAAACAGGAGATATTACTAATGCTCTTGAAAAAGTAATTGCACTCCGAGGTATAGAATATACCTGGAAAGACACTGAGCGTTTCGGAACTCAAACAGAAATCGGATTCCTTGCCCAAGAAGTACAAAAGATAATCCCAGAAGTAGTCAGAAATGGTGGAGAATACCTCTCACTCAACTACCAAAATCTCACTGCAGTCCTTGCAGAAGCCATCTCTGAGCTTGATGAGAAGGTGGAGGGGGTAGGTATGCAAGTGAAAAATATTGAGTCATTTATTGAGTCACTCAATGCAAAAATACTCGATGGAGCTGTATGGTTTGCAAATCTCACTGTTGATCGACTTACTGTTGGAAGTACTGATAAGCCTGCGGGAATTACGCTCTACGATGAAGTGACAGGAGATCCATACTGTTTGGTTATTAGAAATGGTAAGACAAAAACCAGAGAAGGTGTGTGTGAGACAGAGAAACCAACAGACCCCGTCGAAGAATCAGAAACACCATCTGAAGAAAATGAAGAACCAACAGTAGAAGAGGAAACTAAAGAACCACAAGAAGAAGGGGAAGAAACCACTGACCCTGAAGAAGAACCTACTGAAGACCCAGAGACATCTTCTGAGGAAAGTGAAGAAACAGAAGAACCACAAGAGGAGACACCAGTTCCAGAAGAAACCCCAGACCCTGAAGAAGAACCTGAACCTCAAGATGAGGAAGAAATCGAAGAACCAGCAGAGGATCAAACAGAAGAGGAAACAGAAGAACCACAAGAAGAGACTCCAGCTCCAGAAGAAACTGAGGGTGATATACTATAGATATGTTTAGTTTAAAAAAGAAAAAAATGAAAAAATTACGAGTTGCCATCAATGGGGCTGGTCGTATTGGCCGAGCTTTTATCAAAAAAGCACATGCAAGAGATGATATGGAAATTGTTGCTATTAACGACTTAGGAGACAAGGAAAACATTGCTTACCTTTTAAAATATGACAGTGCTTACGGCGTTACTCCAATTGACATCACAACAACAGAAAAAGGAATTACCTTTGATACAAAAGAGATCGCTTTTTACTCAGAAAAAGATCCATTCAATCTTCCATGGAAAGATCTCGATATCGACGTGGTTGTTGAAGCAACAGGAGTGTTTCGAACATATGATCAGGCACGGATGCATATTACCGCTGGTGCAAAACGAGTTGTGATATCTGCTCCCGCAAAATCAGATCCACAGGATGAGAGTGAAGGAACAATACTCATGGGTATTAACGATGACTCGCTCAAAACATGCCAAGTGAGTTCGAATGCTTCTTGTACGACTAATGGTATTGGGTCGCTCGTACAGATCCTCAAAGATTCAATTGGTATTGAAAAAGCACTCCTTAATACCGTGCATGGCTACACTGCAACTCAAAACCTTGTTGACGGACCATCAAAAAAAGATTTCCGAAAAGGGCGTGCTGCGGCACAGAATATTATTCCCGCCTCAACCGGTGCTGCTATTGCTACCACGCTTGTTATTCCAGATCTTAAGGATAAATTTGATGGTATTGCCCTCCGTGTCCCTGTTATTTCAGGTTCAATTGCTGATGTGACGTTCATAGCTTCTCGTGATACAAGTGTTGAAGAGATAAATACTATTCTCACAAAAGCATCAGAAGAAAAACGCTGGCAAGGAGTTTTTTCAGTTACCAATGATCCTATTGTTTCAACAGATATTCTGGCAAGTGACTTTGCATCCATTGCTGACCTTGGAATGACACGCGTGGTTGATGGTAATCTGGTCAAAGTAATGGCGTGGTATGACAATGAGATGGGATATACTCATACCCTCATTGATCATGTGATAAAGATAGGATCATTTATATAGTATGAAAATCTTTCTTGCTACAGATCACGCGGGGTTTACCCTCAAGGAATATGTCAAAGAATTTCTCCTTACCAAAGGGCACGATGTTGTTGATGGAGGGGCGCATAGTCTAAATGAAAATGATGACTATCCAGATTATATAAAACCAACTGCAGAAGAAGTTTCGAAAAATGGAAACAGCCGAGGGATTATCTTTGGTGGTACAGGACAAGGGGAAGCTGTTGTTGCAAATAGAATAAGAGGTGTTCGTGCGGTTGTCTATTATGGTGGATCAAAAAAGATAATTACACTTTCACGTGAGCATAATGATGCAAATATCCTTTCTCTTGGTGCTCGTTTTCTTTCAAAAAGAAAGGCAGTAAAAATGATAGAGTTATGGCTCAACACTTCTTTTTCACAACAAGAACGACACACCCGTCGTATTGAAAAAATAGATAATTAATATGGATATTATTCCTGCAATTATTCCACAAGACTTTCAAGACCTTACCGATAAGATGAGTATGGTGCACTCACTTGTTCCAATGGTACAGATTGATGTGGTAGATGGAACATATACACCGTCAAGAAGTTGGCCATATCAAAATGGTGCTGATATTCACTTCGAAGAAATCAAAGAAGAAAAAAAAGGAATGCCATTCTGGCAGGATCTTCAGTTTGAAGTTGATCTCATGATTCGTTATCCAGAACGAGTATGGAAGGATTGGATTAGGGCCGGAGCAACACGTTTGATTATTCACCTTGATTCAACTGACAATATAGATGAGATAATTGACGGATTTAAAGAGGAGGTAGTAGCAGAATATTCTTTTGTCTATGCACAATTAGGTGTAGCGGTGGGTAGTACAACTGATCGTCAAAAAATATCCGATGTAGCAGAAAAGATAGATTTTATTCAGTGCATGGGTATTGAAAAGATTGGTTTCCAAGGACAGTTATTTGATGAAAATATATTTGACACTATTGGTTATATACGAACCCATCACCCTAATACACCAATAACCATTGATGGTGGGGTAAACGAAGACACAATTACACGATTAAAAGATGCGGGGGTCGAACGTTTCGCTATTGGCTCGGCTCTTTTTGAAAGTGACAATATTGAAGAAGAAATAGAGTATCTTTCTTCTATGATAAAATAAAGGGAGTATGGAAATGCTCACTGAGGAAAAAAAAGAGGAACTTGCCTTGAGGGCAAGCCACATCAGACGGTCTATTATTGAAATGCTCATTGAAGCAGGTTCAGGACATACCGCAGGACCACTTGGTATGAGTGATGTCTTCGCCACTCTTTTTTTTCATATTCTGAATCATGATCCTGATAACCCTGAGTGGGAGGAGAGAGATAGACTTATTCTTTCAAATGGTCATATATGCCCTGTACTCTATGCTGCCATGGCTCATAGTGGGTATTTTCCTGTTCAAGAATTACTCACACTTCGAAAATTTGGTTCACGTCTTCAGGGACATCCTCATCGAGAATTTCTACCAGCACTTGAAACAAGTTCAGGACCTCTTGGGTCAGGTCTTTCACAGGCTGTTGGTATGGCTCTTGCTGATAGATTAGGTAACGGACGTTCGTCAGGAAAACAATTCTACTGTATAACCGGTGATGGTGAACTCGATGAAGGACAGAATTGGGAAGCAATCATGTTTGCAGCTAAAGAAAAGATTCAAAATCTAACTGTATTTGTTGATAGGAATAATATTCAGATTGATGGATATACGGAAGATGTTATGCCACTTGATTCGCTTACAAAGAAATTAGAAAGTTTCAATTTTCATGTTCAAGAAATTGATGGTCATAATTTTGATGATATCGTGATGGCTGTGGGTGAGGCACAGGCAGTATTTGAAAAACCAAGTATTATCATCACGCGAACTATTCCAGGAAAAGGAGTGTCTTCGTTTGAAAGAAAACCAGAGTGGCATGGCAAAGCGCCAAAAAAAGATGAAGGAGATATTGCTCTTGAAGAATTACGTACTCTCGGAGGAAGAATTGAAAAAGAATAATTATGCAAAACAATATACAAAAATTACATACAAAACTATTTACGAAGGATGTTGAAAGGCGACCTGTTCGTGATGGATTTGGCGAAGGGCTTGTTGAAGTGGCAGAACAGGATGAAAGGGTTGTTGGTCTGTGCGCTGATCTTACGGAATCAACTCGTATGCACCTCTTTGCACAAAAATTTCCAGAGCGTTTTTTTAATGTAGGGGTGGCAGAACAAAATCTTGTGAGTGTCGCCTCAGGAATGGCACATATGAACAAGATTCCTTTTGTTGCAAGCTATGCCACGTTCTCGCCAGGTAGGAATTGGGAGCAGATTAGAACAACCATCTGCTATAACGATGTTCCGGTAAAAATTATTGGATCTCATGTGGGGGTGACAGTGGGCCCTGACGGAGGAACACATCAGGCACTTGAAGATATTGCTTTAATGAACACTCTTCCAAATATGACAGTTATTTCGCCGTGTGATGCAATAGAGGCAAAAAAAGCAACAGTTGCGATGAAGGACACAGATGGTCCCGTCTATATGCGATTATCTCGTCACAGCACACCGCTCATTACAACAGAAAAAACACCATTCTCTATCGGAACAGGACAAATAGTATATGATTCTCAGTCTGATGTAGATGATACTAACAAGGTAGGTATCATTGCAACTGGAGCACTCTTGTATCAGGCACTTTTGGCAACCCAAATACTTTCTCAAAAAGGTATCGGGGTACAGGTGTTGCACCTTGCCACAATAAAACCACTTGATGAAAAAATGATCTTGGCACTTGCTCGAAACATGGGAGCAATAGTAACGGTAGAAGAACATCAGATAAATGGGGGATTGGGATCAATTATTGCACAAGCACTTTCTCAGACGATACCAACCCCTATTGAATATGTAGGAGTAAAGGATCGCTTTGGGCAGTCAGGAACCCCTAGTGAATTGGTAAAAGAATATGAGCTTGATGAAGGGGCGATTGTTCGAGCAGTACAAAAAGTACTACAAAGAAAAAGACGATAGGCTCATACGAACCTATCGTCGGAAAAGAGAGTACCACAACACATAAGGAGGTACCGAAAGACCTTGTGCCACCGAGGCGACACAAGGTCGGGCCGGGGGCGAAAAGAACTACCGTTCATACTATATTTTCTCTACTACTTGTCAAGTTTCTGTGGGGTGTAATATTCGGGGGCTTGATCAAGGTATGACTGTATTTCTTTTTGACTCAATAACCCCTGTTTTGATCCAACATATTGAACAACAGACATAGAGTTTATAGGTGCCCATCGAAGTGCTTCTTCGATTGATTTGCCAAGTATGAGTGCACTGACAAAAGTACTTGCAAATGCATCTCCAGCACCAGTGCGATCAACAGGTTCCTTGGGGTCAGGATATATAGGTCCGTGCCATGTTGTGTGCCCATCATAGACATAGGCACCATTTTTCCCGTCGGTAATAACTACTATTGAAGGACCTCTTTCATGAAGATTGCGAAGAAGGGTGGGTATATTTGTTTCGCTACTCTCTGTTATCTTTTGAGCCTCTGTTTTGTTACAAAAAAAGATATGTGTATGTTCGTATATTTTTTTGAGTACCTCATAGCCAAGTTGTATTTGAAAGGTTCCTGGTTGAAAGGCTAATTTTACTCCAGGGTGTTTTTTAAGATAGACTCCTATCTTTTCGTGAAAAGGAATAGAATTTTCAGCAAGTGAAGAAAGATATAGCCACTTCGGGGTATTAAAATGAGGAAGGGTATAAGGATATTGTTGATGTTTTACCAAGATGGTTCGTTCTGCTTTCCATCGCAGAATAAGATTATAATTCGATTGCATATCCTTGTGTACGTGAATAAAGGGTTTTGAAAGACCTTCTTTTTTGAGAGATTGTAATTGCTCTCTTCCATACATATCATTACCGCAATCACTCACAAGAGCGGAAGAAATACCAAGACGGTGTGCAGCAACGGCTGCATTAGGGCTATTGCCGACAGCGGGGATGATGTCTATATGTTTGTAGGGAATTTTTTCACCAAAATGCATACAGAGCTCTTGTTTTTTCTCAGGATTATCATCTTCAACCCATGCATCAGAAAGATCAATAAAAGCGTCTGTTATCAGGTCACCAATAGCAATAAAATCGTAGTTTTTTTTCTTGAAAAACATACAGACATTATATCAAATTAATGTGTGATATGATTGTGGTATATGAAGCGAGTTTATATTACTAGAGAGATTCCTGAACCAGCATTGTCACTTTTTAAGGAGAAAGGTTATGAGGTGACTGTGGGGAATACAGTTCGCCCACCCACCAAAAAGGAGATTATTAAAGCGCTCAGAAAAAAACCGTATGATGCGGTGGTGACGTTACTCACTGACACTATTGATAAGGACGTGTATGATGCCGCACCGCAAGCAAAGATTTTCGCTAATTATGCCGTCGGATTTAATAATCTTGATATTGGGGAAGCGCGAAAGCGTCATATTGCTGTTACAAATACACCAGGAAACTTCAATGACGTTATCGCAGAGCATGCCATTGCTTTGATGCTTGCACTTGTATCAAACGTTGTTTCTGGAGATCGTTTTGTTCGAGCCAAAAAGTATCGAGGGTGGGACCCAATGCTTTTTATTGGCAGAGGACTTTCAGGAAAAAAACTTGGTATTATTGGTGCAGGACGCATTGGCGAGGCAACAGCACGTATGGCGTATGCGGGTTTTGGAATGAAAATATTGTATACTGATGTTCAGGATAATAAGAAACTTGAGGAAGATTGTGGTGCTCAGAAAAGTGAACTTAAGGATCTACTAAAAGAGTCTGATGTGGTGAGTGTTCATGTGCCACTTATGCCACAGACAACTCACATGGTTGGTAAGGAGGAGCTGCAGATGATGAAAAATGATGCCTATCTTGTTAACACTGCTCGCGGGGCTGTTTTAGATGAAAAAGCATTAGTAGAGGCTCTCAAGGAAGGGGTTATCGCTGGAGCTGGTCTTGATGTGTATGAATATGAACCGGCGTTGACTAGGGGATTGGCTCGCCTCCCTAATGTTGTACTGACACCGCATATTGCCTCAGCAACCATTGAAGCGCGTAGTGAGATGTCAGAACTTGTAGCACAGAATGTAATCGCAGCTCTTGAGGGAGGGGAAATACCCCATGTTGTTAATTCATAGCACTTTACTTATGAGGAAAAATATATATACTGTAAAGCCATGTTAACACTAGAAGCAAAAAAACGAGAAAAAGGCGCGGTTGTACCAGAAGGACAGATGGTTGCTGTTTTTTATGGAAAAACAACACCATCAACACCAGTAACCATTTCTCTCTCTGATTTTAAGAAAGTCTGGGAAGAGGCAGGTGAATCAACTGTTGTTACTATTGCAAGTGATGAAGGAAATCACGATGCACTTATTCATGATGTGCAGTTTGATGTTGTCACAGGAGAGCCTGTTCATGTTGATTTTTATGTCTTTGAAAAAGGGAAGAAGATCGAGGTTGAGATACCAATTGAATTTACTGGAAAATCAGCTGCCGTAGCAGACCTTGGTGGTATTTTAGTTAAAGTAATGCACGAGCTACCTATTGAAGCAGCACCGAAGGATTTGCCACATGAAATTGTTGTAGACATTTCTACTCTCGCTACATTTGACGATGTTATTGCGGCTAAGGATATCACACTGCCTGATGGAGTAGTACTTGCTGTCGATGGAGAAGAAATCATTGCTTCTGTAAGTGAGCCAAAAGAAGAAGAGGAAGAGGAAACAGAAGAAATTGATCTTTCTTCAATTGAAGTTGAAAAGAAAGGAAAACAAGAAGAGGAAGAAGTAGAGGGAGAGTAAAAACACACAGCACGCTGTGTGTTTTTCTTTTGTGATACAATATGACAGATATATGATTCGTCGAATATTGTCTGTCTTTTTTGTCATACTTTTTGTTTTTCTTGTAGGGTTACAAGGGAGTATTGCTGCGCCGTCTGAAGCTCAAAAAAGAGCACTTGAGGCTGAATTACAAGAGGTTGAAAAAGAGATAGCCGAACAACAAAAAATTGTTGATCAGGCAAGGCAACAAACAGCATCTATTGAACGAGATATCACTATTCTTGATGCTCAGATACGGGAGGCTGAGTTAAAAATTCAGGCAAAAGAGGTTGCTATTGCACAGTTGGGGAGTGATATATCAGAAAAAACAGCAACAATAGGAACGCTTGAAGAGAGAATTGACTACGGTCAGGAAACCCTTGCTGAACTTATCCGAAAGAAGGATATGCAGGATGACATTACTCTTATTGAAATGCTATTAGCAAATAAGGATCTATCCTCTTTTTTTGAAGATTTAAACTCTTTTGATTCAGTAAGTAATTCGCTACAAGATCTTTTTGTTGAGATACGGGGAACAAAAGCAGACACTGAAGAGGAGCGGGAAGTGTTGTCTGGTAAACAAGCAGCTGAACTTGATGCTAAAAAAGTTATCGAAAACGAAAGAGATACTATTAAAAGACTTGAACAGGAGAAACAGGGACTGTTGAGTATTAGTCAGAGAACAGAGGCCGCCTATACATCAGTATTAGCAGAGAGACAGCGTCGAGCTGCTGAAATTAGAGCAGCGCTCTTTGCGTTGAGGGATACAGGTGCTATTCCATTTGGTGAAGCCCTTGATTATGCACAATCAGCATCACGTGCCACAGGTGTTCGCCCTGCATTTTTGCTTGCTATTTTGACACAGGAATCAAACTTGGGAGAAAATGTCGGAACGTGTAATCTTGCGGGTCAACCTGAGAGCAAGAAATGGTACAGTATTATGCCTGGTCCGGACGACAACTCGTGGCGAGATGATCAAACAATCTTTCTTTCAATAACAAAACGACTTGGATTAGACGCAGAGACAGTACCGCTTTCCTGTCCATGGCAAGGTGGTTGGGGAGGTGCAATGGGGCCCTCTCAGTTTATTCCAACGACGTGGAACTCATATGCTCCGCGTGTAGAACAAGCTCTCGGAAAAGCAACTGCTGATCCGTGGAACCCTCAAGATGCTTTTATGGCTTCAGCTCTATATCTTGCTGATTTGGGTGCTGGTGCGGGTGGATATACAGCAGAACGAACAGCTGCGTTGAAGTATTACGCCGGATCAAACTGGAGTCTTCCAGCGAACGCCTTCTATGGTAATGGGGTAATGAATCATGCCTCAACAATCCAAGGAACAATTGATGAACTTGAGGGGTTATAAACGAGCCTTGCACAAAAAGATATTTTTGATATAGTATCACCCACGTATGAAAAAAGATATTCATCCAGATAATTATAGGCCTGTCATTTTCCTTGATAATGCAAGCAAGGAGCAGTTTCTCATTGCCTCAACAATTGAAACAGAAAAGACAGGGAAGTGGACTGATGGTAAGGAATATCCACTATGTGAAGTAGAAGTTTCGAGCGCATCTCACCCCTTCTATACTGGTCAAGAAAAAGTTCTCGATACTGCCGGGCGAGTTGAACGATTTAAGGCACGAGCAGCACAAAAAAAATAACACACATTTTTTGAATCCAGAGCACATTACTCTGGGTTTTTTGGTATAGTATATATCTCTATGGAAGACATTTCTGAATACAAGAAAAATCAAAAAACCGCCTATTTCGCTGATATGTATGAAGATCTACAGAGACAAGAGTCTGATATGGAAGCGATGAAAAAGTCTGATCCACAAATGGCTGACCTTGCTGAAGAGGAATTGCAAACAGTACGACACCAAAAAGAAGAGCTAATGGCACAGATGGAAAAGATTATTGCATCTGAAAAAGAAGAGGAACAATTTCCCAATGAAATTATCCTCGAGGTGCGAGCTGGTGCTGGTGGTGAAGAGGCAGCGCTCTTTGCTGAAGAACTTGCTAAAATGTACCGTAAGCTTGCAGAGATTAATGAATGGACATGGAAGGCTGTTTCTGAATCACCCTCAGCGCTTGGGGGGTATAAAGAGGCATCATTCGAGGTAAAAGGTCTTGGAGTGTACAAAAAATTACGTTTTGAAACGGGGGTTCATCGTGTTCAGCGTATACCGGAGACAGAGAAATCTGGACGAGTGCATACTTCAACTGCATCTGTTGCCGTACTACCGATACGAAAGAAAACAAAGATTATTATTGATCAAGCTGATCTTGAATTTGAGTACTCACGTTCAGGCGGCGCAGGGGGTCAGAATGTAAATAAGGTTGAAACAGCGGTGCGAGTTATCCACACACCAACAGGTCTTGATGTGCGCTCAACAGCTGAAAGAAATCAGTTGAAGAATAAGGAGCGAGCATTAAGTATTCTCCAAGCAAAGCTTCAGGTACTCAAAGATGAGGAAGAAGCAAAAAAACTTTCTGATGAACGTGCGGGACAGATTGGTACTGGTGATCGATCAGAAAAGATACGAACCTATAACATATTACAAGATAGAGTCACTGATCACCGGATTAAGGAGTCATGGCATGGTATTGAACATATCCTCTCAGGGGAGGATATTGGCGAGGTAATTGAGACTGTTCAAGAAAAGCTTGATTCGTCTTCGTAATTCTGGTACACTTCTGCGGTATATGACAGAGACAACAAAGACGGCACAAAAAGACACATATGAACACTTATTTGAAATAGGTGCTCATTTTGGATATGCAAGTGCTCGGCGACACCCGAGTGTAAAGCCATTTATTCTTGGATCTAAGAATAAGGTAGAAATTTTTGATCTTGAAAAGACTTCAGTTGCTCTTGAAGAAGCAAAAGAAGCAATGAAAGAGCTTGGAAGTGAAGGAAAAAAAGTTCTTTTTGTTTCAAGTAAAGGAGAGGCTCGTGAAATTATCAAGAGTGTGGCAGAATCTATTGATATGCCATATGTTGCTGGACGATGGATTGGAGGAACAATCACTAATTTTCCAGAAATCCGAAAGCGTGTTCAAAAGCTTATTGATCTTACTGATCAGAAAGAGAAGGGTCAACTTGCAAAATACACTAAAAAGGAACGCCTAATGATTGATCGTGACATTGAAGCACTCACAAATATGTTTGAGGGAATTCTTACTATGCCAAAGCTTCCTCAGGCTGTTGTTGTTGTTGATCCAAAGAAAGAAAGTATTGCTATTGATGAGGCAACTCAGAAGGGGATTACTACATTTGCTCTTGCAAGTTCAGACTGTGATATCTCATCTATTACATACCCTATTCCTGCAAATGATTCAGCACGTAAAAGTATTGCCTATTTCATGAAAGAGCTTGCGGAAGCGTACACTGAGGGAAAGAAAAGTCCGCGTACGCCAGAGACAAAAAAGAAATAAGTTATAAGTTAAGTTCGTTATTATATGGAGATTACAACAGAGCACATTAAAGAATTGCGAGATGCCACTGGTGTATCCGTTATGCAATGTAAAAAGGCCCTTGAAGAATCAGGGGGTGATATGGAGAAGGCAAAGATTGTCTTACAAAAACAAAGTAAGGTTGCTGCATCTAAAAAAGGCGACCGGGACCTCGGTGCTGGTATTGTGGCCTCATATATACATGCAGGTGGAACTGTTGGTTCACTTGTAGAGCTTGCTTGTGAGACTGATTTCGTATCAAAGAATGAAGAATTCCAAAAGCTTGCTTATGATATTGCAATGCATGTTGCAGCAAGTACCCCCCAATATCTCAAGAGGGATGAGGTGACGGATGAAGACGAGAAAAAAGCACGAGAGGTTTTTGCAAAAGATATTGAAGGAAAACCTGCTGATATTCAGGAAAAAATTATGGAAGGAAAACTCGATGCACATTTTGGTGAAAAAGTACTTCTTGAGCAACCTTTTATTAAAGATGGAGACAAGACAATAAAAGACCTGATTGAAACAGCTGTACAGAAATTTGGTGAACGTGTTGAGCTAACTAGATTTGCTCGATTTTCTATTGAATAGAAAATGTGTATAAACGAGGGGGTGACCCTCGTTTTACGTTATAATAAGTAGTGTATGACAACAACAAGTATCATATTTACGAGTGCCTTTTTTCTCATTGTCTTACTATTGTGCAATGGTCTTTTTTCATCACGGTTACTACGTTTTCTTACAAAAAAATGGGACAATCGAGTTCAGAGGATAGTAAGTGTAATGAGTACCTCTCTTTTGGGATGGGGACGCAAGATACGTGTATTTATCTTGTACCATCTTTTTAATATGTCTAAAGATATTGTTGTTCGCGTATCAGAAAAAACCATAATTCATAGGGATACACTGTTGGATCGCTTACAAGGAAACCAGAAACAGTTATCATCTGTTCGTAAACATACGTCATCGTATTTGAAAGAAATTTCCCGCCGGGAAACGTAATTGCATAAGAGATAATTTTTTGATATTCTTTCCCTTGTTCCAAAGGAACAGGTTGCCACCTTAGCTCAGTTGGTAGAGCAATGCTTTTGTAAAGCAAAGGTCCTCGGTTCAAGTCCGAGAGGTGGCTCACGTACTAACAATAGTGACTTTACTCCCTCCCATTTTCTGTTAAAGTTTCTATATCTATGGAAGAAATACACCCATATAAACCGTTGCACATTGGCCGAGCAAGTGAGCTTACGGGCCGAGACAAGGTACTGTATCGCTTATTCGAAATGATTCCTGGACTTCTTGCGTGGAGCACTATTATTGGAGCAATTGTATTTTCATATTTTACGCCAAAATTGATGGCTTTTTTTATTATTGCCTTTGATCTCTATTGGCTCTTAAAAACAATTTTTCTTTCGATACATCTACGACAAAATTGGCGTCGTATGAAGCACAATATAAATCTTGATTGGGCAGGGATGCTCCAGACGCTTAAATACGAACACGTTCTCCATCTCGTCATTCTTCCTTTTTATAAAGAAGGGGAAGATGTGGTTGGAAAGAGTATTCAAGCGCTTGCTGATTCAGAATATGATAATAAGAAGTTCATTGTTGTTCTTGCTTCAGAAGAGCGTGCTGGAGAAGATGCGCAACAGACAGCACATTTAATGAAGGATCGGTACGGAAATGTCTTTGGAGATTTTATTATCACTACTCATCCTGCTGATGTGCCAGGTGAAATGGCTGGAAAGGGATCAAATATTGCTTATGCAATTGAAGAGGTGCGAAAGGAGGTGCTTGATGCTAAAAACATTAATTATAAAGACGTTCTCGTATCTGCCTTTGATATTGATACAGTTGTCTACCCTAAATATTTCCATTGTTTGACATGGCACTTTTTGACGTCAGAAAATCCATACCGAACATCATTCCAGCCAGTTCCTTTGTATAATAATAATATATGGGATGTGCCAGCACCTGCTCGGGTGGTTGCTTCCAGCGGAACTTTTTGGCAAATGATCCAACAAGAACGTCCTGAAAAACTTGCAACATTCTCGTCACACTCAGTAAGTTTCCAGACACTCTATGAGATAGGGTATTGGCAGAAGAATATGGTTTCTGAAGATTCTCGTATCTACTGGAATGCACTCATGGCATATGATGGAGATTATCGTGTAACACCTCTTTCGTACCCAGTTTCTCTTGATGCAAATGCTTCAAGTAATCTGTGGACAACAGCAAAGAATATCTATAAACAACAGCGTCGTTGGGGCTGGGGGGTAGAAAATGTTCCTTATATTTTATTTAACTTTGTCAAGAATCCTCGTATTGCACTGAGGAAGAAGGTGAGTGTTATTGCTAATCAGCTTGAGGGTTTTTGGTCACTTGCTACAAATCCTATTATTATCTTTTTGCTCGGTTGGCTTCCTGTAACTATTGGTTCGCCAGCATTTAAAGCAACGGTACTTTCATACAATCTTCCTGTGTTTACACGAGACATCATGATTTTGGCAATGTCAGGACTTATTATCTCTGCCATTATTTCACTCTCATTCCTACCTCCTCGACCGAAAGAGAAAAAGGTGTATCGTTATGCGTATATGATTATACAGTGGGCCCTTATACCAGTTACTATTACTATTTTTGGAGCACTTCCTGGTCTTGATGCACAAACGAGGTTGCTCCTAGGTCGATATATGGGTTTTTGGGTGACGCCTAAGGGAGCAAAAAAGAAAGGATAAATATGATACTATAGTGCCTATATGATGGAACCAATGTCCCCGAGAAAAAGAATGTTTTACTTCATCTTTTTTGTGGTGTTATTCATTGTGGCTGTACCAACAGTTATCTTCTTTGCAATGGGGTATCGGTTTGATTTTACACAGAATCTTGTTTCCGAGAGAGGAGGACTGTATGTATTTAGCCAGGTACCAGGAACAGAGATTTATGTTAATGATGAATTTGTTGAAGAAACAGGAATTTTCAACCGTGAATATGATACACAGAGTCTTGTACCAGATATATATACAGTGCGGGTATATCATGACGACTATCTTCCGTGGGAAAAGCGCGTAATGATTGAACCACAACAAGTGACGTCATTGTATCCATTTCTCTTCCCGCAAGAAATTACGTGGCAAGAAATAACACCTATGGCAACATCGACAAGTGATATGGGTACGACAACTGAAATAGAAATGATACCAAATGAAAAATATGACGAATTAGTCAGTTTGTTTGATATTGAAGAAGAAAAAGATGTTATTCAAGATACTAGGGCAACTTCGACACAGGATGTAGAGGCGGAGATACTCACCCGGGTTTTTGGTGATATTGAGGTATGGCACGATGAAAATTCTTTCTATGCTCGATGGACTGGGCGAGGAGATTGGATGCCGTCATATTTTTGTGAAGATGAATGTCAAAATCCTCTAGTATTTCTTATGACTGACTCTCCTGTAACTAATTTTGAATTTTATCCAGGACGTGATGATGTTGTTATTTACTCAGTTGAACAAGGGGGAGTGTATGTTGTTGAGGTGGATAAGCGAGAGATACAGACACATATCACCCTGAGAGAAGGAAACGGTATAGAGTTTATGCTTCTTGATAATAATATAGTTATTCGTGAAGGAGAATATATTGCAACATTAGATCTTTCATATTAATCATGGAACAGAAAGGACACATACACCCACTCACTCGTATAATAAATGAATCCATCAGTATATTTGATGGTATGGGATTTGAACTTGCACTCGGAACAGAAATTGAAACAGAAGAAAATAATTTTGATTTATTAAATGTTCCTAAAGAACATCCTGCTCGTGATATGCAGGATACGTTTTGGTTCCGTAGAATTCCTGGTAAATTACCTCGTACCCAAACAAGTGCTCACCAAGTACCATATATGAGAAAAAAGGTGTCACAAGGACACAGTTCCTTCCGTATGGTTTCTTTTGGACGAGTGTTTCGTAATGAAGCAACTGACGCAACACATGAGGCTAGTTTTATGCAGATGGAGGGACTTGCAGTGGCTAAGAGAGGAGAAATAACACTTGGTCATCTCAAAGGGACATTGGAAACTTTTCTAAAAGGACTTTTTGGTAATGATGTTGTAATGCGCTTTCGTCCCGGGTATTTCCCGTTTGTTGAGCCTGGTGTGGAAGTAGATATGTATTTTGCAGGTAGGTGGGTCGAAATGCTTGGTGCAGGAATGATTCATCCAGTGGTGCTGGAAAATGCAGGGCTTGATCCCGAGACTCATACGGGGTTTGCATTTGGTGTGGGTATTGATCGATTAATGCTTGCAAAATTTGATATTCCAGATATTCGTCTTTCATATCAAGGAGACCTTCGTTTTGTTAATCAGTTTTAATATATGCTCATAAGTTATACCTGGCTTCAAAAAGAATATTTTGACAATGCGTTACCTGAGATAGAAAAGATTTCAGATGCATTACTTTTTCATGCATTTGAAATTGAAGGAGTAACACAGGTAGGAGATGACTTTGTGATTGATGTTGATGTTCTGCCGAATCGTGCGCATGACTGTCTATCTCATCGTGGTATTGCAAAAGAGATATCAGTGATACTTGATATTCCTTTAAAAGAGAAAAAATATAATTATGTAGGAGAGGAAAAGGACACATCTTTATCGGTAGACGTAAAGGATAGTAATGTGTGTGATCGCTATATGGGGCGAGTTATTCGAAACATTTCTGTGCAAGAGTCCCCGGAGTGGCTCAAACAGAGACTTGAGAGTATCGGACAACGATCAATTAACGCTCTTGTTGATGCAACTAATTTTGTCATGTTTTCTCTTGGACAACCAACGCATGTATTTGATCTTGATAAGGTAACAAATCAAAAAATAGTTGTTCGTACTGCGCAGGAGGGTGAGGGTATGACAACACTTGATGGTAAAACAGTCGAACTTCAAGAAGGTGATTATGTCATTGCCTCAGAAGAAGGTCCGCTTGCAATCGCTGGGGTAAAAGGGGGAACGCTGGCTGAGGTAACAGCAGAGACACGCGACATTGTGCTTGAAGCAGCACATTTTGATCCTGTGACAGTTCGAAAAACGGCTCGAAAACTGGCTATCCTTACCGACTCTTCAAAACGTTTCGAAAATGATCCGGCACCAGAGATAGTAGGTGAAGCAATGGATATGCTCACGGCACTCATTATTGAACTGTGTGGAACTGATACAACAACTATTGAGAAGAAGATTGATGTGTATAATCGAAAAGATAGTGAGGTAGTCATTAACGTATCAAGGGATTATATTAATGATCTTTTGGGAACAGATATAGATGCCGGTGAGATTGAGCGCATCCTTACCTCTCTTGGGTGGAGCTATGTTGTGGCTGATGGGGTATACAGTGTCACCATACCTCCAGAGAGGAGAGATATGGAGGTTCCTGCTGATATTGTTGAAGAAATAGGCAGATTGCATGGATACCATCATATCGAATCAAAAACACTATCTCCGAAAATAGATTCGACTAACAATAGCGCATTCTTTTTCTACCTTACAAAAATAAGACATATTCTTGTAAAACATGGTTTCTCAGAAGTGTATACGCCAACTTTTGTGAAGAAGGGTGATCTTGAGGTAAAAAATCCTGTTGCAAAAGATCGACCTTTCATGCGAAAGAAAATAGATCTTTCTGAGGTATTTGATATGAATGTAAGGAATAAAGAATTACTTGGTGTTGATGAGGTTCGTATTTTTGAAATAGGAAAAATTTTCAAAAAAGATGCAAGTGAGTGCACCTCTTTGGTGTTGTATACCGAAAAAGGAGTATCTGGTGATTTAATAAATGACTTAGCTGATCTCGGTATTACTATTGAAAAGGGGACAGAGGTTCGAATTGATGATATTGAAGAACAGATAGCGCGGTTACCTCAAGAAGTTACCTATGAGAATCTATTTGGAGAGCAAATAGATACACTTATATACAAACCATTCTCCGTATATCCATTCGTGTCTCGAGATATTGCTGTATGGATTCCCAAAGAAACACCAAAGGAAGAACTTACTACTGTAATTAGAAAGAATGCTGGTGATCTGCTTGTCCGAGAGCCAAAGCTTGTTGATGAGTATCCAAAAGAAGAGCGAGTCTCCTATGCATACCGACTTGTTTTTCAGTCATATACAAAAACACTCACTGATAGTGAGGTGAATGAAGTAATGAATCGTATTTCAAAGGAAGTGAACGAGAAGGGTTGGGAAGTGAGATAGAAAGATGAGTAAATCCGCAAACAACTTAAGTTGTTTGCGGATTGCGTTGGGTTTTTGGAACTATGTTATTTATTGTATAGTTCCATGGCCAGATCAGCGATTTCATCGCAGCGACGAGCATCACCCAGACGATTATTCAGAATCGCCTGGTCTCGCATCAGCACGGCCTTGCGATAGCCGGCGATGGGAGATTGGTGAGCTAATTGACATAAATCAGAAAGTACATTCGTTGACATTGTTCTAACCCCTTATGCTAGAACGGTTGCGCCTATAGGAACCACATCCATATGGTTCCTCTCTTTTCCACTATTAATAATATCATATTAATACATATTTGTCAAGTTTTAAAATACCCCTTTATATACCTCTTTTTCTACAAAAAGCTGTTTGTGGAATAGGTGTTTTTTTGGTAAAATAGAGGGACAAGCGGAGTACGCTATTTTTAATTATATGGCTAAACAACAAGCAAAAAAGAGTTCATACGGAGCAAAAGACATTACAGTGCTTGAAGGTCTTGATCCGGTACGAAAGCGTCCAGGAATGTATATTGGAACCACAGGACCAGATGGATTACATCACCTTATTTGGGAAATTTTTGATAACTCTCGAGATGAGGCCATGGGTGGTTATGCCGATAATGTTGAGGTTTCTATTCTCCCAGGGAATCGTATACGAGTTGTTGATAATGGGCGAGGTATTCCTGTCGATAAGCATAAAAAGTCAGGAGTTTCGGCTCTTGAAACTATTATGACCACACTTCATGCTGGAGGTAAATTTGGTGGTGAAGGGTATAAAGTCTCTGGTGGACTTCATGGGGTAGGTGCCTCTGTGGTCAATGCACTTTCGGTATATGCAAAAGCTGAAGTTCATAAAGATGGACAACGATATGTTCAGGAGTACTCATGTGGAAAGAAAAAAACAGCTGTCAAAAAAGTGGGGAAGACAAAGCATAATGGTACGATCATTGAGTTCGAACCTGATCCAGATATTTTTCAGACGGTTGAGTTTAATTGGGATAAGATTGTTAGTCATTTGCGACAGCAGGCTTATCTCGTGAAAGGACTTCGTATCGCCATCTTTGATGCTCGTGATTATACTGGCAACATTGATCTTGAGAAACATATTTATATAGGAGACACTGGTATAGAAGTTCCATCAATGACATTCTACTTTGAGGGTGGTCTTGTTTCTTTGGTAAAGTTTTATAATCAACTTCAGAAAAATATTCACAAGAATATCTTTTATGTTGAAAAAGAAGAAGAAAGTGGAGAGGGGGTGGAGGTCGCACTTCAGTATGTTGATGATATCTCGCCTCGTATTCTTCCGTTTGCAAACAATATTTATAACCTTGAAGGAGGAACACATATTACTGGTTTCAAGACTGCTTTAACGCGAACACTTAACAACTATGCAAAAAAGAATAATCTTTTTAAAGAGAAAGATGGGACATTCACCGGAGAAGATGTCATGGAGGGGCTCACTGCTGTTGTTTCTGTTAAATTAAGAGAAATCCAGTTTGAGGGACAGACAAAGGGAAAACTTGGAAGCCAAGAGGCGCGTGGAATGGTTGAAAGTGTTTTTTCAGAAGGGTTTAATGACTTTCTTGAGGAAAACCCTGATGATGCAAAGGCAATTATAAATAAAGTTCTTTTGGCAGTACGAGCACGTAAAGCTGCAAAGGCAGCGAAAGACAGTGTCCTGAGAAAAGGAGCACTTGATGGAATGACTCTTCCAGGAAAACTCGCTGACTGTCAGAGTAAAAGTGCTGAAGACTCAGAGCTTTTCATTGTAGAGGGAGATTCTGCTGGCGGTACTGCAAAAACAGGACGAGACAGGAAGACACAGGCAATCTTGCCACTACGTGGAAAAATATTGAATATTGAGCGAGCACGTCTTGATCGTGCGCTTGCCTCAGAACAGGTAAAAAATCTTGTGGTTGCTCTCGGTACAGCAATTGGAGATACTTTTGATATTTCTCGGCTACGGTATCATAAGGTTGTTATTGCAACTGATGCTGATGTTGATGGTGAACATATTCGAACACTTCTTCTCACTCTCTTTTATCGATATTTTAAAGAGCTTATTGAAGAGGGATATATCTATATCGCTCAGCCACCTCTTTATAAAATAAAGAGGGGAAAAGAAGTCCATTATGCATATTCTGACGAAGAAAAAGACGCAATTGTGGGAGATGAAGAAGCTATGGACCCTGAAGAGGATGAAAATGAGGATGACGCACCAAAGAAAAAATCATCAAAGAAATACTTCATACAACGGTATAAGGGTCTTGGAGAAATGAATGCTGAAGAGTTGTGGGAAACAACAATGGATCCTGAGCGACGAATTCTCAAGCAGATTACTATAGAGGATGCACAAGAGGCAGACAAGATATTCGACATTCTTATGGGAACAGATGTCCCATCACGAAAAAGTTTTATTCAAACAAATGCTCAGAAAGCAACAATTGATGTATAAAAAATACTCCCGAAAGGGAGTATTTTTTAGTCATCTATATCAAGATCAAATCTAAGGGTGTTATTTGACCGACTCTCTTCCCGAGTATCTTTCTCAGGGTCAACGACAATTTTAAAATCATAGTCACCATCTTCATCAAACTCATCGAAGGTAAGCGTAATATCAATGGATTCTCCTGGTTTAAGTGAGTCATATCTTCGAGATTTTTCATCAACGATAGTATTGTTATCTGGGTCATCTACTTCGATACTAAAACGCCAGTCATCAGTTTCTTCTCCACCAATATTTGAAACACGGAATTGAATACGCACTTCATCATTAGTATCAAGATTGCGTGTTTCGACAAGTCGGTTTCCAGAAGCTCGTCCTGTTGCGAGTAACTCAACATCAAAATCAGCATCATCATTACGGTCATATGCTACAGAACTATTGTGTCCGATGAGTGGGGCTGAAACAGTATTGTTTGTCTCATCAGTCTCGCGAATATAATTATGTGGGTCGGCTTGGATAGCGAGTGTTGAACTTCCACCCCGCACTCCATCAAAGGTAAGTGTGTAGGAAATATAACCACCAGGAGTAAGGGTCGGTTGAGTAGTAGAGGTGTATATTGATTCTTCTATAGGGAGTATAGCTCTGAAATGCCAGTTTGAAACGGTATCTGCGCCATTATTCCTTACGATGAATTGAACCCGGACAATATCATCAGATAACACATTGTTTGTGTTTATAAATTGTCCGTTTCTGATAACGCCAATACTTGTTATGTGAGTCGAAAGATCACTTCCGTTAGGAAATATTGTTGAGGGTGTAGTTACTTCTTCTCTTGCGGTTGAACTATCAGAGGACAATGAAAGTGAGGTGGTATCTTCTTCTGTGTCTGTGGGGTAGAGAGACAATGTTTGTTCACTAAGTGTTTCAATAGCACCACGAGTGTCTTCTTTTTCGAGCACAAATGAAATTGTCTCAGCTTTGCTTCCAAGAACGATAAGATCAATTTCTGTGGCATCAGTTGGCAGGAGGATACTGTCTCTACATTCGTAGAAGTCACGACCATACTCAACAGAAATATCTGCGGTATCACAGAGTATTGTAAGGGTATAGATATCTGTACCTGACCTTCCCCATGAAAGTCTCACGGTCTCTCCTGAAGTAATAACACTCTTGTTAATGGTCAGAGGTGCCTGATCGTCCGAGAGAGATTGGAAGGTTGAAGCTACAAGATTAAACGTGTTAGGGACGACTTTGATGAGTAGAAAAAAGGCGCTAATAATAAAGACAAGAACTGCACATACGATAATAAAACCAATAATAAATTTATAGGCTTTACCAGCTAGAGGTGTTTTTTTCTCCATTTCTTTTTTATTTGTATCTTCTGGCATATAAAAACGATTATATCAGTTAAAATAGATAGTGTCAATGATTAGTACTAAACATTGACTATTCAATATATGTATGATATTATACGTATCTATCATGGAAACCTTTATAAAAAGCACGCTTCTGATCATTGTCGTATCTTTTTTGATGTATTCAGTGCTCGACGCACTGTCTTTTATCAATACACCGGCACCATCAAGCAACATTGTTCAGAGGACGCCGACAGCGGCAGGGGAGCATGTCGCAGATCCAGTACGCATAGAAATACCGAAAGTAGCAGTTGATGCATCTATTGTTGCGCCAGATGATACGGATATACATATTTTAAATGAGGCCCTTACTCTCGGTGCTGTGCATTATCCTGGATCTGGTACACCAGGGTCAGGGAATATGTTTCTCTTTGGGCATAGTAGCAACTGGACATATGTGCGAAATGAGGCGTATAAGACTTTCAATAACATCGAGAATCTTCAAAAAGGAGATGTTGTCTACGTATATACCGATACACATAAATATATATACCGAGTATTATCAGTTCGGTTAGCAAAAGATAGTGAGATAACGGTGGAATTTGATGATTCACAAGACATGTTAACACTATCGACATGTAATACCTTTGGAGAAAAGGAGGAAAGGTTTGTTGTAGAGGCTGATTTTATTCGAAAAGAAAGCTATTGACAATTTTATTAATATAGTGTAGTATACTCGACATATGACATATACATGGATTAAACAATTTGTTGTCGCATTGCTCGTTATCGGAATGGCTGGAGTGCCTTCTGGTGCAGTTTTTGCCTATGATTACTCAGATTATGGAACATATTCGGCAGACTCGTACGATTATTCTGGTTACGGTACCTATTCTGCTGATTCATATGACTATTCGGACTACGGAACATATTCAGCAGATTCATATGATTACTCAGATTATGGAACATATTCAGCAGACTCGTACGATTATTCTGACTACAGTACTTACTCTACTGATTCTTATGACTATTATGTCTATGACGAATATGATGAGTACTATGTGTATGATGATTCCTACGACTATTACGTCTATGACGATTACTACGTTTACGACGACTACTATTACGACGATTATTATGATGACGACACCGGTTACTATCTAAGTTTCAATTACACTAATACCAACACAAACAGCGGAGGTGGTTCGTGTTCAAGTTGTGGAAATGATGACGATGAGGAAGATTTAGAAGTGTACTGTACACCCAACGGTGATGATTATGATGAAGGAGATACGGTAACATGGCGGGCCCATGTCACCGGTGGAGATGGTGGCTATGACTATGATTGGGATGGAACAGACGGACTCAGTGGCGATTCTCAGTCTGAATCTATGCAGTATGATGACGAAGGACGAAAATATGCATACATTACAGTAGAATCAGGTGATGGGCAGACAGCAACTGACTCTTGTTATGTTGATATAGAAGAAGAGGAAGATGATGATCTAGAAGTGTACTGTACTCCAGATCGAGATGACTACGAAGTGGACGAACGTGTGACATGGGAGGCCCATGTCACCGGTGGAGATGGTGACTATGATTATGATTGGGATGGAACAGACGGACTCCATGGAGATAATCGAACTGAATCAATTCGATATGATGATGACGGACGAAAATACGCATACATCACCGTAGAGTCAGACGGACAAACCGCAAGTGATTCTTGTTATATCGATGTTGAAGAAGACGATGACGATGATGATCTAAATGTTGTGTGTCGTGTATCAGATACACGGATTGATGAAGGAGATCGTATTACATTTGAAGTTGATATTGACGGTGGAGATTCCCCATATGATATTGAGTGGGATGGAGATATTGATGATATTGATGACTTTGATGATAATGATCGTTATCAGACGGTACGAATTGATGATGAAGGACGCTATCGTATCGAAGTCGAGGTGGAAGACGATGATGGAAATCGTGACTCTGATGATTGTCCTGTTATCTATGTTGAAGATGAAGACGATGACACAGATGTCGTAATCACATCTTCCTCTGGTAATAATGGGCAAGTACTTGGTGTATCTCTCGCACAGGTACCGTATACAGGTATTGGAGATATGTCACTGCTTAACACTATAATGTATATTCTTGGTGGAGGGGTTGCACTTATTGTACTCGGTATATTCCTCTTTATTCTAAAAAAGCGTTCGGAGATATAAGAGTGACTATGAAAACACCCACGGTATACCGTGGGTGTTTTTTGACATGCTATGTACTGAGGGGTATTCTAAATATAGACACATAGTATAAACCTTGTAAGAAAAGAAAGGAATGAGTAATGATGTATGCATATCGATCTTTTGTTGCGATAATTAATGCAGTCTTTCTGGTGGGTCCTGTCCTCTATTTTACGTATACGGGAATCGGGTTAGGGGAGAGTAAAGACTCTTCAATACACTACAGTATTATAATGACGATTGTTTGGATTGTACCTGTTAGTTTTTTTCTTGGTATTCTTATTTTTCAGCGTCTTTTTGCAAAACAGTATTTGCAGAAGAATAAAAAAGATGACCACTTCTTTTTTTACTACATTACGAGTGAAGGTTTTTTGTATGATACGTTCGTGGAAGATGCTGGGGTAGTAGGAAGATGTTGCTATCTACCGGTACTCATTTTTTTCGCGAGCACGATGGCTTGTGCAGCTGCAATTGATCTCGTATGGGAATCAGTAGACTCTTTTTTAGAGAATTGTCCATCAATATTAAGGAAAATTATTTTTACTGATGTTGCTATTGTTTTGTACTGTATACTGTTTCTTTTATGTGTTCGACAAGAGTGTTTTGAGGCACATGTGATCTGTGGTCTATTGGGATTTTTGTATGCGTTTGGACTAAGGTCTGTCTGGATACTCCTTAAAAGGTTTCAAGAACACACACAAATAATACAGAAAGTAACAGTAAAAAGAAGATGAATGAATGAACCTCAGTGCGGGGTTCATTTTTTATTCCATCAATTTTATTTTATCAATAATAATGCTTTTTTCTCCATTTCTATCTGAGAGTTTTCCTTTTACAAGCACACAGGCTTCAGGCTGAAGAACTTCCTGATATTCTTCAAGTGTCTTAGGAAATACCACTGCTTCAATAGTACTCGTGTAATCCGAGATTCCTAAAAAGAGCATTCTGTCACCCTTTTTAGTGTGAATTTCTTTAAACGATGAGATCATTCCTCCTGCAATGACAGTGACGCCTGCAGGAGTATTTTTTATAATTCCTGCTATTGTTGTTTTTAGTTTTACTTTCATTTTTTCTCGATATTTGTCGAGAGGATGACCAGAAATATACAGCCCAAGAAGTTCTTTCTCCCAAAGTAACTTTTCGTCACTGGTTGCTTCATGACCTTTTTCAAGTGATAGTTCCTCCGTTTCATTGCTCTCTAAACTGCCGAAAAGAGAATCCTGATTCTCTGACATTTGCTGAAGTTCTTTATTGTAGTCAAGAAGTTTATCAAGACTATAGAGCATTGCACCACGTTCTCCGAAACGATCGAGCGCGCCAGATTTTATAAGTGCTTCCATTGATTTTTTATTCAGATTCCGATCTCGAATACGTTTAAGAAAATCAGCAAGAGATGTGTATTTACCATTTCGCTTTCTCTCTTCGATAATGACGTGAGCAATACCTTCACCAAAGTTTTTAATGGTGGTTAGTCCAAAACGAATTTTCCGTTCTTTTCCGACGGTAGCAAAATCTTCAAAACTCTCATTAATATCTGGCGGCAGTACCTCGATATTCATTCGTTTACACTCTGCAACCATGTCTGCTATTTTATCCACATCTCCCTGGTCGGCGGTAAGTACTGATGCCATGTAGAGCACAGGATAGTTTGCTTTTAGGTATGAGGTGAGATATGCCACACGCCCATAGCTAGCTGCATGAGCTTTGTTGAATCCGTAAGCAGCAAAGGTCTCAATCATATCCCATATCTTCTGTGTTGCTTCTTTTGAAAGACCGCCAACTTCAACACATCCTTTCATAAACTTTTCTTTTTGTTCTGCCATCACTTCGGGAATTTTCTTTCCCATGGCTTTACGGAATTTGTCCGCTTCACCCCATGAGTAGCCGGCAAAATGCACAGCAATGAGCATCACGTCATCTTGATAAATAAGAATTCCAAAGGTTCGTTCAAGAATATCTTTCAAGCGGTTATCGACATAGCGTACTTTGTGAGGATTATGTTTTCTTTCAATATAGTCAGGGATAAAGGCCATTGGCCCTGGTCGATAGAGGGCAACCATAGCGTTAATATCATCAATGTTTGACGGACGGAGTTCCTTAAGAAAACGTGTCATACCAGCACCATTGAGCTGAAAAGTGGCGGCTGTTTCTCCTCGAGCAAGCATGTCGTATGTTTGTTGGTCATCAAGAGGGATGTGGTCAACATCAATTTCTTCACCATACACTTTTTGAATGAGTTTAAGTGTGTTTCCCATAATGGTGAGATTCTTAAGTCCGAGAAAGTCAAACTTGAGTAGTCCGACACCATCTTCACCTACTGAATGCATATCATACTGGGTGATAAGTTTGTCGCTTCCCTTGGGGTCAAATTGAACAGGTACATCCTCAGTAAGGGGGTGAGGTGAAATAACAACACCTGCGGCGTGAACACCAATATGACGAGCACATCCTTCTATTTTCTTAGCCATGTCAATGATTGTCTTGGTATCTTCATCTTTTTTATAGAGATCAGCGAGTTCTGGAACCTCATCGAGGGCACGCTTGATTGTCATTGGGAACCCTTGGGCACCCATAGGAATGAGTTTAGCGATTTTGTCTCCTGCTCCGTACGAAAAACCAAGTGCACGTGCGGTATCTCGGACTGATCCGCGCGCAAGCATCGTACCAAATGTTCCAATTTGAGCAACGTGGTCTTTTCCGTATTTTGATCGGGCATATTCAATAACTTCATCACGACGAGAATCGGCAAAGTCCATGTCAATGTCAGGTGCAGATGGGCGTCCTGGATTGAGAAAACGTTCAAAGGGAAGATTAAGGGTAATGGGGTTTACTGTTGTAATTCCAGTGAGATAAGAAACAAGGGAACCGGCTGCAGAACCTCGAGTGTTCGAAAGAATTTTGTTTTCTTTTGCAAAACGAAGAAGATCAGATACCACAAGAAAATATTTTGAGTATCCTTTATCTTTAATTACTTCAAGTTCATAATTAATACGATCTTCAAGTTCCTTATTTTTCTCTAGACGTCTCCATGACAATCCTTCGAAAGCGCGTTTTCGCAGTTCTTCATCAGGGGTTTCTCCATCTGGACTGTGGTAGTCTGGAAATTTCCACGCATCTTTTCCAAGAGTAATATCAATGGCACACATCGAAGCAATTTTTTGTGTATTCTCGAGCGCTTCAGGAATTTCTCTAAAATACTCACGTGCCTTTTCTTGAGAGATAAATGAAAAATCTTCCTCGTCGTCGCTCCTTGAACGGGGTGCGTTTGATTGAATAGATAGAAGTGTCTCTCGGGCCGGTCTGTCGCTTGGGGAAATGTAATAGACATCGTGAGCTGCTACTAGAGGTGTTTGTGTTTGTTGTGCAAATGTAATGAGTTTTTTCATCATTTCCTCATGTCCTTCGATTTCAGGATGATGAGTGATCTCAATAAAGACATTATCTTTCCCAAAGGTGTTTTTGTACCAGGTAATAAGGTCAGTTGCTTTTTGTGTATCTGCAAGTCGAAGAGCGGAAACCACATCTCCACTAAAGGAGGGGATGATACATATAAGATCACTGCTGTATGTTTCAAGAAGTTCTTTATCAATTCGTGGCTTATAATAAAATCCTTCGAGATGAGCCTTGGTGATGAGGGCAATTAGGTTTCTGTATCCTTTATTATTCTTTGCAAGAAGAACGAGTCGATTCCAACCTTTGTCGAGTCCGACTTGTTTGTCGTGTCGAGTCCGCAGGGCCATGTAGGCATCGATACCGATAATGGGTTGTATGTCTGCATCAAGACAGGCTTGATAGAATTCAATAATGCCATAAAAATTACAGTTATCAGTCAAGGCAAGAGCACTCATTTTATCTTCTTTGGCTGCCTGAACAAGCTCTGGTATTTTAGGAAGAGCATTAAGAAGAGAATAGTGAGAATGGACATGTAAATGACAGAATTTCTGGGACATATACGGGCATTATACTATACTTATTTTATGAAAAAGACTCGACATATTGGTATAGATGAGGTGGGGCGTGGACCACTCGCAGGTCCAGTTACCGTATGTGCTTTTGCAGTGCCGACTGGATTTGATAAAAGAATACTGAGCGATATCACTGACTCAAAGCAACTGACAGAAAAAAGAAGAGAGGAGTGGAATAGAATGCTTCGAAAACTTAAAAAAGAAAAAAAGATTGATTTTGTTATTTGTTCAGTAGGGAATCATACTATTGATACAAAAGGTATTAGCTATGCTGTTAGTCTTGCAATAAAGCGATGTCTTACAAAACTTGATGTAGATTCAAGATACGCAAAAATATATCTTGATGGGGGATTGAAAGCGCCGGCAGAGTATGTATATCAAAAGACTATAATAAAAGGGGATAGTAAAAATAAGTTAATTGCTAGCGCTTCAGTATTAACAAAGGTCTATCGAGACAGGTATATGACGAAAATGGCAAAGAGGTATCCCGCATATGGATTCGACTCTCACAAAGGATATGGTACAAAAAAACACCGTCGAGTGATAAAGACAGACGGTATATGTCCACTACACCGAGAAAGCTTCTTGAAGAATATATGACACCTTGCATTTTTCTTTATATAAGGTAATATCTCTTCTCATATGGTAGTTCGAATGCGACATACGCGAGCGCACACAAAAAATCGACGTTCGCATCATAAGATGGAAAAGCCAACACTTTCAGTAAATGAAAGTGGTGTTACTCATATGAGACACCGAGCTTCAAGTACGACAGGTACCTATCGAGGACGACAGGTAATTGATGTTGAGGCAAAAATTGCTAAGAAAGAAGCAAAACGAAAGAAGGTTGGTACTGATGAAGGTGCGGATAAATAATCCTTTCTCATGTTTGCACAAAAAGCTCCCCTTGCGGAGCTTTTTGTGTTTTGTATAATAACTACAGCTAAATATAATTATTATGGCAAACAGGCACCTTTCTCGTTCTATCGTTCTTCAAACTCTTTTTGAGTGGGATTTCCAAAATCTCTCTCGACCTAATGCTCTTGCATCTCTTTCTCGGAATATTGAAGAATTCGCTCCTGGAACGAGTGACACTCCTTTTATGGAGACACTCTTTTCTGGTGTTACAGAAAAACAAAAAGACCTTGATGATATTATCACCAAGGCAGCACCTGAATGGCCACTAGAAAAAATATCAAATGTTGATCGAAATGTACTTCGTATCGGTCTTTTTGAGTTGTTATTTGGTGATCCAAAGGAGGTGCCACCAAAGGTGGCGATTAATGAAGCAATTGAGCTTGCGAAAAGTTTCGGAGGGGACGCAAGCGGAAAGTTTGTTAATGGTGTTCTTGGTGCGGTGTATAAAGAACTCGGAGAGCCGGGAAAGGACGATGTACCAAAAAAGAAGAAAAAAGTAAAAATAAAAAATGAACATCTTCCTGATGATGAAGTCCCTGTTGAGCGAAGATGTGGTGCTGTTATCTATGCACGTGATGGAGAAGAGGTATATTTGGCACTCGTGCACGATGTGTTCGGTCATTGGACTCTGTCGAAAGGACATGTTGAAGAAGATGAGGATATTAAAGAGGCAGTAAAAAGAGAGATAAAAGAAGAGCTTGGTATTGATATTGAACCACAGGAAGAATTAGGAGAAAATGCGTATATTGCGTATGATCCTGAGAAGGGAAAGATAAAAAAGAAGGTTACTTACTTCCTCGCAGAGGCTCCATTTGTTGACTTGAAGCTTGATACAAACAGTGGAGGATTGGATGATGCGCGATGGTTTAAACTCGCTTCAATACTTGACTTACGATTTTATGACGATATTCTTCCGTTAGTTACTAAGGCGGTAAAGAAGTTGGTAGCTGATACAAAATAATATATGAATAATTTTGATACGTTTGAAAGTAAGGCAGGTATAAGTGTTGCTGATAAGGATTTATTAAAACGGGCTTTTACTCATCGCTCTTACATTAATGAAAATAGAGGACAAGGAGAGCATAATGAGCGTCTTGAGTTTTTAGGTGATGCTGTGCTTGAGCTTGTTATTACTGATTATCTATTCAGAAAATACCCAGAGACAAATGAGGGAGAGCTTACTCTTTATCGGGCGGCGCTAGTAAATACGCAAGCACTGGCGTCTGTTGCTGGTACCCTTGATATTAATGAATACCTTCTTCTTTCAAAAGGAGAAGCGAAAGATACAGGAAAGGCACGAGATCATATTTTAGCGAATACTGTTGAGTCAGTAATCGGTGCACTATATCTTGATGGCGGATATGATAGTGCAAAAAACTTCATTATGTCTCATATTGCACCCCTCATTGACAACATTGTTGAAAAAGGAACCTGGGTTGATGCAAAGAGTAAATTTCAAGAGAAAGCACAAGAAGTAGAAGGAGTTACACCGACATATGAAATTGTACGAGAAGTTGGTCCGGATCATGATAAGAAGTTTACTGTGGGTGTCTATCTCGGAAAGGTGGAGGTGGCTCAAGGGAACGGAAACTCAAAGCAAGAAGCGGAGCAAAATGCTGCTCGGGCTGCTCTTGAGGCGAAGGGATGGATGTAATATTTTGTAATGACTAAACGACGGCATATGTTTTACCCAAAACATATGCCTTTTATTTTTCTTTATTTTTTCGTACACTTATCCTATGCATCTTAAATCTCTTGAAATTAATGGCTTCAAATCTTTTGCTAAAAAAGGTTTTCTTGAATTTAAAACACCAATTACCGCTATCGTAGGTCCTAATGGCTCAGGTAAATCAAATGTTGCTGAAAGTTTTCGTTTTGTTCTGGGAGAACAGTCTATAAAATCAATGCGAGGAAAAAGAGGAGAGGACCTCATCTTCAATGGTTCAAATGAAGCTCCAAAGATGAACAGAGCCTCAGTGAAGGTGGTATTTGATAATAATTCACGCTTTCTTGATATAGATTTTGACGAAGTTGAGATTCAGCGCGTTGTTCATCGGGACGGGTCAAATGAGTATTATATAAACAATTCCTTGGTAAGACTCAAGGATGTCACTGAACTGCTCGCTAAGGCTAATATTGGGTCAACAGGGCACCATATAATCTCACAAGGAGAAGCGGATCGTATTTTATCTGCAAATCCGAAGGATAGAAAGTCAATGATTGAGGATGCGCTTGGTTTGCGGGTGTATCAATATAAAATTATAGAGAGTGAAAGAAAGCAACAAAAGACAGCAGAAAACATTCGAGAAGTTGAATTATTGCGAAAGGAGATTGCTCCTCACTTACGTTTTCTCAAAAAACAGGTAGAGAAGGTGGAAAAGGCGCGAGAGCTTCGAGAAAATCTGAAAGAAGAATATAAAGAGTATCTAAAAAGAGAGTCCGTATATCTCAATAATGAGTCGCAGGATATTACTGAAAAGAAAAAAGGTCCACAAGAACGCTTAGAACAACTTAATACTGAACTTACACAAGCGACATCACTTCTAGAAGAACAAAAGTCAGGAGATGAGAAAAGTGAGGAGCTTCTCTTGCTTGAGAGAGAGCTTACAAAAGTTCGAAGAGAAAAAGATGAGATGTCTCGTGAGCTTGGTCGTATTGAAGGTGAGCTGTCTTCTCAACAAAGAAACCTCCAGAGGCAAAAAGAGCATTTTGCTGGAGGAAAGCCCGTACCCTTTAATGAGTTGCAACAATTTACTTCTTCCATTGAGCGAGATATACGGGAGGCAGAGAATATACAGGAAATATCATTACTTACACAAGCCCTCACAAAAGTGCGAGAAAGCCTTATCCAGTTTATTCGTCGTTTCCAAGATGTTGAAGAAGATGGATTAGTTCAGGAAATTGAAAAAGATATTGTTGATTTACAAACAAAGAAAAACGAATACGAAAAAAAGAGAGATGTATTTACAAAAAGAGAGCAGGAAGTGAATATTCGTTACGATTCTCTTCAAAAGGAAATTGAAAAAGAAAAGGATTCGTCGCGAGAAGCGGAAACAACTGTGTTTCGTATTCGTGCGGAACGAAATGAAGTATTGTCCGTATTGGGGCAGTTGCAGAATAGAGCAGAGGTCTATGAGAAGGACAAACGTGCCTTCGATGAAGAGCTCAAAGAGGGAGGAGTACTTATTGGGTTAGAGATAACATCTTTTAAAAACTATAATCTTGATGAAGGAACAATTCTTTCTGAAGAAAGGGGAATACAAGAAGAACGTCGAAAAAAGATTGAAAAAATGAAAATCCGACTTGAGGATATGGGAGGAGCGTCAGCTGATGAGGTACTCAAAGAATACAAAGATGTAACAGAGCGAGAAGAGTATCTTCTTGGGGAATTAGAGGATCTCCAGAAAACAGAAACCTCACTTGCTGAACTTATTACAGAACTAAAAGAGAGATTGGATACGGAGTTTAAGGAGGGGGTTGCTAAGATAAATAATGAATTCCAGAATTATTTCTCTCTTATGTTTGGTGGGGGAACAGCAAAACTTTCTGTTGTAAAAGCGGTAAAGAGAAGAAAAAGTGACCTTGATGGTATCGATGGAGAAATAAACACAGAAGAAGAGGATGCTGAAGAGGGAATAGAGATAGCTGTTTCTTTGCCACGAAAAAAGGTAAAGAGTCTTATGATTCTCTCGGGAGGTGAGCGAGCACTTACATCGATTGCACTTCTCTTTGCAATGTCTCAGGTAAAACCACCACCATTTATCATTCTTGACGAAACAGATGCGGCACTTGATGAGGCGAATTCTCGTAAATATGGAGATATGATTGAAAATCTCTCTAAGCATTCACAACTCATCCTTATTACACACAACCGAGAAACAATGTCGCGAGCAGGGATTCTTTATGGTGTTACCATGGGATCTGGAGGAATATCGAAACTTCTTTCGGTTGCTCTTGAGGATGCTGTTGCGGTAGCAAAATAGTATTCTCGACCGTCTTATTTTTCTTCCACTAACTCTATATCAATATTTTTTCGATCAAGATCAGTATCTGTCACTTTGAATGTTACTCGATCTCCCAATGAATAACGCCTCTTTGATCGTTGTCCGACAAGGGAGTAGGTTTTTTCATCAAGAGAGTAATAATCATCTCCAAGTTTTCGAACATTAACCATCCCTTCTGCTTTTGTTTTGTCTTCTTCAACATAAAGACCCCACTCGGTGACACCAGAGATAACACCATTGAATGTCTCACCAACATGATCTTTCATGTATTCTACTTGTTTGAATTTAATACTTTCACGTTCTGCTTCTGCGGCAGCAATTTCTTTTTCGGAGGCTTCTTCTGCAATCTTCTGAATACGAGCAAATTGATCCTTTGAGAGTTCGTTTCCATTAAGGTGTTTCCAGAGAATACGATGGGCAATAAGGTCAGGGTAGCGTCTAATAGGTGAGGTGAAGTGTGTGTAGTACTGGAAAGAGAGTCCAAAGTGACCTATGTTTTTTGTTGAATACACCGCTTTTGCCATAGAACGTACCGCTGCGGTTTTGATAAGTGACTCTTCTGCTTTCCCTTCTATTTTTTTAAGCATAGCAGCGATGTCTTTTGAAGTGAGCCCATCTTTATCAAAGGCGATATCATATCCAAGGGCACGAAGGAAGACGCTGAGATTGGCAAGTTTTTCTTGGTCAGGTTCATCATGAATACGATACATAAAGACTCCCGTATTTGTCTTTTTTTGGTATGTATACATAAGTTCTCCAACTTCTCTGTTTGCCAGAAGCATAAATTCTTCAACAAGTTTATGAGTATCGAGCCTCTCTTTTCGGTAGACCTTTATCGGTTTGAAATTTGTATCAAGTTCAAATTGGACTTCATCGGTTTCAAAATCAATTGCACCAGCCTTATAACGATCTTGTTGTAATTTTTTTGCAATAGTATTGAGTATTTGTAATTCAGTACAAAATAAACCATTTTCATTAATTGATTGTTGTGCTTCTTCATAGGTAAAACGTTTGTCAGATTGTATTGCTGTCTTGCCAAACCACTTATCGTGTATTTTTCCCTGGGTATCAATTTCAAATACAGCAGAAAAGGCAAGCTTTTCTTCTTCAGGGTTGAGACTACATAAATCGTTCGAAAGAATCTCAGGAAGCATTGGGATAGTGCGGTCAACAAGATAGACAGAAAACTGTCTGTCTCGGGCAAGTTTATCTAATTCACTTTTCTCTTTTACATAATGCGATACATCCGCAATATGAATACCAACTTCAATATGTCCATTTTCGAGTTTTTTATATGAGAGGGCATCATCAAAATCCTTTGCATCGAATGGGTCGATGGTAAAAGTGGTAATTCCTCTAAAATCGCGTCGTTTTTCTATTTCTTCAGGAGGAATAGGTTTTTCTTTCTTGGCAATCTTCTCTGCTTCACGTACGGCGGCAGGAGGAAAATCAAGATTAAAACCACTATCAATAACGATTGATTTCATCTCTGTCTCATGGTCACCTTTTTCCCCGAGAATCTCGCGTACCACTCCTTCAGGATGCTGAAATTGTGTTCCCCAGGAGGTGATATCAACAATAACTTTCATTCCTTCTTTAAGAGGGGTGTTATTTTTCTCACTGATGTTTATCTGTTTTTTGATGCGACGATTATCTGGTCTTATATAGACTCTATCATTGTCTTTTTCAATAGTACCAACGATATAAGGGTGAGATCGTTTGAGAATCTTTAGTACCTTTCCTTTGATAACACCCTTCTTCTTTGAGAGTATTTCGGTGAGCACCACATCACCACTAAAGGAGTTTTTGAGGTATGGAGAATCTATCTCAATGTCCATGGTAGGCGTTTTGACATATCCAGTACCTCGCCCCGATATGGCAATAGTGCCCTCGATTGTCTTATTGTTTGATTTTCTATGCTTTTTCATAGTTCTATTTATAGCATGCTTTTCGTATTGACCAAAAAGATAGCTTCTGGTAGTATCTCTGGGTATGTTAATGATTCGATTACAACGAGTTGGAAGAAAGAACGAGGCGATATTTCGTCTTGTGGTGACCGAGAAACAAAATGGCCCAAAGAGTGGACGTTTTCTTGAGTTACTTGGTTCATATAATCCAAAATTAAACGAAATAAACTTTAAGAAAGAGCGTATTGAGCATTGGTTGTCACATGGTGCACAACCATCTGATACGGTACACAATCTTTTTGTCAAAGAAGGAATTATTAAGGGGGAGAAAAAGAATGTTCTTCCAAAAAAGACTCCTATTGTAAAAGAAGGTGAAGAGGAAGAAAAAGTAGAAGAGACTCCTCAAAAAGAAACCGAGTCAACAGAAGAAATTTCTACTGAAGCTGAAGAAGAGAAGCCTGTTGAGGAGAAGAAAGAAGAAGAGTAAGTTGCACCTCTTCTATAAGCACGTTATTATTATCTTATGCAGCGTTGCTGCTCATTAATTAACTCTTAGTTCATTTATATTTTTATGGAACGAGATCAGGAATTTCTTGAGTTTGTCGTCAAGACATTGGTAGACAATCCAGATGATGTCAAAGTTAGCAGAGTAGTAGATGAGATGGGTGTTCTCTTGACCCTTGATGTAAACCCCGAAGATATGGGTAAGATCATTGGACGATCAGGAAACACTGCAAAAGCAATTCGAACTCTCCTACGTGTTGTTGGAATGAAAAACAATGCACGCGTTAATCTAAAAATCAATGAACCAGAAGGTTCAACTCGCAAGGCACCGGAAGCAGCAGACGCACAGTCAAGTGTGGATGAGGCAATGGCTGACCTAAAAATGGATCAATAAATTATATTGGTATAACAAAAAACTCCCCGCGGGGAGTTTTTTGTTACTTGCCACACTCAGAATAATCAATACTATTAAGAATATGCATTTTCATATTGTGACATTGTTTCCGGATTCTTTTTCCTCATATTTCAGTGAGTCTATTTTGAAACGAGCCCTAGAGGATAAGAAGATAAAGGTCTCCTTTTATAATCCGCGCGAATTCACCAAGAATAAACATAAGAGAATTGATCAAAAGCCCTATGGGGGAGGGCCAGGAATGGTTATACAGGCAGAACCTGTAGTGCGGGCAATTGCTAAAGCAAAAGGGAGAAAAAGGAATGTAAAAATTATATTTTTCTCGCCAGGAGGTGCACAGTTTGACACCTCTTATGCGAAAAAAATTACAAAAAAATACAAAAATGTTGTTCTTGTCTGTGGGCGATATGAAGGAATTGATGCGCGGGTTCGAAAGATATTCCGAGCAGAGGAAATATCAATCGGTCCCTATACTCTCACTGGAGGCGAGCTTCCTGCAATGGTAGTGCTTGATTGCATGTCTCGACAGGTTGAAGGGGTGCTTGGAAATTTCTCATCTCGAGAAGAAGAAAGAATCGCCTCACGAGATGTCTACACAAGGCCAGATGTGTTTACGTATAAGAAAAAGAAATACAAAGTTCCGCAGGTGCTTCTTTCGGGGAACCATAAGAAAATAGATGAGTGGAGATCTACATAGAAACTGTGGATAGTCTATTGACAAAGGTGGGTATCTGTATATACTATTGACTTGAACAGTGCGAGATTGAGTTATGAGTGGCACGGAGAAAAATACCTTAAAAACAACATAATTTGTCTTTAAGGAGTGGTATTGAAGGGTATCACAAACATTATAAGTAGCGCACCCAATTATCTTGCGAATTCTATTTTCATAATAGCAATACAAGACGTGCATAGCCTTGCAGATAGCAAGGTCATTTTTGTTTATTAGATTTTATACTATATGTCACAAACACGAGAAAAAAAGTATTTCAATCGATATAAAAAGGAATTGATTGAAACACCCGATCTCCTTGTCTCTCAAAAAGAGTCATTTCAATGGCTTCTTGAAGAAGGGATTAGCGAGATTTTTAAGGAGTTCTCTCCTATACAGGATTATTCAGAGAAAAAGTTCGAGCTTGATTTCACTGGATTTGAAATTGAAAAGCCACAATATGATGAGTATTACGCAAAGCAGAATAAGCTTTCGTATGAAGGAGCGCTCAAGGTGCGTATGCGTTTGAAAAACAAAATTGTTGGTTCAGAAAAGGAACAAGAGATATTTATGGCAGATTTTCCTCTTATGACCGACCATGGAACATTTATTATTTCTGGAATTGAACGAGTTGTTGTTCCACAACTTGCTCGATCATATGGTGTATTCTTTACCTCAAACATTGTTAGAGGAAAGAGAGTTTTTGGTGCAAAAGTAATTCCTGCACGTGGTGCATGGGTTGAAATTGAAACAGATTCTGACAATACGATGTATGTGCGTATTGATCGTAAGCGAAAATTTGCGGTCACCACTCTTCTCCGTGCTCTTGGTGGAGAGAACAATGAAGCTATCTTGAAACTCTTTAAAGATACACCAGAAGCAAAAGAATATATTGAAAAAACTTTTACAAAAGATTCAGCAAAGACACAGGAGGATGCATATATTGAGGTATATAAACGGCTTCGAGATGGTGATCTTGCAACAGCAGAAAATGCACGTGACTTTGTCCAGTCTATTTTTAGTGATGAGCGGTACGACCTTTCTCGTGTTGGTCGTTTTCGATTCAATCAACGGTTTGGTAGGGGGATGAAAGACAAAGATCTTGCAGAGCAAGGGTTTACACTTGAAGACTTGGTAACAACTATTTCACACATTGTAAAACTAAATCTTGATCCGCACGCACAAGAAGATGATATCGACCATTTAGGTTCACGACGTGTACGATATGTTGGTGAAATGTTCCAGCAAAAAATTCGTTTTGGAATGTCACAGATAAAGAGAAATATTCAAAACAGAATGTCGACAATTGAAAGTGATGTATCATTGCCAGTAAATCTTGTTAGTCCAAAACCGCTTCAGGCACGTATAAAAGAGTTTTTCACGACTAACCAGCTTTCTCAGTTTATGCAACAAGAGAATGTTCTCACCGAGGTTGAGCATCTACGAACACTTTCAGCGCTTGGACCGGGAGGACTTAATCGTGCGCGAGCGGGATTTGAAGTTCGTGATGTTCATCCATCTCACTATGGACGTCTATGTCCCATTCATACACCGGAAGGTCCAAACATTGGACTTATTTTGCGACTTTGTATGTACTCACGTATTAACGAATTTGGAATGATTGAAACTCCCTATGTGAAAGTCAAAAATGGAAAAATTACTGGGGATATTGATTACCTCAATGCATCAGATGAGTTAGGGTATAAGATTGCTCATGCTGCCACAAAATACGATGAAAAGGGAATGATAACTCAAGACAGAATTGAAGTTCGTTTTGACGGTGAACCAAAATCAGTATCAAAAGATGAGGTTGATTATATGGACGTTGCACCAAACCAGGCTTTCTCTGTCGCAACATCATGTATTCCATTTCTTGAACATGACGATGCTAACCGAGCACTTATGGGATCAAACATGCAAAAACAAGCAACACCTTGTCTTGTTCCGGAGGCGCCTATTGTGGCAACAGGTGTCGAGGCTGTTGCAGCGCGTCACAGTGGGCGTGTTATCCTTGCGGAAAACGATGGAACTATCGAAGCGGTAGATGCTCGGAAAGTTATTGTGAAATACAAAGGAGGAGAGACAAAAGAATATAAACTCATTCACTTTAATCGAACAAATGGATTTACTGCCTTTCATCAGCGACCAAATGTAGACGTTGGAGATAAGGTAAAGAAAGGAGATGTTATTGCTGATACGTCAACAACTGATGGAGGACAGATGGCAATTGGACAAAATGTTCTCGTTGGATTTATGACATGGTCTGGAAATAACTTTGAGGACGCTATTATTATCTCTGAAAAACTTGTGAAGGATAGTAAGTTTACTACCATCCACATCGAGGAGATTGTATGTAATGTTCGAGATACAAAACTTGGGCCCGAAGTCACCACGTATGACATTCCGAACGTTGGAGAGAGTAAATTAAAAAATCTTGGTGAAGATGGAGTGATTCGTGTTGGTGCTGAGGTTGAGCCAGGAGACATTCTTGTTGGAAAGATTACTCCGAAAGGTGAGTCACAGCTAACTCCAGAAGAACGACTTCTCAGATCTCTCTTTGGAGAAAAAGCACGAGACGTAAAAGATACATCGGTTCGAATGGATAATGGGCATCGAGGACGTGTTATTAATGTTCAAGTATTTTCACGAGAGAACGGTGACAAGCTTGACTCAGGAATTATAAAGCGAATCCATATTGAAATTGCTCAATTACGAAATGTTTCTGTTGGAGACAAGCTTGCTGGACGACACGGTAACAAGGGTGTTATTTCACGAGTACTTCCTGAAGAGGATATGCCGTACATGGAAGATGGGACACCTGTTGATATTATTCTGACACCACTTGGTGTGCCGTCTCGTATGAACCTTGGACAAATTCTTGAAATTCACCTCGGGCTTGCTGCCAATACGCTTGATTACCAAGCAATTGTGCCACCGTTTGTCGGATCAACTCCTGATGAGATTAAGGATGAATTAGAAAAAGCAGGATTTGATCGTACGGGGAAAATGAAATTGCGGGATGGTCGTACAGGTTCACAATTTGAGCAGGATGTTGCGGTTGGTTATATGTATATGCTTAAGTTGCACCACATGGTAGAGGACAAGATTCATATGCGTTCGATTGGGCCGTACTCACTTATTACACAACAACCACTCGGAGGAAAAGCGCAAAACGGAGGTCAGCGGTTTGGAGAAATGGAGGTATGGGCGCTTCTTGGATACGGAGCTGCATATAACTTGCAGGAAGTGCTTACTATTAAGTCTGACGATATCACTGGACGTTCAAGTGCCTTTGACGCTATCGTTAAAGGTCAGAGAATAAGACAGGTTGGAACTCCTGCATCGTTTAATGTGCTCTTAAATAACCTTCGTGGACTTTCTCTTGATCTGGTCTTTGAAAAAGAAGGTGAAGAGGATGATAAGGGGTCGAGAAAAGCACCAAACAAAAACTAATCTTGTGTAATTACGATGAATATGAAAAAACAAAAAACAACAATAAATACAACAAATCCGAATGAGTTCGATAGTATTTCAATCAAAATCGCTTCCCCTGAACGAATTCTCGATTGGTCAAGTGGTGAAGTAACAAAACCGGAGACAATTAATTATCGAACACAACGAAGTGAAAAGAATGGTCTTTTCGATGAAAGAATCTTTGGTCCAGAAAAAGACTACGAATGTTACTGTGGAAAATACAAAGGTATTCGATACAAGGGTATTGTATGTGAAAAGTGTGGAGTTGAAATCACACGATCAATTGTACGACGAGAGCGAATGGGACATATTGAATTGGCAAGTCCTGTTTCTCATATCTGGTTTCTACGAAATATTCCATCACGAATTAGCTTAATTCTCGGCCTGTCTTCTTCAGATGTTGAAAAGGTTATCTATTTTGCTGGATATATTATTACCTCTGTATCAGAGGAAGAACGAACCCGAATTCTTAAGGATCTTGATGCTGAGTACAAAACAAAGGTAAAGATGCTTCAGAACGAAGAAGCCAAGGATGAGTTAAAGGATAGAATGGTACAAGCAAAGGCTGATATTAATAGTATTCATGTTGGCCGTGTCGTTGATGAGGTGGAATATCACAATTTCTCTCTTCGGTATGGAACGCTTTTTGAAGCACGTATTGGTGCCGAGGCAATCTATGATCTGTTTAAAGAAATTGATCTTAATAAACTTGAGGAGCAACTCGTTAAAGACCAAGAGAAGGCGGCGTCACTTGAGTCAGCAAAAATTGCTAAACGTCTTCGATTAGTGCGGTCAATGAGAAATGCACAAATGCGTCCTGAATGGATGTTCTTTACACGAATTCCTGTTATTCCACCGGCACTCCGACCAATGGTACCACTTGATGGAGGAAGATATGCTACATCTGATATAAACGATTTGTATCGACGAGTAATTAATCGAAATAATCGTCTTAAAAAACTAAAAGATATCCATGCACCTGAGGTTATTCTGCGAAATGAGAAACGTATTTTGCAGGAAGCAGTTGATGCATTAATTGATAACTCTATTCGACATACGAGTGGTGTAGGAGCAGCACTCAATCAAGCAAATCGTCGACCGCTCAAGTCACTTTCTGACAATCTTAAAGGAAAACGAGGACTTTTCAGACAGAACCTTCTCGGAAAACGTGTTGATTATTCAGGACGTTCAGTGATTGTGGTAGGTCCAGAGCTAGAGCTTGGTGAGTGTGGACTGCCAAAACACATGGCACTCGAACTATTCCGACCATTTGTTATCTCAGAACTTTTAGCGAAAGAGTTTGCGTTCAATATTAGAGGTGCAAATAGGCTTATTGATGAAGGGGTACCAGAGGTGTGGGCAATTCTTGAAGGTGTGATTAAAGGAAAGAGGGTACTTCTCAACCGAGCACCGACACTCCATAGGCTTGGTATTCAGGCATTTCGACCAGTTCTGATTGAAGGAAATGCTATCCAGGTGCACCCACTTGTGTGTCCAGCTTTTAATGCGGACTTTGACGGAGACCAGATGGCGGTACACGTACCTCTCTCAGAAGAGGCACAGCTCGAGGCTGACCAGTTTATGGCAGCTGATAGAAATATTCTTAAACCTGGTAGTGGAGATCCTATTGTGAGCTCAAAGCTTCTTGATATTGTTCTTGGTGCTTACTGGATGACAAAAACAGTTGATGGACAAGAGGGAGAAGGAATGCACTTTGAAACTCCATATAGTGCAATTGTTGCCTACAACTTCGAGGTAATTAAGCCACGGGCAAAAATAAAAGTGCTTGGAGATGATTCTCCTAAATATGCTGAATTTGAAGGAAAAATATTCGAAACAACAGTGGGACGGATTATGTTTAACAGTATCCTTCCTGACGATTTTCCTTTCATCAATAAAGAGATTGACAGAAAAGGAATGGCGAAAATTATTGATGACATTATTGAACAAAAAGGAATGGAAGCAGTTCCGGGAGTTCTTGATCGTATTAAAACATTTGGATTCAAATACGTAACCGCATCAGGTATTACGTGGTCACTTGATGATATACAAATCCCTGAAGGAAAGAAGGAGATTATTGCTGCCGCTCAGAAAGAAGCAGATGAAGTTCAGGAACAATATAACCAAGGACTTCTGTCGGCAGAGGAGCGGACACGAAAGAAGATTGATATTTGGCAGTCTGCAAAAACAGAGGTAGAGAAACTTATCCCAGACTCACTTGATCCAAATGGGCCAGTGAACGACATGATTAGGTCTGGTGCTCGAGGATCTCTTGGAAATATTACTAACATGGTTGGTATGAAGGGAATCATTGCATCAGTGAGTGGAGAATCTATTGAGTTTCCAATTCTTTCTTCAAGTAAGGAAGGATTCTCACCAATCGAATACTTCATTACAACACACGGTTCTCGAAAAGGTCTTTCTGACACAGCCCTCAATACAGCTAAAGCTGGATATCTTACTCGAAAGCTATTCGTGTCAGCTCAAGACACTATGGTCAATGATATAGATTGTAAGACAAAGAAGGGTATTGTAATTGGACGAGAGTCATCATCGGGAATACAAATTCCATTTGCTCGAAGTATTAAGGGGCGATATTTGGCTGAAGATGCTGTAACTCCGAAGGGAGATGTGCTTTTCAAAAAAGGACATTTTATTTCAAAGATAGACGCTGAAGACCTTGAAGCATCTGATGTAAAGGAGGTAACAGTAAAGTCACCTGTCACATGTGAATCTGTCCATGGTGTTTGTCAAAAATGTTACGGTGCAGATCTTTCTCGAAATGAACTTGTTGATGTTGGAGAAGCTGTTGGAACTGTGGCTGCGCAAGCGATTGGAGAGCCGGGAACACAACTTACAATGCGTACATTCCATGCGGGAGGTACAGCGTCGGTAGGAGGAGATATTACACAAGGTCTCCCTCGTGTGGAAGAAATATTTGAAAAGCGAAAACCAAAAAATCCGGGGGCGATCTCACATATCGACGGAATTGTTTCTGAAATCAGGATGGAAGGAGAACAAAAAATCATTAGTATTGCTCCAAAGGCTTCTGAGAAGAAAAAAACAAATCAAGAATATGCAGTGTCTCGTCTGCGAACAATCTTTGTTAAAGAGGGAGATGAAATAACTAAAGGAGAAGTACTTACTGATGGATCGCTTGATATTGACGAGCTCTTCAAGTATGCAGGAAAGGATAGAACTATTGATTATATTATCGCTGAGATTAATAAACCATATGAACTCCAAGGAGAATCTGTCTCTCGAAAACATATTGAGGTAATTGTTCGTCAAATGTTCTCTCGGTTTAAGGTTAAGGACGCAGGAGATACACAGTTAGCGGCAGGAGATATTGTTGAACAGTATGAACTTGAAAATGAAAATGCTGTAGCCAAAGAAAACGGTGGTATGCCAGCAAAGGTTGATAATGTTGTTATGGGAATTACAGAAGCATCACTCTCACGAAAGAGTTTCTTGTCAGCATCCTCATTCCAACACACAACACGTGTACTTATCGCTTCAGCTGTACGCGGGAAAAAAGATGAGCTCGTTGGGTTGATGGAAAACACTATTCTTGGACGACTTATCCCAGCTGGAACAGGATTTGAGGGAAGTAAAAAACATGAAAGAATTGCTGAACTTCAAGCTCGGTATATAGACGAATCAGAGGAAGAGGTATAGAGTAACACATATGCAATCATCCAATGTAGAGCGCATAAAGGAAAGACTCGACATTGTGGACGTTATTGGCTCATATGTTTCTCTTCAAAAGGCAGGGAAAAGCTATAAAGCAAAGTCACCTTTCACTAATGAAAAAACACCCTCTTTTTATGTTTCTCCGGAGAGGCAGTTGTTTTACTGCTTCTCTTCGGGGAAAGGAGGGGATATGTTTACCTTTGTGCAAGAAATTGAAGGGGTGGATTTTAAGGGGGCGATAAAGATACTTGCTGAACGAGCTGGTATTGAGCTTCAATTCGAGAACAGGGAAAAGCTCGATGAGAGAGAAAAATTATTTGCTCTTATGGAAGAGGCTTCTGCTTATTTTGAAGAGCGGTTGCAGAAAAATACGGAAGCTCAAACCTATATTACTGACAGAGGAATGAGTAAAAAGAGTCTTAGTGAGTGGAGGATTGGGTATGCACCACATGATTGGAGAAAGGTGCGACAATTTCTTCGAAAGAAAGGATACTCAGACACAGAACTTCTTCAGGTAGGACTCATTAAAAAAGCACCAGGAACTGATAAAGAGCCATATGATACATTTCGAGATAGAATTATGTTTCCTATAGCAGATAATTCTGGACGTATTGTTGGTTTTTCAGGAAGAATTCTTCATCCGAATGATAAAGCACCTAAATACCTTAATAGTCCTGACACCACATTGTTTAAGAAATCGGATGTGCTATATGGTCTACATAAAGCAAAAACAGATATTCGGCGGAGAGATTATGCCGTCCTTGTTGAAGGGCAAATGGATCTCCTGTTGTCACATCAGTCAGGAGTAACAAACACCGTTGCTTCATCTGGTACTGCTATTACCCAAAGACACCTGGAGCGATTACAACAATTATCTCAAAGAATTATTATTTCTTTCGATTCTGATGAGGCTGGGTTCAAAGCAGCCAATAGAACAGCTCAGCTTGCCCTTGGAATGGGTATGGAGGTCAAGGTTGCTCTCATGGAGGAAGGAAAGGATCCTGCTGATCTTGTGAAAGAGTCTCCTGATTTGTGGAAGGAGGCACTGAGAAATGCACGACATATTATTGATTTTTATATCGATAGACTTATTGCAAAAAATCTTGATAAGAGAAACATGGCAAAAGAAATAGCTGTTCACGTCCTTCCTTACATTGCCCAACTCTCAAGTGACATAGAAAAATCCCACTTCATTTCTCGAATTGTTAAAGAGACAGGATTCCGGGAAGAAGCAATATGGACAGATCTCCAGAAAATAGAGCGAAAAGGAGTAGGTTCTGTTGGAGAACAAAAAAAATCTTACAATACGATAAATCAAGAAAGTTCAAAAGAACGACTTACTGCTATCTATCTATGGCAAAAATCAGTACAAGAGCCGTTTATTGATATTAAGTGGCTTGAAAGTGAAATTGTGCGTATTGGCGGAGAAGAACTTCTGAGTACAATGCAGGGGATGGTGACAGAGAAAATAAATAAAACCCTCTTTGAAATTGAAGAATATTATGGTAAAAAAGATATATTAGACAAAGATCTTAAGGAGCTTTTACAGAATCTTGAGATCCACATACTCAAACAACAACGGGAAGCACTCCTTCCTGCTATCGCTGAAGAAAAAGACGAGGCCAAAAAAGAATATCAAGCCATCTCACTACGTATTAACAAATTAGAATAACTACCTATTATGCCAACAAAGAAAACTACCTCAAAGAAAAAAACAACTCGTCAAAAACGTGCTACTACCTCAAAGAAAAAAACAACAAAAAGTAGAAAGAAGACAACGGGAGCACGAAAAATAACAAAAAGTAGAAAGAAAACTACCTCAAAGAAAAAAACAACTCGTGTTTCAAAAAAAGCAAAAGAGCAGGAAAAGAAATTACAGCAACTTCTTTCTCTTGGAAAGGAACGAGGATTTATTACTTTTGATCAAATACTTAAGGAATTTCCTACAATTGAGGATGATATTCTTTTTTTGGAAGAATTGTATGAACAGTTTTCTGTGCTTGGTATTGATGTTCTTGAGGGGGGTGGACTACTTAGTGACCCTGTTGAAGAGGAGAAGAATAAGAAGTATGCCTATAACAAAGGTGAACCCGCACACGATTCAATTCAAATGTATCTCAAGGAAATTGGACAGTATCCACTTATCTCTGCAGCAGAAGAAAAAGAACTTGCTAAGCGTATTGAGACAGGTGATGATGAAGCAAAAAACATTTTGGCACGATCAAACCTTCGACTCGTTGTTTCTATTGCAAAAAAATATGTTGGTCGTTCGCCTGACCTCACACTTCTTGATCTTATCCAAGAAGGGAATTTAGGACTCTTCAAGGCTGTTGATAAGTTTGATTGGTCAAAAGGTTTTAAGTTTTCGACCTATGCAACATGGTGGATTAGGCAAGCAATTACCCGTGCGCTTGCCGATCAATCTCGAACAATCCGTGTCCCTGTTCACATGGTTGAGACAATTGCAAAATATAAACAGGTGGTACGACGCTTATCTCAAGATATCGGACGGGAACCACTTCCTGAAGAAATTGCAGTTGAGATGAATATGGATATTGATAAGATTTACCAAATTGAAAAAATTGATCAGAATACTGCATCACTTGATAGTCCCACTGCAGCCGATGACGAAGATGGTAAATCAACATTAGGAGATTTTATTTCTGATGATACTATCCTTTCACCTGACCAGGACACATCTCGACGTATTATTGCAGATCAAATACAAGAAGTACTTAACGATTTACCTGAAAAAGAAAGACGTATTCTCGAAATGAGAAATGGACTTGCTGACGGTATTACCCATACACTTGAGGAAGTAGGAAAAGAGTTTGGTGTGACACGAGAGCGTATTCGACAGATTGAAGCAAAGGCACACGAAAAAATTAGACAACATGGAAAAATTGATCGACTTAAAAACTATTTCTAAATAAAAAATCCCCGTACGGGGATTTTTTAGCGTTTTCTTTCGTAGTTATAAGAAAGGAGAGGAATAAATACAAGTGTAAGTAATGTTCCGTAGATAAGACCAAATGCAATAGTGAAAGCAAGAGGTGCCCACATAGCAGAGACAAAGGTGAGAGGTATCATTCCAACAACAGTGGTCAGTGTGGTAAGGATGATGGGTCGAACACGACTTACAGCAGCACGAAGAACAACATCAAAAGCAGGCTCATCAGGGTGCTGTATTTTTTGATTGTTCAATGAATCAAGCAGAAGAATACCGTGGTTAATAATAATACCGGCAAGGGCTATGATTCCAAGAAAGGCAGTAAATGAGAGCGGTTGTCCTGTAATAAAGAGTCCCCATAGAACACCGGTGAGCGAAAGTGGTATTGCCGATAGGAGGCGTAGTGAAGTGCGAAATGCATCAAACTCTAATACAAGAATAGTAAACATGAGAATAAGTCCCGTAATAAGTGCCACAATCATTTCTTTGAATGTTCGTTGTATTTCTTCATCTTCTCCACCGTATGAGAGGTGAACACCTTCCGGTAAGTCAGATTCTGATACGTTATTCTTGATAACTTCGGTTACCTCAACAGCGTTAGAGCCTTCTTTGATATATGCTTGTACTTCTCCAATGCGCATACCATCTTCATGGTTAATAACGGATGAACTTCGACTGGCAGTTATGGTGATAAGAGATCCGAGGGGGATATTTCCACGTGCAGTGGTAATGGGTATACGAGCGATGTTGTCAGCTGTCGTAATGGTTGTGTCTTCTGGGTGAATGAAATCAGGATTAAGGTCAGACATAATACGGACCTCAATGTCGGTACCATCTATGCGCACTTTGGTTGCTTCCATTCCTGCTATAGCAGATTGGAGTACTGAGGCCACTGATGCGGTAGAGAGTCCGTATGTTTGAGCTTTTGTGCGGTCTATTGTTATTTGTAGTTCAGTACCATCATTTGCTAAGGAAGAAGAGGTGTTACGAGTCTCAGGAATATCTTCAATGAGTCTTTCTACTTGTTCTGTTGCAAGTGATAATGTGTTTGTATCATTGCTCCATATTTTGACAACGATAGGTGCTCCAGAAGGTGGGCCACCTTCGACATCCATAACAGATATTTTTGCACTAGCAAAATCAACGTGGACAAGATCATTGCGTAACTGTTCAGTAATATCAAGGCTTGTTATTCCATCACGCTCCTCCTTAAGATTTACAGTAATATTTGCGTATTTTGTATTAGCACCGCTACTGTTACTGTTGAAGACTGAGGAGCTACCAACAGTGACCATATATGATTCAAGATAAGGAACTTTTTCAGCAACTATTTTCTCAACTCTTTTTGTGACAGTGTCTGTTGCTGAAAGGGTGGTTGCTTGAGGCATTTCAATCTCAACATAAAAGAAGTCTGCATCAGAAGGAGGAAACATTGATACTTGTAGAACTCCTGTTATGGGAAGAGATATTCCAATAATAAGTGCAATCATGAGAAAACCATAGAATAGCCATTGTATTTTTCTGTGAGAAAAAAGAAATTCCATCTTATGCTGATACCACGTTGCAAGATTGTTCCATAGGCGTTCTCTGTGTCTAGCAAAACGACTCTCCTCATGTTTTATGAGTCCAAGTGCGATTGTTGGAATAAAGCCAAGCGCTACAATAATGGAGGAAATAAGGACAACTATAATAGTAAAAGGAATTGATTTTACGAATTGCCCCATCACACCAGAAAGAAAGAAGAGAGGAATGAACACAGCAACAGTAGTAGAAACACCAGCGATAAGAGGCCATCCAAATTCTTTTATTGCTTTTTTAGCGGCCTCATATTTTTTGAGACCTTGTTCTCTGTTTGTGTGTATACCTTCAACAATAACAATACTTGAATCAACAAGAATACCAATAGCGATAATGAGGGAAAACAAAGAGAGAAAGTTAATTGTATTACCTGTTACCCACATACCGATGAAAGCGATCAGGAATGAAAAAGGAATTGCTAGAGCGGCAACAAATGCTTCATAAAAACCAATTGCAATAAACAAAACAAGCATTACCAGGAGTACGGTTTGGACACCAGAGACTGTTAGTTCGTTAATTGAACTCTGAACTTCTTCAGCAGCATCATAGGTAATAGATATTTCTGATCCAGCAAGGAGGGTATTTTTTAATTTCTCTACTCGTTCTTTGACATTATTAGAGGCAGATAAGATGTTGCCCCCAGCATTTTTGTACACATTTAATGAAAGGGCAAATTGTGTCTCATTTCCATTAATTTTTAGACGGGAAATACTTGACGCTTTTTCAAAGCCGTCAATAACAGTTGCAACATCTGATACACGAATAGTTCCTGAAGGAGTGGTAATAGGGGTAGATTTGATTGTTTCAATATCGTCAATACTTCCTTTAAACTGAATAGGGTAATCAATATCATCTATGGTGATAGTCCCTGCCGGAGCGGAAGCATTAGCTCCTCGTAGAGCAGAACGAACTTGTTCTATGCTAATACTATGTGTGATGAGCGCGTCACGATTGATAATTATTGAAATCTGTCTATCTCGCGTACCACTTACTTCGACATCAGATACTCCGTCAACAGAAATAAGGTCATCTTTGAGATCTTCTCCGAGTGAGGTGAGTGCTTCAGGGGTCAGATCACTTCCAATACCAAGCATGAGAATAGGTTGATCTTGAAAATCAACCTTAGTTACTGTTGGCACTTCTGCATCAGAAGGAAGATCTCGGCGGGCACCCTCAACGGCATTTCGTAGGTCTTGAATCGCTGTTTCAATATCTACTGAGGCTACAAATTGAGCGGTAATAATTGATAGTCCTTGTCGCGAAACAGACGTTACCTCATCTATATCAGCAACATTTCGAACAGCCGGTTCAAGCTTATCAGTAACAAGACGTTCAACATCTGAAGCAGTTGCTCCTGGTAGTGGGGTTGAGATAATTCCGACAGGAATAATTACCTCAGGAGTTGACTCCTTTGGCATACTTGCAAGAGCATATATACCCGCAATAAAAAGGGTAGCCATAGTGAGCATTGTAAATGCCCTTCTGCTTAAGAAAAATTTCCAGATATTATACATACATTATTGGAGTGTTACACTGTCACCTTCTTTTAATCCTCGGACGTCGCTAACGATGACTTCATTTCCTGTAAGACCTTCTACCTCAATAGTATTTGATCGTACAAGACCAGTCGTAATAGAAAGAGATGATAGTGTGCCGTCTTGATGTACGGTAAGAACATAGGCACCAGCTGGCGTATATTTAATAGCCGAAAGCGGAAGATTAAAAATCTTATCTGTTTCAGAATTATCTGCAGGAATAATAATTGCGATGTCGGTACCTGTGTTTATGACATCGCCTGTACTTACGTTAAGTGCAATAAGATCGCCACTAAAAGGGGCCTTAATAATGGTTTTGTTGTAGGTAGCTTCAGCAGCCTGAAGTGATCCTAGGGCTTGTTTTACCGTTGCCTCAACTGCTGATACGTCCCCACCAAGACTACGTGATTGTGTTCGACGAAGGTCAGCTTGGGCATCGGTGGTGTCTAAACGAGCATCTTTGAGTGTTTGCGTGATGGTTGCGATTGTTGTTTTTGCACTATTGATGTCATTTTTGTAACTACTGAGGGTCTCTTTATATGATTCTGATGCTCCATATTCATTATCGAGAATGTGGCTATAGATAGTATTGAGCAGTGACGAAATATCTTCACTCACTGATAATGCTATATCTATATTTTCAATGACCATGTCGTCAGGAATAGAATTGATAGTTGCCTGATTCCAGTCATCGAGTGCGTAGTCAATAAGTTTTTTTTCCCAAAGATACTGATTAAGATCTAAAGACGCTCTGTTGATATCAGTGAAGTAAGAGTCGATTGTGCTTTCAACGATGTCTTGTGCAGAGATGAGAGTTGTTCGTAGTACGCTTTTTGCTGTTGTATAACTACTCGTGAGTGTCTCCTCAGTACTTTCAATACTAAAATTACTCTGCTGTGCATTTGCTAGGGCTGCCTCGTAGGCTCCTTGTGCTTGGGTGAGAGTTGCTTGTTGCGAGCTATTTTCGAGTCGAGCGAGTACTTGTCCTGCTGAAACCGTGCCAGCACCTTCAATGGTCCAGTCTATTCGCCCAGAACTTTCAGAACGAACAACGAAAGAGTTCCCAGAGGCAGTAGGGGCGAACGAACCAATTGCTCCTGTCCCATAGTCGGAGACAGTAATTGTCTCCACAGTAACTGATGTCATTAACTGCTCTTCATTGTTGTCATTGTTATCCTGCAGGATAACAATTGCTAGCAGTGTCATGATAACAAGGAAAACAAGAAGTGTTTGTATTTTTTTATTCTTTATATAATTCATATGTGTGTTGTTCTGTCTGCTATTTTTTTATGTAACGTTGCTAATGATCTAAGTTCTGTATTTGTTAATGTTGTAAATATGTTCTCTAGTCCTCCACTCATTTCTTCTTGTAGGTCAGAAACAAACTTTTTTGCGGTGGGTGTTAAATATACAAGGGAGCAACGATGATCTGTTGAATTAGTAGCACGTTTTATATATCCTCTTGTGTCAAGTTTCTTGAGAAGCTGACTAATGGCACTTTTTGTGACACCTAACTTTGTAGAAAGGTCTTTGGTGTGTATCCCTTCGTGTTCTTTTAGTATGCTAAGTACCAGCCATTCAGAAGGTGTAATTGATAAGTGGGGGCGTTGAGATAGTCGACACCATATCTCTCGTTTTACACGGTGTATTGATTCTGTTATTGATTGAATGTATTTTTCCCGCATAATGTTAAGTATCTTAACTATTTAGAGTAGGGGAGTCAAGATGGTATACTACTTACCATGTCTACGTCTTTTGATAAAGAGTATAAACGTTTGAACAAAGCCCAGAGGCAAGCAGTTGATACCATTGAAGGTCCTGTTATGGTTGTTGCAGGTCCTGGTACGGGAAAGACACAAATACTAACACTTCGCATTGCTAATATCCTCAGAGAAACTCAGGCGGATGCAGAGAATATACTTGCACTTACTTTTACTGAGTCTGGTGTTTCTAGTATGCGCAAACGTCTTGCTGAATTAATTGGTAGTGATGCGTATAGAATAAATATCACAACATTTCATGCTTTTGCAAATGATATTATTAAACAATATCCAGAGTATTTTCCGCATATTATTGGTTCAGAGTCTATTACTGACGTTGATCAAATAACGATCATACAAGACATTATTGAAGGTGTCTCACTTGAATTTTTGAAGCCATTTGGAGATGTCTTTTTATACGTTAAAGATATCATTCGGGCAATAAAAGAATTGAAACGAGAAGGTGTCTCTCCTGAGGAATTTACGAGCGTCGTTACTGAGGAACTTACGCAATTTGAGTTAATTGATGACCTGTATCACCAAAAAGGTGCACATAAGGGAAAAATGAAAGGGAAATATGTTACGTACAAAAAACAGATAGACAAAAATAAGGAGTTGTCTCATGTATATACTCTTTACCAAGAAAAGTTACATACAACAAAACAGTATGATTTTGAGGATATGATTGTGGAGGTACTTCGAACACTTGAGAGAGAAGAAGATCTCCTCCGTATTCTTCAAGAACAATACCAATATGTTTTGGTAGATGAGCATCAAGACACAAATAATGCTCAGAATAAAATACTTGAGTTACTTCTTAACTTTCATCCACAACCAAATATTTTTGTTGTGGGAGATGAAAAACAAGCAATTTATCGTTTTCAGGGAGCATCACTTCAGAATTTCTATTATTTCACTTATTTGTATAAGGAAGCAGTAATAATAAATCTTTCAGAGAATTATCGATCAACACAGCGAGTACTTGATAGTGCGCATAGTGTTATCCCCAAAGAAGAGTCTCTTTCAGCTGCGCTGAGGGAGGATGACCATCCTGTATCGGTTGTGTCACTACCAGATCTTTCTTCTGAAATGGCATATGTGGCAAATAATATACAAACATGTATACAAGAGGGTATTGAGCCTTCAGAGATCGCTGTGTTGTATAGGGATAATAGAGATGCATATAATCTGGTTCCATTTCTGGAAACAAAAGAAATCTCCTATATAGTCGAATCTGACAAAAGTATATTTGATGAGCCAATAATAAAAAAACTCCTTATTCTTCTTGAGGCAGTTGATGGGTTTGGTGATAGTGAGAAAGGGGCTCGAGCTCTGCATTTGGATTTGTTTGATATTTCGGCACTTGATATTTATAAAGTAATACACAGTGTAAGCAAAAAAAGAAAAAAGGGGTTGTACGACATCCTGAAGGATGAAAAGGGATTACGGGACATTGGCGTAGAAGGTGTAGAGACACTAAAATATTTCTACACGCAAGTGTCCAAATGGGCAAAAAGAGCAAAAAATGATGATGTTGTGACTTTCATTGGTGATGTGTTTAATACATCGGGGATGATACAACGGGTCGTTGAGAATGATGTTGAAAAATTATTACCCGTTATTGAACGGTTTTATGATGAGGTAAAAATAGTGGCAGAAAAAAAGAAAGGAGCGTGTCTGGCCGATTTTCTTATGCATGTTCATACTATCCAAGAACACAATTTACTCATTAAACAGTCGGGAGGTCAAAAAAATAAACAGAATATACGTCTTATGACAGTACATCGTTCAAAGGGACTTGAATTTGAATATGTATTTATTATCCATGCTTATGAAGGTCATTTCGGGGGAAAAAGACGAGCTGAAAGATTGAGATTGTTACCTCGAGTATACAAAATGCTTGATATTGAATCGCATGAAGATGAAGAAGAAAAAGATGCAGATGAAAGACGACTTTTTTATGTTGCACTCACTCGGGCAAAAAAGTCTGTCACGGTTACCTATCCTAGGCAACTTAGAGATGGAAAAGAGGTGCTTTTATCTAGATTTGCAGGTGACATAAAAGAGGGTCTTGTGGAGAGGAAAGATATTGATAAGGTGGATAATACCCAGTTCCTTGAGGGAATAGCTTACTCAAAAAAACCTACACCTCTCTCGAAAGATTTTGTCAGGGAACTATTCCTTAAACAGGGGTTGTCTGTGACAGCTCTTAATAATTACCTTAAATCTCCGTGGCAGTATTTTTATCAAAATCTTATACGTATTCCAAGTGTCCCAACTAAACATCAGGCTTATGGAATAGCGGTACACAGTACTCTCGAGTTCTTGTTTAATGGGTTAAAAAATGAGCAAGAAATAACAAAAGAGGATCTGCTACACAAGTTCACATACCATCTTAACCAGCAACTTATCACTGAATCTGACCAGAAGGAAACACATAAGAGGGGGGTTGAAGCGCTCAGTGAGTGGTTTGATGGGTATTCAGAGACGTGGAATACTAACACTCGCAGCGAGCTTGTTGTGCGTGGAGTTCTCCTGACACCAGAAATACGTCTCACCGGTAAAATAGATAAACTTGAATTTCTAGGATCAGATGAAGTAAATGTTGTTGACTATAAAACAGGACGAGCACGCACCCGTAATGATATTTTAGGAAAAACAAAAGCATCGGAAGGAAATTATTATCGTCAACTTGTATTTTATAAACTTCTTCTCAGTCTCTATCAAGAAGGAAGGTATAAAATGGTGTCAGGTGAAATAGATTTTATAGAACCAGATATAAGAGGAAAATTACATAAAGAAAAATTCACTATTCCTGATGAAGATGTGGAAGATTTAAAAGAGACAATTATTCGTGTCTCTGATGAAATAATGAATCTTTCCTTTTGGGATACTCCTTGTGATCCAGAGAAATGTGATTATTGTGATTTAGTAGAAAGTATAAAAAAAATATAAAAACACCCTGCAGAGCAGGGTGTTTTTATAAGTAGATTACTCACTTGTTTTCTCAAGTGCCGTATTGACAATTCCTTGAAGCATTTCGATGGGAAGTGCGCCAGAAAGTCCAATACGCTTATGGTCTTTTGAAATAGTAAAGATAATTTGATTTTGTTTGTTGTATTGAGCTGCGAGTGATCGAATAAGTTCAAGGGTTTGGTCATTGAACTCATTTTGGCTAATCAGTATGTTATAAGGAGTTCCAACAGAACCACCAATATGCTCAGCGCTCGTTACGGCATCATTCATGTCTTTTTCAATCTCCGCCTGCCATTTTTCATCTGAAAGGCATTCTTCGAAGGCTACTCTATCAAGGCCGATCTCCTCAGCTGTTTGTGGAAGAAGGTCAAGGTCAAGTCCATTGTTTGATGGAGTTATTTCGTATATTTTATCTGTAAATGTCCAGAATGCGTCATTGCCACCTAATGCTCCTGCACACTCTTGTCCGACAGACTCAATGTATGCTTTTGAGTGGAGTTGTGTAATAGGGAATTGGCGATATACCCATGCAAGTTCAGTATCTTCGTATTCATTTGTGAGATTCTGCAAGGTTAGTTGGTGCTTTTTACAAAAAGGACATTCAAGATCTGAAAACTCAAGGATAGTTAATTCAGCATCAAAACTTCCTCGAATATAATCAGTCTCATTAATGGGCGACACCTCAAGATTAACTTCAGTTGTTGCAAAGAGGTCTGTAGGGACAGAAGCTGTCCCAGTTGCTGGATTTTGTTGTTTATTGCTCATGAACACAGCTCCTGCTATGAGGAGGCCTGCGACTATTATTGCTAGGGGGATAAGTGTTTTTTGGCTCATATCAAAATAACTATTATGTAATTTTCCCAGTATATCATATATACTAAGAGGGTTATGTTTGATATTTTTTCAGCAATATTTCTCGGTACTATTCAGGGGGTTACTGAATTTCTGCCGATATCCTCATCAGGTCATTTGATTGTGGTACGAGAAGTGTTTGGGATGACGGTGGCTAATAGTTTATTTTTCGATGTTTTTCTTCATTTTGCCACGGTACTGGCAATTATCGTTTATTTTCGAAAAGATATTATGTCTCTGTTTAGTTTTCATTCAAAAAGTATGTTGTACGCACTGTTACTCGGTACAATTCCTGCTGTAATCGTTGGGCTGTTATTTGAAGATGTCATCAGTACGACATTACGTAGTCCATATGTTGTTGTTGGTAGTTTATTTTTGGGGAGTCTTCTATTTTTCTTTGCTGAGTCTAGGGCGTTACAGGATAAGATGTTGTCATTACCGCTTGGTATTGGTATAGGTTTTTTCCAGGTGCTTGCATTTATTCCAGGGTTTTCTCGATCAGGTGCTACTATCTCAGGAGGACTTATCTTTGGGCTAAAGAGAGATGAAGCTGCACGATTTAGTTTTCTTCTAGGTATTCCTGTCATGCTTGGTGCAGTGTTACTCGAGAGTGTGCAATCCTTTGATATTATTGTTTCCGGAGGTATTGGAATAGATGTCATTGTTGGAGGTATCACAGCATTTATTGTTGGCTTGTGTTCTATACGTTTTTTAATGACATATTTAAAGAGTCACCGACTCGCGGTGTTCGCTTGGTATAGAATTATTCTTGCTATACTTTTGTTCGTCTATTTTATTTAAAAAACCAATAAGGAAGTTACCCTAGAAGAGACTTTGTGTAAAGCCAGTATCCTCTTCTTTTTCCCAGTCACTTGTGTCAAGATTGATTTGCAATATTTCGCCTCCTTCTTTAAATTTAAGAAAATTATTTTCTCGTGCAAAATCATATACTTCTTTGGTAAGTTTTACGTCATCAGTACAGTATTTGATAATTTTATCAATTTCACCGTTTCGCCACCACGTAATAGCATCAAGGCCATGCCCTGATTTTTTTAGCCCCAAGGTTCCTTCGGCTATTTGATCAAGTTTCATTCGACGTCCATAGCTTTTCTTTATTTCTTTGAGAATATCGAGGCTTCTTATTTGTGTGAGATCTCCGTTGTAGTATTTGTTAAGAAGGGGGATGTCAAAGTGATCCGAATTAAACCCAATAAGAATATCTGTTTTCTCAAGAATGGGCCATAATCTATCTAGCTCATCTTCCTTAAAAGGGGTATAAGTATCAGATTCTGAATCATGTATAACAACAATTGATATGTCGAGGTCCGCAGGATTATTTGACCCGACATCCATAAAAGTGTTCTTACTTTCAATATCGAAAACTACTTTTCTCATATAGAACAGTATTATAGACTAACATGGTCTATATGAAAAATATTATTTGTTTATACAAGAAAAAAGGAGAAACACCGCTTGCTTGTGTTGAAAGGTTTAAAGATCTCAACAAAGAGTACCTAGATGTGCCACTGACGTATGCTGGACGACTTGATCCAATGGCAGAGGGTCTGTTGTTGGTACTTGCTGGTGATGAGCGTTATAAAAAGGAGAAATATCTGAATCTTAATAAGGTGTATGAGGTTGAGATTCTTTTAGGTATAGAAACTGATACTTATGACGTACTTGGTATTCCAATCATGCAAGAGAAAAAAATAATGAGAAATGAGGTGTCTGATATGCTGAAAAGATATGTGAGAACCATTAATCAGCCGTATCCACCATTTTCTTCAAAGACGGTAAAAGGAAAACCTCTTTTCATGTGGGCTCGCCAAAATAAATTAGATACTATAGATATACCAGGTAAAAGAGTAACTATTCACAGTATTGATGTACTGAATACACGAAGCATCAGCACTAATGATGTGCGAGAAAAGATATTAAAAGATGTTATGTCTGTAAAAGGTGATTTTAGACAGGATGAAATACAAGAAGTGTGGAACTCTTTACCGAGCAGGAAAGATCTTTTCGTGATCAAAATAAAGGTCCACTGTTCAAGCGGTACGTATATGCGTTCTCTTGCACATAATCTAGGGAAGGATCTTGGGGTTGGTGCGATCGCTTTGTCTATTGTTCGTGCAAAAATAGGGAATTATACACTTAGAGATATTTGATATACTTGTTATACATGGAGGCATTTTGGAGTTCATTTTCATCATCAATCATGCAACCTGCTTTTATATGGTTGTTATTTAGTATCTTTATTCTGACTGTTGCAGGTTTGTCAGTTTTTATGTTCCATCTCTGGAAAACATATGGTGGTACTGAATCTCATATGCTAGTGATGAAAATCATTTATCTTCCGGTACTCGCAATACTCATTATTATTGCAACACTTTGTTTAATTGCCTTTTCTCTTCTATGATTAATCTCGAAAAAAACGAAAAACTCATTATCGAAGTACATAAACACAATTTTGTATTTGCAACGCATGCAATCTGGATGCTCGTTTTTGCTTTTCTCCCTGTGATTATTAGCATCCTTATCGGAATGTTTTTTTCAGCTAGTTTTTCTCCAAAATTATTGTGGTTCCTTTTGTTTCTTTACATGATTTGGCTTATATGTTTATGGTTAAAGTACTTTAAAGATTGGACTGACCATTATCTTGATGCGTGGTATGTCACTGATGAAAAGGTATATGATGTTAACCAGGTAGGATTTTTTCACAGAGAAATATCAGTATTGCCTCTTGAGAACATTCAAGATATTACCGTGCGCGTGAGTGGTATGTTTGCAACATTTCTTGATTTTGGACGAATACATATTCAAACTTCTGGAGAGGACAGTTCTACATTTACTCTTGATGATGCAAAGGGACCTAAAAAAGTAAGAGAAACGGTAATGGCTCTGAAAGGAGGGCGTGAGGACAGGAAAAAATCTTAGTGATACAATAGGGGCTCTAGAAACTAATTTTTCTTTATTATATGACTACAATTTCTTCTATTACTGGGCGAGAAATACTTGATTCAAGAGGTAATCCAACTGTAGAGGTAGACATTACGCTCTCTGATGGTTCTTTTGGAAGATCTGGAGTCCCATCTGGTGCCTCTACAGGAACACATGAGGCGGTAGAACTTCGAGATGGTGGAGAGAGGTACGGGGGAAAAGGAGTTCAAAAGGCGGTAGAGAATATCAATACGGAGATACGAGAGGCGCTTTTGGGAAACGAGTATACCCAGGACTCTATCGACAGAACAATGATTGATCTCGATGGAACAGAAAACAAAGGACGTCTTGGGGCCAATGCGATTCTTGGTGTTTCAATCGCCTTTGCAAAAGCACAGGCTCAAAGTGAGAAAAAACCTCTCTATCAATATTTTGCTGATATCTCAGGTACAACAGATATCAAACTTCCTGTGCCAATGATGAACATTCTTAATGGGGGAAAACATGCGCTCGATTCAGTTGATTTACAAGAGTTCATGATTCAGCCAGTGGGTGCTCCAAATTTTAAAGAAGCACTTCGCTGGGGTGCAGAAGTATTTCATACCCTTAAGAGTATTCTTAAAGAACGAGGGTTCACTACAACAGTAGGAGATGAGGGTGGATATGCACCATCACTTGAAAAAAATGAAGATGCTCTCGAGGTGATTATTGAAGCGATAAAGAAGGCTGGGTATACACCAGGAGAAGATATCTGCATTGCAATTGATGCGGCATCAAGTGAATTCTATACAGATGGAGTGTATGATTTAGCAACAGAAGAAAAAAAACTTTCTGCTACGGAAATGATTGAGCTGTACGCGGAGTGGTCAGAAAAATATCCAATTATTTCAATTGAAGATGGGCTTTTTGAAGATGATTGGAGTGGATACATTGAGATGACAGAAAAGCTTGGGGACAAGATGCAAATTGTTGGAGATGACCTTTTTGTAACAAACATCGAGAGGCTTCAAAAAGGAATTGATCAGAAGGTTGGAAATTCAATTCTCATCAAGCTCAATCAAATTGGAACAGTGACGGAAACTATCAAGGCAATTCAAATGGCACGAGAAGCTGGATATACTTCGGTCGTATCTCATCGTTCGGGAGAGACAGAAGATGCAACTATCGCAGATTTTGTTGTTGGACTTGGAACAGGGCAGATAAAGACAGGGTCTCTTTCACGTTCAGATAGGACAGCAAAATATAATCAACTATTAAGAATCGAAGAAGAACTCGGAGAAAAAGCAACGTATCCAGGAAAAGAAATATTAAGGTAATCCCCAAAACACCCCAGCACCCGCTGGGGTGTTTTGATATAATACAAGACATGTCTCACACTAGAGAACTCTTTTTTCTATGTTTCCTTAGTATTGTCTCTACAATACTCTTTCTTGTATCTTTCTCTCTTGTCTCTGCTGCAAC
>MDSW01018528.1_pt1 | contig 62355 bp, 63 predicted proteins | sample 811171 | NCBI WGS metagenome assembly MDSW01 (sample SAMN05326641, study PRJNA326480) | marine metagenome | isolation source: seawater | place: Atlantic Ocean: North West | collected 2012
CGATGAACCAATAAAAAAGGGCCGCGAGACCACTCGCGACCCTTTATCTTGTCTGGCTCCCCGGGACGGGCTCGAACCGCCGACCTAGTGATTAACAGTCACCCGCTCTACCAACTGAGCTACCGGGGATTGGTTGTCTTCACTGTTTAACCAGCGAAGGCTGTGCATAGTAGGCTAGCTTCGAAGTCAGCGCAACCCTTGATTTTTCAAGGCGGAATGGATAGCGACCCTGGCGGCGTGCAACGCGAGTGCACCCCCGCTGCGTACTTCACTAACCGCCATCGGCTTGTTTTTCGAGCTGCCCGGCCAAAGGTTATGAGCATGACGAAAGGACTACAACTCAAGGCCGATTGGGCCCCCGCCGGCGATCAACCAGCAGCGATTGCAGGCCTCGTTGAAGGCCTGGAAGACGGGCTGGCTCATCAGACGTTGTTGGGTGTGACCGGGTCGGGTAAGACGTTCACCATGGCCAACGTGGCCATGAAAGCCGGTCGGCCCATGCTCATCATGGCGCCCAACAAGACGCTGGCCGCCCAGCTCTACGGCGAGATGAAAGAGTTCTTCCCCAACAACGCGGTGGAATATTTCGTCTCTTACTATGATTACTATCAGCCCGAGGCCTACGTGCCGTCGTCGGATACCTTTATCGAAAAGGATTCGTCGATGAACGAGCATATCGAGCAGATGCGTCTATCGGCGACGAAGGCGCTGATCGAGCGGCGTGACACGATCGTGGTGGCTTCGGTATCGGCGATTTACGGGCTGGGTGATCCCAGCGCCTACTTCGCGATGATGCTGCACCTGGACGAGGGCGAGCAGATCGGCCAGCGCGATATCGTCAAGCGGCTGACCGAGTTGCAGTACACGCGCAACGACATGACGCTGGAACGAGGGACCTACCGCGTGCGCGGTGAGGTGATCGACGTGTTTCCGGCCGAATCCGAAGAGGAAGCCGTTCGGATCGAGCTGTTCGACGACGAAGTCGAAAAACTGTCGTACTTCGACCCGCTGACGGGAACGGTAAGCCAGAAGGTTCCCAGGCTGACGATCTATCCCAAGACGCACTACGTCACGCCGCGTAATCGCATCGTGGATGCGATGGATCAAATCAAGGAAGAAATGCGCGAGCGGGTCAAGTATTTCGAGTCGCAGAACAAGCTGATCGAGGCCCAGCGCATCGAGCAACGCACCCTGTTTGATCTGGAGATGATCAACGAGATTGGCTTTTGCTCGGGGATCGAGAACTACTCACGCTATCTGTCCGGCCGCGAGCCAGGGGCGCCGCCGCCGTGTCTGCTGGACTATCTGCCTGACGACGCGGTGATGGTCCTGGACGAGTCGCACGTGACCGTGCCGCAGATCGGCGGCATGTATAAGGGCGACCGAGCGCGCAAGGAAACGCTGGTGGAATACGGTTTTCGACTGCCTTCCGCGCTTGATAACCGGCCGCTGAAATTTGAAGAGTTCGAGAATATCGCGCCGCAGCGTATTTATGTCTCGGCCACGCCTGGAAGCTACGAGAATGAGCATTCAGACAATGTGGTCGAGCAGGTCGTGCGTCCGACCGGCCTGGTCGATCCCGCCGTCGAAGTGCGCGAAGCCGATACGCAAGTCGATGATCTACTGTCGGAAATCCAGACCGTGATTCCGAAGGGCCAGCGTGTGCTCGTCACCACGCTGACCAAACGCATGGCCGAGGACTTGACCGAATATCTGCACGAAGCCGGTGTCGCCGTGCGATATCTCCACTCGGATATCGATACCGTCGAGCGCAGCGAGATCATTCGTGATCTGCGTCTGGGCGAGTTCGACGTGCTGGTGGGTATCAACCTGCTACGTGAGGGCCTCGACATTCCGGAGGTGGCTCTCGTCGGAATTCTGGATGCCGATAAGGAAGGCTTTCTCCGCGGCGAGCGATCGTTGATTCAGACCATCGGACGCGCCGCGCGTAACGTCGAGGGCCGGGCTATTCTGTATGCGAACCAGATCACCGGTTCCATGCGCAAGGCCATCGACGAAACCGAGCGTCGTCGCACCAAGCAGTTGGCGCACAACGAGAAACACGGCATCACCCCGCAGACCATTCAGAAAGCGGTGGCGGACGTCATGCGCCACGGCTACGAGGACTACAGCGAGGTCAAAGAGAAGAAGAAAGTCGCCGAGGTGGGCGCGGACTACGCCAAGATGTCGGCCACCCAGCTGGCCAAGGAAATCGAGAAGCTCGAGAAACAGATGTTCAAACACGCAGAGAATCTCGAGTTCGAAGAGGCCGGCAAGGTTCGCGACCAGATCAATAAGATTCGCGAGCACGCGCTCGAACTTCCGGCCAAGGCCGGATGATTCGAGCCTGCCGGCGACGCGAGAAAAAATGCGCATCAAGGCTTGCGTCGACCGGCCGCCGCGCGTATTGTTTCGCACCTCGGAAGGCGCGTAGCTCAGTTGGTTAGAGCGCTACCTTGACATGGTAGAGGTCGGTGGTTCGAATCCACTCGCGCCTACCACTTCTTTCGAGGATGGCAGCAGGTGCCGTGGTTCGGCCAAAGCGGCTAACGTGGGGATTCCAACCACCGACCCTCCGGGTCGAGGTTGTCGGCTTCTGGCGAAGCCGATCCTTCGGACTCCCTTTCGGTCGCGTCGCTCTGCGATGCAGAGCGGTCGAATCCACTCGCGCCTACCACCCCTTTCGAGAGCGATACATTATGCGTCGCTCTTTTAGAGAAGCCGCTGTGGTTTGCCCAGCGGCTTTTCTTTTATCTGGCGTTGCAATACTGCAACAACGGCAATGTTGAAACACGCGGCCCTTCGTATCGGCCGCCACTGACAGGAGACGCGCTATGCCCGCTATTACGCTGCCCGACGGTACGGTCAAATCCTTCGACCAGCCGGTGACCGGCATGCAGGTGGCCGAGTCCATCGGCGCCGGTCTGGCCAAAGCCACGTTGGCGGCTCGAATCGACGGTCGTCTGGCTGATGCCTGCGTGCCGATTGAACACGATGCCGAAGTCGCGCTGGTCACGGCCAAGGATCAGGCCGGGCTGGACATCATTCGCCACTCGTGTGCCCATCTGTTGGGCCAGGCGTTGAAAACCCTCTATCCGGACGTGCAGATGGCCATCGGCCCGGTGATCGAGGACGGTTTTTACTACGACATCAATATCGGCCGCCAGCTTACGCCGGATGATCTCGAGACGATCGAAAAGCGGATGCTGGAGCTTGCCAAGCGCGATCACGAAGTCATCCGTGAGGTGGTCACGCCAGATCAAGCGTTAGCGACGTTCGAGGCTCGGCACGAGCCTTACAAGGCCGAGATCGTTCGCGGCATTCCCGCAGGTGAGACCATCGCGCTCTATCATCACGAAGACTACACCGACATGTGTGTGGGCCCGCACGTGCCCAACTCGCGGCATCTACGCGCGTTCAAGCTGATGAGCCTGGCCGGGGCCTACTGGCGCGGCGACTCCGACAACGAGATGTTGACCCGCATCTACGGCACCGCCTGGGCCAACGACAAACAATTAAAGGCCCATCTGGCTTTTCTCGAAGAGGCCAAGAAGCGCGATCATCGCCTGATCGCCCGCAAGCAGGATCTCTTTCATATTCAGGAAGAGTCTCCGGGCATGATCTTCTGGCACGATCGGGGCTGGCAGATCTATCTGCAGATTACCGACTATATTCGGGCGCGGCTGGATCGCGAAGGCTATAAGGAAGTCCATACGCCGTCGCTGATCGATCTGTCGCTGTGGGAGAAATCGGGTCACGCGGCCAAGTTTTCCGACGATATGTTCATGACCGGCTCTGAGGATCGTCAGTTCGCGGTCAAGCCCATGAATTGCCCGGCCCACGTCCAGATCTATAACCGCGGCCTGAAGAGTTATCGGGATCTGCCGCTGCGGCTGGCCGAATTCGGCTCCTGTCATCGTAATGAGGCCTCGGGCACGTTACACGGGCTCATGCGGGTACGTGGTTTTACCCAGGATGATGCACATATCTTCTGTACCGAGGAGCAGATCGGCGAAGAAGTAAGCGCGTTCACCGATCTGTTGTATTCGGTGTATGCCGATTTCGGCTTCACCGACGTGCTGATCAAGCTGTCGACCCGCCCCGAGCAGCGGGTGGGCTCAGACGACATCTGGGACAAGGCCGAGGCCGCGCTACAGAAGTGCCTGGATGACAAGAATCTCGACTTCGAGCTGCAGCCGGGTGAAGGCGCCTTCTACGGGCCGAAGGTCGAATTCTCGCTGCGGGACTGTCTGAACCGAGTGTGGCAGTTGGGCACCATCCAGCTCGATTTCTCGATGCCGGAACGCCTGGAGGCCTCGTATATCGACGAGCAGGGCGATCGTCAGGTGCCCGTCATGCTGCACCGGGCCATCCTCGGCTCGCTCGAGCGCTTCATCGGCATCCTGATCGAGCACTACGCCGGCTCTATGCCGCTCTGGCTGGCCCCGCAGCAGGCCGTGGTACTCAATATCACCGATGGCCAGGCCGAGTACGCACAAGATGTGGTCAAGCGGCTGCGTGATGCCGGCCTGCGCGTCGACACGGACTTGAGAAACGAAAAGATCGGCTACAAGATCCGGGAACATACGATGCTTCGCGTGCCGTATCTGCTAGTGGTGGGCGATCGAGAAATGGCCGGCGACGGGGTCGCTGTCCGGACCCGCGAAGGTGAAGACCTGGGTACGCTATCGACCGATTCGTTCGTCGAACACGCCAGAAATCGGGTCAAGGCCCGAAACTGATCGCCGGCCGGTGGTATGGTGCGCGTGGTTGATATATAATCGCGCGCTTCGCCCGGGGCTTGTCCGTCAAGACCCCGGGCACGCCGGTTGAGTAAGGAGGATACCGAAATCGCTGCACAAAAGGATCGCCGCAACGAAGCGATCACGGCCCGGGAAGTCCGAGTCATCGATCCCGAAGGCGAACAGGTCGGCATCATGTCGATCAACGACGCGCTGGCCAAAGCGGCCGAGTACGAGTTGGATCTGGTCGAGGTTTCGCCCAACGCCAATCCGCCCGTGACCCGAATCATGGACTACGGCAAGCACGTCTTTGAAAAGAAGAAGACTCAGCAGGCCGGCAAGCAAAAACAGAAACAGACGCAGCTCAAAGAGGTGAAGTTTCGCCCCGGCACCGACAAGGGCGACTACAACATCAAGCTGCGCAAGCTCAAAGAGTTTCTGGAAGAAGGCGACAAGATCAAGATCACCTTGCGCTTTCGAGGTCGTGAGATGGCGCACCAAGAGCTCGGCATGGAGCTTATGGAGCACGTGCAGACCGACCTCGAGGAATGGGCACAGGTGGAGCAGCGTCCGGAAATGCAGGGGCGCCTGATGACCATGGTTATGTCGCCGGTCAAGGGCGTGTCCAAGCACAGCAAGAAGTAGCGACACGTAAGCGGTCACCACAGTCGAGAACGTTATGCCGAAGATTAAGACCAACCGCGGCGCTGCCAAGCGCCTCAAGCGCACCGGGAGCGGCAAGCTCAAGCGGGCACGCGCGTTCAAAAACCATATCCTGACGAAAAAGGCGCCGGATCGGAAAAATCGTCTGGCAACTAGTGCGATCGTCGACAAGGCCGATCAGCCGGCCATGGATCGCCTGATTCCTTATAAGTAGTTAGGAAGGACACCGGTCTGCGGGTGCGCAACCTGGCGTTTCAGCGGCCGACTACACGCCGATAGGTGTGTCGAACCAACAATCAAACAGGGTAGATAGACATGGCACGAGTCAGTCGTGGTGTGACGGCCAAGGCCCGTCACAAGAAAGTTCTCAAGAAAGCGAAAGGCTATTACGGCGCCCGGAGCCGCACGTTCCGCGTGGCCAACCAGGCCGTATTTAAGGCCGGCCAGTACGCCTATCGCGACCGTCGTAACCGCAAGCGTGAATTCCGTTCGCTGTGGATCATGCGCATCGGCGCAGGCGCCAAGGCGCACGGCACGTCTTATAGCGCGCTGATGAACGGCCTCAAGAAATCCGGCATCGAGCTTGACCGCAAGATCCTCGCCGATCTGGCCGTTCGTGATAAAGCGGCGTTCGCCAGCATCGTCGAAAAGGCGAAAGCTGCCCTGAGCTAGTTGCGATGAAATCGGTCGCCTGCTGTGCCGGCCGAAGACAACACGCTTCGAAGAGGGAAAGGCTGTGCCTTTCCCTTTTTTGTATATCGGCATGGCGCGATCCGCGGCAGTCGCCGAACAGATAGGACAACATGGCATGAGTACCGATCTCGAAACGCTTCGAGACAGCGCGCTGGCCGATATCGCGGCCGCTGCCGATCTGCGTGCGCTGGATGATCGCCGTGTCAGCCTGCTGGGCAAGAAAGGTGTCATTACCGGCCGTCTGAAAACCCTGGGCGAGCTTCCCGCCGACGAGCGGAAAGCGGCCGGTGCAGCCATCAACCGCGTCAAGCAGGAGATCGCCGAGGCGATCGACACGCGCCGGGTGGCGCTTGAGCAGCAGGCCTTCGATGCGCGCATTGCTGAAGAAACGGTCGATGTGACCTTGCCGGGCCGCGGCGAACATCCCGGTGCCATGCACCCGATCACCCGCACACGGCGGCGGATCGAAGCGTTGTTCGCCGCACGTGGTTTCGAAATCGTTACCGGGCCGGAGATCGAGGACGACTATCACAACTTCGAAGCGCTCAACGTGCCGCCGGATCACCCGGCACGTGCCATGCAAGACACGTTCTATCTCGACGGTCGGCGCCTGCTGCTGCGCACACATACCTCGCCGGTACAGATTCGGACTATGGAGTCGCGCCAGCCGCCGATCCGGGTGATCGCCCCGGGGCGGGTCTATCGCTGTGACTCGGACCGGACACATAGCCCGATGTTTCATCAGGTCGAAGCACTCTACGTAGCCGAGCGGGTCACCTTCGCCGAACTGCGCGCTGACCTGCGCGGGTTTCTCGAGGCGTTTTTCGAAACCGAGCTCAAGCTGCGTTTTCGGCCGTCTTATTTCCCGTTCACCGAGCCGTCAGCCGAAATCGATATCGACGGCAAATCGTTGGGCACCGGCTCCGGCTGGATGGAAGTCATGGGCTGCGGCATGGTTCATCCCAACGTGCTCGAGGCCGCCGGCGTCGACAGCCAGCGATATACCGGCTACGCGCTGGGAATGGGCATCGAGCGTCTGGCGATGTTGCGCTACGGCGTGACCGATCTGCGTCAGTTCTACAACAATGACCTGCGCATGCTCGCGCAGTTCGCCTGAGGAGGCCGCGTGAAGATCAGCGAAAACTGGCTGCGCGAATGGGTCGACACCGCGGCCGATCTGGACACGATCAGCGAGCGTGTGACCATGCTCGGCCTCGAGGTCGACGCCCAAGAATCGGTGGGCGGCGCCGTGGACGGTGTCGTGATCGGTCAGGTGCTGACCTGTGAGCCGCATCCGGATGCCGACAAGCTGAAGGTCTGCAGCGTGGATACCGGGCAGGAAAGCCCGGCCCAGATCGTTTGCGGCGCGCCCAACGTGGCCGCGGGCGTGCGCGTGCCAGTGGCCACGCCCGGCACCGTCATGCCGAGCGGCATGAAGATCAAGGCCGCTAAGCTGCGCGGCGTGGCCTCCAACGGCATGCTGTGTAGCGCCGGCGAGCTGGGGGCAACGCAAGACGTCGACGGCCTCTGGCTGCTGCCGAGTGATGCGCCGATCGGTACGCCGATGGCCGATTGGCTCGGGTTGCCTGACCAAGTTCTGGATATCGATCTCACGCCCAACCGCGGCGACTGTCTGTCGATGCGCGGGGTGGCACGCGAGGTCGCGCTCGGCGTCGACGGCGTCTTGCAGCCGCCCGTCATCGATCCCGTGCCCGACAACTACGAGCACAAGCCGTCCGTCGATAATCAGGCGCCGGCGCACTGTGCGGCCTATGCCGCGCGGCACGTCGAACCCGTCAAGCCCGGCGCGGCCACGCCGCTCTGGATGCGCGAGCGACTGCGTCGTGCCGGTGTGCGTGCGATCAACCTGCCCGTGGATATCGGCAACTACGTGATGCTCGAGCTGGGCCAACCCATGCACGCCTTTGACGCCGACCGGCTGGCTGGCGGTATTCAGGTTCGCCTGTCGCGGGTGGGCGAGCATATCGTCACACTGGACGGCGAAGACATCACGCTCGATGACGATACGCTGGTCATCGCAGACGATGAGGGCCCGGTCGCGATCGCCGGAATGATCGGCGGCCAACGGACAGCCGTGAACGAGACCACAACCCGCGTCTTGTACGAATCTGCCTGTTTCCGGCCCTCGGCCGTTGCCGGACGTGGTCGACGCTACAAGATCCATACGGATTCGTTGCACCGCTTCGAACGCGGCGTGGACCCGCGGCTGCATGAGGCTGCGCTCCAGCGAGCCAGCGGTCTGTTGGTCCGTCTCGGCGGTGGGGCCTGCGGGCCGATTACCGTGGCGCCGGGCGATCCGCTCGGTATCGACGATCGCCGCATCGAGCTGTCTGCGGCTCGGCTGTCGCGTCTGATCGGCCAGACCATCGACGATGCCAGCATCGAGTCAATTCTGACCGGCATCGGCTGCGAGTGTGCCGCTATCGGCGCCGGTGAATGGCAGGTCGCACCGCCTAGCTGGCGCTACGATCTGGCCATCGAAGCCGATCTCATCGAAGAGATTGCTCGAGTGTATGGATATGATCGCCTCGAGGCCGAGCAGGGCGGCGTGGCCCTGCCGCCGATGGCCGCCGCGGATGCACAGGCGAGCACCGACGACATCGCAGCGACGTTGCGTCAGCGTGGATATCACGAAGCCATCACCTACAGCTTCGTCGAGCCCGAGCTGCACGCCGCGCTGACCGGCGATGCGGCCGTCGGCCACCTCGACAACCCGATCGCCGAACAGATGAGTGTCATGCGGCGAACCCTCTGGCCCGGGCTCCTCGAAGCCTGGGCCTACAACGCCCGCCGCCAGCAGTCTCGGGTTCGCCTGTTCGAGCAGGGGCTGTCGTTTGCGCCTGACGCGACGGCTGAAAACGGCTATCGACAGACGCCGATGCTTGCCGGCTTGGCGGCGGGTCCGGCCGAGCCGACGCACTGGGACACGGCGCGTCGCGCGGTGGATTTCTTCGACGTGCGCGGCGATGTCGAAGCGTTGTTTGCCGCGCGCGTGCCTGAGCTGTCGTTTGTTGCCGAGCCACACCCGGGTCTGCACCCGGGGCGCTCGGCTCGTATCTTGTTGAATGACCGGCCCATCGGCTGGATCGGGCAGCTCGCACCGGCTTTCGCGCGCCGATTCAAGGGACTAGATCTGGCGTATCTGTTCGAGATCGAAGTAGAAGCGCTTCGTGACGATGAAGCTACACGGTACGAGACGCCGTCAGACCAACCTCAGGTGCGTCGTGATCTAGCACTGGTCGTGGCCGAAGAAGTCGCCGTCGGGCGTCTAATCGAAATTATCCGGAACGCTGGGTCGTCGCTTTTACAATCGGTTGAGGTTTTCGATGTCTTTCGTGGCCAAGACCTTGATCCGGGGGATAAAAGTATCGCACTCAGCTTGATTTTCCAGAGCGATACGAGCACATTGGACGACGAAGCGGTCGAGGGGGAAACGACCGCCATGATCCATGCGCTCGGTGAACAGGCAGGAGCGCGACTCAGGGGGATGTGACGTGGCGTTGACCAAAGCAGATCTGACCGAAAGTCTTTACGAAGAAATCGGCTTCAATAAGCGCGAGTCCAAAGAATTCGTGGACCAATTCTTCGAAGAATTACGCAGCACGCTAGAAGCCGGTGATTACGTGAAACTCTCGGGTTTTGGTAACTTCGAGCTGCGAGACAAGGGGCAGCGCCCCGGCCGCAACCCCAAGACGGGCGAGGAGATTCCGATTTCGGCGCGTCGCGTCGTGAGCTTCAAGCCCGGTCAGAAAATGCGCACGCGAGTCGAGTCCCGGGTTGTCGCCGACGATTGACGAATCTCTTCCACCTATTCCGGCCAAGCGGTACTTCGCGATCGGCGAGGCCAGCACGCTTTGTGGCGTCAAGCCGCACGTGCTGCGGTATTGGGAGCAAGAGTTTCCGATGCTGTCGCCGGTCAAGCGCCGCGGTAACCGCCGTTATTTTCGAGTAGAAGATATCAAAACTGCGCGCATGATCCGTCAGTTGCTCTATGGGTCCGGTTTTACGATCGCCGGGGCTCGGGCTCGCCTGCTGGACTCGCCGACTGATACGCACGAGGCAACGACGGTCGCAGCACCGACGTCGGCATTACCGGCTATTCGCGCAGAGCTAGAGTCACTGCTGAAAAAACTCGGCGATTGACCGTGTGAAAGACCAACGCTTTTGATAAACTACGCCTCTCGTCGGGGTTTGGCGCAGCTTGGTAGCGCGTCTGCATGGGGTGCAGAAGGTCACAGGTTCAAATCCTGTAACCCCGACCACTTTCCGAGACGTTAACCGTTAACCGGTTTCGCTCGAAGGCCTCTCTGAGGTACGCCCACTTGATATTTTTGCCTGAGGTGGCCCTGACCACTTGTGGGGCAAGAGTGCAAGCCGCCAGGTTGTCTCTGGTTTTATCAACTCGTGTTGTCCGGCGGGCATCGGTGCGCCTGTAACGCTCTTGGCCTTTACCCCGCATCGATGCAGGCGTTCTACAGGAGCCGAACGATACAGACGGCGTTTCCCTGGCGAGCGATGTTCCATCGAGATCGTGAGAAAGGCACGTCTGGGTTTCGCGCCGGCAACCATCCATAAAAAAGCGGCCACAAAGGCCGCTTTCGGATAACCTGCCTCGCGTGGGAAGTCAGCCGCCCAACGCCTCTGAAACCTTCTGCGAGTACTGAAATACGTAGTTGTCGCGCTCGGCCATGCTCATGGCTTCCGATTTCTTGGCTGCAAGCGCGCGACAGTAGACTGCCGTCATGGCTTTGATGGTGTCACCATTCGAAGCGCTGCCACGTTCGCTGCGGTATTGAGATACGAACTGGCTGATCTGGCCGGTGTTGTTATATGACGCCAGTAGATCATCCTCGCTGAAGGTGAGTGCCGGGCGGATATCGTCGGCCGGCAGCGACGGGCAATGTGCCGCCGGCTGTTGCCCGTTGTCCGGCAGCTCGCGCGCCACGGCAGGCCGGCTGGACGCCACCATATCTTCGGTTGCATCGGCACGGGCGTTGTTGTGCCAGGCCTGGCGGATATAGTTCGAGACCGCTGTCACTTCCTTGTCGTTAAGCTGGGTCAGAAAGGCCGGCATGACGCCCCACACGTTCTTGGGATCGAAACCTTTTAATACGGCCATGACAACGCTATTGGCGCCTTCGGCCACTACGAGGCTGTTGCGATCTAGCGCGGGCGCGACGCCGTAGGTGCCTTCGCCGCTCGCACCGTGACAGGTAGCACAGTGTTGATCGTAGACGTCATGACCGAGCTTGGCCTGATCGGCGGGAATCTTCACGAATGCCGGCTTCGGCTTGCCGTTCGGGTTGGCCGGCATTTCTTTTAAATAGGTCGCAATCGCGTGCAGATCGGCATCCGGAAGGTGACGCAGACTGTCGTGCCAGACCTCTTCCATCGGCCCAACGGCAACCGTCTGTGTGCCGAGATCGCCGTCTATAAGAAAGCGGGCCAGCGTGTCGACGTCCCAGTCCTTGATGTTGGAGTGCGGCCCGGGACTGATACGCGGCGCATACCAGCCGTTTAACACGAAGCCGTCGAGAAATTGGGTATCGTCTTTCTGTGCGAAGGCGAGGTTGCGCGGCGTGTGACACGAGCTGCAATGGCCCAGTGCCTGAACGTAATAGGCGCCGCGATTGAACTCTTCACTGCGATCGGGATAAGGCTCAAAACGACCTTCATCCAGAAACGGTATCTGCCAGGCCAGGTTCCCCAGGCGCGACAAGCTCGGCAAGAGATCGCCAATGACGATCAGGTCGGGATTGCGCACCGGATTATGGATCGGCTTGATGGCCTTGAAATAGGCCCATAGCGCGCGAACATCTTCCTCGCGCATTTTGGTGTAGGCCGTGTAAGGCATGGCAGGATAGATATAGTTCCCGCTCTTGGTCTTGCCGTGCCAGAGCGCGTTCTTGAAATCCTCGTAGGTCCAGTTACCCAGCCCCGTCTCCTTGTCCTGAGTCAGGTTACTGGTGTAGAAAACGCCAAAAGGGCTGTGCATGGGCTTGTTGCCGGCATAAGGCTTGTCTTCCTTATAGGTATGACAACCCATGCAGTCGGCCAGGCGCGCCAGATGCGCGCCGCGCTGAACTTCCGGGCCGCCTTCGACCGAAAGCGGCGCTTCGCCGGCCCAGGCGCTGCAAGCAAAAACGAATGTGGACGCGAACAGCGCGGCCAGCGACGTGATTTTTAATGTCGTAGAAGCCACGTGTTGCCCCTTCGATTCCCTGCCAATGAATGTCGGTCAACGCCCAAGGCGCGTCAAGGCCGTTCGTCGGTCGCCTGATGGCGCAAGCCTTGGCGCCGTTGGTTTCGCGCCGACGTGCTAGGTTGATCCAACGTCAGTCTAACCACCGAAACGTCGAGCGCTAGATGGGTCTACGTACAAGCCAGGGAAAACGATGAAACGCGCGTTTCCGTTTGCCGCGATCGTCGGCCAGGCCGACATGAAACTGGCCCTGGAAATCACCGCGGTAGATCCCTCGGTCGGCGGCGTGCTGGTCTTTGGTGACCGCGGCACCGGCAAGTCCACCGCGGTACGCGGATTGGCCGACGTACTGCCCGAAATCACAGCGATCGCGGATTGCGATTACGGCTGTGACCCGGCCAGCGAAACGGATGCGCGTTGTGATGATTGTCGAGTGCGCGGTCAGAGCAAACGCAAGACTCGAAAAATGCCCGTGCCGGTGGTGGATCTGCCGCTCGGGGCGAGCGAGGATCGTATCGTCGGTGCCCTGGACCTGGAGCGCGCCCTGACGGCCGGCGAGAAACGTTTCGCGCCCGGCCTTCTGGCCAAGGCCCATCGGGGCTATCTCTACGTCGACGAGATCAACCTGCTCGAGGACCATATCGTGGATCTGTTGCTCGACGTGGCCGCCAGCGGCGTGAATATCGTCGAGCGTGAAGGTCTGTCGGTGCGTCATCCGGCCGAGTTCGTGCTGATTGGCAGCGGTAACCCGGAAGAAGGCGAGCTGCGCCCGCAGCTGCTCGATCGTTTCGGCCTGGCCGTGGATATCGCCACGCCCACGGATTTGGGCGATCGTGTGACGGCCGTGCAGCGCGCCGATGCCTTCAAGCGCACGCCGGCGGAGATGGCCGAACGGTTCAAACGAGCCAACGGCCGCGTACGTCAGCGTATCCGACGTGCAAGAGAACGCCTGCCGACGGTCGAGACGCCGAAATCCGTCATCGAGCAGGCCTCGACCCTCTGCATGACGCTTGGCACCGACGGCCTTCGCGGCGAACTCACGCTGATTCGCGCGGCCCGCGCGCTGGCGGCCCTTGACGGGCAAGAGGCTGTGACGAGCGCGCATCTGCAACGTATCGCCCCGGCGGCCCTCGGGCATCGCCTGCGCCGGGATTCATTAGACGAGTCAGGCTCGGCGGCGCGTATCCAGCGTGCGATAACCGAGTGTTTCGGCGCGTGAGCAGCGCGCCGGGCGGCGACGATCCGTTCGTCTTTGGCGATGCCTGTGCGGCAGCGGCTATTCTGGCCGTCGATCCTATCGGTCTCGGCGGTGTGCGTCTGACGGCCCGCTGCGGGCCTACCCGCCACGCCTGGCAGGCTCAAACTAAAGCGCTCGCGGCTGGGCGGTCCTTCGCCCAGCTGCCTTCACACCTCGACGATACGGTGCTTTTTGGCGGGCTGGATATTTCGGCCACGCTGTCGGCCGGTCGCACCGTGCGACACCGCGGATTTTTGGAACAGGCCAACGGCGCGATCATCGTCATGCCGGGGGCCGAGCGCTGTAGTGCCGAGCACGCCGCGCGTATCGCCCATGTGATGGACAGCGAGACGTCAGGTGAGGCCTCGCCGACGCGATTTTCGGTCATCGCGCTCGACGAACGGGTCGCTCCCGACGAGGGGCTGCCGGGCGTGCTCGCCGAACGCCTGGCGATCCATCTCTATCTCGATGAATGGTCGCGCGAATGGCAAAACACGTCGTGGCCGTTCACCCCGGCGACGATCGACGATGCGAGGGCGCGGTTGGCCGATATCCATGCCCCGGAGGCGATAGTCGAAGCGATCTGTGAAACCGCGCGGGCGCTTGGCATTGCTACGCTTCGGGCGCCGCTCGCAGCACTTCACGTCGCGCGTTGCGCCGCAGCCCTGGACCAACGCCCGACATTGGCCGACGAGGATCTCGCCCTTGCCACGCGGCTCGTGCTTGCACCCAGGGCGACCCGTCGCCCGGCCCGTACAGACGACAGCCAGGACAGATCGGTCGAGGCCGACGACTCGTCAGCCGAAGCAGATCCGACGGGCGCTTCTGAGGCCGAGACATCGTCGGATACCGAGCCGGCAGATAACGGCGAGGCACCCGGCGCGAGTGAAACCCACAAACCACGCGAGGCAAGCGCAGACGATTCTTCGGATGCGACGGACCACACCTCGCAGTCCGTCAGTCAGGATATCGAAGACCTCATGCTCGAAGCCGCTACCGCGCGGCTGCCGGCGGGCCTGCTGGAAGGTACGGGCGAGCTGTCCCAGGCCCTGCCGCGAGCGGCAACCGGCGGACGGCGAGGGCCCAAGCGCGCGGACGGCGCTCGCGGGCGGCCGCTGGCCAGCCGGCCAGGTTTGCCCAATGATCGCCAGCGCTTGGACGTGATGGCCACGCTGCGCGCCGCCGCGCCTTGGCAGCGGCTCCGAGGGCGGCCCCATGGGGACACGCCGCTGCGTATCCGCAAGGCTGATCTGCACGTTCGACGATTCGCCAGTATTCAGGAAACCGCCACGCTGTTCGTGGTGGATGCCTCAGGGTCGTCGGCACTGCATCGGCTGGCCGAGGCCAAAGGCGCGGTCGAGCTGCTGCTGGCCGATTGTTATATCCGTCGCGACCGCGTAGGGCTGATCGTGTTCCGCGGGCGTGCCGCCGATGCGGTGCTGCCCCCCACGCGGTCTTTGACCCGGGCCAAGCGTGTACTGGCCGGTCTGCCCGGGGGCGGGCCTACGCCGCTGGCCGGTGCCATCGATGAGGCCGGCCAGATGGCCGATCAAGCGGCCGCGGCTGGCCAACGCCCCTTGCTCGTGTTCCTGACCGACGGCCGGGGCAACATCGATGCCACCGGCGTGCCCAACCGAGCGCGTGCCGCGGCCGACAGCGAGCGCGCAGCGGCCCGGCTGGCCGCCCGCGGTTATCGAGCGCTGGTTATCGATATCGCTCCTCGGCCGCGCCCGGCAGCGAAGACGTTGGCCGAGCAGTTGCATGCCCGTTATCTGGGCCTACCCCAGGCGGGCGCCCAGCGCCTGTCCGAAGCGGTTCGCGAGGTACAATCATGAGTCGACTCGACTGGCAGGTCGAACGCCACCGCTGGCCTAACGCCGACTATTCGTCGTTCGTCAGCGCCGGGGCCTTGCGGTGGCATATACAGCACGTCGCTGCAGACCATGAGACCGCGAGGCGGCCCAAGATACTGCTGGTCCACGGCACCGGCGCATCGACCCACTCATGGCGCGACAATCTGTTGCCGCTGGCAGGCGCGGGTGATGTGCTGGCCATGGACCTGCCCGGCCACGGCTTTACCCAGCGTCCGGCTGCCGACCGGCTCTCGCTGCCCGCCATGGCGCATCAGCTGAGCGGATTACTGGCCGCGCTATCGTTCTCGCCGGATCTGGTGGTGGGGCATTCGGCCGGGGCCGCCATCCTGATTCGCATGGCACTGGACGGTCAGATCGCGCCACGCGATATCATCAGCCTGAACGGCGCGCTTTATCCTTTCGAGGGTCGAACACAACGCGCGTTTCCGGCGATCGCTCGGGCGCTCTTCTTGAACCCGCTGGTGCCCCGGGTTTTTGCGCTCGGCGCCGGAAAGCCCCAGCGAGTGGCCCGGCTTATCGAAGGCACCGGATCCAAGCTGGACGATGACGGCCTGGCGCTCTATGGCCGCTTGTTCGCCTGTTCGGCCCATGCCGGCGCCGCGCTTGGCATGATGGCGCGTTGGGATCTCGACGCGCTGGATCGGGATATCGCGGGTTTGCAACAGTCCTTGATGTTGGTCGTCGGCGAGCGGGACCGGGCGGTGCCGCCCTCGCGCGCTGCGGACCTGGCGCGGCGCCTTGCGAGCTGTCGCTGTGTGACGTTGCCCGGTTTGGGCCATCTGGCACACGAGGAGGCCCCGGACGTCGTCAACGCGCTCGTTCTTGAGCGACTCGAAGAATGTGGCCTAACTGACTGATATGAAAGAGCGCGCCATCATCATCGGCTCGGGGTTTGGCGGACTGGCGACCGGCGTGCGCCTTGCGGCCAAAGGCTACGATGTAACCGTTCTCGAATCGCTGGACGCCCCCGGGGGGCGCGCCTATGTGCATCGCCAGGACGGCTTTGTCTTCGACGGTGGGCCCACGATTATCACCGCGCCGTTCCTGTTAGAGGAGCTCTGGGCGCTGTGTGGCCGCAAGCTGCACGACGAGATCGATCTGCGAGCCATCGAGCCGTTCTACGATATCCGCTTCGACGACGGCGACGTGTTGCACTATTCCGGTGACCCGGCGGCCATGCGCGATGAGGTCCGGCGAATTTCACCTGCAGATGTGGATGGTTACGAGCGGTTTCTCGAGCTGTCTCGACGTATTTTCGAGGTTGGTTTCGAGCGCCTGGGCCATGTCTCGTTCGCCGACTGGCGCACGATGCTCAAAGTGGCCCCGGAGCTTGTCCGGCTCAAAAGCTATCGCAGCGTCTATGGCCTCGTGACCTCTTACGTCGAGCATCCCAAGCTGCGTATCGCCTTAAGTTTTCATCCGTTGCTGGTGGGCGGTAATCCGTTCCAGACGACGTCGGTCTATGCGCTGATCGCCTACCTGGAGCGGCGTTGGGGCGTGCACTACGTGATGGGCGGCACCGGCCGGCTTGTCGACGGGCTCTGTGACTTGATTCGAGGCCAGGGCGGCCAGATTCGGTTCAACGCGAAAGTAGCGGCCATTGAAACCGAAGACGGGTGTGTAACGGGCGTGCGACTGGCCTCCGGCGAGCGGCTGGCCAGTCGTATCGTCGTCTCCAACGCCGATTCGGCCACAACGTATCGAAAGCTTTTGCCCGCCGGCACATCGCGTCGATGGCATCCGCGACGTTTGAAGCGCGCCCGCTACTCGATGAGCCTGTTTGTCTGGTATTTCGGTACCGACCGGCGCTACGACGACGTACCCCATCACAGCATCCTTCTGGGCCCGCGCTATCGCGAATTGCTCGACGATATCTTCAAGCATCACCGCCTGGCCGACGATTTCAGCCTGTATCTGCATCGGCCGACCGCGACCGACCGGGCGATGGCGCCTGACGGCTGCGATGCCTTCTATGTCCTGTCGCCGGTGCCCCACCAGGCCTCGGGTACTGACTGGGACACGCGAGCTGAGCGCTATCGCCAGGCGATCGAGGACTTCCTAGCGGCTACCGTGCTGCCCGGTCTGGGCGCGCACGTCGTGTCCTCACGCGTAATGACGCCGCAGGATTTCGAGTCTCGCCTGGACAGCTATCAAGGGGCCGCATTCGGCCTGGCGCCGACTCTTACCCAGAGTGCATGGTTTCGGCCGCACAACGTCAGCCGAGATGTCGACGGACTATATTTCGTTGGCGCGGGAACGCATCCGGGGGCCGGTGTGCCCGGCGTACTATCTTCGGCACGCGTTGTCGATAGCGCGCTGCCGGATTTGAGGAATAGCCATGACCTACCGTGAGCGCTGCGCCGATCGTGTGGCCTGTCGGTCGCTGCTTGAAACCGGGTCGCAGAGCTTTGCGCTGGCCGCTCGGCTGTTGCCGCGGGCCGTGCGCGACGATGCCACCGCGCTGTATGCGTTTTGTCGCGTGGCCGACGACGCAATCGACGAAAGCGCGGCTCCGCGCGAAGCGCTAGATGATCTGCAGCAGCGCCTGGACGCGATTGCAGAAGGCCGGCCGCAGGCGTACGCGGTTGATCGGGCCGTGGCTGATGTCGTGGCGCGTCGGGATATTCCGGTCGCGCTGCTGGCGTCGCTCGTCGAAGGGCTGAGCTGGGATGTCGCCGGTCACGCGTTCGATACGCCGGCCGATACGAAAGACTACGCCGTGCGTGTCGCGGCCACCGTTGGCTTGATGATGACCTGTCTGATGGGCATACGCGACGCCGATACACTCACTCGCGCCGGTGAGCTGGGCATGGCTATGCAGATGACAAATATCGCCCGTGATGTCGCAGCCGACGGTCGGCAGGGGCGTTGTTATGTGCCGGCACGGCAACGCCTCAAGGCTTTTGGCCACGAGCGGTTGCCCGAAGCGGCTGAATGGTCGCGCCCGGAAGGGCGTGCGATGGTGGCCGCGCTTCTGGCAGAAGCTGACGCTTACTACGGTGCGGCCTGGTCGGGGATCCAACGCCTGCCACGCGGATGTCGTACGGCGATTCGCGCTGCGGCGCTCATCTATCGTGAGATCGGGCAGGTGATCGCTGCTCGAGGCCACGACGCCAGCCTGGGACGCGCGGTCGTACCGCGCCGCGTCAAATGGCGGCTTGCCGTCCGTGCCATGCGGGCCGGGCCGGGGCCTAACGGCCGTGAAAACGCCCGCCCAACAGCGCCGCGAGAGCTGCAGAGGCTCGTCGCCCTGTGTCAGCGGCCGGCCCGCAGCAGTGTGCGGCTGGATCCGAAAACGCTGCGGTGGTGGCAACTTGTCGCGCGCTGGGCCTGGGTGGTCGAGCTGTTCGGCGAGCTGGCCGAGCGCGAGCGTCTTGACAGCCCGCGTGAAGCCACGTCGAATGAAATTTCTGGTTCGATCTCATCATCACCGAGGTAACACTCATGCCTGCTACCGGTATTGCTCTGTCGGCGTTCATCATGGCGGTTGTCGTTCTGCTGGGCGGGGGCCTGCTCGAGCTCCGTAATCTGAAGAACAACAAATAATCGCGACGACGCGCACTCCGAGCCTGTAGCTGTCGAGGTTCGGGGTGTGCTGAGCCTTTTTTTCGACTCTGGGCTGGTGGCCGCCCTCGGGATCGGCGTGTTGCTGCTCGAGGGCCTATGGTGGTGGCGCTGTCGCGCTCGTATTCCCTACGGCTTTCTCGCCTCCGGCGCGCTGCTTCTGGTGGCCCTGGGTCTGGCGCTACGTGATGCCTCGGCGCCGTGGATCGGTCTGGCGATGGCGGGTGCCTTAATGGCCCATATTTACGACGTTAAGTCGCGCTAGGCTTTGCGCCGCGACTGGCGTGGCATCTTGCAGCGCAGCAGATAGCGTACGAGCGGGTTTTCGAATCGCGCCAGCGACAGGCTTTCGTGGACGCCATGTGATTTTCGCCCGTCGATCTGTGTGACGATCGCCGAGCGGCTATAGAAAGGCGTGTCTTCCAGGGTGTGGCGCACCGCAGTGCTCGCGCGTCGCTCGCTCCTGGCGTGTCGTGGCATGCGCCAGATCGGCGTCGATGGCAAGCGCTGCCAGTCGGCGGCATCGACATGGGTGACGTGTCCGGCCGAATCTATCCGGAGGGCGTAGTGGCGTTCTTGGCCGCCGACTTCACGGGTGTCGTAATGGATCGCGCTTGCCACGCCGGTGTTCACGCGTGACCACTCCCAGTCGAGGAAATCGCGCTCCAAGGCGCGGCTGCCGCGGTTATGATCCAGATAACCGCGACCGCGCCATGACAGGCCAGGCTCGGAAAGATCGAGCTGCACCCGGCTGTCGGGAGCCACCGGGTGCCACTGGTGATGACCGGCGTGATCCAGTGCAAGCGGCGTGGGCGTCATCGCGATCGGTTCCACGACAATCCGCCCGCGAATTCGCCGGGGGATCGGGGCACCGCGGCAGTCGAGCTCGATGACCAGTTTCTCGCCGTCCCACGTCAACGTATTGGCTGCGAGCGTATAACGATCGGGCGTCACAGCTAGGTCGGCGCTGCCGTGCTCGGTCATCGACCAGCGCCGTGTCGGGCCATAAAGTGCGACGTTGACCGCGCAGTGGTTGGCCGCCGGTGCGCCGCCCGCGCCCGCGAACCGGCGGGCGTGGTGATAGTAGGGCGAGAAGACGTTACCGATGAACGCGATTACGGTCACGGCGTGACGCCCGTCGTCCGAGACGCCGTCGATGTACCACCAGGCATAGCCGTTGTTTGTCACGGCCTGATCGAATCCAGGGAAGCTCATGTCGATGCGTGATCCTCGAGGAGGGCGCGCGCCGCGTGCTGGCCAGATAGAGCGGCCATGGGCAGCCCGGCTCCGGGATGACAACTGCCGCCGGCCAGATATAGCCCGTGGATCTTCGAACGCGCCGTGGGGCGTTGAAACGGTGCACGCCAGCCGTGGGCGGCATGCCCGTACAGCGCGCCCCGGGAGCCGGGGAACGCGCGGGCAAACGCCGCTGGATCGGTTCGGACAACGTCCGGCCGAGCCAGCTCCAGCGCTAGACCGTGGGCCGCTAGCCGGGCATCGACGCGCTCAGTCAGAGCCGACAGGGCACCGGGGTCGAGCGGCGTGACTGCGGGCGGGGCGTTGACCAGGCACAGCAGGCGCTCGGCGCCCAGCTCGCTTACGTGATCCACGGCGGGTCGGTCCTGGGCGCAGAGATAAATCGTCGGGTCGCGCGGCAGCCGGCCCTGGCCGAAGATGTCGTTGAACTCGGCGCGATAATCGGCGTTGAACAACACGTTGTGGTGCGTCAGGTCATCGCTTGCCAGCCGGCGTCGACAGACCCAGGTCACGCCGGACAGGCCGGCATCAGTAGCGATCCGTCGATGGACCGCACGGCGCGCGGCAGCGCCCAGGGTGCCGTCGGCCAGCGCGCGCGCATCGCCGTTGAATACCACGTGAGAAGACGCGATATAGCGCTCGTCGGCCAGATGCAGGCCCCGGACACGGCCGCCCGCGATTTCCAGCTCGGTGACGGTCTGGCCGGTTTCGATAACGACACCCAGCCGCCGTGCAACGCGCGCAAGAGCTCGCGCCAGCTCGATCATCCCCCCGTTAATCTGCCAAACGCCGGCCTGCTCGACGTGGGCGATGAGCATGAGGCTGGCGCTGGCCTGGAACGGGTCCGAGCCGGTATAGGTGGCATAGCGCGCGAACAGCTGGCGCAGCCGCGGATCATCGAAATGCTGGCCAAGCGCTCGCCACAGACTGGCAAACGGGTTGAGCCGGGCCATATCCAACCAGCCGCTGGGGCCGTGGCGGCCCATCAGGCGGACGATGCCGGGCCTGGGCTCGCGCATGAACGGGCCGTCTAACAGCCGCGCCGCGCGGGTCGATGCCCGCAGGAAACCGGCGAACTGATCGGCCGCACGCGCGCCGGCAAAGGCCGACACGGCTTCAAGACTGCGCTGGCGATCGGCAAACAGATCCAAGCGGCTGCCATCCGGCCAGATATGACGTGCCAAGACATCCGCGGGTTGATAGCTGATCTCGTCGGCCAGACATGTGCCAGCGCGCGCGAGTGAGGCATCGAAAACGTCGGCCAGCGTGAACACGGTGGGCCCCGCATCGACGGCTTGGCCGTCGGTGTACTGCACACGCAGCTTGCCGCCGACGGATGCGGCCTGCTCAAACAGCTGCACCGAGTGTCCGGCCGCCGCCAGCTCGATCGCCGCGATCAGTCCGCCCATGCCGCCGCCGATGACGACGCTGGGCTGATGTGTGTCGGACTGGCCCATACCGGCATACAGCGGAAACACGAAACAACGGCCAGAGTGCCTATCGACCGAGCCGGCGTACAGCGCGCGTTGACGCCGTGCCGCGGCCTGCTAGGCTTTTGACCTATCGAGACATTTCGTCGCCGCGCGAACGATCGATGGGAGCCGGCATGGATCACGATCATCGCATTGAACAAATCCTCGGCGATCTTGTGGATCGGCGCACCGCCAATCCGTGCCCGTCGCACCTGGCGGCGGCCGTACGAGATGCGGTCTTTCCCGGCGGGGCCCGGGTCCGCCCGCGGCTGTGTCTGGCGGTGGCCGAAGCCTGCGGCGACGACCGGCCGGCGATGAGCGCTGCCGCAGCCAGCGCGATCGAGCTGATGCACTGTGCCTCTCTGGTGCATGACGACATGCCGTGCTTCGACGACGCCGATACCCGCCGCGGCAAGCCTTCGATTCATCAGCGCCACGGCGCCGGTGTCGCGCTTCTGACCGGCGACGCGCTCATCGTCTTGGCTTATCAAGCGTTGGCCGAGGCGGGTAGCGTTTCGCCGACGCGGCATTTGACGCTTTCGCACATTCTGGGCGAGGCCAGCGGCCTGGCGCGCGGAATCGTTGCCGGTCAGGCCATGGAGGTCGAATCGTCCATCGAAATCGAGGCCTATCATCGAGCCAAGACCGGCGCTCTGTTCGGCGCAGCGACGATGCTAGGCGCAGCGGCCGCCGGGCATGACCCGGCGCCTTGGGCTCAACTGGGTGATCGAATCGGTCAGGCTTATCAAATCGTGGACGATATCCGCGACATGACGCTAGACAGCGACGCGCTCGGCAAGCCGGCGGGGCAGGATGCGCGTCTGGCGCGCCCAAGCGCGGTACAGACCTACGGCGCCTTGGCCGCCCGCGCCCGCTTCGACGGCCTGCTGGCCGATATTGTCACCGATATCCCGGCCTGCCCGGGGGCCGAAGCCCTGCGCGCGCGTATTCGGGATGAATCGGCCTCGTTCTTCCCGGCGTTGTCGGCCGAGCCGGCGGCCTAGGCTGCCTGGGGCCCGTGTTTGGCGCTTTAGCAGCCGGCGTGCGTCGGCTACGCATACGTTGGGTGGTCTGGCGCAATGGTCGCCTAGCCAGCCCGGCCTTCCAACAATGGGCGACACGGTTTCGCTTGACGCGACCTGTGGCGCGCGGCGATACCCGCCGTCTGTTCGATATTTGTGCTGGTTTCGTCTATTCGCAGGTGTTGAACGCCTGCCTCGAGCTGTCGATCTTCGAGCAGCTGACCGGCCCGCCCAAGACGGTCGGCCAGATCGCGGCGGCGTCCGGGCTGTCCCAGGCGGCAGCCGAGCGGCTGCTGGCTGCCGCGGCCAGTCTCGACTTATTGCAATCGCTGGGCCGGGATGAGTACACGCTAGGACGCCTGGGCGCCGCGGCCGTCGGCAATCCGGCAATACGGGCCATGGTCGCGCATCATGATGCGCTCTATCGGGACCTGGCCGACCCGGTCGCGTTATTGGCCGATCGCAGCGCGCCGACCGCGCTTCGCCGTTACTGGGCCTATGCCAACGTAAACGGTCCGCCGGATTTGAGCGCCGAGGCGACGGGCGCCTACACCACCTTGATGGCGGATTCACAGGCCATGATTGCAGACCAGGTGCTGGCGGCCTGTGACTTGTCCGGGGCTCGACATCTGCTGGATATCGGCGGCGGAGCAGGCGTGTTTTCCGAACACGTCGCCGGGCGCTACCCCGCATTGACGCTCAGCTTGCTGGATCTGCCGAGCGTTGCCGAGGCCGCCGGGCGACGTCTGGCCATAAGCCTGCCGGAACGACGCATCGCCTGCCACGGCGGAGACATGTTTCGCACCGCGTGGGCCGACGCTGCGGGCCGCGATATCGATGCGGTGAGTTTCGTGCGAATCCTTCACGACCACGATGACGCGGCAGTGGCGGCGCTGCTGGCCAAAGCCTTGGCCACACTCGTGCCCGGCGGGCGGCTGATCGTGGCCGAGCCTATGGCCGATACGCCCGGCGCGCGGCCGATCGGTGCCGCGTATTTCGGGATGTATCTTTGGGCGATGGGCCAAGGTACGGCGCGCACGCCGGCCACGCTTTGCGCCATGATCCGCGCTGCGGGTTTTGTCGATGCCCGCCTGCTGGGCACTCCCAATCCTTTATTGGCGCGGGTTATCTTGGCCCACCGTGCGACCGCGACAGACGGTGATTGACTTGATGACGGGGCGGTGTAACTTCGATAAAGCGCTATATAGATGAAGCGCTTGCAGGGGGTACGCATCAGTTTGATGCGAGGGCAGGGGTCGTGAAGAGTCGCGCAGTCGTTATCAAACAGCCCGGTTCGCTGGCACTGGCCACGCTGGATTTGATAGCGCCTGAGCAAGACGACGTGGTCGTGGCGGTGGATTACAGCGGCATCAGCACGGGCACCGAGCGCCTGCTCTTTGAAGGCCGCATGCCGAGTTTTCCGGGTATGGGCTATCCCCTGGTGCCGGGTTATGAATCCACGGGCCGGATTGTCGATGCCGGGATCAACGCGCGCGATCGCATCGGCGAGCGCGTATTCGTGCCCGGCGCGAGCTGTTTCGCCGATGCGCGTGGCTTATTCGGCGCCAACGCCCAGCGCCTTGTGGTGCCCAGCGTGCGGGCTACAGCCATTGCCGACGAGCTGGCCGAGCAGGGCGTGTTATTGGCGCTCGCGGCAACTGCCTGCCATGCACTGTTTCCGAACGGTCACGGCGCGCCTGCGGTGTTGCCCGAGCTGATAGTTGGCCATGGTGCGCTGGGCCGCCTGCTGGCCCGTCTTGTGCTGGCGTTGGACGGCGACTCGCCGACCGTCTGGGAGAACGAGCCACGACGCACCGCCGGCGCGACCGGCTACACGGTCTGTCGCGCCGAAGACGATACGCGCCAGGATTATCGGTGTATCGTCGACGCAAGCGGCAACGCCGATCTGCTGGATACGTTAATCGGCCGTCTTGCGCGCCAGGGTGAAATCGTCCTGGCCGGTTTTTATGCAGACCGGCCGTCGTTTGGGTTTGCGCCGGCGTTCATGCGAGAGGCGCGTTTTCGTATCGCTGCAGAATGGCAGGCCGCCGATCTGTCTGTCGTGTTACAGCTTTTATCGACCGGCCGGTTATCCCTGGACGGTCTCATCTCGCATCGCTACCGCGCCGGCGAGGCCGCTACGGCCTACGACACGGCGTTCGGCGATGCCGAATCCATCAAGACGCTTCTGGACTGAAGAGTCGAACCATGACCACCCCGAGCCAGACCCCCACGGCCTCGTTTTCTGTCGATCAGCTCAAGCGCGCCCTGCGCGACGAGGCCCAGCAAGAACCCGATGCGCCCAGCAGCGAGCCGGCCACCAAGGAAACCCAAGTCATTGCTATCTACGGCAAGGGCGGGATCGGCAAGAGTTTCACGCTGGCCAACCTGTCGTACATGATGGCCCAGCAGGGCAAGAAAGTGCTGCTGATCGGCTGTGACCCCAAGTCCGACACCACGTCGCTACTGTTCGGCGGCCGGGCCTGTCCGCCCATCATCGCGACGTCGTCGGCCAAGAAAGCCGCCGGCGAAGAGATTTCGATCAGCGATGTCTGCTTTAAGCGTGATGGCGTCTATGCCATGGAGCTCGGCGGTCCGGACGTGGGCCGCGGCTGTGGCGGACGCGGCATCATCCACGGCTTCGAGACCCTGGAGAAGCTGGGTTTTCACGACTGGGACTTCGACTATGTCCTGTTGGACTTCCTGGGCGACGTGGTCTGCGGCGGTTTCGGCCTGCCGATTGCGCGTGACATGTGCCAGAAGGTCATCGTGGTGGGCTCCAACGACCTGCAGTCGCTGTACGTGGCCAACAACGTGTGCTCGGCCGTGGAATATTTCCGCAAGCTGGGTGGCAACGTCGGCGTAGCCGGCATGGTGGTCAACAAAGACGATGGCACCGGCGAAGCCGCGGCCTTTGCCGAGCAGGTGGGGATCCCGTTGCTGGCCTCGATCCCGGCCAACGACGATATCCGTGCCAAGAGCGCCAACTACGAGATCATCGGTTACCCCGGCGGTGATTGGGCCTCGATGTTCGAGCAGCTGGGCGAGAACGTCGCGATCGCACCGCCGGTGTTGCCCAAGCCGCTGGATCACGAAGATCTGCTGGGTCTGTTCAAGGGAGATGAAGTCGGGCGCAATGTGGTGCTCGAACCGGCCACCCAGGCCGATATGTGCGGTGTAAACAAGGTCGAGAAGCCGTCGCTGGAAGTCGTTTACGACGAGGTATGAGTGCGATGTCCGAGCCGACCCGTTACGCCGGCGCCGAAATCGCCTACGACGATACCGCCGCCACCCGCCTCGACAACGCCGCGGCACCCTCGGCCGCCGAGGCCCGGCCGCAGGAGACAGCCGGGCAGCCGCGCCGCACCATTCCGATCAAAGACGTCAGCCAGCCGGCGGAAGGCGCGGCTTGTCACGGCGGCCGGCAAACGCTGACCGAGGCCGCGCGGGCCGCCGGCAACAGCGACACGCTGGATCGCTACGCCCAAGACTATCCGATGGGCCCGCACGATCAGCCGCAGGGTATGTGCCCGGCGTTTGGCTCGCTGCGTGTGGGTCTGCGCATGCGACGCACCGCCACGGTGCTCAGCGGAAGTGCCTGCTGTGTCTACGGCCTGACGTTCACCTCGCATTTTTACGGCGCTCGGCGCTCGGTTGGCTACGTGCCGTTCGATTCGGAAACGCTGGTCACCGGCAAGTTGTTCGAGGATATTCGCGAGTCGGTGTTCGCGCTGGCTGATCCCGACAAATACGACGCCATCGTGGTGATCAACCTCTGCGTACCCACGGCCTCGGGCGTACCACTACGGCTGTTGCCTGATTCGATCGAGGGCGTTCGCATCATCGGTATCGATGTCCCCGGATTTGGTGTGCCGACCCACGCCGAGGCCAAGGACGTACTGGCCGGTGCGATGCTGGGATTTGCCCGCGGCGAAGCCGAACAGGGGGCCGGTGGCCCAGCCGCGCGGCGGACGCGCGACCCGCCCAACCATCACGCTGCTGGGCGAAATGTTCCCGGCCGACCCCATGACCATCGATAGCCTGCTGGAGCCGATGGGCCTGGCGGCCGGCCCGGCCGTGCCGACGCGCGAATGGCGCGAGCTCTATGCGGCGCTAGACGGTCAGGCCGTGGCGGCGATTCATCCGCACTACGAGGCCAGCGTGCGTGAATTCCAGACTGCCGGGCGTCCGATCGTGGGTAGCGCGCCGGTGGGTTATCACGGCACCAAAGCCTGGCTCGAGGCAATCGGGGCGGCTTGTGGCATCGCCGAAGACCGTATCGAGGCGGCCAAGGCGGCTTGTCTACCCAAGATCGCAGACGCGCTGGCCGCGGCACCGATTACCGGGCGTATCGTCATGTCCGGTTATGAAGGCTCGGAGCTACTGGTGGCCCGGCTGCTGGTCGAATCGGGCGCAACGGTGTGCTATGTCGGCACGGCGTGTCCAAAGACACCGTGGTCCGAGCCGGACCGGCTCTGGCTGGAAGCGCGCGGCGTGCGCGTGGTCTATCGCGCATCGCTGGAATCCGACGTACAGGCGATCGACGAGTTCGGCCCCGATCTGGCCATCGGCACCACACCGGTGGTGCAAAAAGCCAAGGAACTGGCGATACCGGGGCTGTATTTCACCAACCTGATATCCGCGCGTCCGCTGATGGGGGCCGCCGGTGCCGGCTCGCTGGCCAGCGTGATCAACAACGCGATCGACAACAAGGCCCGCTTCGACGCTATGCGTGAATTCTTCGACGGGGTGGGCGAAGGCTATGCCGCCGGCATCTGGCAACAGGTGCCCGAAGATCGCCCCGCGTTTCGCAAGAAACAGCGCCGCAAACTGGACAAGCTGCGCGAACGAGCCGCGGCCGGCACGACACAGGACCTGGGTTAATGCTCGTACTGGATCACGACCGCGCGGGTGGTTACTGGGGCTCGGTGTACGTATTCACCGCCATCAAAGGGCTACAAGTGGTCATTGACGGCCCGGTCGGCTGTGAGAATCTGCCGGTCACCTCGGTGCTGCACTACACCGACGGCCTGCCGCCGCACGAGTTGCCCATCGTGGTTACCGGTCTGTCCGAGGATGAGCTCGGCGAAAAAGGCACCGAAGGTGCTATGCGCCGGGCCCATGAAACATTGGACCCGGATCTGCCTTCGGTCGTGGTCACCGGCTCTATCGCCGAGATGATCGGCGGCGGAGTGACGCCCGAGGGCACCGGCCTGAAACGATTCCTGCCACGCACCATCGATGAAGACCAGTGGCAGAGCGCCGATCGGGCACTGACCTGGTTATGGAGCGAGTTCGGTCCCAAGCGCGTGCGTCGCAAAGCCCGCGACGAGGGCGAGAGGCCCCGGGTCAACGTTATCGGCGCCATCTATGGCATGTTCAATTCGGCCTCGGACATCGCCGAGACCAAGCGGCTGATCGAAGGCATCGGTGCGTCGGTCAACATGATCTTCCCCATGGGCGAGCACCTGGCCGACATCGCCCAACTCGGTCAGGCCGAGGCCAACGTGTGCTTGTACCGAGAGTTCGGCCGCGGGCTGTGTGAAACGCTGGAAGTGCCGTTTCTGCAGGCGCCGATCGGCATGGAAAGTACGACCAAGTTTCTGCGCGCGCTGGGGGCCCAGCTGGGCCTCGACCCCGAGCCGTTTATCCAGCGTGAAAAACACACCACGCTCAAACCACTGTGGGATCTGTGGCGCTCGGTCACGCAAGACTTTTTCGGCACGGCAAGCTTCGGTATTCACGCCAACGAGACGTATGCCCGCGGTATCCGGCACTTCCTAGAAGAAGAGATGGGTCTGCCCTGTGTCTTTGCGTTTGCGCGCCGCGCCGGCGTCAAACCAGATAACGAGGCGGTCGGCGAGGCGATTCGCGACAAGGGCCCGCTCGTCGTCTTTGGCAGCTATAACGAGCGCATGTACATGGCCGAGCACGGTATTCGGGCCATCTACATCCCGGCCTCGTTCCCGGGCGCGGCCATCCGGCGCGCCACCGGGACGCCGTTCATGGGCTATGCCGGCGCGGTCTATCTCGTACAAGAAGTGTGTAACGCGCTTTTCGATGCGTTGTTCCATATCTTGCCGCTAGCTGCCGATATGGACGCCGTGGATGCCACCCCGGCCAGGGCGCTCGGGCGCGGCGAAACCATGCCGTGGCGCGCGGCCGCGCAGAGCGCGCTGGCCGAATGGGTCGAGACGCAGCCGGTACTCGTGCGTATTTCGGCGGCCAAACGCCTGCGCGATCGGGCCGAGATCGAAGCCGAACGCGCCCAGGCCGATGAAGTTGATGCCGCCCATGTTGAAACCGCTCGTCGGCATCTAGCGGCGTAGCCGTTTTCATGCGGTATGTATAGGGGGAAGGCAATGACGCGACGGTGGCAAACGCTTTAAACGGTGTCGTCCACGCGTCAACCGAACAAGGAGGGATGTCATGTCACAAAGCAGCTCAGCACAGCCCAGGGCGATGGACCGGCTCTCACGAGAGCAGACCTATCGACGCGACTTTCGCGTGATCTACATGACGGCGCTGACGACCTGCCTACTGTGTATGCCGTTGGTCCGACTGGCACGTATGGGCCGAAGCATGCGGGGGCCGAAAAAGCCTTCGATGCTCAAACATGCCCGCACCGAGGCCAACATCATCGCTTCTTATGCGCTTATGGGGTTTTAAGCGTATCCGGTTTCACTGCCCAGCAGTGATTTCCGAAACACGACGTTTCGGCAGCTCGCCGCGGGTGGTTCACGCGGTAACGGCCTGCGGGCCTTAGTGGGAGATCTTCAATGGACAAGGAAGAGCATCGCTCGCTCTCGGGCCTAAGCGAGGCCGAGGCGAAAGAGTTTCACAAGATATTCGTGGTGAGTTTTCTCATCTTCGTCGTCATCGCGATGATCGCGCATATTCTGGTCTGGCAGTGGCGCCCTTGGCTTCTGACGCCCAGCGACGCCCAGGCTTCGGTTGAAGTCATGAAGTCGGCGACATCCTCGCTCTATCACAGCATCGTTTAGGAGCATCACCATGTGGCGAGTCTGGCTAATCTTTGATCCGCGTCGTGTGCTGCTCGGGCTGTTCACGTTCTTGTTCACGCTGGCGCTGCTCATCCATTTCATTCTGCTGAGCACCGATCGGTACAACTATCTGCAGGGGCCGCAGGCACAGAACAAGCCGGTGCCGCAGAACGTTTCGCCGATGCCGTCGCAAGACAGCTGACGAAACATCGATCGTGGCGGGCGGGCCCATGGGGCGGCGCCCGCCACGGTCCAGAGTCAACTGGGTCGGATCGCCTGTGGTCCGTAATCGGGGAGACATGAGCCATGTCCATGCTCAGTTTCGAAAGAAAATACCGCGTCCGCGGCGGTACGCTGATCGGCGGGGATCTGTTCGACTTTTGGGTCGGGCCTTTTTACTGCGGTTTCTTCGGCGTCACGACGGTCTTTTTCTCGGTACTGGGCACGGCGCTCATTCTCTACGGGGCCGCGATCGGCCCGACCTGGAATATCTGGCAGATCAGCATTGCACCGCCGGATATCTCTTACGGGCTCGCGCTTGCGCCGCTGCGTGAGGGCGGGTTGTGGCAGATCATCACGGTCTGTGCCATCGGTGCTTTCCTGTCTTGGATGCTGCGCGAGATAGAGATTTGTCGAAAGCTGGGCATGGGCTATCACGTGCCTTTTGCGTTCGGCACGGCGATCTTTGCCTACGTCAGCCTGGTGGTCATTCGCCCGGTGCTGATGGGCGCCTGGGGATACGGCTTTCCCTACGGCATCATGAGCCATCTCGATTGGGTGTCTAACACCGGTTACCAGTACCTCCATTTCCATTACAACCCGGCCCATATGCTGGCGGTGACGTTCTTCTTCACCACCACGTTCATGCTGGCTATGCACGGCGGCGCGGTGCTGGCCGCAATCAATCCGCAGAAAGGACAGACGTTGCGGGTGACCGAGCACGAAAACTCATTCTTTCGCGATCTAATGGGTTATTCGGTAGGCGAGCTGGGCATTCATCGCCTGGGTCTGGCGCTAGCGTTGGCCGCCGGCTTTTTCAGCGCGGTATGCATCATCATTAGCGGGCCGTTCTGGAACCAGGGCTGGCCGGCCTGGTGGAACTGGTGGCTGCAGCTGCCGATCTGGAACTAGGGGACGACCGTGGCTGAATATCAACATCTGTTCACGCGCGTCGTCGTCGATGCGCCGACCGATCCGGGCGTCGATCTGGGCCGCGACGGCAACATGTCGCGCCCGCAGAAAACGATCCATTCGCGCCTGGCGGGCAAGATTGGCGATGCCCAGATCGGCCCGCTCTATCTGGGTTGGTAGGGGTGTGCCTCGTTTCTGTTCGGGCTGATCGCGTTCGAAATCATCGGTCTGAACATGTGGGCCTCCGTGGACTGGGATCCGATCCAGTTCATCCGCCTGTTGCCCTGGCTGTCGCTGGATCCACCGCCGGCGAGTTACGGGCTGTCGCTCCCGCCGCTGGATCAGGGCGGCTGGTGGCTAATCGCCGGCTTCTTTCTCACCGTGTCGATTCTCATGTGGTGGGTAAGAGTCTATCGGCGCGCAATCGCTCTAGGTATGGGCACGCATGTCGCCTGGGCATTCGCGGCGGCGATTTGGCTGTATCTGGTGCTGGGCTTTATCCGCCCGATCATGATGGGCTCGTGGTCGGAAGCGGTGCCCTTCGGCATATTTCCGCATCTGGACTGGACCGCGGCATTCTCGCTGCGCTACGGGAACCTGTTCTATAACCCGTTCCACATGCTCTCGATCGTTTTCCTCTACGGCTCGGTACTGCTGTTTGCCATGCACGGTGGCACGATCGTGGCCGTCGCGCGCTATGGCGGTGAGCGAGAAATCGAGCAGTCGGTTGATCGTGGCACCGCAGCCGAGCGAGCAGCTTTATTCTGGCGCTGGACGATGGGCTTCAACGCCACGATGGAGTCCATCCACCGCTGGGCCTGGTGGTTTGCGCTGCTGACGTCGCTGACGGGCGGTATCGGAATTCTGTTATCGGGCACCGTGGTCGATAACTGGTATCTCTGGGGAATGCATCACGGCCTCGTCACGCCGCCGCCGGGTAGCGAAACTGTGCCGACAGTGCCGATGACACAAGGCGGTGGGTCATGATCCGACGATTGTTCAATTTGGCCCGCAGCGTCGTCACGCAGATGGTGTCGATGCTGCGCATGATCGGCATGCTGCGCCTGGCGGTGCTGGGCGGCGGTATCGTGGTCGTGTTGTTGACCTGTTTCATGCTGTTCACCGCCGGCTGGGACCGGCCGCCGATCAAGAGCGTACAAACCGGCTATCGCGGGGGCGGCCAGTCGCTGGTCTACAACCCGCGCGAAGTCGACAAGAACCTGTCGAACACCCAGTTCCAGAATGCACCGCCGGCTGCGGATACCGGTGGCCCGAAAGCCTCCGAGGTTTGGGAAAACGTACAGGTGCTGGGCAACCTCAGCGTCGGCCAGTTCATCCGGCAGATGCAGGGCATGTCCAACGCCATTGCGCCGGACCAGGGGTGTAGCTATTGCCATGCCAACGGCAACTATGCTTCGGATGAGCTCTACACCAAGAAAGTCGCGCGTCGCATGTTGCAGATGACGCGACAGATCAACACCAAATGGGACTCACACGTCGACGGTGTCGGCGTGACGTGTTGGACCTGTCACCGCGGCAAGCACGTTCCCGATGCGGTCTGGGCCGACAAGGTGGCCGGTGTGACGAACGAAGGCAGTACGGCCGAGTTCATGCCAAACAGCTACAACGGTTACTCATCGCTGCCGTCTGATGTGTACAACTCCTTTTATGAAGAGAGCTGGCCTATCAACGTGCAAGGCCACTACGCGATGCCGAACGGCAACGACAAGAACGTCAAAGATACCGAACGTGTTTTTGGCGTGATGATTCATATGTCCAACGCGCTTGGCGTGAACTGCTCTTACTGCCACAACTCACGGGCGTTTTCGTCCTGGGACGGTCAGAGCCGGCCGAACAAGATTCGAGCGTGGTACGGCATCCATATGCTGCGCGAGCTCAATACGACGTATATGAACTCACTGGCCGACGTCTTCCCGGCCAATCGCAAGGGCCCGGACGGCAAGCCCTTTGGTATCAACTGCCAGACCTGTCACCAGGGCGTTTACAAACCGCTGTACGGGCAGAAGGTCATCGCCGACTATCCAGAGCTTGCGGTCCCCAACAACAGCGGTGGCAACGGCCAGGCGGTTCCGGCCGGCGCGCCGTTGCCGGGTGACGCCCAAGATAAAGTCCGGCAAATCCCCGGCGTGAAAGGTGAATGGCTCTATGGGGACGACCCCAGGGCCAGCACCGAACGAAAGCAGCCCAGTCCCGGCTGATCGCGACCGAGCAAGACAAAAAAGCCGGGCGACGTGCGATGTCGCCCGGCTTTTTCTTGTCCCGGACCCGCATCCGGCGCGGCGTCAATATAAAGTGTTGTGGGCATCACGCGAACGGTTGGCCTCGAGCTCACCACCGCCGGTGTGATTAGATGACCCTCACCGAACGTGCGCTAGGGAAGCTCTGCATAACCTCTCGCGGCTCGCGTTCGCCATGGAAAGATTTTCAAGGTCAAATGCGTCGATACGAGGCGTCCGAGCGCAGCGCCTGCCTTATTGGCAGGCCCAGCTCGGCAACGCTGTAGCGGCGCATTTGAGGCCGAACCCCTTGCGGGGCCGGGGCTTTGCGCGCGCCTGGTCTTCGTCAAGGCACGCTGGCGTGCGACAAGCACGCTACGCGCGCCCTTCCTTGCCAGCCACGCGCAAAGCACCCGGCGCGACCGCGACAGGTTGTGCAGAGCTTCCCTAGACGGCAAATGTCAGACGAATCCGCCGCTACGCGCGACGTCCAAAAATTGATCGTAGGCCGAGGTGATGCGGTCACGACATTCGAAATGCGGCAAGGCGCCGGTCGGGAACGCATCGATTTGCCAATTGGGCTTGTGGCCGTAATAAATCTTGCGGCGATAGTCGGTGAAGTCGCCGCGGTCGCCGTGGGCCATCCACACCGGCTGCGTGACCATGCCATAGACATCGGTGATGTCGGCGCTAAATAAAAAGCCCGATAGGAAAGAGAACGGCGCAAAACGCGCGCCGGGCTGATGTGCCGTTGCATAGGCGTATTCGAATGCGCCTTCGTCGATCTGCTTTGATCCCCACGTCTTGGCCAAGAAGTAACGAATGGATCGCTTCGACGTCAGGGCGTCGAAAGTGCCCTGGCCAAGCGTTTTCGAAGCGGTCAGCCCCTTGTATAGCCAGGAAATACCGCGCGTCGAGCCCGGCGCGCCCCGTTGTACCTTGTCGCCCGAAAAGCCCGTCGGGCTGATAAAACCCAGAGTCGCAAAAGCCTGGGGCCACTCGTTGGCGGCACGAGCCGCGAACTCCGCCGATAGCGACAGTGCGACCATGTCTATCGGTTGATTGTCATGGTCGGCCACCAAGCGCATGGCCAGCTGATGGATCGCATCCGTCATCACCCGCGGGGTGTATTTCTGTGCCGGGCGCGCCGAGAACCCATAGCCGGGTAAATCGATCGCGGCAACCGGACGCCGATGCCGGTAGTGATCGAATAGCGGTTTGACTTCGTAAGCGGACGCGGCAGCATTCACGCTATGGATCAATAACAGCGGGCGCCGGGCCGCGTCCTCTGGGTCGTCCGGCGCGGCATAATAAAAACTGATCGGCCCGACCGAACCCGCGATCTCCTCGCGCGTGGCCGACAGCGCAGGCTGCAGATCGAACGTTTCTTTCATGCAATATCCATTTCAGGTACAGCCCTTTCGGCCGAGGGCCGAACTGCGTCGTCAAAACATGTCACGAAGAGCGCGCCGGATTGTGTGCTCCGGCGCCGTTCTCATCGGATCGTGCTCGGCCGGGTGCGGTGGGACCGGGCGGGGCCACACCGGTCGGTGTCTGCGTCCAGCGCCACAGCCAATCAGCGGGGATAGGCAGAAACAGGCACAGATGCTCGAGTACGGCCAGCGCTGCCAGGGTACCCACCAGCAGGCCAGCGGTGAGGGTAAACTGGCTGGCTTCTAGCGCCAGTGCGGTATCAAGACTCAAGACAACGATGGCGGTACCGGCTGTGACCGAAATCGGAAACAGCGCGTTCATCCGTCGTTTCTTGAAAAAACTGGTCAGATAAGCCAGACGGGTTGGCAGAAACGTATCGCCGGTGTTGCGAACGCCCAGGAACAAATTGATTTTAGCGCTCACGTGCATCGACCAGAGCACTAAATAAGTCCAGAGAGCGACCATGTTGTCGTGACCGATGCAGATCCAAGCAATAGCCACCGCGCCGGCTACGGCGGCGAGCTCGTGCCAGAGGCTGGCCGCTAGGCCATAGCCGAAGCGTCGCCAGCCTGTGGCTTGCGGCGGACAGGCACGGTCGCGCGGCCCGGTGATCGTACCCGTGTAATAGGTGAGCGTCTGCCAACCCCAGATCAATAGCCCGCAGGAAAACGCGATATACGCGGCACTCACGCTCTGATCGTCACGCGTTACGAGGATGCCCAAAAACGATAGAGCCGCTACCACACTAACCCCGACCAGCGACCAGCGACCAGCGACCAGCGACCAGCGGCGCGTCGTGCGATTGCCCGTGTTCAATAGAAACAAGCCGCCCGTGGTAAACCACCAGATGAAGATCGCAAACGCGACGGGTAGTCCCACGGCCAGCACGGGCGGCTACCAGGTGGGTGCCAGACGGACGCGCGCCGGCGGTTCGTGCTGTTTGACCGGCAACAGGTACAGCCGGGCAAAGACCGCCGCAGCCCCCATCGACAGACCGATCTGCTTGGTCTTGCCGACCAGGCCGCCGCGCTGCTTGGCCGCCTCGATGCCGTGGGCGATACGCCTCAGCCGATCCAGATTGGGCTGGAATTTCGGATGGTCCAGATCCAGCGTCACCGGAAACACCTGCTGTGAGATTTCGCTGGTGATCCGAAAGACCTGCATATCGTATTCGGTCGGATCGACATCGAGCGCTGCGTGAAACGCCGGGCGGCTGTGATCGCGCACATACATGGTGGCAAACACGGCCAGCTGAAAGAAGCGTACCCAGAGCTTGTTACGACCGGCCAGAAGTTTGGGATTAGAACGCATCAGCAGGGCGAACGCCTCGCCGTGGCGGAATTCATCCTGACACCAGCGCTCGAACCAGCTGAACAGCGGATGAAACCGCAGCTCGGGATGAGCCTCGAGCTTGCGAAAGATGCTGATATAGCGGGCGTAGCCAATCTTTTCGGATAAATAAGTGGCGTAGAAAACGAACTTCGGCTTGAAGTATTTATATTTCTTGGATTTAGTGAGAAAGCCCAAATCCACGCCCATGTCGAAATCTTTGAGCGTGTCGTTCAAAAAACCGGCGTGTCGGGCCTCATCTCGCGTCATGTGCGAGAACAGCTCTTTGATGTCGGGATTGGTGACGCGTTTTTTGATTTCTGCGTAAAGCACGCAGCCGGAAAACTCGGCCGTCACCGAGCTCACGACGAAGTCGATGAACTCTTTCTGCAGGGCTGGGTCCATGGCCTCGATCGCGCCCTTGAAGTCGTGCTCGCGAACGAAATGGCCTTTGTTTTCGTCGGCGCGCAGCTCTTCGATCAAGCCGTTCCATTCCTCGCGCACGCTGGACATGTCCATGGCATCGAGTGCGGCGAAGTCGGTGGTGTAGAAATGCGGCGATAGAACGGTATCTTCGCGCGCCTTGTCCGTCGTGGCCGAGCGCGGCGCCGTATCGTGTGCGGGCTGGGTCGGGCTCATAGTTTTCTCCGCTCGGTGAAGCTCAAGTCGAACAGTTCGGGAAATTCGGCGGCCGCCGACACGCGGCCCCAGAACGCATCCCACGGTCCGCCCCGCAGCACCTGTGCTCGGCGCTCGCAGCATACCGTTTCACCGTAGGCCACCTGGGTCGGTGGGTCGATGACTTGAACGGCATCGCCGCACTCCGGTACCACGCCGTGCAGCTCCACGTTGCTGTGTAGGAAATCGAACGTGTTTTCGACAACGACCGTACAGTCCACCTCGAACATGTCGCGGCCAAGCAGACGGTCGAACCAGGTCAATGTCCTCATCAGGGGCTCTTGTGGCTGTGTTGTGCCAATGTCGCACGCTGTTCTTCATCCAGCGGCGGCGCCTTAAGCAGGCGCGCAAAGGCGTTTTCGTTGGTTTGACCAAACGCCCGCAGATCGATACGCCGATCGGTCGTCGGATCGATGAGCACCAGGCGTCCGTCGGTCAGGCGAGCCAGCGTGAACGGCGTCGCGCGGCCGATATCGTCAAAGCGTCGCGCCTGGACCAGGCCGCGCATAACCGAACGCAAAAAACCGTTGGACCCCGGCGGCAAAATAGCGATCGGGGTATCTGCACTATCGTTCACCGCATGATAAACGATGACATTGCCCTGGGCATCGTCGGCAAACTTTAAAGCGCGCGAGGTAGCGACGTCGCCGGCGACTTCAATCTGGGCGGCCGGCGGCGTGTCGCTTAGGCGCATATAAGCGACGAACAGCAGGGTCGAGCCCAGCAGAATCGCTGCGCCAATCAGCGCGCCGCGGGGAAAACTGTCTTTATAGCCGGGGGGCGCCACGTACGTTATGCGCTCGCGCGCTGCTGTGCGCGAGCGTCGGTCGGTGCCACATCGATACGCGGCAGCGCGTCGTCGTCGTCAGCGGCCACGAATTCCTGAAGCACGCCAGACAACAGATCGGCCGCCCGGCGCCCGTCGGCCACGCCTCGCATCATCGGCTGCGGACGGCGGAAATGGCGAGGGCGGACGTTGGGCCACAACACGACATAGCTGGCGTTCTGGTCAGCAGCCACCTCCAGCGCGATGTCACTCGTCTCGTCGCCGTGATGGAAAGAGCCCGCCGAGAGCACTTGGGCGAAGGGCACGTTGACCGAGATCGGCAAGGCCACCCCCGAGCGGATGACCACGCGCCGGTTGGTGATCGTATAGATCGTCATACGGGCGTAGAGCGCGGCCAGGCCGCAGAGCACGGCAACGCCCAGAACCAGCGGAATAGCCAACCGGAGGGCGACCGTTGCGATCATCGCGTACTGGTCTTGGTAGGCGTAGTAAAGCGCAAAAGCCGCCCACAGGGCGACGAAATAGATCACGAGCTTTCGGACATGGCGCGCGCACTACGAGCGCGCGCCATGTCGGTTGGCCCTGCCAGATCAAGTGTTCGCCGTCGGGCAGGTTGTCCGGCAGGCCCGGCACCGGCTCGGTGGCGTACTCGTCGTGGCTCATGTCAGATCGTCCGGCCCGAGGAATAGAAATAACCGCCGCCGAAGTACCCCATGATCGCGTCTTCTTCCCGGCGGGTGATCGCGTCAATCTTGGCCGTGACCGGCACGTAGGCGAAGTCGTCGGCGATTACCGAAACCACCTTGATCCGATGATGGCGTGCTTGCACCTTGGCAAAGCCCGCGGGCAGCAACACGTTGGCCGCACGTGCGGCCGGCGGGGCGCCGGGGCGCGTGTCATGCCCGGCCAGTTCGGCAACGGCCGGATCGAGCGCCACTTCGAAATACAGGATGCGCGGCTCTGCCCGGTCGACCCAGACGTCCTCCACGATACCGGCGGTGCGTCCGTCGGCGGCTACGACGGGCATGCCGATCGGCGTTGGGTCGCCGGCCATGATCTGATAGCCACCCAGCACGCGCATCGGGCCGATCTTCGGATCGCCGTGGATCGTCAGATCCGGAATATCGCGTCGTAGGGCATAACTGCCCGGCCCGAGCGGCAAGCCCATCGCACGGCCCATCGGCTGTAGCGGATAGCCTGTCAGCGGTCGATCGGCGTTGATCACGCCTTGAATATCCGGCTCGACCAGCGAGACACGTGGGGCGATGAGATCGGCTTCGCCGTGGGGCATCGACCAGCGCTTGGGCGGCGGCATGTCCGGAAAGCCGACGACTTTTACGCGGGGCGCGCGGTGCGAGCGATCCGAGTCCAGCGGATAGCCTTCGCGTTTGTTCTCTCGCAGCAGGTGGAGGATCAACCCAAAGAAGAAGATCCAAAATACGTAGAGCACCACCTGGGCGATATCGATTTCTGTTGTCAGATAGCCGGTCGGCATGGGAAATACCTCGCTGTGATCAACCCGGAAAATCCGCGATACCGAAGGATTTGGCCGTGTCCGGGGTTCGGCCGTCCCGGTAGCTTGCCAGCGGCCCGATCACGGCAAGCGTGACGAACAGCAGGGCGATTTCTAAACAATAGACCATTCCGTAGCCGGTTGCTGGCCCGGTGAGCGCCGGGCCTAACAATCCGCGGCTGGCCCAACCCGCACAAAGGTCGCGAAGGATGCCGCCCAAGGCCAGGCCGCCACCGGCCGCGGTGGCCTGGACGGCCCCCAGGCGCCCAGTGCCAGGCCGTTATCGGCCTCGCCTGCGCGATTCATCGCGGCCATGAGGGTGCCGACTGCGAACAGGCCGCCGCCGAATCCGATACCGGCGGTGCCGATGCGGAAGATCAGCCCCGAGCCAATAGGGGCGGCCAGAATGATCATCGTAAACGCACAGGCGCCGATAAGCGCGCCGTAGCCGGCCAGCCGACAGGGATTCATGGTGCGTGACAGCAGGCGCGCCGAAAGCGCAAGCGCGGCCAGGGTGCCGGCGGCCAGAATCGCGGTCAGCTCGGTCGTGGCACTCACCGACATGTTCAGAATCTGGCCGCCGTAAGGCTCCAGCAGTATGTCCTGCATCGAAAAGCCGAGCGTGCCGAGCCCGACGGCCATCAGAAAACGCGTTGTGCCCGGTGTGCGAGCATAGCCGAGAAAGCTTGCCGCGAATCGGGTCTCGTCTTGTGCCTCGGCGCGGCCGGCGCGCCGCGGCTCCTGCTTCCAGAGCGCAACGAGGTTCAGCGCGATTGTCACGAACGCTGCCCCCTGTACCACGCGTATCAGCCGCAGCGCCGAGAAGTCGGCCAGCAGCGCGCCGAACAGCAGTGCGGCAATCAACATACCGACGAGCAGCATCACATAGAGCAGCGCCACTGCCCGCGGTCGAGCCTCGCGGGGCGCGAGGTCAGTGGCTAGGGCCAGACCTGCAGTCTGGACGGTATGGAGTCCGGCGCCGGTGATCAAAAAAGCTATCGCGGCGGCCGCCGGGCCCATCCAGTCGGGCGCGTTGGTCTGGCCAGACAACACGATCAGTGCGAACGGCATGATAGCCAGGCCGCCGAACTGGGCCAGGGTGCCGAACCAGATATACGGCACACGCCGCCAGCCCAGTGCCGAGCGATGGTTGTCCGAGCGGTGCCCGATCAGCGCCCGGGCGGGGGCGAACAATAAAGGCAGTGCCACCATCGTGGCGACCAGCCAGGCCGGCACGCCGAGTTCCACGATCATCACGCGGTTGAGGGTGCCGTTGAGCAGCACCACGGCCATGCCCACGGTCATCTGGAACAACGACAGGCGCAGCAAGCGCGCCAGCGGCAGGGCCTGGGTCGCGGCGTCGGCAAACGGCAGATAGCGCGGCCCGATCGTGTTGATCGCCTCGGTCAGGTTGGCCGCGCGTTTTTTCATCGCACGATCTCCAGCGCCTGGGAGATGTAGAAACGTGTGGCGACCCGTTGGCTGCGGGCGGTCTGCCAGTCGGCCATGCGCGGCTCGTCGGACAGCAGACGCTTGATGCGGCGCTGGCTGATGGGCTTAATCAACGGCGCTCGGTCGCTGCGCGGGAACAGGCGGCCTGCGGCATGCATGAGAGTCAAAAGCGGCGTGCGCGGCGCATAGGTGGCTAAAACAGCATGCTCGGCCCGCTCGGTCATGGCCGCAAGCATGTCGCGTATGTCCCAAGCGTTGTAGTGAATGATCGAGTCCATGGCCACCACGTAATCGAAGCGGCCCAGTGCCGGATCGAGCATGTCGCCTTCGCGGAAGTCGATCGTGCCGCGCCCGACGGAATCCGGCACCCGCTCGCGTGCCAGTCGGATGAGGTTGGGCGATAGATCGACCGCCGTGACATCTGCCCCGCGGCGCGCGGCCTCGGCGGCCAGTAGCCCGGTGCCACAGCCCGCATCCAGCAGACGCGCGCCCGATAGATCGGCCGGCAGCCACGACAGCAGCGTGTCGCGGATGGCCTCGCGCCCGGCGCGAACCGTGGCGCGGATACGCGAGACGGGCGCATCCGAGGTGAGTTTCGACCAGGCATCGACCGCTGTGCGATCGAAGTAGTTTTCGAGCTGGCTACGCGTGTTTTCGTAGCTGTCGACGCCGGGGCGCGAGTCACTCATCAATCAAAACCCAGCAGGTCAAAGATCGCGCGGTCTTTCATCGGCTCGGCGATGAGCGGGTCAGTGCCGTCCCAGAGGCGGTTGGCCAGCTTCATGTATTCGGCGCGTACTGCTTCCACCTCGGGGCTGTCGTCGTCCATCTGGAACAGCGTGCATTTTTTGAGCCGCGACCGACGGATCACGTCCAGATCGGGGATATGCGCCAAGATATCCAGGCCCACCGAGGTGTTGAAGCGCTGGATCTGATCCACATCGTGCGAACGGTTGGCGATGACACCGCCCATGCGCACCTTGTAGTTCTTGGCCTTGGCCTTGGCCTTGGCCTGAATGGCCGCCACGATGCGATTCATGGCGAAGATCGAGTCGAAATCGTTGGCGGTCACGCACAGCGCGCGATGGGCGTGCTGCAAGGGTGCCGCGAAGCCACCACAGACCACGTCGCCCAGCACGTCGAAGATCACCACGTCGGTATCCTCGAGCAGGTGGTGCTCCTTGAGCAGTTTGACCGTCTGGCCTACCACGTAGCCGCCACAGCCGGTGCCGGCCGGTGGGCCGCCGGCCTCGACGCATTTCACGCCGTTGTAGCCTTCGTAGACGAAATCCTCGGGCTCGAGTTCTTCCAGGTGAAAGTCCACCGACTCGAGCACGTCGATGACCGTGGGCACCAGCGACTGGGTCAGCGTGAAGGTCGAGTCGTGCTTGGGATCGCAGCCGATCTGCAGCACACGCTTGCCCATTTTGGAAAATGCTGCCGACAGATTGGACGAGACGGTCGATTTGCCGATGCCGCCCTTGCCGTAGACCGCAAATACCTTGGCGCCGTCGATGGATACGCTTGGGTCCATCTGGACCTGGACGCTGCCCTGGCCGTCGCCCTTGCTGTCGCCAGAGCGGCCCTTGATCGAAGAAAGCGGAACAGTTTTTGTCGTACTCATGCCGTTGCGGCCTCGGGATGGATGCCTTCAAGCCGGTCTTCCAGATCATCGCCGGCGGCTCGAAGCGCATCGAGCATGTCGTCGTCGGGCGCCCAGTAGTTGCGCTCCTGGGCTTCGAGCAGGCGGTTGGCCATACGCGCCGACGCGGTCGGATTAAGCTCGGCCAGACGATTGCGCATCGTCTCGTCGAGCAGATAAGTCTCGCTGATACGTTGATAGACCCATGGAGCTACAGCCTCGTTGGTGGCCGACCAGCCCATGGTGTTGGTGATGTGTTCCTCGATCTGGCGCACACCTTCATAGCCGTGGGACAACAACCCTTCCTGCCACTTGGGGTTGAGCATACGGGTGCGCGTTTCCAGCGTGATCTGCTCTCTCAGTGTACGCACCGTGGCACGCGACTTGGTCTGGTCGCCGATATAACAAGTCGGCTGCTGACCGCCCCGGGCTCGTGCCACCGAGCGGCTGATGCCGCCCAGCGTATCCATATAATGGCTGATCGTCGTCACGCCGAGCTCGACCGATTCCAGATTCTGGTAGGTCAGCTCCACGTGCGACAGGGCGGCCGCCAAGAGCTCGGGCTGTTTCACCGGCTCTCCCTTGCGGCCGTAGGCAAAACATTTGCGTTGGGAATAGGTCTCGGCGAGCTCGTTTTCGTCGCCCCAGGCCGAGCTGTCGAGCAACAGGTTTACGTTAGCGCCGTAGGCGCCGTCGGCGTTGGAAAAGACCCGCAGGGCGGCCGTCTCCAGGTCGCAGTCGTGTTCGGCCTGGTAGGCCAGGGCATGCGCCCGAATCGGATTGTCCGTGGCCGATTCGTCTTCGGCGGTTGCCGCCAGCCATGCGGCTTCGGCGAGCATCCGGGTGGCCAACGGCAACAGATCACGAAAGATACCCGACAGGGTGAGCACGACGTCAACGCGCGGCCGGCCCAGCTCGGACAATGGAATCAACTCGGCGCCGGCCACGCGGCCAAAGGAATCGTGCCGCGGTTTGGCGCCCATCAGCGCCAGCGCCTGCCCGATAGGCGCGCCTTCGGTCTTCAGATTATCGGTACCCCAGAGAACCAGGGCGATCGACGCCGGATAATCGTGGCCGTCGGCGCGATGTCGCTCTAATAACAGCTCCGCGTGACGCCGGCCCTCGCTGATCGCAAACGCACTCGGCAGCCGGAACGGATCAAACCCGTGCAGATTACGCCCGGTGGGTAATACCGCGGGGTTGCGCAAAATATCGCCGCCGGCCACCGGACGCACGAAACGCCCGTCGAGCGCGGCCAGCAGGCTCTTGATTTCCGTATTGTCAGCTAGCGCCACCGCCAGTGCCCGCAGTTTGTCGTGCTGCTCGTCGTCGAGGCCCTCGATGCGGTGCGCTGTGGGGTCGGCCAGAAAAGCCGACAGCGCGTCGTCGTCCAGGGCGAGGTCGTAGTTGGCGTCGGCCACCGCGCGCAACAGCTCGTGTTGCCGCTTGCTGTCGGCGGGCGCGCCGAGCACGTGCAGCCCTTCGGGAATCAGTGCGCCTTCGACTTCAACAACCTGGCGACTCAGACGCGCGATTTCGTCGTTGGCATCGGGCCAGGCCGGCTCGGGCTCGCAAAGATCGAGACCGGCGGCCTGGGCCTGGATGACCTCGGCCAGCCGCTCGGCCTCGGCGACATGGTCCGGGCCGCACTGGCGCCAGCGGGACAGGCTTTCCTTAAGATCCAGCCACTCACGATAAAGCCCGGCCTGGGCCAACGGCGGCGTCATGTAACTGACCAATGTAGCCGCCGAGCGGCGTTTGGCCAGCGTGCCCTCCGACGGATTATTGGCCGCGTACAGATAGATGTTGGGCAGATCACCGATCAGCCGGTCGGGCCAGCATTCACCGGTCAGCCCGGCCTGCTTGCCCGGCATGAATTCCAGTGCGCCGTGGGTGCCGAAATGCAGCACCGCGTCGGCCGCGAAATCCTCGCGCAGCCAGCGGTAATAAGCCGAAAAGGCGTGCGTGGGCGCAAAGCCATGCTCGAACAGCAGCCGCATGGGATCGCCTTCGTAGCCGAAGGCGGGCTGGACGCCGATGAACACGTTGCCAAAACGCGCACCCAGGATATGGATACGCCGGCCGTCGCTGTTGTGCTTGCCCGGAGCCGCGCCCCAGGCCGCCTCGATCGCGTCCAGATAGGGCTCGCGGGCCACATGATCATCGACCGGAATGCTGGCGTGTACGTTGGCGGTTGTGCCGTGGGCCTCTGCGTTGCCGCCGACGATGGCCTCGCGTAGCGCGTCAACCGACTCGGGCAGCTCGACGTCATATCCGTCGTCGACGAGCGCCTTAAGTGTTTGATAGATCGAGGCCCAGACCGACAAGAATGCGGCCGTGCCCACGTTACCGGCGTTGGGTGGAAAGCCGAACACTGTGATCGCCAGTCGGCGTGACGCACGCGGGGTGCGACGTAGGTTGATCTGCCGATCGACCCGGGCCGCTAGACGCTCGATGCGCTCGGGGTGGCCACTCATCTCGCGCTCGCCGTCGATACGCCCGCCAAACACGATCGAACCCGTCGCACCGTCGATCTCCGGGATGGCGACGTTGATCGTTGCCTCCACCGGCATCAGGCCGCGATCCGAGGCTTGCCACTGCTCCAGGCTCTGAAACTCCAGGGCGTGGGCGGCGATGTAGGGCACGTCCAGGCGCGCGAGCAATTCCTGGGCGGCGGCCGAGTCGTTGTAGGCCGGCCCGCCCACCAGCGAAAAGCCGGTCAGGGAAACCAGGGCATCGATGGTCGCGCCGTCGGCATCCAGGAAGAAACTTTCAATCGTGGCCGTGGCATCCAGCCCCGAGGCGAAGGCCGGCACGACCTGATAGCCACGCGCTTCCAGTGCGGCGATCACGGCGTCATAGTGGCCGGTATCGTTGGCCAGAACATACGAACGCATGACCAGCAGGCCCACGACACCGCGCCGTTCTGTCGCGTTGGCGTTGGCAGGCGCGGGAAGAGCCGCGCGATCCACGGTGATGCGCTCGGCAAGCCGGGGGTGATAGAGCCCGTCGTCGGGATAATCGACCGGCGGCCGGGCTTTCAGCGCACCGCGCACGCCCTCTCTTTCGCCGTCCGCATAGCGATTGACCAGCAGGCGTACCATGCCGGCCAGGTTTTCGTCGGAGCTGGCCAGCCAGTACTGTAGCGTCAGAAAATAAACCCGTAGATCCTGGGCCGTGCCGGGGATATAACGCAGTATGCGCGGCAGCCGGCGCAGCATGGCCATCTGCTTGGCGCCGGAGCTGGTCTGTGTTTTCTTGCGCTCGCCCTTCAAGCGCTTGAGCAGTGCCATGGGCCCGCCTTGCTTGGCGCTCATGTCCAGCCGGCCAATGCGGGTCAAACGCACGACCTCGCCCGCCGACATGCAGGCCACCAGGGCATCACAATGATCACGCCGTGCCTGCAGGGCATCTAGCACCGGATTGACGTGATCCTCCATGAACAGCATGGACGCCACGATGATATCGGCGCGCGCGATATCGTCACGGCAGGTGGCCAGTGCTTCGGCATTGTGCTCCCAGTCGCTGGCGGCGTGCAGCGTGAGCTTCAGGTTGGGCAGGTCTTGCTTCAGGGCTTGTTCGGCCCGCTCAGTGGCACCCGCCAAGTGACGATCCATCGTGACGATCGCAACGCGTATATCCGGAGAATCGTTTGACGGGTGCATGGGCTGCCTCATCGACTGAAGTGGGCCTTGGCTTCGTAGAGCGTATCAAGCGTGATTTCCGAAAGCGCCTGCTCGCGGGCGTAGGCTTCGGTGTTGCGTCGTGCCTTGCCGCGTACGAAAAACGGAATCTTTTTCAGCTCGGCTGAGGCCTCGGAGGCCCAGGCCGGGCCGTCGTTGTCTGCCGCCCGGGCTTCGGCCGCGTGACGCACCTCACCCTCGGCCGCCAGATGCGAGGCCACGGCATCGTCGTGAAACTCGAAGTCCTCGCGGAACATGCCCAACAAGTGCTCTTCCAGGCCCATCACCAACGGATGGACCCAGGTATCAAAAATGACGTTGGCCCCTTCAAAACCTACCTGGGGCGAATAACGCGCCGGGCAGTCCTGTACGTGAAAAGGCGCCGAAATCACGGCACAGCCAATGCCACGCCGCTTGGCGATATGGCGCTCCATCTGGGTGCCCAGCACCAGCTCGGGCGCGGCGGCCTCGATGGCGCGCTCTACGTCCAGATAGTCGTCGGTGATCAGCGCTTCCAGGCCGTGTGCTTTGGCAGCTTCCCGCACCGGGCGGGCCAGCTCGCGGCTGTAGGTGCCAAGCCCGACGAGTTCGAAGCCCAGTTCTTCGACAGCGATGCGTGCGGCGGCGACGGCGTGGGTGCCGTCACCGAAGACGAAGACTCGTTTGCCGGTGAGATAGGTGGAATCCACCGAGCGCGAATACCAGGGCAGGCGTGACTGGCTATCGGCGACGATATGTGACACGTCGATGCCGGTCAGCGCGCCGATTTCCCGTGCGAAATCGCTGATCGCCCCGATGCCGATCGGCACCGTCTTGATCGTGGGCATCCGGAACGTGCGCTCTAGTCAGCTACAGGCGGTTTTCGCTACTTCCGGATAGAGGCAGATGTTGAAATCGGCCTCCGGAATGGTCAGCAGATCGTGCGGAGACGCCCCTTCAGGCGCTATCAGATGGACATCCACGCCGATCAGCGTCAGCAGGCGCTCGATCTCGATGATGTCGTCGCGAGAGCGAAACGCCAGCGCGCAGGGGCCCAGAACGTTGGCTTTGGGGCGCCGGTCGGTCGGCATCTCGCGCATCGGCGTGCCCGGCTCGGGCGCCTGGGCTGCCAGCAGGCCGCGAATCATCTTGTAAAAGGTCTCTGCCGCGCCCCAGTTCTCTTTTTTGGAATACGCCGGCAGTTCCAGTGGAATAACGGCACAGCCCAGATCCATGCCTTCGGCCAGTGCGCCGGGTTGGTCCTGAATCAGCTCGGCGGTACAGGACTCACCGGCCAGCAGGACCTGCGGTTTGTAGCGCTCGGCGGCCTCGGCCAGCGTACGCGTGACGAGATTGGCCGTATCCGCGCCCAGGTCACGCGCCTGGAACGTGGTATAGGTCACCGGCGGGCGACGATCGCGGCGCTCGATCATGGTGAACAGGAGATCGGCATAGGTATCGCCCTGCGGCGCATGCAGCACGAAGTGCACGTCGCGCATGGCAGTGGCGATGCGCATGGCGCCCACGTGTGGCGGGCCTTCGTATGTCCAGAGCGAGAGCTTCATCTAAACCGCCAGTCGATCGCTGCGGGCCAGGGGGCGGACGAACAATTCGGCCAGGTCACCGGCCTGTTCATAACCGTGCACCGGCGAGAACACGAGCTCAATAGACCATTTGGTGCGCAAGCCGCGGGCGTCCAACGGATTGGCCAGGCCCAAGCCGCAGACGGTCAGGTCCGGCCGGTCGGCATAGACCCGATCGAGTTGACGGTCGACGTGCTGGCCCTCGGACAGACGTACGCCGGCCGGCAGCGCGTCCAGTTCGCCGGCCAGGATCTGGCGATCGAGATAAGGCGTGCCGACCTCTAGCGCGTGCATGCCGCATTCGGCGTGCAGAAAACGCGCCAGCGGGACTTCGAGCTGTGAATCGGGTAGGAACGTGACAGTCAGACCGGCCAACGCCTCGCGCATGGGCGTAAGCGCCTTACGCGCTCGGGCACGCGGGCCCTCGACGACGGCCTCGAAACGCTCAGCCGAGACACCGAACTCGACCGCTGCCGCCCATAGCCAGGCGGTCGTACCTTCGGCGCCAAACGGATAGGGCGCATCCAGCAGTTTAGCGCCGCGGCCGATGAGTGCGCGTGCGGTGGCCCCCAGAAAAGGCTGGGCCAGCAATATCAGCGTAGACGGCCCAACGCCGGGCGGCGTATCGGCCCGGCGTGAAGGCATGAAAGCCACATCCTCGATACCCATGGCTGTGAACAGACGCCGGAACTGGTCTTCGACCACGTCCGGCAGTGTGCCGCAGATCAAAAGCTGTTTGGCCGGGGTGGCAGGCAACACCGGCACCATGGCCTTGAGACAGTTGTCTTCGCCCTGTGTGAACGTGGTCTCGATACCGCTGCCGGAGTAGTTGAGAATGCGCACGCGCCCGGCATAGCGTTCTGATAATCGATCTGCGGCGTTGCCCAGATCCAGCTTGATGACTTCCGACGGGCACGAGCCCACTAGAAACATGGTCGAGATGTTGGGCCGGCGTTCGAGGACCTCGTCGACCACGCGATCGAGCTCGTCGTTGCAGTCGGCCAGCCCGGCTAGATCGCGCTCGTCCAGGATGGCCGTGGCAAAACGCGGCTCGGCGAAGATCATCACGCCGGCCGCCGATTGGATTAGATGCGCACAGGTGCGCGAGCCCACCACCAAGAAGAAGGCATCCTGCATCTTGCGATGCAGCCAAACGATGCCGGTCAGGCCACAAAAGACTTCGTGCTGGCCGCGCTCGCGCAGCACGTCGGCGTTATTGCAGCCGGCGACCGGGGTGTTGTTGGTATTTGCGGCCATTAAGTCGCGCCTGCCGGTTGTCGTCGGGCTTTTTCATCGAGGCGTGCCGCCCGCAGCTTGAGCACGAACTGCACGGCGTTAATTACATACGTCAGATAGGCGGCCATTGCGAGGGCCATCAGGGCGATAGCACCGAGCATGCCGCTAGCGAGTGCCACGAGATAGGCCGTGTGTAGCGCCAGCACCAACATCGAGAATACGTCTTCCCAGAAAAACGCCGGCGCGAATAGCCAGCGATCAAAGACCACTTTTTCCCAGATCGAGCCGGTAATCATGATGGCGTAGAGCACGAGCGTCTTGACGACGACCGAGAGCTCGGCGATCACTTCGCCGTTGCCGGTCAACAGAAAACGACACACCAGCACCAGGCTGACCAAAAAGACAAGAAACTGGAGCGGCGCCAGGATGCCCTGCACCAAAGTCCACGGCGATCGGTCACGCCGCACACGCTGTTCGGCGGTATACAAGCCGCCGGTGGAAATCGAATCGACGCTGCTGTCGCTCTGCCCCATGCTCCCGCGCGTGCCGCCCTTATTGAATGGATAAAGGGTGGCGCGGATCCGGTGCTTTCGCGACCCGGATCTCGTCAATTGAGACTAGGCCCGGCTCAACGGGCTGTCAACGTAAGTGCTTGCAGTATACAACCGGCCTGTAATCAGTCGATTAGGGCGATTTGCATGACATGCCCACTGCGACGCGTTGGCGTTGACCCCGCCCACTGGCCCGCCTAACTTGCGCGCTATGATCATTCCTCGTCCTGCCGACGTGCTCGAGCTCGTCAAACCGCTTACATGGTTCGCGCCGATGTGGGCTTATGCCTGCGGTGTCGTGTCCTCGGGGGCATCGATAGCAGCGCATCCGAGCGGGCTTGTCCTGGGTGTGCTGCTGGCTGGCCCCTTGCTCTGTGCCAGTTCGCAGGCGGTCAACGACTGGCAGGACCGACACGTCGATGCCCTCAACCAGCCCGAGCGGCCCGTGCCGTCGGGCCGGGTGCCGCCGGTTTGGGCCGCAGCCATCGCGATAGGTCTCAGTGTGGCAAGCCTCGTGCTGGCGTTCTGGTTGGGCCTGTGGGTGGCCGGTGCTGCCGCCGTGGGCCTTTCGCTGTCGTGGGCCTACAGCACGCCGCCCGCCCGTCTGAAGCGCAACGGCTGGTATGGCAATGCTGCGGTGGCGGTGTCGTACGAGGGCTTGGCCTGGTTCGCGGGCGCTGCTGTGATGGTTGGCGGCTATCCCGGCCAGGCCGTGGTATGGCTTGCCGTGTTCTATAGCGTGGGTGCCCACGGCATCATGACGCTCAACGATTTCAAGGCCGTGGCAGGCGATCGGGCGATGGGTGTGGCTTCACTGCCGGCGCGCTATGGCGTGAGGCCGGCTGCCTTGATTGCCTGCGCGACCATGGCGGGCGCCCAAGCCGTGGTGGTGGCCATGCTCTGGGCCTGGGGCCACGGGGCCTACGCCGTTGCCGTGGCGGTGTTGTTGCTCGCCCAGGGCGGGCTCATGATCCGTTTTCTGGCTCATCCGGTCGAGCGCGCGCCCTGGTATAACGCGACCGGTACCAGCCTCTATGTCATCGGCATGATGATCGCCGCCGTGGCCGTGCGCGGGACGGCATCATGAGTTCCGGGCACACGATGCGCGCGCTCTCTTGGCTGGCGATCATACGCCTGGGGTTGGTTCAGAGCGGACTGGGGGCGATCGTCGTTCTGACCACATCCACGCTCAACCGCGTGATGGTGATCGAACTCGGCTTGCCGGCGGTGTTGCCGGGCGTCCTCGTCGGGCTGCACTACGGCGTACAGCTGGCTCGGCCACGATTTGGCTACGGCTCGGATCGCAGTCGGCGACGCACCCGTTGGATCGTCGCCGGCATGGGCGTGCTCGGGCTCGGCGCGGTCGGTGCTGCGCTGGCCGTGTGGGTAATGAGTGAAGCACTCTGGGCAGGAATCGCGCTGGCGCTCGTGGCGTTCATGGCGATTGGCGGCGGGGTGGGCGCCTCGGGCACCGCGCTGCTTGCGCTCATAGCCGCCCGCGTGGCCCCGGCGCGACGGGGTGCAGCGGCGGCAACGGTCTGGTTGATGATGATCATCGGCATTATCGTGACCGCGGGCGTGGCCGGCGCGCTGCTCGAGCCGTTTTCTTACGCGCGGCTGTTTTGGGTCGCAAGCGCAGTTGCCGGTACGGCGTTCGTGCTTGCGCTCGTGGCGGTCGCTGGTATCGATGCCGGCGTCGATTCGACAGGGCCAGCGCGCAGCGCCGGCTCGTTCGCCGATGCGCTTCGCGCGGCCTGGGCGGACCCGCAGGCACGGCTGTTCACGATTTTCGTGTTTGTGGCCATGTTGGCCTACAGCATGCAGGACCTGATTCTGGAGCCGTTCGCCGGCCCGGTGTTCGGTCTGTCGGCCGGCGCCACCACCCAGCTTACCGGCGTACAACACGGCGGCGTGTTAACGGGCATGCTGCTTGTCGGGCTGCTGGCCAGCGGCGTCGTCCTGCCGAGGCTCGGCACGCTATGCGGCTGGGCTGTAGGGGGGTGTATCGCCTCGGCGATCGCGCTGGTCGGTTTGGTCGGTGCGGGCTTGAACGGCCCGCCTTGGCCGATAGAAGCCACGGTGTTCGTCCTGGGGCTGGCCAACGGCGGCTTCGCCGTCGCGGCGATCGCGCTGATGATGAGTCTGGCCGGGGACGGCGCGGGGCAAGACGGTCGGGGTACGCGGGTGGGGCTATGGGGCGCGGCCCAGGCCATCGCCTTCGGTGTCGGCGGGCTGGCGGGCACCGTTGGAGTGGATACGCTCACCGCGCAGCTGGCCTCATCCGCGCTTGCCTATGCGCTCGTATTCGCGATTCAGGCCGTGCTCTTTCTGATGGCCGGTGCGCTCATGCTAAGAATAGAGCCTATGGGCCAGGCGCAATGACGGTGCGGGAACTCCGATGAGCGAAAACGAGACGACTTACGATATCGCGGTCATCGGCGGCGGCCCGGCCGGTGCCATCGCGGCCTGGGAGGCGGCACGCCAAGGCAAGACAACCCTGCTGCTGGATCGTGGCGGGCGAATCAAGCCCTGCGGCGGGGCGATCCCGCCGCGTGCCTTTGAGGAGTTCGAGCTTCCGGACAGCCTTCTGGCGGCTCGCGCCAATTGCGCGCGCATGATCTCGCCCGAGGGCCGAGAAGTCGACATGCCGATCAACGGATATGTCGGCATGGTGGATCGTGAGCATTTCGACGAGTGGCTGCGCGAGCGGGCCGAGACCGCCGGGGCGAAACGTGCCACCGGGCGTTTCATGCGGATCACCCGTCGCGACGACGGCCGGGTGGATATTGCGTATCGCGCCCGTGCGGCCACACGCGACATGCCCGAGACCACCGTCGTCGCCCGCGCGGTTGTCGGCGCAGATGGCGCGCGCTCGAGCGTGGCGCGCCAGACCATCGCCGGGGCCGAAGATATCCCGTTCGTCGCGGCCTATCACGAGATCGTCGCCTCGCCGCCCGCCGGTACCGCGGGCTTCGACGGTGCACGTTGCGATGTGTACTACCAGGGCAAGCTGTCGCCGGATTTCTATGCCTGGGTGTTTCCGCACGGCGAGCAGACAAGCGTCGGCGTGGGCACCGCGATCAAGGGTTTTTCCATGCGCCAGGCCATCGAAGACCTGCGCGCGAGCACCGGCATGGCCGAGTCGACCACGATCCGCCGCGAGGGCGCGCCCATCCCACTCAAGCCGCTCAAGCGCTGGGACGACGGGCACAACGTGGTACTGGCCGGCGACGCCGCCGGCGGTGTGGCGCCGGCCTCGGGCGAGGGCATCTATTACGCGCTGCTGTCGGGCCGGCTGGCCGCGGAGGCCGTGATCGCGTTCTGCGAGACCGGTCAGGTCAAACAGCTCGCTCGCGCCCGCAAGCGCTTTATGCGCGCGCACGGACGGGTGTTTTGGATTCTGCGTCAGATGCAACGCTTCTGGTATATCAACGACAAGCGACGCGAGCGGTTCGTCAATATCTGTCGCGACCCGGACGTTCAACACCTGACGTGGGAGGCCTATATGCACAAGCGGCTGGTCAAGGCCCGGCCGCTCGCGCATTTTCGTATCTTCTGCAAAGACATGGGACATCTTCTGGGGCTGGTATCGAGCCATCGATGACAAGCCGTCTGGAGATTGACGCGCTGGTATGCGGGCACGCCGAGCGCGCGTTGTTCGCTCCGCTGACGGCGACCCTGGCCGCCGGAGATATCGTGCGCGTGGCCGGCGATAACGGCGCCGGCAAGACGACGCTGCTGCGTACCCTGGCGGGGCTTCTAACGCCGTTGTCGGGCACGTTTCGTTGGTCCACTGACGGCAGGGCATCGCGAGCGGGACTGGGTTTCATCGATCACGATAACGCCTTGTCGCCGGTTCTCACGCCGGTCGAAAACCTGAGCGCTGTCCTCCGATTGCACCGAAATACGAGCGGCGTCGATGAATTCCAAATCGTGCATACCCTGGCCGCCCTGGGGCTCAAGCGGGTGGCGCATAAGCCGTGCCGCGCGCTGTCGGCGGGTCAGAAACGCCGTACCGCACTGGCGCGTCTATGGCTCGCGTCCTGTCGCGTCTGGCTGCTGGACGAGCCGGCCGCCGCACTCGATCAGGCGTCCCGCGAGCGCCTGGCCCGCCAGATGCAAATCATGGCCGACGACGGCGCCGCCATCCTTTACAGCACGCACCAGGCGTTGAACGTGACCGATACACAGGTCATCGAGCTGAGCCGATGACATCGGTTTTTTCTGCGGTGCTCCAGCGTGATCTGACGGTGGCACTGCGTCAGCGCGGCACGTTGGTCCATCACTTGATGTTCTTCGTGCTGGTCGTGGCGCTGTTTCCGCTGGGCACCAATACCGATGGCACGGTGCTCGTGGCCGTAGCGCCCGCGCTCATCTGGATGGGGGTGCTGTTGTCGGTGTTGTTGTCGCTGAACGACCTGTTCAAGGCCGACCATGAATACGGCATGTTGACGCAATATCTGATCGCCGATGAGCCGCTGGCGATCATCGTGGCGGCCAAGGTGCTGGCCTACTGGCTGACCAGCGGTGCGATATTCGTGATCACGGGGCCGGTACTCGTGTTGATGCTGGGTGTGCCGGTGGCGGCGTTGCCGGTGATGATTGCTGCACTCGCGCTCGGCACGCCGGTACTCGCGATGATCGGCGCTATCGGCAGCGCGCTGACGCTCAGCCTGCCGCGCGCGGGATTATTGCTGAGTCTGCTGATCTTTCCGCTGTACGTGCCGGTGCTGATCTTTGGCGCCGGGGCCATGCGTGCTGCGATCGTTGGTTTGCCGGTGGCGGGGGCACTCTATGTGCTGGGCGCGCTCTGTCTGCTGGCGGTGACGCTGGCCCCGTGGGTGATCGCTGCCGCGCTGCGCGTGGGGCTGGATACATGATTCGTTCAATCGGCTGGCCACGTGACGTGCTAAAAACCCTGTGTAGTTGTCCGAGATATACGTTGTCCGAGCCCACGACAGGCTCTAGCATTGAATTGCGAAACGCGGGGCACCGGTGGTCTCGTCGCTCGTGCGACAAGCAATCGAGGAGTCGGGTGTCATGACGGGAACGGGGTTCAAGCGATGGTTCCATCGTTTCGGCTCGTTGCCGTATTTCTACGACGTGAGCGCGCGCTGGGCGGTCTGGCTGGCGGTGCCGGCCGTTGTGCTCATCGGTTATGCGCTGGTCGCCGGCCTATTCGTTGTGCCGCCGGACTATCAGCAGGGTGATGTGTTTCGCATCATCTATATCCACGTGCCCAGCGCTTGGCTGTCGCTGTTCGGTTATACGGCCATGGCCGTGGCCGGTGTCGTCGCTCTCGTCTGGCGTCTAAAGATTGCCGAGATCTTCATCGTTGCCGCGGCACCCGTGGGCGCGTCGTTTACGTTTCTGGCGCTGGTGACCGGGGCCATCTGGGGCGAGCCGACCTGGGGCACCTACTGGGTCTGGGACGCGCGCCTGACGTCCGAGCTGATCCTGTTATTTCTCTATCTCGGAGTGATTGCCCTGCATCAAGCGATCGAGTCGCCTCGCACGGCCGCGCGTGCTTGTGCGCTGTTGTCGATCGTAGGCGTGATCAACGTGCCGATCATTCACTATTCCGTGGTCTGGTGGACCACGCTACACCAGGGTTCGACGGTCAGCCTGACGGGCGGCTCCAAGATGGATGCCGACATGCTCTGGCCGCTTCTGGCCGGGGCGTTGGGCTTCACGTTTCTGTTCGGCTGGCTCACGCTCTGGGGTATGCGTGTGCAACTGCTTTGGCGAGAGCGGCGTAGCCGCTGGGTAATGAAAAGGATTACGCATGGCTGAGCCGGTATCGTTCTGGGCGATGGGCGGCTATGCCAGCTACGTCTGGTCGGCTTACGGTATTGCCGCCGTGGTGATCGTGGCCAATATTGCGGTTCCGTTTGTCCGACATCGCGCACTGTTGCGCCGTATCCGACGCGAGGAGTTCATCGATGACTAGAACCCGCAGGCGGCGCCTGCTGCTGGTGGGCAGTCTTCTCGTGGGCCTGGGCGGCGCCGCTGCGCTGATGCTGACGGCCTTCAAGCAAGACGTGCTGTATTTCCACGAACCCAGTGCGATCGCCGCCGGCGATGTGCCGATCAACACCCGCTTTCGCATTGGCGGTCTGGTGGCCGCGGGCTCGGTCAACCGGCCCGGCGACGGGCTTTCGGTCAACTTCAAGATTTCCGATTGTGCGGCTACGGTCCCGGTGCGTTATCGCGGCACGCTGCCGGACCTGTTTCGCGAAGGCCAGGGGGTGATTGCCTACGGCAAGCTGGATGCCGCAGGCGAGTTCGAGGCCGACCAGATCCTGGCAAAACACGATTCTAGTTATATGTCGCCCGATACGGCCCGAGCGCTCAAGGCCGGCACGGCTGATGCCTGTATGCCGGCCAACATGCAGGCCGCACGATGATTCCCGAGCTTGGACATCTGGCGCTGATTTTGGCGCTAGCCATGGCGCTGGTTCAGTCGCTGTGGCCGCTCTACGGGATCGCCGCCAACCGCCCGGCGTATCAGCAGGTCGCAGCCCCGGCGGCCGTCGGTCATTGTCTGATGCTGGGGCTGGCGTTTCTGGCGCTTGCATGGTCGTTCTACGTCAACGATTTTTCGGTGACCTACGTCGCCGACAACTCCAACACGAACCTGCCGTGGTTCTACCGCCTGGGCGCCGTCTGGGGCGCTCATGAAGGCTCACTACTGCTCTGGATGATGGAGCTGGCGCTCTGGTCGGTCGCCGTCGTCTGCGCCAGCCGCACGCTGCCTCGTGAGGTCGCCTCCACCGTGCTGGCCGTCATGGGGTTGGTCAGTATCGGCTTTCTACTGTTCACGCTGGCTACATCTAACCCGTTCGCGCGCCAGTTTCCGGCGCCGGCCCAGGGGCGGGATCTCAATCCGCTGCTTCAGGACCCGGGGCTGGTCTTCCACCCACCCATGCTCTACATGGGCTACGTCGGCTTTTGTGTAGCGTTTGCGTTTGCGATCACCGCGCTGATCCATGGTCGCGTGGATGCGGCCTGGACGCGTTGGACCCGGCCCTGGACGTTGGCGGCCTGGGTGTTTCTGACCATCGGCATCACGCTCGGCAGCTGGTGGGCCTACAACGAGCTGGGCTGGGGCGGCTGGTGGTTCTGGGACCCGGTCGAAAACGCGTCTTTCATGCCGTGGCTGGTAGGCACGGCGTTGATCCATTCGCTGGCGGTGACCGAAAAACGCGGGATCTTCCAGAGCTGGACGGTTCTGTTGGCCATCACGGCGTTCGCGTTGTCGTTGCTCGGCACGTTTCTCGTACGTTCGGGCGTGCTCGTGTCGGTGCATGCGTTTGCGACCGACCCGAGTCGCGGGATCTATATCCTGAGTTTTTTCGCGATCGTGGTCGGCGGTTCGCTGCTGTTATATGCCGCGCGCGCTTCCAAGTTTGCCGCGGGCACGGAGCCGGTCTCTCCCTTGTCTCGAGAAGGCCTGCTGCTGTTGAACAATCTGTTTTTGGTTGTGGCAGCAGCAGCCGTGCTGATCGGTACGCTATACCCGATTCTGGCTGACGCGCTGGGTATGGGCCGGTTGTCCGTGGGCCCGCCTTACTTCAACAAAGTGTTCGTGCCCTTGACCGCGCCGTTAGTGCTGCTGATGGGCGCCGGCGCGGCGATGGCCTGGAAACGAACACGGCCCAATGCCCTGATGTCCCGTCTGTGGACGCCGGCTGTGATCGCGATCGTGGCGGCCGTTGTCTTGACGGGGCTGACAGTGGGCGTGAGCGGCCTGGCCGCACTGGCCGGCTGTGTTCTAGGAGCGTGGGCGATCGCGACCGCGTTTGAAGAGCTATGGCGTCGCACCCGTGGCTCGCGCTGGATGTTGCCGCGCCAGGTGCTCGGCATGGCGCTGGCCCATATCGGCGTTGGCGTGTTTGTCATTGGCGTGAGCCTAGTGAGTGGCTACGGCGGTGAGCGCGATGTGCGCATGACGCCGGGTGACACCGTGCAATATGCCGGTCACGCCTTCGTGTTTCGCGGCGTGGACAACGTGCCAGGGCCCAACTATCAGGCGCGCGAGGCGACGTTCGATATCTACAAAAACGATCGTCAGGTCGCGAGCGTGTTTCCAGAAAAGCGCAAGTACGACCAGAGCGCGCAGCAGATGACCGAGTCCGGCATTTCCTCCGGGCCGTTTGGTGATCTATACGTCTCGCTGGGTGAGCCACTGGCCGACGATGCATGGACAGTACGTATCTATAACCGACCGTTCGTGCGCTGGATCTGGGCCGGCGGTTTCATCGCGGCTTTTGGCGGCATCCTGGCGCTTTCAGATAAGCGCTATTGGCGTCGTCGCAGGCGCCGCGCGCGTGCCGGCCGCTCTGACGAAGCGGCCGATGGCCAAGAGGTGACGGCCTGATGCGATGGCGTGTGGTTGTCCCGGTCGCGGTATTGATCGCCTTGGTCGGGCTTCTGGGCTATGGCCTGACGCGTGATCCGCATACGCTGCCATCGGCATACTTGAATCGCGCCGCGCCAACGCTTGCGCTACCCAGCCTTGCCGATGAAACACAAGCCGTGCGGCTGGCGGACATGGCCGGTCGCGTGACCCTGGTCAACGTCTGGGCAAGCTGGTGTGTTGCGTGTCGCAGCGAGGTCAGCGAGCTGGCCGAGCTGTCAGAGACGACCGATATTCCGGTTGTGGGCATTGATTATAAAGACACCCGCGACGAGGCCAGCCGATGGCTGCGGCGGTTTGGTAATCCTTATGCCCGAATCGCCTTCGATGAAAGCGGTAGCACGGGGATCGACTGGGGTATTTCCGGGGTGCCGGAGACCTTCGTGATCGGCCGCGACGGCCAGATCAAGGACAAGATCGTAGGGCCGGTTACAGCCGAGGTCCGCCGCAAGCGTCTCGTGCCGCTGATCGAGCAACTCAAGGCCGAGTCGTGATGACACACCGGATTCGCTGTTTCTTCGTGCTCCTGCTGGTGTGCTGCGCGCCCGGGCTCTGTCTTGCCCAGGCAGCTGAATCGCTGGACGCGGCCAGTCAGGCGCGCTATCACGCGTTGATTGCCGAACTGCGCTGTGTGGTCTGCCAGAACCGCAGTATCGCCGAATCGGATGCGCCGCTGGCCGGGGATCTTCGACATGTCGTAGAGCGTCAAATCCGCGCCGGTCAAAGCAACGCAGCGATCAAGCGCTATCTGGTCGATCGCTATGGAGACTGGATTCTATACGACCCGCCTTGGCAGCGTTCGACCGTTCTGTTGTGGACCGGGCCTTTTCTCCTGCTGGCCATCGGCGCTCTGCTGATTGCCGCGCTGATGCGTCGTGAGCGCTCAGTTCCATCCGAGGCGACCATCAAGGTGGGCCGGGACGATCATGGAGACCGGCTCGGGCAGATCCTCGCCGATGATCGAGCCAACAGGTCCGAGCCGAAGCAATGACGATATTTTTGGTCGTAGCGGTCTGCATGATCGCGGCCTGCCTGAGCTTGGCCGTCGTACCGCTGTGGCGGGCGAGCCGCCAAGAACCGAGCGATGGCGGACGACGCGAAGCCAACATCGATGCCTATTATCAGCGCGTGCGCGAGCTTGAGCGAGAGCTCGCCGCCGGACGTATCGACGCCAGCGCCGCTGCCCAAGAGAAAGATGCACTCGGCACGCGCCTGGTCAGCGAGGTGGATAGCGGCAAAGCATCGCCGGCCGGCCAACCCGCGGCGGGGCGGCCATGGCTTGCCAGCGCCAGCGCGCTCTGCCTGGTCGTGCTCGCTGGGACTTTCGGCTATTACTGGCTGGGCAACGTGTCGGCCATCCAGCAGTCGACCATGCCGAATATCGACGAGCTGGTGGGCGAGCTGGCCGCTCAGGTCGAGGCCCAGCCGGATGATCGCGGCGCTCGCCTGATGCTGGCCCAGGCCTACGAGTCGCGCGGCGCCTATTCCAAGGCGGCTGAACAGTTGGCTTATATCAACGAGCGCGCCGTGCCGCCTGCCGCCGATCTCCTGGCCGCCGAGGCCCAGGCGCGCCTGCGCGCCGGTCAGCCGCTCGACGGCCAGCCCGGCGCGCTGTTCCAGCGGGCGTTGGTGCAGGATCCCAGCAACATCGCAGCACTTTGGTTTCTGGGCCTGCGCGCCGTCGAGGCCGGCAACGACAAGACAGCGCTAAAGTTCTGGGATCGGCTACTCGGTCTCGATTTGCCGCCGGACGTGCGCGAAATGGTCGAAGGACGACGTAAGGCGCTGGCCGGTGAGCTCCCGTCACTTTGATTGATCGCGACGCGCGCAGTGTGGTCGGGCGATATGCCCCTTCTCCAACCGGGGATCTGCATTTCGGCTCTCTCGTGGCCGCCGTTGCCAGCTACTGCAGCGCGCGAGCTGCCGGCGGGCACTGGCTGGTTCGGATCGATGATCTGGACAGGCCGCGCGTCGTAGCCGGGTCAGCAGATCGTATTCTGAAACAGCTTGCGGCATTCGGCCTCAGGCCCGATGAAAAGCCGATTTATCAATCGATGCGTGAGCAGGCCTATCGTGCGGCCATCACACGGCTTCAAAACGCCGGGCACGCGTTCGTCTGTGGCTGTACGCGGCGTGAAGCCAAGGCCGGAACACGCGGGCTAGAAGGCCCGATCTATCCCGGCACGTGTCGAACCGGACTTGCGCCCGGCAGATCGCCACGCTCGATCCGGCTGCGGGTGCCGGACGAGCGTATTGAGTGCGCTGACGCGGTTCAGGGGCCGATCGTACAAAATCTGGCTCGTGATATCGGCGACTTCGTGATCCGTCGTGCTGACGGCTTGACGGCTTATCAGCTGGCAACGGTTGTCGACGATGACTGGCAGGGGATCACAGAAGTGGTGCGTGGTGCCGACCTGGCGTCGTCGTCCCCGCGCCAGGCGTATCTGCAGCGCTGCCTGGATATGGCGCCGACGGGATATCTCCACGTACCGACTGTCGTGGACGCCCACGGCGAAAAGCTCGGCAAGAGTACGGGGGCGTTGGCGATCGATGCGCAAAACGCCCCCGAGCTGCTGCGCGAGTGCCTGACGCTGCTGGGCCAGGCCGCTCCACCCGAGCACGCGGCAGATGACGTGCAAGCAATCCTGGGCCATGGGGTCGCGCATTGGTGTGTGGATGCGATCCCCGCGCAGCCGACGATCGCTCGACGGCGCTGACGAAGCAAGTCGGCTATTCCGGCACATCGTCTTAGTGGGGCACCTGCGAATTGTTACCAGCGCTGTTGGTCCCACTGTTCTGGATTGGCCCAGTATCTCGAATTCAGCCAGTCGGGCGTGATCTTGTAATCGTAGATGTTGTACCGATACACCCAATAGGCACTGGTCAATGATGTGGCCTGCTCCGCGCGCCGAAAGCCCAGTCCTAGAAAATCGGCGACGCTCCAGTCGGGCGAATCGGCCTCCGACAGCGGTGCACGAGAGAACGCAGCCAGCACGCCGTGGGCGCCCACGTTTCTCAAATACGCCAGCATCCGACGCGTTCTGGCGTGGCCGACGGTCTGCGGCGCGTCAATGACCACGGCTAGGCGGTATCGACGCTCAAACGCCAGATCACGGGCCTGGTCGAATGCGGGCGAGAGCTCCAGCGTTCGTGACGAGCGGGCTGGATAGTCGGGTAGCGCCAGTTCGGTGGGCTTGATGACCAGAACCGGATCATCTTCGACGCGCTGGATCATAGCGCCGATGAGCGCGGCAACATCATCGGGAAGCGTCATGCGGCCTCTCTCGCCAGAATTGAACGCTTTACCCTACGACGTGGCGCGGCTTTCCGATACATGCGCGCGTCACACCTGGCCGATCGGCTGCGGAAAAAGCAGGCCAAAAACGCCACGCATAAAAAAGCCCGACCTCCGAAGAGGCCGGGCTTTGCGGTTCAACCGCTGACGATTAGATCGTCAGTGCGGTTTACATGCCGCCCTGGTTCGTCACGTTCAGCTCGACGCGACGGTTCTGGGCGCGGCCCGCGGCGGTTTCGTTCGTGGCCACCGGGTTGGACTCGCCATGACCCTGCGTGCCGGTGATACGGCTGCTGGTGATGCCATGGTTCATCAGGTAGCTACGCACGGAGTCCACACGACGCTGCGACAGATCCAAGTTGTAACGGTCGGTACCGATGCTGTCGGTGTAACCGTCAACGCGGAAGTTCACGTCCGGGCTGGCTTCCAGCGCGTCGACCACGTTGTCGAGGCGGTTGGTGGCCTGGGCCGTCAGCTTGCTCGAATCGAATTCGAAGGTCACGCCCTTGAGGACGATCGGAGCCTTCTTCTCGATCGGGCAGCCGCGAGCGTCGACTTCCGTGCCGCGCGGGGTGCCCGGGCACTGGTCGTTCGCGTCGATCACGCCATCGCCGTCGCTATCCTGCGGACCGACCGGCTCGGGAGCCGGGGCCGGAGCGGGAGCCTGCGGCGGGGCGCCGATCGGCACCTGCAGACCAACCGACACGATATGATCGTTGTAGCGTGCGTCTTCGTAGCCAGCGCCCAGTACGTCGGCCGAGTCGACCGTCGTGTAGCGATAGCGATACTCGGCACGCACTTTCAGACCGTAGTCGTTGAGCGTGTACATGTAACCGACACCGGCGTCCAGGAAGTCGGCATCTGCGTCGTCGCCGACGCCCACACCGTTGATCGAGGAGAAGCCGACGTCTTTCTTACCCCAGGCGGCGCCCAAGATGCCGTAGATCGGGAACGTGTCGCGGGCCGGGAAGAACAGCGCATCCAAGCCGAAACCGTACAGATCAGCATCGCCAGCGGAATCCGAGCCGGCGTTGTTGCTCAGGCTCTGGTCCGGGTTGAAGTAAAAGCCGAACAGCTCCAGGTTCAACCAGCTGGTGATCGGCTTACCGATGGCCAGCGAGGCGCCGACGGAATCGTCGTTATCGACGTTCAAGCGGCCGAAGGAGTCGCTGCCACTGCCAATCGTGTCGCTGTCGAAGAAGCCGTAGGAAACCATCGGCGCAACATAGAAGCGCTTGTCCTGCGGTACATTGTCCTGCGCCATCGCACCTGCGGAGACGGCGAGCCCCAGCGCGCCGGCAACGCATGTATATAGCGGTTGCTTGAATTGCATAACTCGAACTCCCTTGAACGGGTTTAGGTTTGTTGTGCGGTCCCATTCACCAGGTGGTAAACAGAAGTTCCCAAACCGGTGACGTGCAGGCAGAGTATGCGACTTTCCGGTCAGTTTGGCAACGGAATTGGCCGGTTGTGAAAAAAAAATTAACCTGCAATCATCCGCCCCAAATTCAGCCTCCGTACAGCTTCTAATATGGACATAAATGCCGTTCGAAACCGAATGACCGCGCTTCGTGAGCGTTTAGGTGATTTACGGGGGTATCTTTGACTACGCTGAAAAGAAGGACCGACTGACTGAAATCGATGGCGAACTCGCC
>MDSW01103963.1_pt1 | contig 62326 bp, 59 predicted proteins | sample 811171 | NCBI WGS metagenome assembly MDSW01 (sample SAMN05326641, study PRJNA326480) | marine metagenome | isolation source: seawater | place: Atlantic Ocean: North West | collected 2012
CAATAAATATTTCAGATCCATTAAAACTCCGGAATTTAATATCTCTATTGCACCAAAAATATATGGATCTAATATTATTCGCGATAGTATTTTAAAATCAATATCATCGGTTGAATTAGGAGAATTAATTTATAAGTACTCAGATCTTGGTTACTACCTTTTTCAAAGATTTATAGAAGACCAACAAAAATCAGGACTAGATGAAATTGTACATTCCCAATGGTATAAACCCATGGGCCTATCCATGACATATAACCCACTTGAATATGGTTACAAATATTTTGATATTGCTCCTACCGAGAATGATTTAGTTTTTCGAAAACAACAAATTCGCGGAACAGTGCATGATCAAGGGGCTGCGCTTCTTGGTGGTGTTGCCGGGCATGCAGGGATATTTTCGAATGCTTTCAGCGTTGGTCAAATAATGCAACTTTATTTAAATGGCGGCAATTTCAATGGTTATAAATATTTGGATTCTAAAACACTGAAACGTTTTGTTGCATGCTATTCATGTGAAACTGGAAATAGAAGAGGACTAGGTTTTGATCGTCCTCAAAAGGAGGGCGATGGGCCTACATGTGGGTGTGTAAGCGATAATAGTTTCGGACATACTGGATTTACTGGCACTTTTGCTTGGGCTGACCCTGAATCTGGAATTATCTTAGTATTTCTTTCTAATCGTATTTTCCCTAACGCAGAAAATAAAAATATATATGAACTTGATATTCGGACTAGGATTCAGCAGGTCATTCAGGATTCTATTCTTTAGTTTTTTCATTAGTGCCTATACCCTTGATGGTCAAATAAATAAATATGAATTTAGCTCATCCGTAGATTCTACTTTTGTTAATTATTTTGGCAATGGGAAGCCACAAAGGATACAATTATTCGAGTTTGGATTGTTAAACGGACCTTCATGGGAGTTTCATTCTTCGGGTCAAATAATGATACATAATCAATGGTCTAAAGGTTTGAGAAATGGACTAGAATTAACTTTCGATCAGGCAGGAAAAAAAATAAAAAGCACAACTTGGTTAGACGGCAGATTGGATGGAGAAGAGCTTGTTTATTATCCAACTGGAGTTGTTCAAAAGAGAACAATTTGGTCTTTGAATTTAAAACATGGTTTATCAATTTGGTATCATGATAATTCTATCGAGGCTGCGATTTATCCATACAGCAGAGGGAAAATAGATGGGGATGTGATTTATTTTGATTCAAATGGATTAGAGGTATCTCGGAAAAAATATCAAAATAATGAGCTCATAAAGAAAATGAAGAGATGAGAATAGGCATTATTTGCCATCCGACTTACGGAGGTTCTGGGGTCATGGCAACGGAGCTGGGGAATTTTTTAGGTAGACAGGGTCATAGTATCCATGTAATAAGCAATGCTTTACCGGTTAGATTAGATCAGTTAAATGGAAATATAAATTTCCATGAGGTTATGGTAGATGCATATCCTTTGTTTCAGTATCAGCCTTATGAATTAGCCCTGGCAAGTACAATTGTTGAAATTGTTCGCAAAGAGCAACTTGAAATATTACATGTCCACTATGCTATACCGCATGCTTACGCTGCATATATGGCAAGGGAAATTTTAAAAGATCAAAGTATTTTTATTCCAGTAATTACTACGCTGCATGGAACTGATATTACTCTTGTGGGTAAAAAGCCAGTATACAAGGCAGCAGTTTGTTTCTCAATAAATCATAGTAATTATGTTACGGCAGTAAGCAAAAGCCTAAAGGAGCAAACCGAAAGTCTTTTTGAGATTAAAAATCCAATAGAGGTCATACCAAATTTTGTCAATATCGCAGGTTATGGCCGCGCAGATAGAGAATTAAGACAATCATTTGCATCTAAAAATCAATCCATTATATGCCATGTTAGTAATTTTCGTCCGGTTAAAAGAATTATGGATGTCATTAAAATTTTTAATAAAATCCAAGAGGAAAAAGATTCTATATTGCTAATGGTCGGTGATGGTCCTGATAGAGTAGCTGCTGAGCAATTGGTTGATCAGTTAGATATAAATGAAAAGGTGTTTTTTAGAGGTAAAACTTTTGATGTGAAGTCGATGCTGGGAATATCTGATATTTTTTTGTTACCCTCTGAAACAGAGAGTTTCGGGTTGTCGGCGTTGGAGGCTATGGCTTCCTACGTTCCCGTAGTAGCTTCACGAGTTGGCGGGCTTGGTGAGGTAGTTGATCATGAAATAAATGGATATCTGGAAAATATTGGAGACATAGATGCAATGTCGAAAAGAGCTTTGGAGCTTTTAACTAACGAGAGTAAAATGTCAATTTTTTCTGCTTCGTCAAGAGCGAAAGCAGAATCTTTCTCCATGTCGCAAATTAGTGAAACGTATTTAGCGCTTTATAAAAAAATTATAGATGAGAAAAAATAATAATTTTAAGTCTGGACCTCAAAATAATAATCCTTTTTCTGAAGCCCTAGCAAATGCATTAGGAAATGTTGATAGAGTATCAATAGTTCCCTTGAGTACAGAAGAGAATGACATTAATAAAACTGAAATTTCTTTAAAGGGTTTGGTGGAGATTTATTTTGAAAAGAAAGGTCGTGCCGGGAAAACTGTTACATTATTAGACTTCAGTAATGCAGAAGGAGACGGTTTGATTTCTTTGGCAAAATCCATAAAAGCATCATGCGGTGTTGGGGGTAGTTTGAATGGTGTTGTGCTTCTTTTACAGGGAGATGTAAGAGATAAGTGTGAGAAATACTTGATGAACTTAGGATTAAAATCAAAAAGAATTGGGGGATGATTTATATCGAGAGCTTACATAATGATAGAATAAAAAAGTTAGTTCATTGGTTAAATAAACCTGCCTTAAGAAAACGAGATCAAATTTTTTTGGTAGAAGGAGAGAGAGAAATAACTCGTGCTATTCAATCGGGTTACAATTTAAAAGACTTATTTATTTCTAAAGAATCAGAATTGATCAATGTTTTCCCAGTAAAGAATCCAATAATCTGCTCAAAGGAAGTATTTGCAAAGCTTGTAATCCGCAGAGGTACGGTTAAATCCTTAGCTGTTTTTTTAAGACCCAAAAATGGTTTGGCTGATTTAAAATTATCGAAAAACCCGTTTCTTTTAATTATCGATGGTATTGAAAAGCCAGGGAATATTGGTGCTCTAATGCGAACAGCAAATGCTGCAGCTGTAGATGCAGTAGTATTTTCATCTTTAAAATGTGATCCATTAAGTTCACATTCCATAAGAAATAGTTTAGGGGGGATTTTTAATACTCCGTGGTTTGAATCGAATAGTTTTGATGTCCAAAAATTTCTAATAAATAATAATTTGAAATGTTATTTAATGGATCCAAATGGTAAAGATTTATCTTTAGATACAGACCTGGGGGTGCCTTGTGCTATTGTTCTGGGTTCAGAAGATAAAGGGTTGGGGGAAAGTTGGGGAAATAATAATTTCCAAAAATTAAAAATCCCAATGAATGGTATTGTAGACTCGTTGAATGTTAGTGTTGCAGGTGCAGTTATGTTGTATGAAGTTCTAAGACAGCGCAGATTAAAGAAAGTTGGCTGATTAAATCCATGAATATTTCTCTTTTAAAGATTTTGAATAAACATGGATGTAGGAGATTTAGTTTCTTTCCGAAATTTTTCAAGTTCACCTTGGAAAACTAAGTACCCACCATCTTCACCTCCTTCAGGACCTAATTCAATTATCCAATCTGCGTTTGAAATAACATCTGTATGGTGTTCAATAACTAAAACGGTATGTCCTAAGTCAATTAACGCATTGAAAGAGTCAAGTAGTTTTTGAACATCATCGAAATGAAGTCCAGTAGTTGGTTCATCAAAAACAAAGAAAATCGGATTAATTGAGTTGCCCTTTGACAAATAATATGCCAGTTTAACTCTTTGACCTTCACCTCCAGATAGAGTAGAACTTGTTTGTCCCAACTGCAAATAGCCCAACCCTACATCAATGAGTGGCTGAAGTTTTATTGAAATTTTCGATAATTCACAACTCTTGAAGAAAACAAAGGCTTCATCAACTGTCATGCGCAAGACATCTGAAATATTCTTCCCGTTAATTTCGACACCAAGAATCTCATCTTGAAATCTATTCCCATTGCAATGTTCACATTTTAAGTTTACATCCGCCATAAATTGCATTTCGATGGTCACAAATCCATCTCCTTTGCACATATCGCATCTTCCTCCTTCAGTATTAAAGGAAAAATGCTTAGATTTTAAGCTTCGGATCTGAGCACTTTTTGTTGATGCGAACGCTGAACGAATATCATCGTAAATCTTTAAATATGTTGCTGGGTTAGATCGAGATGACTTCCCCATTGGATTTTGATCCACAATTTCAACTGAATTAACTAAAAATATATCTCCAACTAAAGATGAATACATATCTGATTTCATATTGGAATTTCCTAAATTCTTTTCAAGAGCAGGTATTAATACATTTCTAATTAAAGAAGTTTTACCACTTCCACTTACTCCGCAAACTACAGATAGAAACCCCAAAGGAATATCAATGTCAACTTTTTTTAGGTTATTAAGAATTGCTCCACGAATACCAATAGTTTTTGCATTTTTTATCTTTAAATTAAGCCGTGATACTTTTTTTTCTCCTTTGAGGTAGAGAGCAGTTAAACTATTTTGAGAATCGATATCATTTCCCGGTCCAGAATAAATTACATTTCCCCCTTTAGAACCTGCATTGGGTCCAATATCAATTAAAGTGTCAGCAGCTTTCATAAAAAGAGAATCATGTTCTACTACTACTACGGTATTTCCCATATCTCGGAGTTGAAACAGTACTTCAAGTAGTTTTTCTGCATCTCTTGGGTGGAGTCCAATGCTTGGCTCATCTAAAATATAGATGGATCCCACTAGAGATGAACCTAGACTTTTTGCAAGATGTATCCGTTGAGATTCTCCTCCAGATAATGTAGAAGACGGCCTTTCTAAAGTTAAGTAGTGAAGCCCTACTTTTTCTAGAACATTAAGTCGATTTTTTATCTCTAAAATTAATCTCTCTGCAATTTTAAAATCATTTCCTACTAATTCAAGCTGATTGAACCAAATCATTGCTTTTGATATAGACCATGATAATATTTCTGTTATCGATGACCCATTAATTTTTACATAACTAGCTTCTTTTCTGAGTCGTTTACCCTTGCAGTCAGAACAAATTGTTTTCCCTCGATATCGGGATTGGAGAACTCTAAATTGAATTTTATATATTTTGCTTTCCACATAGGTAAAAAAATCATTAATCCCTTTAAAATGCTTGCAGCCACTCCATATTAAATCTTCTTGTTCTGGGGTTAAAAGGTTTATGGGTTTGTGAATAGGGATATTAGCAAGTTCAGATCCAAGAATTAACTGATTTTTCCATTTTGAGAGTTTTTCACCTTTCCATGGAGCTATTGCATTGTCATATATACTTAATGTTCTATTTGGAATTACTAAGTCTTTATCAATACCTATTTTTGAACCAAAGCCTTCACATTTTGGACAAGCTCCCTGAGGAGTGTTAAACGTAAATAATGATGGAGAAGGTTCCTCGAAGTCTATTCCATCCAAACTAAATTGATTTGAAAATCTATTTTCCACGTTATTTTCCCATCTCAATATTAATTCTCCCTTACCTTCAAAAAAAGCAGTTTGAATAGAATCATTGGCTCGATTCAGGGTCTCTTCATTAAGGTTTGTTAAATGAAGTCTGTCAACAACAAGAGAGAAAGTATTTATTGCATCTGGTATTTTTTCGATGCGGTGAATATCTCCTGTTGAATCAATCACTCTAGAATATCCTTGCTGGCTCAATAAAGATGACATTTCACTTTTAGAGCGATCATGGAAATCAAGTGGACTAATAATGAGAACAACAGAGTCCTTTTTTTCCTTAACTTTTTCCTCAATCTTGTTCAGAACATCAATACTTTGATGGCGTCTTACCTCTTTCCCTGAAATTGGAGAATAGGTTCTGCCAATACGAGCAAATAATACCTTCAGGTAATCATGAAGTTCTGTAACCGTTGCTAACGTTGATCTTGGATTTTTTGATATTACTTTTTGCTGGATTGCAATCGCTGGGGCAAGTCCTTGGATACTATCTACTTCAGGTTTATCTAACTTTCCTAAGAATTGACGAGCATATGAAGACAGTGACTCAACATATCTTCTTTGGCCTTCAGCGTATAGTGTGTCAAATGCTAATGATGATTTTCCACTACCACTTACACCAGTAATAACTACTAAGTGACCATGTGGAAATTCGATATTAATATTTTTTAAGTTATTGACTCTAGCGCCTTGGATACTTAAGTAATCTAATTTTTTCATAGTTGAAATGCAAAAATACCCTTTGTTTTCAAAGAAAAAATGTTAAATTTGTAAAAAGAAAAATAATATTGCCTATTTGATTTAAACCCTACTCAACTTTTTAAACATTCTTGGTTTATGAATAATGTAGGTAAAAGCGATGCCGAATTGGTCTTGCAATACTCAAAAGGCAATGAGATTGCTCTCGAAAATCTTGTTAGGAGGTATTCTCCATCCGTTTTCAACTTAATTTTACAGAAAGTTCACGATGAGGAGTTATCTAATGATATTTTGCAGGAGGTTTGGATCAAGTTTATCCGAGTTTCAAAAGCTAATGAATACAAGGAATTAGGTAAATTCTCTGGTTGGATTCATAGAGTTGCAAGAAACGCGGTTATGGATCATTTTAGAAAAAAAAAACGGTCTAAACTCATTGGAATAGATGACTGTCGTGATTCTATTTTGGGTATAACTGATGAAACCCTTAATTATGAAGAAAAGGATCTCCAAGATCAGTGGTACAAGGATATTAAAATTGCTGTTGAGCAGTTGCCTTTGGACCAGCAAGAAGTAATCAAGTTGCGTATGGTTTCGGGATTAAGCTTTAAGGATATTGCTGATGAGACAGGTGTAGGTATTAATACAGCTCTTGGTAGAATGAGATATGCAATTATGAACTTGCGTAAAATATTGCAGATCGACGCATAATAATTTAGAAGTAAGTGCGTTAATTTTCTATTAACAAAGCCTATGGATAAATTTATACAAAACTCAGAATATTTAAGCCAACCTTCAGCAAATACAATTCAACAAATATTAAACTATTCAAAAAGTATAGCCTTTATAAATTTAGGCTCTGCAGAAATCCCGAATGAATTAAAATGGATTTATAAGAATTGATTTAAAGAACTGAACATAAAAACTTTAATCTTACAAGGCGAAGCTCTTCTTCATTATAAGTGTCTTCAAAATAAGTAAGTGCCTCATTTATATCTCCTAATTTAGACTCTTCTGAAAAGTATTCCAGTATTTCATCGATTGAGTCATCATCATCAATTATTTCCTCGATAATATGATCAAGGGAGAGCCGTGTTCCATTTCCAACGATACGCTCCATTTCTTCAAGTAGCTCATTTTGTGAAACACCTTTGTTATTTGCCATTTCTTCCAAGGACAACAAACGATCAATAGATTGAATTATATATATTTTGAGAGACCCCTTTTGACCTGCACTTCGAATCTTAAGGTCTTCAAGTCTCTCAATATTATTTTCATCGCAATGGATCTTAATCGCTTCTAGGATATCAGTGCCAAATCTTTTTGCTTTTCCCTCTCCAACCCCAGGTATCACCATTAATTCATCTTGAGTAAATGGATAAGAGCTAGCCATTTCTTGTAAAGATATTTCTGAAAACATTGCGTAAGGAGGTATGCTTCTTTCTTTCGCTAAAGTTTTATTTATTGATTGTAGTTTTTTATAAAGTTCAGAATCTAAAACAGAATTACTTTGTTTATTCTTTTCCGCTAAGTCAATATTTTCAGAAATTTCTCGATGTGGTTTAGCGAGAAACTTTACGTTATCATTTAAAAAAGTTTTACCTTTTTCCGAAAGGCTTAGGATGCCATACCGCTCAATGTCTTTTTTGATGAGATGTTTTAATGAAATTTGACGTATCAAATCTGACCAATATTCTGATGTTCTATCTTTTCCTAAACTCCATTGAGGCAATTTATTAGCACCAAAAGTTTTTAGCACAGAAGTTTCATTTCCCATTAAAACATTCACGACTTGCTCAGATCTGAAATTATTTTTTCCCTCTTTTATTACCTTGAGAGATAATTTTACTTCTTCTGAAGAATCTATTCTTTCAGAATTCCTGATACAATTATCGCAATTTCCGCAATTTTCGTTTTGGAATTCTTCTCCGAAATAATGCAGGATGTATTCTCGTCTGCATGTTGAGGATAACGCATATCCTTTTGATTCTTGGAGTAATTGTCGACCAATCTCTTGTTCGGAAACAGGTTTTTTACTGAGAAATTTATCTAGTTTCTGAATATCTTTTTCCGAATAATAAGTAACACAAATACCTTCTCCTCCGTCTCTTCCGGCTCTTCCTGTTTCTTGGTAGTAACTTTCTATACTTTTTGGGATGTCATGATGAAGTACAAGTCTGACGTCCGGTTTATCTATTCCCATTCCAAAGGCAATAGTGGCAACAATAACATGAATATCTTCATTTAAAAAAGCATCTTGATGTTTAGATCTTGTGCTGCTGTCTAATCCTGCATGATAGGGTAGGGCTCGAATGTCATTAAGTTGAAGAATTTGAGCAATTTCTTCAACTTTTTTTCGACTAAGGCAATAGATAATTGCAGACTTTCCATCATGCTTTTTAATCAATTTTATGATGTCTTTCTCTACTTCATTCTTCAAGTTAATCTCGTAGAATAGATTTGGACGATTGAACGAAGTTGAAAAGACATTTACCTGCTTCATTTCAAGGCTTTTTTGAATGTCAGAGACAACTTTTTCCGTAGCTGTGGCAGTCAATGCCATAATCGGCCTATTATTGATTGAATTGATTGCTGCACGCAGTTGTCTATACTCAGGACGAAAATCATGACCCCACTCCGAAATACAGTGGGCTTCATCGATAGCGTAAAATGATATTTTAAGATTTTTTAAAAAATCAATATTTTCAGATCTGTTAAGAGATTCTGGTGCCATATATAAAAGTTTTGTCTCCCCTGAAGAGAGATCTTTACGAACAGTCACCATTTCCCTTTTAGTTAAAGAGGAGTTCCAAACATGGGCTATAGAGTCATCGGCAGCAAAACTTCTTATTGAATCTACCTGATTTTTCATCAATGCTATTAACGGTGATATCACTATTGCGATTCCCTTCATTTGGATAGCTGGAAGTTGATAGCATAATGATTTACCTCCACCTGTTGGCATTCGAACAAATGTGTTATTCCCATTGAGGATGGAATCTATTGAGTCTGCTTGATTGCCTTTGAATTCGTCAAAGCCAAAGAAAGTCTTCAATAAGGCTTTGCTTTCGTTAGTTGTTTTTTGAATCATCTTTTTTGATGAAATAGAATTTATGAAGTTACGCTATAAACTACTTTTGCATATCATGTCAGAAGGAAATTCAATGTCTTTTTTAAATCATCTCGCAGCATTGCGCAAACATTTGATGCGGGCTTCTATAGCTGTGCTAATATCTGCTGGATTGGCTTTTGCCTTTAGAGAGACTCTATTTGATGGTGTCCTTCTTGCTCCTAAATCATTAGATTTCATCACTTATCGTGGGCTTTGTCAACTATCGGATATTTTGAATATTTCAAGTTTGTGTATTGATAAAATTAATATTGAATTGTTAAATACCAGGATGGCTGGCCAATTTTCCCTTCATATTTCTTTGTCATTAATGACAGGTTTTATTTTGGCTATTCCATTCGTTTTGAAAGAATTGTGGATGTTTGTTTCTCCTGGGTTGACATTTGGCGAGAGGCAAAAATCTGTTGCTTTCATAAGTATTTCATCTATCCTCTTCTTTTTGGGAGCTGCTTTTGGTTATTTTTTAATTGTTCCTTTAAGTATCCAATTTTTATCAAACTATGTGGTATCTAATCAGATTGTAAATCTTATTGAAATGTCATCTTACTTAGCAACGATAGCGAGTGTAATATTGGCTTGTGGATTTTTATTTGAATTGCCCATCGTAGTTTATTTTTTGTCACGTGCAGGAATTATTACGCCTAACGGTATGAAGATGTACAGAAAGCATGCTTGGATTGGGATTTTGGCAGTTTCTTCGATTATCACACCACCAGATATATTCAGTCAAATTATTGTTTCTATCCCAGTTGCTGTATTGTACGAATTGAGTATGTTTATCAGCCGAGTGGCCCAACCAACAAAAGAATGAGGTATCAAAATGAGACTTGAAGTAATTAAAATATCAAAAGATTACAGTCGAAAAAGGGTTGTTGATAATGTCAGCTTCCATGTTGACCAGGGAGAAATAGTCGGATTGTTGGGTCCAAATGGTGCTGGTAAAACAACTTCTTTTTATACAGTAGTGGGTATGGTTAAGCCGGATTTAGGGGAAGTTTTACTGAATAATGAAAATATAACCCGACTGCCAATGTACAAGAGAGCTCAGAGGGGTATTGGTTACTTAGCTCAAGATCCATCGGTTTTTCGAAAGATGACAGTTGAAGATAATATTGCTGCAGTTTTGGAGTGGCGAGGGTTTAATCAAAGCGAAATTAAGTCTAGAACAGATTTTCTTCTTGATGAATTTGCATTAACACGAATAAGAGATACACGGGGTGATCTTCTTTCCGGAGGAGAACGCAGAAGAACAGAAATTGCCAGAGCTCTGGCTTCAGATCCTAAATTTATTTTGTTAGATGAACCTTTTGCGGGAGTTGACCCCATTGCCGTTGAAGATATCCAGTCTATTGTAGCAAAACTTGTAGATAGAAATATCGGAGTTTTAATTACAGATCATAATGTTCAAGAAACTTTAGCAATTACTGATAGGACATATTTAATGTTTGAAGGTAAAATACTAAAAAGTGGAACAGCTCAAGAGTTATCTGAGGATCCTATTGTTCGTCGAGTTTATCTGGGAAAAAATTTTGAGCTTAGAAAGGATATGCGGCACGCTCCAGACGATCATTAATAGCCTTTCCGAGCCCTTTTTCAGGTGCGCGTTCAATATAAATTTTCCCTATTTTAGAATTGTCTAGTTCTCTTAATATCGAAAATACACGAGATGCTCCAGATATTTCGGATCCGTCCAGACTGAGAGAATTATGGCTTGACTTATTGGGTTTCCATGTAATTAAAACATCCGGATTTACTATTGGCGGTAACGCACCTTCAAATGGGATGAGAACAATTTCTTTTCCCGGCGAGTAATGTCTTTTTTCTTGTCCAGGTAGCACATAATTATCACTTCTTGTTTTTATTACAAGAGGTTTTCTCAGAACCTCTTCAACTGATTCAATGGCCAAGCCACCTAATCTATAGATTACCGCCATATTCTCTTCAAAACCAATAATTGTTGATTCTAATCCGATTTCACATTGACCTCCATCTAAGATTAGTGGGATAGAGCTTCCAATTTGATTTTTTACGTGTTGTGCGCAAGTTGGAGATACATATTTGTAGGGATTAGCACTAGGAGCTGCTAAAGGGTATTTAATTGACTTTAAAAGCTCTAGGGTCATTGGATGGGAGGGCATTCGAACTGCGACTTTGTTTAATCCAGAAGTCAATATATCTGGAACCGATTTTTTTTTTGGAAGAACTAATGTTAGTGGTCCAGGCCAAAAAGCATCTATTAACTCTTGTGCTTCTTTGGGAATAGTACTGCAAAGAGATTTCAGCTGTTCAATTTTCCCAATATGAGCAATTAGAGGATTGAAATACGGTCTATTCTTTATTCTAAAAATCGAAGCAATAGAATCTCTGTCCATCGCATTACCCGCCAGACCATAAACTGTTTCGGTCGGAATAGCGATTACTCCTCCTGAGTCGAGGATAGTTTTAGCCAAGTCTAAATCATCAGTAATCACAGTTTGAAATGTTTTTGTTAATTTAAGCTTAGGCCTATGTTGCCATTTGTGAAAAATTTTTTGCATGCAATAACCCGGTCATATCTTTTACCCCATTCACGCATATAAATAATACTGGTATAGTGATTTGGGCACTCCCAGTGGTTACCTTCTGTCCAAGATAAATTCCATGGTGGAATTCCATTTTGATTTTGATTTTTTTCTGCTAATGTGTACTCTAAATAACCTTGCTTGACCCGAATTAATCCTCTGTAAGCTTTTTCTTCAGGGTCATATTTCAGCTTACAGTCTTCTATGGCTCGATATTGATTAAAATCTCCAATTACATAAATTTCTCTATGTCCAGAATTTTCTATATCCTCCAAGAAAATATCTAAGATCACGTAGTCTGCTTCTGTCTCGGGGATGTTTGAGTTCTGTTTGCGAATGCTGAAACCACCACGAGCATCTTCTTGAAATAGAAATGGATCTATTCCTCTTGGTTTCTCGTTTCGTACTGTCGCGGTCCAGAGTTCTTTTAACTCAAAACCTCTGATTCTTAGAGTAGGGACCGGGATGTTTTTCGAATCCGCAAAACGAAAAACATTACCGCCACTGAAAGCATTCTCCCCGTTGTTATAATTAAAGTCATAATATCCGTTTCTTAAAAACCTGGGTGCCATTGACCTCATACTCATCCAATTTCTATTTTGAATAATACTCAGTTGAATATCTTGAAAGGGGTTTTGAACGGATAAATTGGTTAAGTCCGCAAGAATATCGATCTCTTGATGTGTTTCTCTTTGTTCCATTTTCATCGCCCGGTGTATCGAGCTTTGGATTTCTGCTAGTTGTTCAACTATGACAACCGGATATTGCAGAAGGAAGTCTTCTGGGTCATCTTCAAAAACAACGAGGTAGTAATTTCCGGATATGCGTGGCATACAATTAGCTTCAGGAAGGTTTGATTTAATGTGACTGTAAGCCTGATAGGTATTAAAGCACAATTCAGATAATGGTAACTGACTTTCTAAAAAACCATCGAGGTACTCTGATGATATTAAGCCAGAGGGTTCCCAATTTTTGTTGCAATGAACCCAAGTGTAATTTAATGCTTGAGTATTTGCACTTAGATCATCGAATGATACATGAAGCCTTTCTTTTTCTTGAAGCGGTATAATTGCGAGTGATTGTGGGTCTCCAACTGGATAGATTTCAACACTTTGAAAATCTTCAATTATTATAATTTCAGGCCCAAAAGATTGACAAAATGTGCTAGTTGAAATAGAAAAGACAGCAAAAAGAGAAATAGATATTTTAATCACAAAGTAAAGTTGAGAAAAACTTCTTAATTCCGACCCTAATATATACCTTTGCATCGAATTTTTTTGAGGAGTTTTTAATACTGCACATGTCAAAAACACATATTATTCGTAAGGGACTCAACTTGCCTTTGTTAGGTGAACCATCTGAGAAAGTTAACTCTTCTGGATTTTCTAGCTCTTTCGCTTTACGACCTTCTGAATTTATTGGATTAAATCCCAAATTAAACGTTAAAGTTGGCGATAAGGTTAAAGCCGGGGAATGCATATTCCATGACAAATCAAATGATAAGATTCTAGTTACTTCCCCAGTTAGTGGAGAGATAACTGCCATTGATAGGGGGCCTAAAAGACGCCTTGATGCCATTGTGATTCGTCCAGAGGAAAAATGTCATTATGTTAACTTTGGAAAAGAATTCCCATTTGAAAAGGAAAAAATTATAAGTAAACTCCTCCTCTCTGGTGCATGGACATTGCTTCAAATGCGACCCTATGGATGTATTGCAAATCCAATGGACTCTCCAAAGGCAATTTTTGTCAATGGAATGGCCTCATCTCCATTTGCTTCAAAACCTTCGATTTCTTTGAAAGGAAAAGAAGAATTTTTTGCTGCTGGACTTAAAGTCTTAAATGCACTTTCAGGTAAGACTGTTTTATCAATTTCTTCAAATGAAGAATCAAAAATATTATTACATGCAGAGGGTGTAGAGTTGCATAGATTTTCTGGTCCTCACCCTTCAGGAAATACTTCTGTTCACATTTCCAAGGTATCCCCTATCAATAAGGGTGATATAGTTTGGACTATAGCCGCTTTGGATGTTGCAATTATTGGACAACTTTTTATTTCAGGAGAGTATCATCTTGACCGATTAGTTGCAGCTGGTGGGTCAGGAATGAAGGAACCTGGATATTTTAATGTTCGGGGAGGCCAATCAATGTCAGTTTTTTTTAATGAAAACGTTAAGCCTGGAAATTATCGATTTATATCGGGCTCCGTATTAACGGGAAATAATATTGGTAAAGAGGGATATTTAGGTTATCTGACAAAACAAATTACAATTATCCCAGAAGGTGAGAATACCGATTTTCTTGGATGGGTGCTCCCTGGTTTTGATAAATACTCATTCAGTAAGGCATATTTTTCTTGGCTATTCCCTAATCGGAAGTATAACTTGACCACAAAATTAAATGGAGAAGAGCGAGCTTTTGTAGTAACCGGACAATATGACAAGGTCTTCCCTTTTGATATATTTCCAAATCAGTTATTAAAATCTATATGGGCTGAAGATTTAGAAAAAATGGAAGAATTAGGCATATATGAAATCGTCCCAGAAGACTTCGCTCTTTGCGAAGTTATCTGCACTTCTAAACAACCTTTGCAAGAAATGGTTAGAAAAGGACTGGATGTGCTTTATGCCGAAATGAATTAATGCGTTTAAGTAGATGAAATTTTTACAAAATATCTTTGATTCCGCCCGCCCTGTTGTAACCACTGGGAAGCTCAAACCTTTATATCCATTGTATAATGCTTTAGAGACTATGTTGTTTGTGCCGGATCACAATGCAAAAAGTGGAGCGCACGTTCGTGATGCAATAGACTTAAAGCGCACGATGATTACTGTAATTTTTGCGCTGATCCCAGCTCTCATATTTGGAATGTTTAACGCTGGATATCAGCATTACAGAGCTCTAGGGCTATTGAATGATGCTATCGGATGGTTGCAATTTTTCACATTGGATAATTTTCTTTTTGGCGCTATAAAAGTTATTCCAATGATAGCAGTTACATACATAGCAGGATTAGGAATAGAAATTTACTTTGCCTACAGAAATAGTCATGCCGTTAATGAGGGTTTTTTAGTTTCCGGACTTTTAATTCCAATGACCATGCCAATTGACATGCCTCTATGGATGGTTGCTATTTCAACCATTTTTGCAGTTTTAATCGGAAAAGAAGTTTTTGGTGGAACTGGAATGAATATTTTAAATCCTGCATTGACTGCGAGAGCTTTTGCTTTTTTCGCATACCCTTCTTTCATGAGTGGAGATAAAGTTTGGATAAATACCACCACAGGTCAGGGTGAAGCACTTGTCGACGGTTTTTCGGGTGCAACAGCGCTTGGACAGTACGCTACAACGGGGGGGACAACTTATTCAGCATGGGATGCTTTTCTAGGGATTATTCCAGGTTCAATAGGTGAAACAAGTACTCTTCTGATATTATTGGGAGGCATTTATTTGATTGCTACGGGTATTGGATCCTGGAAAATAATGCTTTCGTCTCTTTTTGGAGCTATTGCGATAAGTTTAATTTTTAATTTGGTGGCTCCAAATATGATATCTCCAGAACAGCAAGGTTTTCTCAGTATTCCATTTTATTTTCATCTAGTATTTGGTAGTTGGGCATTTTCTACAGTTTTCATGGCGACAGATCCAGTTTCGGCATCTCATACTGAAAAAGGTAAGTGGATCTATGGATTCTTTATAGGTTTTCTGGGAATAATGATTCGGGTCTTTAACCCGGCATACCCTGAAGGAATGATGTTAGCAATTTTGTTTATGAATGTAATGGCTCCTTTAATCGATCATTATGTCGTTGAGGGTAATGTGAAAAAACGTTTAAAACGTTTAAAACTTAGCACTAAGTAGTATTATGAATATTAATTCAAATAGTTACACATACATATTTGCTATTGCAATGGTTGTTATTGTTGCTTCATTGCTATCCATAGCAGCAACAAGTTTAAAGCCATTCCAAGATAAAAATATCGAACTAGAAAAGAAATCCGATATATTATCCTCTATTGGTGTTATCGGAGAGAATCCTGAGTTGTTATTTAGCGAATATATAACTGATCAATTAGTGATTCAGGACGGTAGGGTAGTTTCTTCTGACATAGCAGCTTTTGATATAGACATGGCTGCTGCAGTAAAGGAGTCCAATAATAGTCGTAAAGTGCCATTATTTAAAGCTGAAAAAAATGGAAATATATTCTATGTCATTCCAATGAGAGGAACTGGACTTTGGGGACCTATTTGGGGTTATGTCTCATTAAAAGGTGATGGGAATACAATTTTAGGTGCCTCTTTTGATCATGAAAAAGAAACGCCTGGATTAGGTGCAGAAATTTCTACACCCATTTTTCAGGATCAATTCCCCGATAAGGTTTTATTTTCTCAGACCAGAGACGGAATTGAAGTCAGAAAAGGCGATGCATACGGATTACAGCAGGTTGATGGTATATCTGGAGGGACCATAACATCTGTTGGGGTTCAGACAATGTTGGAAGATTGCCTTGTCCCATACAAAGAGTTTTTATTAAAACTTGCAGATGATGAAATTGAAATTCCATCAGATTCAATTTTAAGTGTTGTACTAAATTAATCATGGAAATAAATAAACCTAAAGAGGCATTGTTTTCTAAGAAAAATAGAAAACTATTAAAAGATCCGATGAATATTAACAATCCTATTACTGTTCAAGTTTTAGGCATTTGTAGTGCTTTAGCTATTACTGTGAAGCTCAAACCTGCAATAGTAATGAGTTTATCTGTTATTGTTGTAATGGCCCTGGCAAATGTAATAACGTCTCTAATGAGGAATATGATTCCCAATAGAATAAGAATAATTGTCCAACTGGTTGTTGTCGCAACTTTAGTTATTCTAGTAGATCAAGTTTTGAAGGCATTTGTTTATGATGTTAGCAAGCAATTATCAGTATTTGTGGGCCTTATAATAACCAATTGTATAATTATGGGACGTATTGAGGCTTTTTCCCTAGGCAATACTCCTTGGAAATCTTTTTTGGACGGTATTGGAAACGGAGCTTCATATGGTTTGATTTTGATAGTTGTTTCTTTTTTCAGAGAGCTGCTTGGTAATGGAACCCTTTATGATTATCCAGTTGTTGAAAAAATTGGTCTATATGACTTAGGATACCATAATAATGGTATGATGTTGCTACCTCCTATGGCTTTAATTGTTGTCGCTCTTATTATTTGGTGGCAAAGATCCAAGACTCCTTCATTGATTGAAAAAGATTAACGGATAGATATTATGCAAGAGTTAATCAATATTTTCGTCAAGAGTATTTTCATAGATAATATGATTTTTGCATACTTCCTTGGTATGTGCTCATATTTAGCGGTATCCAAGACCGTTAAGACTGGAATGGGCCTTGGCTTGGCAGTGACATTTGTATTGACCATAACAGTTCCTGTAAATTATCTTCTCCAAACAAAAATTTTAGATAAAGGAGCTTTACAGTGGTTAGATCCTTCATTTGTAGAAGTAGATTTGAGCTTTCTAAGTTTCATAATGTTTATAGCAGTTATTGCGGCAATGGTTCAGCTTGTAGAGATGATCGTAGAGAAGTTTGCCCCGGCACTGTATTCAGCTCTGGGTATATTTCTTCCTTTGATTGCTGTTAACTGCTCAATATTAGGTGGCTCTCTATTTATGCAGGAACGTGCATATGCAACAATCGGTCAGGCAACGGCTTTTGGTTTTGGCTCAGGAATTGGCTGGCTACTTGCCGTTTTAGCAATTGCAGCTATTAGAGAAAGATTAAAGTATTCTCATGTGCCTCCTGCATTAAGGGGTTTGGGTATCACATTTATTATAACTGGACTTATGGGTATAGCATTCATGAGTTTTATGGGTATTAAATTATAATTCTTTAGTTATGTTTTTCGCATTATCATCTGGATCTATTTATGTCTTATCAAGTGTAATTGTTTTTACATTGGTAATACTAGCTCTTGTAACTATTTTGCTTCAAGCAAAAGCACGTCTTTCCCCTTCTGGCCCTGTCAAATTAGATATAAATGGGGATATAGTAGAAATTGAGTCTGGCTCAACCTTATTATCTACTTTGAGCGAGCAGAAAATATTTCTTCCATCTGCATGCGGGGGTGGCGGAACATGTGGGATGTGTGAATGTCAAATACCTGAGGGAGGTGGTGAAATACTTCAAACAGAAAAAGGTTTTTTTAACAGGAAACAAATTGCAGACGATTGGAGATTAGGTTGTCAAGTAAAAGTTAAAAATGACATGAAAGTTGTTGTTCCTGATGAAATATTTGGGATCAAAAAATGGGAATGTGAAGTAGTGTCGAATTATAATGTCGCCTCTTTTATTAAAGAGTTTGTAGTCAAGCTTCCTGAAGGAGAGAATTTAGACTTTTTAGCGGGTGGTTATATTCAAGTGGATGTCCCTGAAGTCACTGTGGATTTTGAGAATATCGATATTACTGCTCACCCTCGTTTGGGTAAAAAAGATGACGAGTTTAAGGGTGAATGGGATAAGTTTGGTTTATGGGATTTGAAAATGAATAATCCTGAACCTTTATTTAGGGCATATTCTATGGCGAATCATCCAGCGGAGGGTAATATGGTTATGTTGAATATCCGAATTGCTACTCCTCCATGGGATCGTGCTGCAGGGGGCTGGATGAATGTAAATCCTGGAGTATGTTCTTCATATGTATTTGATTTAAAAGCTGGTGATAAGGTCACGATATCTGGTCCATATGGTGATTTCCATATTAAGGATACTGATACAGAAATGATATATATTGGTGGCGGTGCAGGAATGGCTCCTATGCGCTCTCATTTGTTTCATCTCTTTCATACGCTCAAAACTGGTCGAAAAGTTAGCTATTGGTATGGAGGTAGATCTCGGCGTGAATTGTTTTATATAGATGATTTTGAAAATATTGAAAAGGAATTCCCGAACTTTAAATTCCACATGGTCTTGTCTGAGCCTTTGCCTGAAGACAAGTGGCAAGCTAAGAATAGCATGGAAGATTCTGGAGATGGATTTACAGGATTTGTGCACCAAGCCCTAATCGACAATTATCTTGCGGATCATGAGACCCCAGAGGATATTGAGTATTATTTCTGTGGCCCACCGATGATGAATGCTGCTGTTTTAAAGATGGTTGATGATTTTGGTGTTCCGCCCGAAAATGTTGCCTTTGATGATTTTGGGGGATAGATAGAATATAAAGCGAATCGATTTTTTTTGTGTAATCTAGTTTAGTGTTAGTTAGACTTAGAATATGATGCGTAATTTCTTTATAATATTTTTCTTGTTCTTTTTGTTAGGAAGTTGCTCTCCGGAAAATATCCATGAAGACGTTTTTGAAGGTTCTGCTCAGGGTACCTCGTTTCATATAAAGTTGATTTATTCTCAGAACTTTAGTGATGACTATGTTCGTGAAAAGGACATAAAAAAATGGTTATCGCATTATAACAGAATAGCTTCTCCTTGGGATGGTGAATCCGAAATTTCAAATTTAAATTCAGGGGATACAGTTGATATATCTCCCGAGTTGTTTGAATTGTGTCAACTAGCTATTCAGATGAAACAAGAGACAAATGGAATACTTGAGCCAACCCTTGAGCCTATTATTGATGGTTGGGGTTTTGGAATTAATAATGGTTATTTAGATTACAATGACTCTTCTAAGGTTGAATCTTTAATGAAATTGGTCGGAAACGACGATTGGCTTCCTACATCGACTGGTAGATGGGCATGGCCAAGAAATATTAAATTAAATTTTATGAGTTTAGCTCAAGGGCACTCTGTAGATATAATTATTGATTCCTTGAGGTCAAGAGGAGTTTATTCGGCATTTGTTGAGGTTGGTGGAGAAATCAGAACGTATGGTAAAAAGTCTTTTGGAGATGATTTTACAGTAGGTATAGAGAAACCAGCTCTCAATAAGCAAGATGAGTTGCAGGTTATAATTCCACTTAGAAATAGAGCTTTAGCAACTTCAGGTAACTACAGAAACTTTAGAGTGGATTCCTCTACCGGAATTAAATTTGGGCACACAATAAGTGCATTCACGGGTTGGCCGATTCAAACAGAGGTACTTAGCTCAACGATTATCGGCCCTTCTTGCGCTATGGCTGATGCACTTGCAACGGCATTTCTGGCAATGGGCTTAAATAAGTCAAAGCTCTGGCTCGATCAAAATCCCGAATGGGATGCTTATCTCATTTACATTGATGAAAAAGGCAATTTTAGAAATTGGACGACCCTTAGTGATCTCTGATACTAAGACTCAATTGTGCTTTGACACTGCTCGTTAGGTTCAGCACCACATATAGCACAACTATCACCCTCTGGGTTTAAGTATGGACTATTGCTTGCACAAGTGCCAGCAAACTCCCCATCTTTTTTAGACCATATTTTTACTGCCATTCCAAGTAAGCCAATGCTAAGTAATATAAATGCAACTAATATTAGTTTCAGGGTAGCCATCATTTGCCAAATTTACTAAGTTATTTTATAAATGCATCGTTAAAAGGAATTAGTGACTACAAGTTGGATAGTCCTATCAAATTGACTTCAGGTTCAAGCTTAATCTTATAACTTTTATAGACATCTTCTTTTACATGATTAGCGAATGCCCATAGCTCTTCGCCTGTAGCATTGCCATGATTAACAAGAACTAAAGCTTGTTTATCGTGCATCCCAGCATCTTTGTGAGTTTTACCTTTCCATCCACACATTTCAATTAACCAGCCGGCTGAAAGCTTTACCTTTCCATTTTCTTGATCATAAAAAGGGATATCTTTGTGTTTCTCTTTCAGCTCGCTAAGAGTATTTTTTGATATTATTGGGTTTTTGAAGAAACTACCCGAATTGCCAATAACTTTTGGGTCTGGGAGTTTATTATTTCTAATCGATATTATCGCTTTTGAGATGCTCAAAATGGATGGAAGTTCACCCATTTTATGGATTTCATCAATCACTGAACCATATTGAGTATTTAGATTATGCTTGTCTTTGGTGAGTTTGAAATTCACTGATAATATGACACCCTTGTCTCTCCATTGTGTTTTGAAAATACTCGTTCTATATCCAAAGTCACATATTTTGTTACTTAATATTTCAATTTCTCCAGTCTCCCATCGATAATATCTGAGTGACTCAATTGAATTTTTGACTTCCACACCATAGGCACCAATATTTTGAATGGGGGCAGTTCCAACATGTCCAGGAATTAGAGATAGATTTTCAATTCCGCCAAATCCTCTATCTATTGCCCAAAGAACAAATGCATGCCAAGAATGCCCAGCTGCAACTTCAACTAAAACATCTTGCTCTGTTTCCTTTATTATCTTAATTCCATTCCATTCAATTTTCGCAACGGTGCCCTTTATTTCTGAACATAGTAAAAGGTTACTTCCACCGGAGAAGAGCAATCTTTGCTTTGCATAACCATTTGGGTGTTGATGATATTTTACTAAATCAACTTCGTCTTCTAAATGAAATAGCCGCTCAGCGATGCAGTTTAGGCCAAATGTGTTATACTTTTTTAGATTTATATTTTCCTGAATACGCATTATTTAGATTCATATTGTTGCAGTCCAATTTCGAGACAATTTATTGCTCTATCTAAGTGATCAATATCGAGAACATAAGCTAATCTAACTTGATTCAATCCTAATTTTGGGTCTGAATAAAATCCATTTCCTGGGGCCATCATTATTGTTTCGCCCTTGTGATTGAATTCTTTGAGGATCCATTGACAAAAATCATTTGAATCATCAATTGGTAATTCTGCAATGCAATAGAAAGCCCCAGAGGGTTTTGGGCATTTAACTCCTGAAATGCGATTCAAACGATCTACCATGAAATTGCGACGATTTTCATATTCATTTTTTACTTCTGTAAAGTAGCTATCATCGGTATCTATAGCAGCTTCAGATACTATTTGAGCTAAAGTTGGGGGAGATAATCGTGCTTGTGCAAATTTCATAGCTGCTGCCATGATATTTTTATTTTTACTCGCAATTAGGCCTATTCGTGCTCCGCACAGACTATATCGTTTTGACACTGAATCAATCAAAATACCATGTTGACCTAACCCTTTTAGTGTCAATATAGATGTATGTTTTTTTCCATCATAGGTAAACTCTCGATAAACTTCATCACTGATAACGTACAAGTCGTGGTTCAAGGCTATCGATCTTATTTGCTCTAATTCTTGATCATTGTAAAGTCTTCCAGTAGGATTTCCAGGATTACATAGAACTATCGCTTTGGTATTGGTTGTAACTAATGAAGATATAATATCGCTTGAGGGTAAAGCGAATTCTTGATTTATGGAGCAGGGAAGGGGTATTACATTTACTCCTGTTGCCACTCCAAAACCAAGATAATTTGCATAATATGGTTCCGGTATGATGACTTCATCTCCTGGATCGCAAGCACAACTTATGGCAAAAGCTAAGGCTTCTGACCCACCTGCGGTGACTATTATATCCTCCGGTGATAAATGGATATTCTGATTGAAATAATACTGTGATAATTTCTCCCTGTAGCTTTTAAACCCATCAGAAGGGGCATAGGACAGCGTTTCTATGTTATGATTCCTAATTGAATCCATAGCTTTCTTGGGACTTGAGATATCAGGTTGTCCAATATTCAGATAATGAATGTGGATTCCACTATTCTCAGCCTTTTGGGCGACTGGAGCAAGCTTACGAATTGGAGATTCGGGCATTAATATCGCGCGGTCAGATACTTTTAACATAATGTTATTTCAAGAAAAAACCCACTGAAAAATACAGCGGGTTTAATTGAACTTTCACTTCACATTGATTGGTTTTCTATTTAGAAATTTTAGACGAACCTTTTGAGGTGTTTACTGGAGCTGTGTTAACGGCAGCAACATCTTTAACATTTCCTTTAATTGTTAAAACTTTTGTTGGTGTTTTTGAATTACTCTGCACAGTTACAGTTTTTTGGAATCGGCCAACTCTTCGCGTGTCGTACTTAACTTTAATTGCAGCAGTTGCACCTGGAGCAATTGGAGTTCTTGGCCATTGAGGCACAGTACATCCACAAGATCCAACACAGTTAGATATGATCAATGGTTCTTTTCCAGTGTTTGTAAATTTGAATTCCCGCGCACCGTCAGCATTTTTTTCTATTGTGCCGTAGCTAATTGTTTCTACATCAAAAGCGATTTCTGCAGAATTGGGATTTGATTCTTGGGCATAGACAGATAGGCTTGAAGCCAGTAGCAAAGCGGTTGTTGCAATGAAGTTTCTCATTTTTCTATTTACGTTTTAATTAAATCTATTAGGACAAATGTAATCTCAATGAAAGGTATGGCAAAAAAAGTTCAAGAGTCTACCTTTGTAGCATATGAAAATTGCTTCAAAGTATTTACCTGGCCAGGTTGAAAAAACCTGGTATCAAAAGTGGATGGATAATAATGCCTTTGGATCCGTCCCTGATAATCGTGAGTCTTATACTATTGTAATACCCCCACCCAATGTTACCGGAGTTTTGCATATGGGTCATATGTTGAATAATACTATTCAAGATGTTTTAGTCAGACGTGCGAGAATGACGGGTTTCAATGCCTGTTGGGTACCTGGAACAGATCATGCCTCAATTGCGACGGAGGCAAAAGTTGTTCAAAAACTGAGGAAGGAAGGAATAAAAAAGTCGGATTTAACGCGCGAAGATTTTTTAAAGCACGCATGGGATTGGACGGATAAGCATGGAGGTATAATTCTTGAGCAGCTTAAGAACATTGGTGCGTCTTGCGATTGGGAAAGAACGGCGTTTACAATGGATGCCAAACGAACTGAATCTGTATTAAAAGTTTTTGTTGATTTATATGAAAAAGGATACATATACAGGGGGCAAAGGATGGTTCACTGGGATCCTGAAGCCAAAACTTCGTTAAGTGATGAAGAGGTTCTGCATAAAGATGTTGAAGCGGAGTTATTTTATGTTAAATATGAAATAGTTGAAAAACCGGGCAAATTTTTGACGATAGCTACTTCTCGCCCAGAAACAATAATGGCTGATAGAGCCATAGCTATTAACCCCAAAGATGAACGTTACACCCATCTTCATGGTATGAATGTTCGTATACCATTAAACAATATTGAAATTCCAATTATATTGGATGAATATGTTGCTCTTGATTTTGGAACAGGATGCTTGAAAGTCACACCTGCGCATGATTGGAATGATTATGCTATCGGTGAAAAGCACAGTTTGGAGGTTATAGATGTTTTTAATGAAGATGGAACGCTAAATAAGTATGGGCTTGAATGGAATGGTCTAGACAGATTTGAAGCAAGACAAAAAATAGCTGAGTCTCTTAGTGATTCTGGTTTTTTAAGCAAGGTTGAAAAGTATAAATCATCGATTGGAACTTCAGAGCGAACCGGTGCTATCGTAGAACCACGCCTTTCTCTTCAGTGGTGGGTGAATATGCAAGATCTTGCAAAACCAGCTTTAAGCGCCATAGAGGATAATGAGATTCGTTTGATTCCAGATAAATTCAAGAACACATACGCACATTGGATGAATAATATCAAGGATTGGTGTGTCTCAAGACAGCTTTGGTGGGGGCATCAGATTCCGGCATATTTTTATGGTGATGATAATCAATTTGTTGTAGCATTAGAACCAGAGGAGGCGCTTGTAAAAGCAAGAGAGGCTTCTGGAAATAATCAACTTAGCTTATCTGACTTAAGACAAGACGAAGATTGTTTAGATACTTGGTTTTCAAGTTGGATTTGGCCTATTTCTGTTTTTGATGGTATCAATAATCCCAATAACAAGGACTTGAATTATTACTACCCAACACAAGATTTAGTTACGGCTCCTGAAATTTTGTTTTTTTGGGTTGCCCGAATGATTATGGCTGGTTATGAATTTACTAATGTAAAACCATTTGAAAACGTCTATTTAACTGGTATTGTTCGGGATAAGAAGGGTAGGAAAATGTCAAAATCTTTAGGCAATAGCCCGGATCCTTTGGAACTCATAAATAAGTATGGAGCGGACGGAGTGCGCATGGGTATGCTTCTTTCATCTCCTGCAGGAAATGATTTACCCTTTGATGAAGATTTATGCCTTCAGGGTAGGAATTTCTCCAATAAGATTTGGAATGCCTTGAGACTAATAGATGGATGGGAGGTTAATGAATCCATAGAGGCTGGAGATGCAGAAAAATGGGCTATGAATTGGTTTGGAGAGGTCCTCTCTCGGACACTGGAGGATTTAAATTCAGACTTTGAAAAGTATAGACTTTCTGAAGCATTAATGCGAATTTATAAGTTGATTTGGAATGACTTCTGCTCTTGGTATTTGGAATTGGTTAAGCCGACGTATGGAGAACCCATAGCTAAAGATGTTTTTGATCAGACAAAATATTTTTTTGATTCCATCATGAAAATCCTTCATCCTTTTATGCCTTTTATAACTGAGGAAGTTTGGCACTTACTAAGCCCTACATCAGGTAATAAATTTATTAATAATGAAGATTGGCCGAATGCAAGGGTTAATTCGATAGTCTACATAGAGCAATTCACTCATGTTGAAGAGTTAACTACTGCACTAAGAACCTTTAGGAAAGAAAAGAATATTGCTTTTAAGCAAGGATTGGATTTGAGAATAAAAAATGATGTGCCTCAAGGAATAGCTGCCGTAAAGAAACTCACAAACGTTGCCTCAATAAGCTCAGAGTGGTTAGATTCAGGATCTCCTATTTTGGCAGGGGCTAAAGAATATCAAATTATCTTGAATGATTCAATTGCAGATATTTCTGATGAAGAAAAGTTGAATATTGGAAAGGAGGTAAGTTATTTGCTAGGCTTCATTGCGTCAATCGAAAAAAAGTTATCAAATCCCAACTTCGTTAATAATGCTCCCTCACAAGTCGTGGATCTTGAACATAAAAAAATAGCTGATGCTCAATCAAAACTAAAAGTTCTCAAGTCTAGATTGAATTAATTTTTTTTATCCTCTGGTTCAGGGTCTCATAAAGAACAATCCCCGCAGCTACTGAGACATTTAAAGAAGCAACTTCTCCAATTGTTGGTATTTTGGCATGAATTCGGCACCCCTTCCATACAGCCGGTGAGATTCCATCTTCTTCCGACCCCATGACGATTGCAGTTGGAACTGACATATCGATATCAGAAATATTTAAATCTCCTTTTTCTGTGCACCCGATAATTTGTAGTCCAGATTCTTCAAGGTATGCAAGAGTATGAGATAAGTTTTTTTCCCTACATACAGGAACTCTTAATAGAGCGCCAGCAGACGATTTAACAGAATCTCCATTCATTGGAGCAGTATTGTTCTCAGGAATTACTAATGCCTGGGCTCCACAGCATTCTACAGATCTCGCAATTGCTCCAACGTTTCGGACATCCGTAATTCTATCTAGAACCATAATTAATGGAGTTTCACCTTTTGAATAGGTCGTGTCGATAATGTTTTCTAGAGAGGAAAAAGAAATAGCGCTAAGGAAAGCTATTACGCCTTGATGATTTTTTCGGGTTAGACGATTCATCTTTTCAATGGGGACAATTTTCACTGTAACATGAAGTGCTTTTGCTAACTCTAAAATGGGGTCTACATTTTCATTCCTTCCTCTAACGATGAAAATTCTATCTATTTCTTTATCAGATTCCAGGGCTTCCAGCACAGGGTGAACCCCATAAATCATAGTCTCATTCATCTTTCAAGACTTGATTTTCTTCATTCATAGCTCTATCAACCATATTTGGATTAACTTTTTTTGAATTTTTAAGGCCTAGCTGTCTAAGTTTTTCTGTTCTTCCGATTAAATTCCCTTTGCCTTTTACAAGCATTTTCATGCTATTGTCGTAAGTATTTTTAGCAGTTTCCATTTGTCTGCCAACTTTGATAAGTTCCTCAGAGAATCCTGCAAATTTGTCATAAAGATCAGATGCTTGACGTATAATTTCTTGAACGTTTGCATTCTGGCGCTCCTGCTTCCACAAAGTTCCAACAGTTCTTAAAGTTGACCATAGACTGGTCGCACTTACCATGGCAATATTTTTATCAAATGCTTCTTGATATAATCCTGGATCTGCCTGTAATGCCACACTGTAAGCGCCTTCAATTGGAACAAAAAGAATCACAAAATCAAGGGATACACCATATAAGTTTTGATAATTTTTCTCCGACAAGCCTTTAATGTGGCTTCGGATTGAAATTAAATGATTTTTTAAAGCTTCAGCTTGTCCTTCAACATCGTCGGAATTAACGAATCGCTCATAAGACACCAATGAAACCTTACTGTCAATGATGATATTCTTATCATCTGGCAGATGCAAAACTACATCTGGTTGATATCGCTTTCCTTCATCATTAGTTATACTTTCTTGAACGCTATATTCATTTCCTTTAGTAAGCCCGGTTCTTTCCAATAGTTTCTCGAGAACCATTTCTCCCCAATTTCCTTGCATCTTGACATCACCTCGCAAGGCTTTGGTTAACTGATTTGCTTCGTTCTTTAGTTTTTCATTTTGTTCAACAAGTTTATTTACTTCGGTTTTTAATTCGATTCTTTCACGTTGACCTTTTTCATGAGTGTCTTGAACATTTTTTCCAAACTGCTCGAGTTTTTCTTTAAAAGGCGATAGAACAAGAGATAGCTGAGAAGAATTACTCTCTTTTAATTGTTTTTTTAATTCTTCTGACTGTTGCTGAAGAGCCTCATGTGCCAGCAGTTTAAACTCTTTGGCCATCTCAGACTTTTTATTTTCTAACGTTCTAAGTCTTTCTTGAAGCGTCGCAACTTCCATTTGAGCCTCTCTCAGAGATAATTGAAGTTCTTCTATTTGATTCAGGTTCTTTTCGTCAATGCCTTGAGGTTTTTTAGAACTTAATCTCCAGGCTGAAAATATGGCAGCACCTGCGGTCAATGTTAATAGAAAATATTGAAGAATTGTCATATTGTTTCTAAAGGTAATACCTATGATTCAAGACACCAGTTGATAATGTTCAATTCTTCTTTTTTAAAAAAGTCATCAGTCTTAGAAAATAGCCTTGATTCATGAAATCCTCTGTAAGCTGACAAAGGAGAGGGGTGTGAAGTTTTTAAGCAAAGGTGATTTGTATTAGTTATGATGGAGCTATGAGCTTGTGCTTGATTCCCAAGAAGCCAAAAAACAACTCTATTTCTGGATGTGTTCAAATACCTGAAAATAGCGTTTAACATCAAGTGATACGGCAAATGTGAGTGACTTCCTGGTTCATCTTTTTTTACAGATAAAGAACTGTTTAATAGCAATACACCTTGCTCGGCCCATTTTATAAGGTTCCCATTTTTTGGTTCCCTGCAGCCTGTCTCTAAAGAGTATAATTTAAAAATATTCTTCAAACTGGGTGGTATTTTAACATCGTCACCAACAGAGAAACTTAATCCATGGGCCTGACCTTTGCCATGATAAGGGTCTTGTCCCAGTAGAACGACTCTGACCTCATTTGGAGGGGTTAGTGAAAATGCTTTCCATATATTATGGATTTGTGGATAAATAATATCAGTGTCATAATGACCTTGGATTTTTACTTTTAAATCATGTTGTGACTCTTCTGACCAATATGGTTTCAAAGCATTTTCCCATTTTTTCGGGAATATCGGAAGTAATTCACTTTTTATTGTTTTAGGCATGACAGCGCTAAATTCGTACTTTTGGTTAAACTTCAAAATATGAAACGTACAGGATCTTTTTTACTTATCATTCTTTTCGTATTTGGTTTAGCTTCTTGCGGGACCGTCGAAAAGTGCCCAGCTTTTATTGGATCAATTGAATCTGCCCAGACAGAGAGTCATGTTTAACTCATCAAACTGACGAATAATTTTCTAAAAAAATCTATTTCAACTGAACATATTATAATATTATCTGTTTAGAAACATATGTCTACCGATGCAACTTTTGTAGCTCCAAAGCGCAAGCCTAAATGGCTGAGGGTAAAACTTCCTACTGGTGACAACTTTAGGCAAGTGCGTTCTCTTGTTGACGAATATAAGCTACATACAATTTGTGAATCAGGTCATTGTCCCAATATGGGAGAATGCTGGGGAGCAGGTACTGCGACTTTTATGATTTTAGGCAATACGTGTACTCGCTCTTGCGGGTTTTGTAATGTTGCAACAGGAAGACCTTTGCCAGTGGATTGGGATGAACCTGATCGCGTAGGTAGGTCTATAAAGTTGATGAAAGTAAAGCATGCTGTAATTACTAGTGTTGACAGAGATGATCTTCCTGATGGAGGATCAATCATATGGGCGGAAACGATAAACGCGATTCGTAGAATAAGTCCTGGGACTACAATGGAGACTCTGATTCCCGACTTTAGAGGGCTTGAAGATCAATTAGATCGGATTTTGGAAGCAGCACCAGAAGTAATCTCTCACAACATGGAGACAGTTAGGCGATTGACAAGGCAAGTTAGAATTCAGGCTCAATATGATAGAAGTCTCGGAGTTTTAAAATATTTAAAAGAGAATGGTGCTCATCGTACGAAATCAGGAATTATGCTTGGTTTGGGTGAGGAAATTGATGAAGTAAGACATTCCTTAAACGAATTAAGGGAAGCGCATGTGGATGTGGTCACACTGGGTCAATACCTTCAACCAACACCAAAACATTTACCTGTCGATAGTTTTATTGAACCAGATATTTTTGAAAAGCTAAGGGAAGAAGCTTTGTCATTAGGATTTATTCATGTTGAGAGCGGACCATTAGTACGAAGTTCTTACCATGCAGAAAAACACATTTTATAATCATTTACGTAGTATTTTTATCAGATAGAAAATTATATAACAATGCGATTAAAAATTCAACATTATTTTTTAGGCTCAGTTTCTTTAGTAATTGCGATAGCCTTTTCATTCTTTAATTCTAGTCAAGAAGCACGATACCAGGCGCGCGACAGTAATGCGTTTGCACCGAATGGAATTGCTGGTTATGCCGAGTATATAAATTCAATGCGTGCCAATGAAATAACCGGGTTAGTTACTGAAGCTGATATCCAAAAGGCAACCGATGAGATAAACGCTCTTCCAACGAACAAAACGAATTCTCTGACCTGGGAGACAAAAGGTCCGGACAATTATGGTGGAAGAACGCGCGCCCTGCTTATTGATAAAGACAATTCTTCTCATCTTTACGCCGGATCTGTTGGTGGAGGAATATTTAAATCAATAAATGGTGGGGCAACCTGGAACCATATAGGTGACCCAACTCATAATCAGAGTATAGTTTCCATGACCCAAACTCCAAACGGTGATATTTATGTTGGAACCGGAGAGCTTTTTCAGGGTTACGGTGGTGGTGGAGCAAGTTCATCACCCCAATTCATGGGTAAAGGTGTTCTAAAGTCAACAGATAGAGGAAACACATGGACTGAATTATCTACTACAATAGGTTGGAGTTCTGTTCCTAGGATTGAAGCTGACCCCACTGATCCTGCAGGAAATACAGTATACGCTGCCACCAATACAGGATTTAAAAAGTCAACAGACGGTGGACTCACATGGACAGGTCTAATGGGAGGTAATATATGGGATTTTGCAATTTCTGTAACTGGTAAGTTATTTGTGAACCGTAATGGAAATACGATGTATTCATCTGATGGATCAACTTTCACAGAAATTTCAGCAGCATTAATAACTTCCACTAGTCTTCCTCGTGCCGGAGGTACGGCTCGAGTGAGATATTCAATTAGCCCTCAAGATGAAAACTATGTTTATTGTGTTCAAACTAATGGAAATAAGCTCCGTGCCGTTTACAGGTCCATTGATGGAGGGACAACGTGGAGTAGGATCGGTCAAAGATCAAACAATTTTGACCCACTCTGTTACACAAATAGTCAATTTTCCTCGAACCAAACTTGTCAGGGAAAGTATGACTTGCTTTTTGCTGTTTCTGCTCATGACAAAGACTTAATTTATCTTGGCGGCATAACGATATGGAAATGGTCATTGAGCCAGGGCTGGAGCCAAGCAACTACTAATTATGGAGGTATTGGCAACCCAATATACATTCATTCAGATAGTCATGATATGGTTTTTGACCCAAATAATTCAAATATTGTTTATGCCGTTAATGATGGAGGTGTCTTTAAGTCTTCCGACGGTGGATTGACTTGGGCTGAAAGAAATAAGAATTACAACACGTTTACTCAGTTTGGTGTTTCCGTGGGAAGAGATAGAAAGATATTAGGCGGTGGTCAGGATAATGGAACAATTTATTTAGACGGAAGTCTTCTTTCTCCAAATTCAGGCATCAAAACCGGAGGTGGTGATGGAGGATATGCCGAGATTTCATGGTTAACTCCGAAAGTTCACTTTTTTGAATCTCAGGGTGGATCTTTCTACCGTTCTAATGACGGTTATGGTAATAATGCCGAGACATTCTGGTCTCCTCTTATGACATTACCTGTTTCGCAAGGAAAAGCCTTATCGAGTTTCATGATGCCAATGGAATTATGGGAAACCAGTAATGATCCGAATTCAGAAGATACCATAAGATATGAATTGCTTCCAGGCCTGAGATCCATGGGTTATGGGGATGGGATTAAAAAAGTCTTTAAAGGGAAGATTAATCATAGCCAACCGGCGGTGCAATATTTGCCAGCTACATTTGAATTAAATGTTGGATCCATTTCAGAAACTGCAGATGCTCAAGGTAATATTAATGGCTCAGGAGTGACGGGTTTTTTCCATCCTGATAGTGCTTATTTTGAGCTTACGTTCACATCTGCTCCAATCGCTGAGATCATTCTTAGTTGCGATGTTTTTTTACCAGCGGCTTCAGATTTGGTATTGCCATCAGCAATTGGTGCTCTTCCAATAGATGTGACAACAACATCAGTAATGAATGTCGGAGATATTTTAACTGTTCAGGACCCAGTGCAATCAATATATATAGTCGGTAATGCATCTCAAACCAATGCTACATTCCCAACAATGGGAGGCATATGGATGACCCGAGGTGCCCTAGACTTTAGTGGCACGCCTGAATGGTGGCAGATTGCCCATTTTGGAAGTAGTACTTATGGTATATTTCCCCAATACATGGAGATCTCAGCAGATGGTGATCATCTTTTTGTGGGAACTACAAATGGAAGATTATATCGAATATCTAATCTTCAGTCTGCTAGATCTGCTGCTGACGCTCACATTGATAGTGCGAATAAATTGATAACGGTTGATTTGATTAATACATTTGGTAGTCGCAGTATTACAGGTATCGATATTGATCCAAATAACCCAAACAGGGTGGCTGTATCTCTTGGAAATTATAATAATTCAACTTTTGTATACTATTCTAGTAATGCTCTTTCAGCAAATCCAACTTTTGCTTCGAAGCAAGGAAATCTACCAACCGTTCCAGCATATTCTATTTCCTTTGACAAGCACGATAATAATCGTTTGATTGTTGGAACAGAATGGGGAATTTTTATGACAGATAATTTAACTTCGGTATCACCTACTTATACCGAGGAAAATAGCGGAATGGTTCGTGTTCCAGTTTTCCAGATTGAGCAATATCGTACCGGATACAATTACGATTCAACTGCTGCAGGATCAAGCCCTACAGAAGGAGACTTATTTATTGCAACTCACGGACGGGGTTATTACAGTACAACTTCAACTGCGGTTGCTAATACTGTTGGTGCTGATGAGGATGAAATTTCTGAGAAGACGTTGGCTCTGGGAATTTATCCTAATCCCACTTCTGAGTCTCTTAATGTCCCATTGGTTTCTGGTGATCTTCAGGTGAATATCAGAAGTATGAATGGTTCTATTGTTAGACGTATAGACATGTCAAGAGTTCCTTTTGGTATGGATAAATTAACTATGGATGTATCAAACATTGCCGCAGGAAATTATCTTGTGACAAGAATCCAGAACGGCCGGGCCTTAAGCGAAATTATTGTTATTCAATAAATTCAACATTAATTCTTAAAAAAGCCCCATGCGAATGGGGCCTTTTTTTTGTTCAGAATTATTGACCGAGAATTCTCTTGCGTTCAAGAATAAATATTTTAGCAAGAGGATGGTTTGGATGTTTTTCAATGATGACATCTCCAAATTCTCGGAAAAAGATATGGTCTTCTTCTTTTGATGAAAAAAGAGGAGCAGCTGCAACTTTTTGAAAGAACCCAAAAACATTCGATAAATTGCTTGAATCCATTGCCATTACTTTAAGAATTTCTTTCTTATGACTATAATATCGGTTCTCTAAGAATTTGTAATGTCTAGTTTCTATTTGGATATAATTACTATCCGGTTCGTTACTTAGCTTTCTGTATTCATCTAAGGAGTCAATTATTCTCGATGATTCAAGGACAGGCTGGTAAAGAGCGAGAAGTTGTTCGCTTAATTCAGATCCCGTTAACTCATAGTCTGTCAGTGAACCGGAAGCATTTACAGATCCAATTAACTTGTCACCGGGTTCCACTCCAATTCTTAGACTTGCACCAGAGTCAAAAATAAAGTAGTAGAAAGTCATCAATGTTGAATCTAAAGGAAGATCTAATTTTAGTTCATTATTAATAATTTTAACTGTATCCCATGGTACAGTATGCTCCCCATCAATCCTTACTATTACCGCGTTTGACGCGCCTTCAATACTGAAATTGACCGAAACAGAATCGTTACTGCATCCATTGATTATTATGACCATTAAGATCAATTTTATAAATCTCATGAGTCCAGTATTTTACGAAGCAATTTATTCGTTATGCTGGGGTCTGCAGATCCTTTGGTGATTTTCATAACCTCGCCCATAAATAAGCCAATTAATCCTTTTTTTCCCGCACGGTATTCTTCAACTTTTTCGGGGTACTTATCCAGGGCCTTTTGAATGGGAATCATTAGCGCATCAGCATCGCTTTGCTGAATTAATTTCAGGTCTTCTGCTATTGTTTTTGGAATTTTATCGGGCTTTTGTATTAGTAATGGAAGAATTTGTTGTGATGCGGCACTAAAACTGACCAAGTTGGTCTCTACAATAGAAATTAACTCTCCCAATTTATCTGCTGGCATAGACCAATCATTCCAATTTTGAGCATTCTCATTTAGATAGCCTTGAATGGGGCCCATTAGCCAATTAGCTCCTGCTTTTGCAGAGCAACCAGTTTGGAGTAATTTTTCAAAATATAATGCGGTTTCTTTATTCTCAGTTATTAGTTCGGCATCATATTTACTCAGTCCCAGTTCATTAGTATATCTTTGAACTAAGTCTTGAGGCAGCGGAGGCATTGATTCAGCAATTGTCTTTTTGAATGATTCTGTTATTCTTACTGGCGCTAGATCGGGTTCAATGAAATATCTGTAATCATTAGCATTTTCTTTAGTTCTCAGCATTATAGTGGTTCCCGTAGAAGCATCGAATGTTCTGGTTTCTTGAAATACAGTATTTCCTGAATTCAGTAAATCAGATTGCCTTTGAAACTCAAAATCTATAGCTCGCTGTACATGTCTAAATGAATTTAAATTTTTGACTTCTACTTTTGTTCCGAATTTCTCTCTACCCTCTGGTCTTATTGAAATATTTACATCACATCGAAGGGAGCCTTCCTCCATATTGCCATCAGAAATATTTAAGTAGCGGACAAGTTTTCTAACTTCTTGAAGGTATAAATATGCTTCTTCTCCGCTACGAAAATCTGGTTCAGAAACGATTTCTAACAGGGGAACACCTGCACGGTTAAGGTCTATTAATGTATTAAATGGATCAAGATCATGAATGGACTTGCCCGTATCTTCTTCCATATGGATTCTTGTCAATCCAATTTTTTTTTTACTCTCATCTTTAAATGTGATCCAAACTCCGCCTCCAAAACAAATTGGTGTTTCGTCCTGCGTTATCTGATATCCTTTGGGAAGATCTGGATAGAAATAATTTTTTCTCGCATACGAATTAAATTCTCGAATATTACAGTCACATGCGATCCCTAGTTTAATGGCATTTTTTACAACTTGAATATTTGCTTTTGGAAGGGTTCCAGGGTGTCCAAGTGTTACAGGACTAACTTGGGTGTTGGGAGCAGATCCATAGGTGTATCCATCAGAGGAGTAAGCCTTAGATATAGTATTCATTTGAACATGAACCTCTAGTCCAATTACTGATTCGTAAAGAGGTGTATTAGCTATACTCATAGCTACAAAGATAAGTTGTAACCATGGGCCTTCCATTGATTGTTTAACCAGGATAGGAAGATTGTCTCATCATTCCCAAAGTCTAGTTTATGTGGTATAGAATAGATGGAGAAATCAGACCACTCTTTAGGTAGATGATCTAGCCTAGCAATATCTTTTTCAGTGAAAATCAAAGTATTACAGTGAACATTTTGTGCGGTTTTTAGAACTCTAGTAATGTTCTTATGAGTCCAAGGAGCGTGATCCCCAAATCTTAAAAATCCGACAGCATTACCATCATTGTTAAAAAAATCGGAATTTTTGACATGAGAAAAATATCTTTCTGGTTGACCTATTCCAGAAACTATTAGAGCCATTTCTTTTCCTGACCATTCCGGCGAACCAAATTCGGCGGCAGGAGAGCCCATGGCCTCTTGAGCACAAAATAATTGTTGATTTTTGTTAATATTTAGTTTGTTGCGAATCTCTAATTTTTCATACTCATTAATTTCATATGGGCATTTTGTAACTACCACGGCGCTAGCTCTATCTGCAGCCCCAAAAGGTTCTCTTAGTGGCCCTGCAGGAAGAACTAATTCTTGCGTATACCATTGATTATGTGGGCAAACCAAAATGCTTAGGGGTGATTTAATATCCCAATGCTGAAAGGCGTCATCTAAAATTACTGGAGCATTTATGGGTATTAGCGGGAACGCAGCCCGTCTTCTTTTTGCTACAATTACCGCAACATTATCTTGAAGTTTTGACCTTAACATTCGAGCTTCATCTCCAACTTCAGCAACGCTAGATTTATTCTTTACTAATCTGGTAGCCCAAGTTTTTCGTCCATATCCCCTAGATACATATGCTGAATAAGGTATTTTATTCTGAATCTTTAGTAAGATCCAAATTGCTAAAGGGGTTTTTCCTGTTCCTCCAGAATGAAGATTACCTATGACAAGAGTTGCTTGATTTGGTCTGAATGGGACCAGAATTTTCCATTCATAAATCGAACGATGCAACTGCAAAATCAACAAATAAAAGGGACTCAGTAGCCTAAGGTATCGATGTGGCGTTTTCCAGTTCATTCTGAATAATTGAAATTTTTCATCTCTACCGTCGCATTGGGGCCAATCGATATTTTTTTAATTTCATTCTCTCGCTTTAACCATGTCATTTGCCGTTTTGCATATTGTCTTGTATGAAGAGCTATTTTAGTTAAAAACTGATCCTTCGATCCTTTAGGGTTTGCATAAATTTCTTTATATCCAACAGTTTGCATGGCTCTAAGGTCTTTATGTTTTTCTAGTTTTTTAGCCTCTTCAACAAGACCAGAATTGAGCATATTTTTAGTTCTTGCTAAAATCCTGGTTTCAAGATCTTTCATCTCAGGCCAAATAGCAAATTGGTGAATCATTGCGTGAAAATTTGGTTTTGCTACTTTTTGAGTTCTTAGGCTTGAGTATTTTTTTCCTGTGGTAGAAATTATTTCTAGTGCCCTTATTACTCTTCGTGAATTTTTTAAGTCACAATTTTTCGCATATTCTTGATCAACTTTTTTAAGTTCATTTATTAGATTATCTGGATTTTTACTCCATTCAATCTCCAGCTGCTTTCTTAATTCTATATTTTCTGCCGGAAGACTGTCAGATTTAAATAATATAGATTTTGCATAAAGTCCGCTGCCACCAACAATTACAATTTCTCCGTGTTTTTTCAATGATGAATCGATAAGTGGCTTCGCCCATTTGGCAAAAGAAATAGCAGTCATAGACCCATGAATGGTATGGCTGGCAATTCCCATATGCCGGACTTTGTTCAAATCTTCTAAACTAGGTCTAGCGACACCTATATTGAGTTCTTTATATATTTGTCGGGCATCACAACTCAAAATTTCGCAATTTCGTTCTTGTGACCATTCTATCGCTAATTGAGTTTTTCCTGCGGCAGTAGGTCCATGAATCATCCAAATATGAGATCTCTTCATTTTACGAAGGTAAACCCGAGAGCGCTCACTTCTTTGTAACTTGTATTTAAATGGTTGCAAAAAAAAAGACGAAATGTTCTGACATACAAAGGAACGCTATATTAGGTTTAGAATTTCTAAAATTTGATGTATTGGATTCTGATCGTGCAAGAAATCTGCGTCAAAAGAAGCTGCAAGAAGCAACTTTCATGGGTAATGTTGAAGAGAAAAAAGTGTGCATTGAATTTTTGAGTAAGTCAGGATGCTATACCGTAAGTACTACTTTATGGGCATGCACTAATGACTGGGTTGTTTTCAAAGAAAATCAACGGATTCCTGTCAAGTCAATCCGAAAAGTGGAACTTTAGTAGGGCTCTGAGGAAAACCCATTATTCAAGTCACCTTCATCGTATCCATATTCATCCTCTTCGTTATCCTCTCCAGACATTGTTCCTCCATGACCTTCAAATTCTGGATCAGGAGCGTTCTCTGGTCTTTCTCCATATTTAAGAACTACTTCGGGTTTATTTATAATCTCATCTGAGGATCTAATAAATTCTATCATAAAAGTCCACATAGCAAGGAAATCGTAGACAAAAATTAATCTAGCGCCAGATTCTCCTAGGATTTTTTCACATGAGTAATCCTTCATGGAGTCATTGGTTTTTGGATCCATTGACATTAATGGAATCTCTTCTAATTGAACCCAGTTATCATCTGTTTTATAAAATGAAGCCATTTGACCGCTATCTAACTCATATGCTTTTGATATTTGCAAATGCAGCTCCTCCAAAGTTTCAGATCCCGATATAGCTATATCACGAAATACGTCTTCGTTGCAATTTAGTATTGCTCTTATTACAAGTTTTTTAGTCATCATTTAGTTCAATAATTCCATTTTCTTTAGCATAACCATATGCAAGTTTTTTTGCAGCTTCAAAGGTATTTGAGATTTCTCCATCGAGAACGGCTTCTCGGATCAATGCCTTTATATTACCGATTTCTTTACCTGGACTTAAATTAAACCACTTCATTAGTTGAACTCCGTCAACAGGAGGTTGCCAGTTTCTTAATTTGTCACGCTTTTCAACTTCAATAAGTCTTTGACGAACAATTTTAAAATTTTCAAGATATTTTTTTTTCCTTTTAGGGTTTTTGGTTGTAATGTCGGCCTCACATAATTCCATTAAACTATCAATACTGTTACCTGCGTCAAATAGTAATCTTCTTACTGCACTCTCTGTCGCAACATCACTAGACACTGCTATGGGCCTGGAGCTCATTCGAATTAATTTCATTACAAACTGAAGCCTTTCATCTTGAGGTAGAGATAATCGTTTAAAGATACTACGAGCCATTTTGCCACCTAGATATTCGTGACCATGAAATGTCCACCCTACATTTTCCAAAAATTTTTTAACTGGTGGTTTTCCAATATCATGTAAAAGAGCAGACCATCTATGCCACAAATCATCAGAAATTTTAGCTAGATTGTCAACAACTTCTAAAGTGTGCCAAAAATTATCTTTGTGCATGTGACCTTCTATCTCATCTACACCTTCTAAGGCGGATACCTCGGGAAGGATTAGCGGCATTAGTCCTGACTCTTGAAGCAATGCAAGGCCTACGGAAGGGGTGTCGCAAAGCATTATTTTATTTAATTCAACATGTATTCGTTCAGCAGATAAAATAGATATTCGATTTGCGCTTTCTTTTATTCCTTGGAAAGTTTTTGCCTCAATTTTAAAATTTAACTGGGAGGCAAAACGAATTGCTCTTAGCATTCGAAGTGGATCATCCGCAAATGTTTTGTCTGCTTTAAGGGGAGTACGAATTATTTTGTTCTTTAAATCGTTTGTTCCGTCAAAGGGATCTACTAACTTTCCCCAACTTTCTTTGTTCAAGCTTATCGCGAGACTATTTATTGTAAAGTCTCTTCTTAATTGATCTTCTTTCAAATTAGAAGCCTCAACCTTTGGTTTTCTTGAATCCGGTGTGTAGCTTTCTGATCTAGCCTGGACAAATTCAATATTGATATTATCGACTTTGAAATGGGCAGTTCCAAATTTTTTAAAAACTGAAACTTTACTTCCTTTGAGATTTTTAGAACATTTTTTTGCTAAATCGAGAGCGTTTCCAACTGCCACAATATCGATATCCATTGAGTTCTCTCTATTCATCATTTTATCTCGAACCCATCCGCCAACGACAAAGCATTGCGTATTCATTTCATCAGAAATAGATCCTATGATTTTAAAAATATTTTGATTAAGAGCGTCCATAGTGGGAAATTAAATTGCCAAACTAAAATTACGCAGCGCGTCATTTAGTGAAGTTTTTAAATTCGTGCTTTTTTTTCGCTTGCCAATTATTAAGGCACATGGGACTTGAAATTCTCCTGCTGGAAAATTCTTCTTTGTATTACCAGGAATTACCACACTTCTTGGTGGTATTTTACCTTTAAATTCTATTGTTTTTTCTCCACTGACATCAAAAATTTTTGTACTGGAAGTTAAAACAACATTTGCACCAAGAACAGCCTCTTTCCCTATATGAACCCCTTCAACTATTATGCATCTTGAACCTATAAAAGCGCCATCCTCTATTAATACGGGAGAAGCTTGTAGCGGTTCGAGAACTCCTCCAATACCGACCCCTCCACTGATATGAACATCGCTTCCTATTTGGGCACATGATCCAACGGTTGCCCATGTGTCAATCATTGTTCTGCTACCTATATAGGCACCAATGTTAACATAGGACGGCATTAGAATAACATCACGATCTATAAATGAACCATACCTGGCTATAGCATGAGGAACTACTCGAATCCCTTTTTTAGCATATCCCGTTTTTAATTTCAATTTATCATGAAATTCCATTGGCCCAGCAAATAAGGTTTCTGATTCTCGTGTTGGAAAATACATAACAACGGCTTTTTTTATCCACTCGTAGAGTATCCAACCATTTTCTGTAGGTTCAGAAACACGAAGATTTCCAGAATCAAGTTGGTCTATCACTATATTAATAGCGTCTATTGTTTTTTGCGATTTTAGCAATTCTCTGTTATCCCAAGCATTTTCTATTTGTTCTTTCAATTTCTTCATTTCAATTTTTTTTGAGTAAGGAAACTATCGAGTATTATACATGCTGAAGCTGAATCTAGCATTGATTTATTTTTTTTTACTCTGGATTTCGCTCCCGAAATATTCGCAGCTTGTGCTGCTATTTTTGAGGTGAAACGTTCATCGATCCAATGGATAATAATATCTGGCCACAGTAAATGTATTTTATTGTAAATCATTTTTGCGAATGCAGTTCCATGAGTCTCGCTTCCATCTAATCGTTTCGGTTCCCCAATAATTATTCCGTTCAAGTTATGCGGTGAATAACTTGATTTTAAGTGATTTAAAAGCTCACTAGTTAATATTGTTTGTCTTGGAAAGGCCATCAGACTTTGTTCGTCAGACTCAGCAATTCCTGTTCGTTTCCCTCCTACATCTAATCCTAACCAGATTCCCATTAATGCAAAGGTAGTTAAGGGCTGTATCTTTGCAGTAAATAATAACTATGGTATACCCCATTGTAGCATATGGATCTCCCGTTTTAAAAAGGTTGGCTCAGGAAGTTGACCCTACCTCAGTGGAAACAAGAACATTGATCGATGATATGTTTGAAACAATGTATGCATCAAAAGGAGTTGGTCTTGCAGCGCCGCAAATTGGATTATCAAGTCGAATTTTTGTTGTTGATGCTTCTCCTTTTGCAGAAGACATGGAAGAAGAGGAATCTATAGTTTTAAAAGAGTTTAAGCGTGCCTTTGTTAATCCTGTAATTGTTGAAGAAAATGGAGAATCATGGTCTTATGAAGAGGGTTGCTTAAGTATTCCTGGAATTCATGAAAAAATATCTCGATTAAGAGAGATTAAGATTCGTAGTCAAAATAGTAATGGTGATTGGATAGAAGAGCAACTGGTTGGTTTGTCTGCAAGAATTTTTCAGCATGAATATGATCATATTCAAGGAATTCTGTTTCCAGATCGAATGACGCCCCTAAAACGACGTATGATCCAGGGACGATTAAAAAATGTTTCTTCAGGAAAAGTTGATACCATTTACAGGATGAAATTCAATGTGAAATGATCAAGTATAAATTTTTTTTTCTTTGTCTTATCATGTTGGCTTTTTCAAATTGTCAAGAACCTCATTCAAAATCAGAAGAAATAATTTCAGAATCCTTTGATACTGCAAATTTTTATGAAAATTTAATTATTCTTGAATCATCAGCATCTTCTTCCTTGAATGACTCCCTATGGGTAAGATATTTGCTTGCGTCAGGAGATTATCAGGCCCAAATTCCAGGGAGAGCTTTGTTTGCTATTCGTAATTATATGGCTATCTATGATTCTCTTCCTGACCGACAAGAGGCAGCACTAGCACTTTTTGCTTCAGCAATTACTTTTGGCGAAGAATTAGATGATTATCCTCGAGCCATAAAAACCCTGGGTATCCTGACAAACGACTACCCTGAGACAAAATATGCGAAAAGAGGTTTAGAATATCGTGAAATGCTAATCTTTGGTAAAGATTCATCTCTTTTAGAAAAAATTCACAAATGGCAACAAAATCCTTAAAAAACGTATAATGAAATCCTTAAAAAACGTATAATGAAATCTTTAAAAAACATTATGGCGATTAGCGGACGTCAGGGCCTCTTTAATTTAATTACTCAGACGAGAACAGGTATCCTTGTAGAATCCTTAAACGATAAAAAAAGATTTACAATCTCAGCTCAACAGCAGGTCCATGCACTAGATGAAATAGCAATGTATTGTCACGATGGAGAAAAGCCTTTAAGAGATCTCTATGAAAATATGGAGGATGCACTAAGTGGAGAAAAATCAGTATCCCACAAGGCTAAAAATGACGAGATCATTGAAACTTTTGGTCAATATGTTCCTAATTACGATCAAGACAGAGTTTATATTAGTGATATGAAGAAATTTTTCAATTGGTATAATATGCTTTGTGAATATGGGTTTTTCATAATTAATTCAAAAGGTTCGGATAATTTACTTAAAGGGGATAAAGAAGATAGTAATGAGGGCTGAAGATCTTGATTCTTTCGATCGACTATTAACCATTATGGATGATTTGAGGGAGAAATGTCCATGGGATCGTGAGCAAACTATTGACACATTGAGAAAACTTACTATCGAGGAAACCTATGAATTAGTGGACGCTATAGATTCGGGTGACTGGTTTCAACTAAAAGGAGAATTAGGAGATTTATTTTTGCATTTAGTTTTTTACAGTAAAATAGCATCAGAAAACAATCATTTTACTGTTTCAGATGTTTTAAATGAAATTTGCGATAAATTGGTACACAGGCACCCGCATGTTTATGCTAATACAGAAGCAGACTCTTCAGAAAAAGTTAAAGAAAATTGGGAGGCAATTAAAATAAAAGAAAAAGGTGCTAAGGGAAAATCTGTTCTTGAGGGTGTTCCAAAATCACTTCCAGCTTTGGTAAAAGCATATAGAATTCAAGAAAAAGTTCAGGGTGTTGGTTTTGATTGGCCAGATGCTGAATCCGTTTGGGCAAAAGTTGAAGAAGAGTTAATAGAGCTCCGGAACCCTAGTAGCAGAGAAAATGAGTTGATGGAGTTAGGGGATGTTATGTTTTCCTTAGTGAATTATGCTAAACACAGAGGATTAGATCCCGAACAGGCATTGTCTCTTAGTAATGCGAAATTTTTGAAAAGATTTCAAAAAATGGAAGAAATGTTAGCTAAAAATAAAAAGAGTCCAATTGGAGTTAAGATCGAGGAATGGAATGATTTATGGGACAAGGCAAAGAAAACATATTCTTAGTTTCATGGATTTTCAGGTTAATGAATGTGTAAATTTATCCTTTAGCCATTTTAAAATGGTCACTTTATATTTTTAAGTTTGTTAATAATAGTTTTACAATAGCTCTTTAAATATGGATGTTTGATCATGTACAATAATCGCGACTTAAGCTGGTTGCAGTTTAACTCCCGTGTTCTTCAGGAAGCTCAGGACCTAAACAACCCAATAATTGAAAGAGTTAGATTTCTCGGTATTTTTTCAAAAAATCTGGACGAATTTTTTCGGGTTCGTGTCGCTACAATACAGAGATTGTCGAAGCTCTCTGAAACAAAAAAAATCAAAAGACAATTAGGTAATTGGGAGCCTAAAATTTTATTGAATCGAATTCAAGAGGTAATTACAAAACAAAACAAAGAGGTTGAGAGCACATACTCAGAACTAATGTCTTCATTAAATGAGATTGGAATAAATCTAATTAAAGAAACAGAGTTAACACACGGTCAAAAAGATTTCATACGAAAATTTTATATCGAGAAAATTTCTCCATCGGTTTTTACAATGGTTTTAGACCCAAAGCGTTCTTTTCCTGAACTTAATGATGAATCCATTTATCTTTCTATTCGTCTTATCTCTGAAACCGGAAATCCAATTTGTTCAATAATTGAAATCCCTACGGAACTGCATGGTCGATTTATTGTTTTACCTAAATATGGAAAAAGCTATATCATGTATATCGATGATGTCCTTCGATATAATTTGCGATATGCATATTTTATTTTTCCAACTGACGATATTGAGGCGCATAGCTTTAAAATATCGAGAGATTCAGAATTAGATATTGATCAGCATGATATTTCAAAGAAAACAATTCTTGACCGCGTAAGGACGGGATTAGAAGATAGATTAGAAGGTGATCCGGTTCGTATATCATTTGATCGTTCTATGAAAATTGCAGATTTAAAAGAGTTGACAGATCGAATAGGACTCTCTGGAAATGATTCTTTTTACCCTGGAGGGAGGTATCACAATAAAAAAGACTTGATTAATTTCCCAAACATTGGGGGAGCTGAGCTGGAATATCCAATTCTTAAGCCTAAATCACACCCAGATCTTGACTTAGATCGGAGTATTTTAAATGTTATTCGTAACAAAGATGTTCTTCTTTTTACTCCTTATCATACTTTTTTATATATCATAAGGTTTTTACGGGAAGTTGCAATGGACCCTCAAGTCAAAAGAATTCATATCACTCTTTATCGCTTAGCAAATCAATCGAGAGTCATATCTGCACTGATAAATGCCGCGAAGAATGGAAAGATCGTTAATGTTGTTATTGAGTTGCAAGCTCGTTTTGATGAGAAGAAAAATATTCATTATCTCGAAAAAATGAGGAAAGAAGGTATATTGGTTCAAACTGGAATAGAGGGTTTGAAAGTTCATAGTAAACTTATTTGTATCGAGCGAGTTTTTGAAAATAAAATTGAATTCTTCAGCATTATAGGAACAGGCAATTTCAATGAAATTTCGGCGAATACGTACACTGACTATTATTTAATGACTTCTAGGAAAAAAATTACTAATGAAGTGATTCGTGTATTTGAGTATTTAGCAGAGCCGTATAAAGCCCAAAAATTCAAGCATTTAATTGTCAGTCCTAATTTTACCAGAGATAAAATTATTGATGCTATTGATCGAGAGATAAAAAATGCAAAGTCTGGCTTAGATTCAGGAATTTGGATGAAGTTCAATTCATTAAGTAGCTATGCCATGATAGACAAGCTATATGAAGCTAGCTGTGCTGGGGTTAAAATAAAGCTCATCGTTAGGGGGATTTGCTCCATTATTCCGGGGGTAAAAGATCTCTCTGAGAATATTGAGGTGATTTCCATTGTTGACCGATATCTAGAGCACTCAAGAGTGTATGCCTTTAGTAATAATGGAGATTGGAATATGTATATTTCTTCGTTTGATTTGATGACGAGAAATTTAGATCTAAGAATAGAGGTTGGTGTTCCGATCTATGATAAAAACATTAAAAGTCAGATTAAAGATCATTTAGATATTCTATGGAAGGATAACGTGAAGAGTAGATTAAACGGAATTGATGCGAGTAAATCTTACCGTCATATTGCTGGTCCCAAAATAAGAAGTCAAATTCGATTGCATAAATATGTTGCTGATCAGTTAAAAAATGGTTTAAAAAAATGAAAATCACCAGGATAGCTGCAATAGATATTGGCTCAAATTCGTTGAGATTGTTGATAACAAATATTATTTATTCGGAGGATTATACTCACTATAAAAAGGTTTCAATTACGAGACTTCCTGTAAGGCTGGGAAAGGATGTATTCTCATCAGGAGAGATATCAAAAAAATCGGGTAAAAGATTAGTTGATTCAATGCGTGCATTTGGAGCAATAATGCGAGTTAATGATATCGAAGATTATCGTGCATGTGCAACTTCCGCGATGCGTGAATCAAAAAATGGAAAATATTGGTTGAAAGAGATAAAAAAAGAAACGGGTCTTGATATCGAAATAATTGATGGGGAAGAAGAAGCGCGCTTAGTCTTTAAAGCAAAGCTTTTTGATAAAATTCAACCTTCTGAAAAAAATCTGTTATTTGTAGATGTTGGCGGGGGATCGACCGAATTAACTCTTTTTCAGGATCACCAACCCGTTTTGTCTAACTCTTTTCAATTAGGAACAGTTCGGATTCTTCTTGGTGGTAAGCAAAGTGAAAATTGGTCTGACTTGAAGTCTTGGATATCTGATCATGTTAATGTTTTAAATGTAAACCTAGCAATAATTGGATCTGGTGGAAATATCAATAAAGTGCATAAAATGAGCAATAAATCGATAGATGAACCCCTTTCTTTGAATTACATAAATCATTTACATGGCGTTCTAACTAAAATGGATCATCAGCAAAGAATAACCTCTTTGGGCCTAAATATTGATCGGGCAGATGTCATTATTCCTGCATTGGAAATATTTCAAAAAATAATGGAATTGTCAGGAGCAAAGAAAGTGTACGTTCCAAAGATTGGGCTGAGTGATGGTATCGTTCGAGATTTGTATCGAAGGAAATTTAAATTAATTCGTGAGTTGTGATAAACTTTAAAAAAATAATTGTAATTGTAGTTTTTACAGCATTTACAACAACAGGGTGTGGCCCCCGAAATAAGTTTCAAAATGATATTCAAAGTGTTGAAATACAATTATTTACATCTGTTCCTCTAGTTGATTCAGATACAATTTTCATCACTGGGAGTAATGATCAGTTAGGACAGTGGAATGGTAGGGGAATTCCATTTACAAGAAAAGATTCACTTCGTTGGTCGCTCTATTTCAACAGTGAAGACAGTGCATTTTCATATAAAATAACTTTAGGCACATGGGAAAAAGAGGCATTATTAGATGAGGTGGGTTCTAATCGTGACTTAGGAGGTTGGAATGGAATGGATACAATTTTTCATTGTGATTATTTCGGTCCAGCAGAGATAATTATTGATGGTCAAATATCGGGTTATCATGAGACTTTACAATCTCCTATTGATCCTGATGGAATTATTCCGAGTAGAAGGATGTGGGTTTGGTCTCCTTATGATTTTAGAAAAAATAAGAGTATTTCGGGGTTTGATATATTATTAATGTCAGATGGTCAAAATGTTATCGACCCTTCATCAAGTACATATGGAGTGGACTGGGCTGTAGACGAGTCAATTATTTCATTAATTGATTCTAATATTATCGATAGGGACATTTTAGTGGTGGCCCTAGATTGTTCTGAAAGTGGTAATAATAGAAGGTTAGAGTATGGGCCTGGAGATTTAGGAGACGCGACCATAAAATATTTGACTCAAACTATAATTCCTTTTGTGCTTGATAATTATCCTGTAACGGGAGATATGGGTGTTGTACCTAAAATATTCTTTGCTGGATCCAGCATGGGAGGAGTTTTGGGATTCCGTTTGGCAACAGAATATGACTATTTATTTGATGGAGTGATGTCTTTTTCTCCAGCTGTTTTAGTTAATGCTGGGGATGGTCTTAGTGTTGATGCTTTGACCCCATGGGCTGCTAGTGGATATAAGAAACCGACAACTCCATTTTATATTGACAACGGTGGTCTTGGTCTAGAATCTCAATTGCAGCCAGGAATTGATTTATTATTAGCTAACTTAGACTCTATAGGTTTAAAAAGAAATAAAGATTATTTATGGATTAAAGACCCGGCCTCTTACCATGGAGAACTGGGTTGGAGAGAACGATTTCCCTTTGCATTTAGTTGGGTTTTCAATTCCTCAAAAGATTAATGATTTGTTTATAAGCACCATTTTTTAGATTAAGCCTATCAAATTAAAAAATTAATTGACTATGAAATTTAAATTTTCTCTTTTCACCGCTTTATCATTTGCTTGTCTTATTGTTTCTGGACAAAACCCAAAGGCTCTTAGATCTAGTTTCGATTTTGTTCAGCCTCCTCAGTCCATGCTATCAAAAGATTTCAAGTATTCCTCATCGGGAAGTGTTACTTATGAAGAGGAAATTAAAATTGAAAAAGAGGAGAATGATTATGCCCTGGAAGAGTGGAATAGTTTAAAAATGAACCAAAAATTGAAAATAAAAGCTGTAGATGGAAGTAACTTACCTTACAACAAATATTTTCCAACCATCCACTCAAGTGCTAGGTTGACAAGTTTTGTATCTATAGAGGGTTTGGATAAATCGGAGTCTGCAAATGCAAGTGTTAACATTATCATTAATAGACCTATATGTTCGTCTTCTTCTCGAAAAATTAGAGTTGTTCGAGATGGAAACACTATCACACGTTTTCGTGCTGATATGACAACAAGTATATCAATTGAAGCTATAATTACCGATGATGAAGGGCATATAGAAAATAAAAATTATACGGGTGTTTACAACATCACTGACCCCGAGGAGTTCGCAGGAAAAATGCTAGGAGGAGGAATTAGTTCGGCAGCCTTGGGGAAAGTTGAGAAAAGAAATTTCCAAGCTTCAGAAAAAATGGCTTTGGAAAATGCTCTAAAGGATCTTTCAAAATATTTATCCATGAAATATGGTTTTGTAACTATTAATAATTATCGTACTGAGATTTGGACTTTTAGAACTACAAAGAAAAATAACTATGATAATATAAATAGTGCATCACAGTCTTTAGTAGGAGCATATAGATTGGGTATTGATTCTGATATGCGGGAGCAGTTTGAGACTAAACTTATATCCGCCATTGACATATGGAAGGAAGAATATGGCAACTACGCGCCAAATGATAAAAAAGCAAGAATTGGATCTGTTCAGGCAGGACTGTTATTACTAAATATTGCTGAAGCTTATTTATGGATGCAGGATTTTAGTAAATGCTCTCAGGCTTTAGGTGATTTCGATTCGATCTTATCGATGAATAAAAAATTGGGTAGAAACATGGCAGCTATGAATCATTTCCGAAGGCTAGAAAACATACAAAGAGATCTTCAGTCGCGATATTCAACTTTAAAAGAATAGAATTTAATTGGTTTTTTTTCATAGGGGTGAGACAATAATACCTATTATCGTTATGATTATAAAAATTAGGCATTGAATTAAAAAAGCAATATTGTTGGGTATGACCAGTGCCCAGTGAATATCACCAAATTTCCTCCATTTCAAAGGTGGTTCGCTAACAGTCGATTTCATTTGATTTTTATGAGCTTCCATTTCAGACGTTTCAAAAGCATAATGCGCGCCACAGAATTTACACAAATAATCATACCTGTTTTCAGTAATATTTACCTCATACCATTTTGAACATGAAGGACATTTTACAGTTTTCAAGTTGAAATATTCTTTATTGCTTCTAGTGCCTTTTCGTAATTTGGTTCATTGCCAATCTCGGAGACCTGCTCTGAATAACAAACAAATCCTTTTGAGTCAAGTACTATTACACAGCGACTGAACAAACTTGCAAACTTTGTATTTGTCATTCTTACATGATAGTTTTTTGAAAATAGATTATCTCTCATTTCCGATAAGACTATAGCATTTTCTAATCCTTCAGCTCCGCACCATTGATGGAGTGAGAATGGCATATCTCTGCTAATATTTAAAATAGTTACATTTTTTAAGGATGTTCCTAGTTCATTGAATTTCTTGACAGAATTTTGACACACTCCCGTTCCGATACTGGGAAAAATATTTAAAACAATAACTTTTCCAATAAAATCGGAAAGACTCATTTCTGACAAATCACCAGAAGTTAATTTGAAGTTTGGAGCTTTGCTTCCTAACTCAGGCAGTTCTCCAGCAGTTTGAGCTGGGCTTCCACCAAATTTTATTGTTGCCATTTTCTAAAGTTAATAAATATGGTCAGCGTGAACACCTTGAGGTAATAAAAACCCAGATAAAAGCAATCCACTCCAAATAATTGGCAAAATTAAAATCGACAGAGATATTGCAATAATACAGAGATATTGCAATAATCATATGGATTAAAATTTATACAATCGCCTTGTAGATAGCTTGAATAGCCCCACCTGACACCACTAAAATTAATAGCCACCTGACATATCGTTGTGCTTTTGGTATTCTAACGATATAACGAGCTCCAAACCAGGCGCCTATGGAACTTCCAAAAGCAAGAATTAGAGCTGGTTTCCATACTATAAGATCATTATAAATGTAAATGAGGCCAGCTGGTACCGCCAATACCGCTGCCATTAGCAACTTAATTACATTAGCATCTCTAAGGCTCCATTTATCTGCTAATACTAGCACTGATAGCATTAAAACCCCTATCCCCATTTGTACATAACCACCATAAAACCCAATTAAGAAAAAAAGAATTCCTGATTTGAAAGAATTTAAATTTCTTGAAGATTCAGAAAAACCTTTCCATCGATCTTTTTTCCAAAATAAAGTAACCAACATGCCCGTCATGACAAATGCCAGAGACCACTCCATGGTTTCTGCAGAAATTTGACTTCCAATTAAGCCACCGGATGCAGACCCTAAAAAAGTTGGTAGAATGAGATTTTTCCCTTTTAAAAATAAATAGTTTCTTCTCGATGTTTTTTTTAGACTAAAAATTCCAGTAATTGTTTGTGTGATTACACCAATTCGGTTACTGGCATTTGCTGCAGCTCCGTCAAGACCACCAAATAATAATAAACTCACTGTTAAAGCAGATCCATTTCCAGCAAGAGTATTTATTACTCCAGCGATAATTCCACCAATAAAAAATAGTATATCCATTGTTAGGTTGTCAAAATCAAAGATACGTGAAGGTCGTATCTTTGATGGCCAGAACCAGACTGAAGAGTAATGAATAATAGATATGCAAAACTTGGATTAATTTTTTTCGGATTAATATGTGGTTTACAAGGGTGTAAAAAAAATACGGATTCGTCATCGATTGATCAAGATTATGGGAAATTATCTCTGAAAATAGATACGACTGAATTTAATGAAGAACGATTTTTCTCGATTAATTATAAACTGATTTCTCTGAAAGAGGGCTACTTTAAAATAGAATTGGATTTGCGACAAAATAAGGATATAAAAAAAGATTCTATTTTCGAGTATCTCTTGGCAGGAGATACGTTAAAAGGAACATCTTATTATGTAGATTTCCCAGTTTCAGAGGGATTAGTAAAAGTTCTAGGAAGACTTAATTACAAACCAGATAATAACCATTAATTCTAATCAAATTCAACTTTAAAGAATCAATCAATGTCCGGTAACCACCCACCTGATGAGGTATTCATCGCAAAAACTCTTATGGGTTTAGAAGACGTTTTAAGAGATGAGCTGCTTAAACTTGGAGCAAGGGACATTCAGTTAATGACAAGGGCAGTAAGGTTTAAAGGGGATTTAGGGTTTATGTATAAAGCTAATATTTGCATAGGTTCAGCAATAAGAATTTTAAGGCCTATCAAGTTTGTTGAAGTTAATAAATCTGAGGACTTACTTTTTGCCGCTCAGAAAATACCTTGGGAAAAGTGGTTTCATCCTGACAAAACATTTGCTGTATTTGCATCTGGCACCCACCCTGAATTTAGTCATACAGGTTATGCTGCTCTGGTTTTAAAGGATGGCATTGTAGATCGATTTAGATCTAGAACAGGGAAGCGGCCTTCTGTTGAAAGAGAATCCCCGCAAATTAGAATTGAACTCCATTTAAATAAGAGACATTGCACAATTAGTATGGATTCATCAGGAGATTCACTTCATAGAAGGGGATACCGAAAAGAGATGACTCTTGCACCAATGAGTGAAGTACTAGCAAATGGATTAATACGATTAACTGGCTATAGGGGAGATAGAACTCTCTACGACCCAATGTGCGGCTCTGGAACTATGGCTATTGAGGCCTCAATAATTGCTGACCGTCTTCCTGCAGGAATTTATAGAAATTCATTTGGATTCATGCATTGGCTGGATTATGACAAAGATTTGCATGCCATAATTGAAGCTGCTTCTTTGAAAAGAATAAAAGAGTCATCACAGCATATTTTTGGTTCTGATATAGATCCTGATGCTTTAAGGGTAGCAAAATTGAACTCAACCTCAGCTTTAGTTGAAGATAAAGTATCCTGGTCTCTTGAAGATTTCTTGAAAACAACTCCTCCTGCAGAGCGAGGTATATTGGTCGTAAACCCCCCTTATGGTCGCAGAATTGATACTGATGTTGAAACTACGTATCGGGCAATGGGTGAGCATTTGAGAAAAGTCTATCAAGGTTGGACCGCATGGGTTGTAGTCCCTAGTGCAAAAGCCTCAAAAGCGTTACAAATGAAATCCAAACAACAAATACCTTTTCAAAACGGGGATTTGGATTGTATGTGGCAAGAGTTCGATATTTTTAGAGAATGAAAAAGATAGGATTAATTACTTCAGGGGGAGATGCTCCAGGAATGAATGCATGTATTCGTGCTGTTGTTAGAACGGCATCATTTCATGATATTGAGGTTACAGGTTTTTATCGAGGATATGAAGGACTATTGGAAAATGATAGCATTAGTTTAACTCGTTATGATGTTCGTAATATTATTCATCGAGGAGGTACGTTTTTAAAAACAGCAAGGAGTTCAGAATTTAGGACAGAAGAGGGTAGATCTAAGGCATCTTCAATCATTAAGTCCCATGGTATACAAGGTTTAATTGTAATCGGTGGAGATGGATCATTAATGGGTGCAAACCTGATTTCAATGGAGCATGAAATACCTGTTATTGGCTGCCCTGGAACAATTGATAATGATTTGTTTGGAACAGATTACACCATTGGCTATCAAACTGCAGTAGATACAGCAATTGATGCTGTGGATAATATTCGTGATACTGCGGCATCTCATAATCGATTATTTTTTGTAGAGGTAATGGGTCGTGATGCTGGATTGATAGCTTTAAGAACAGGTATTGCTGCTGGAGCAGAGGGTGTTTTGATACCAGAAACTCCAACAGATTTGAATCGATTGGTGAATTATTTAAAGACTGATTTTAAGAAAAAGCGACGATCTGGAATTATAATCGTTGCTGAGGGAGATTCGGAAGGAGGAGCATATGAAGTTGCAAAAATTGTTCAGAATGAATTCCCAAATTGGGAGACAAAAGTCACAGTGTTGGGCCATATCCAGAGAGGGGGTAAACCAAATGGTTTTGATAGAATTTTAGCCAGTAGAATTGGCCATGGTGCCTTATTAGCAATAAAAGAAGGACGAAATAGAGAAATGATTGGTATATCGGGAGGTGAACTTGTACATGTTCCTCTTGATAATGCAATTAAGCATAACGCAATTATTAGTCCTTATTTGTTGGAACTCTTAGAGGCTTTATCCTAGTAGTATGTGGGTTGAAGTTATTCTACCTGTTCCAGTCCATTCAACTTTTACTTATCAATGGAATGCTCAATCTGATCCTATAAAAGGATTAAGGGTCCATGTTTCTTTTGGACGACAAAAATGTTTAATGGGCGTTATTCAAAATATTATTTACAATGCTCCAGAATTTGAGTGCAAGCCAATCATTCGAGTTTTAGATAATCTCCCATTAATCCATAATCAACAAATTGAATTTTGGAATTGGCTTGCTCAATACTATATATGTCCTATTGGTGAGGTTATGCAGTCTGCTCTTCCTGTTTTTTTCAAACTTAAAGAGAATGACATTGGTCCCTTCACTCTTGGAGATGGATCAGTTCCACATTGGAGGTGGGTAAGTAAAAAATCAGATACAGGAATTATCTCTGAGGTATTTGAAAAACTGTCGCGAGCAAAGTTGCAATCAGAGGCTTTAATGACATATTTTCAAATTTGTTCTAATCAGATAGACTCTGATAAAGAATTCTATCCATGGGTTTCTCAAATAGTCATGCAGGAGTATTCATCCATCAAGACAGTTCATTTAAATGCCTTGAGAGAGAAAGGAATTCTTGAAAAAACCATGCTTCATTCTATTATCGAAGCTGTTTCTGAAGGTGATAAGATCAAACTTTCAGATGTTCAAGGCAATGTTCTTAATGATATAATATCAGGATTGGATAATAAAAAACCTGTTTTGTTACAGGGTGAAACAGGGAGTGGTAAAACAGAAATATATTTAAAACTGGCTGATAAAGTTCTAAAGGAAGGTATGCATGTGTTAATGTTAGTTCCAGAAATAGCCCTTACGGCTCAGCTTTACAAACGTTTGGAGAGCTCTATGGGATTAGATGTGGTGTCTGTTTATCATAGTCAGGTTACTGAAAGCCAAAGAAGAGATATCTGGCTGTCCTTATTGAACCCTGGAGGGGGAGCGAAGCTTATTCTAGCTGCAAGATCAGGTGTTTTTTTACCAATGGAGAATGTCGGTTTAATTATTGTCGATGAAGAGCATGAAACCAGCTACAAACAATATGATCCTTCCCCTAGATATCATGCCCGCGATGCTTCCGTATGGATTGCTAATCAGACTGGAGCTGGAGTTGTACTTGGTTCAGCTACTCCAAGTCTCGAAACGTTTTATAATTGCCAACAAGGCAAATATCACAAGGTGCAATTGAATGAGAGATTTGGGAAATCCAAAAAACCCATTGTAGAAATGTTGTCTTTAGTGAAGTATAAATCCTTAAAAATGATGGAGGGTCTGCTCTCTAAGCCGGCAGTTCAGGCGATAAGTGACACTTTGTTAAATGAGCAGCAAGTTTTGATCTTTCAGAATAGAAGAGGGTATTCTCCCTTTTTAACCTGTATGTCTTGCGGTTGGACAGAGCCGTGCTCAGATTGTGATGTCGCTGTAACCTATCATAAGGAATCAAAGTCATTGAAGTGCCATTATTGTGGTCAAGTTAGAAAAATATCAACTAATTGCCCTTCTTGTCAAAAGTCCGCATGGCAGTTAAGAGGCGCTGGAACAGAAAGAGTAGAAGAGAGTCTCGAAGAGATATTTCCTGACTCTACAATAATAAGAATAGATTCAGACTCCACGAGGAAAAAGAAATCTATGTCAAATTTTATTGATTGGCTTGAGACAGGAAGAGCTGATATTGTTGTCGGTACGCAAATGATTGGGAAAGGCTTAGATATATCTGGTTTATCTCTAGCCATTATTCTAAATGCTGACAATGCTCTCCAGATGCCAGACTTTAGGGCTCATGAACGTGCTTTTCAGTTATTCTCTCAAGTTTCAGGAAGAACAGGAAGGCGTGAGAGTCAAGGTCATGTTATTATACAGACTGCAACCCCTGATCATCCTATTTTAGTTGCTGTTAAGTCGGGAAAATATGATCATATGGCGAGAAACCTTTTAGAAGATCGCAGATTACATCATTATCCGCCATTTGTTAAAATGATTCGAATAGAATTACGTCATCGCAAACAAATAACTGTTCGGGAAGCTGCTAATTTCTTGGCTGAAAAATTGTATCGAAATTTTGGTGGTGGAATATTAGGTCCAGATGAACCTAATATTTCTCGTATAAAAAATATGCATATCCAGCATATATGGATAAAACTCCCTGCGGGCCCTGGCTTATTCTCTTTAAAAGAAAAATTACGTAAGATTAATGGCTCTATGTATTTTAATGCTGATTTTAGGTCGGTAAAAATAATTATTGATGTTGATCCATATTAGGTCATAGTTATTTCCCCAAAGAGTTCTCCGAAGAGAATAATTTAGAAAAACCAAATAATGCTGCGGAGTGAACTAAAATTATAATTGACCAGTCAAGTATAATGCCGCGAGCTATTACATGAGCGTTTTGACTTAAAGGAATGATCCAAGAAAAAAGAGTCCCACTTAAAAAGCTCAGGCTATTCCATTTGAATAATTTTAATTTCATTTTTAATAAAATTAGAGACCGGATTTATATTTTTTCATAACAAGCTTTTTTATTCAATTCTGACCAAAGGTTTTCATTTGGTGGAGGCGCCGTGATTTTTAGGATTTCATCTTTAACAGGATGCTTTATTTGTATCATTTGAGCATGCAGGTGAATTGCTCCTCCAGGATTAGATCTTTTAGCTCCATATTTTAGATCCCCTTTTATGGGATGTCCAATGGTACTTAATTGACATCGTATTTGATGGTGTCTTCCCGTTTCAAGATTTACTTCTAATAAGCTATACCTATCCCCAGAGCTCAATATTCGGTATGATAATATGGCCTCTTTAGCTTCTTTTTTATTTGAAACAAAGCTTTTCTTCAGGCGACTATCCTTCCATAAAGAATGGATAAGTTTTGTACTTATTTTTTTTGGAATTCCTTCAACAACAGCCCAATAAGTTTTTTTAACGGATCTATCTGCAAATGCCTTACTGATTCTTGTTAGTGCTTTGGAGGTTTTAGCTAATACGACTATCCCTGAACTTGGTCTATCCAGCCTGTGCGGCAGACCAATAAATGCTTTTCCAGGTTTATTATGACGTTGAGCAACATCTGCTTCTGCCCAGTCTTTAAGTGTTGGATCTCTGGTTATATCCCCTTGGACAAGGAGGCTAGGTGGCTTGCTAACGATTAAAAGGTGATTATCTTCAAAAAGAATAATAGGATTTTGCACAGTATCAATAGCTTTCTTCTGAATTAGGGAATGTGCCAGACTTTACGTCGGTTATATAATTTTCAACGGCATTAGGTATCAACTCTTCTAAGTTTAAATAACGACGGAGGAATCTCGGGTTAAATTCAGTATTGATACCTAGCATATCGTGCAATACTAATACTTGCCCATTGACATCTGGACCAGCCCCAATTCCAATAGTTGGTATCTGAATCGAATCACTTACTTTTTTAGCCAAATTTGCAGGTATTTTTTCCAAGACTATAGCAAAGCAACCCGCTTTTTCTAATGATTTCGCATCTTTTGAAAGTTGTTCAGCTTCTTCTTCTTCTTTTGCACGAACAGCATATGTTCCAAACTTATATATACTTTGAGGAGTTAGCCCTAAATGTCCCATTACGGGAATGCCGGAGCTGACTATTCGCTCAATAGTTGTTGCAATTTCTTGGCCCCCTTCCAATTTTACAGCATGGCCTCCAGATTCTTTCATGATCCTAATTGATGAAGAAAGAGCAGCCTTTGGATTGCCTTGGTAACTTCCAAAAGGAAGATCCACAACAACCAGTGCTCTTTTTACCGCTCTAATCACACTAGATGCATGATAAATCATATGGTCTAGTGTAATTGGAAGAGTAGTCTCATGGCCTGCCATTACATTACTTGCAGAATCTCCCACGAGTATTATATCAATACCTGCTTTGTCAACTAATCTTGCTAGGCTAAAGTCATAGGCAGTCAACATCGCTATAGATTCATTACGTTGTTTCATCTCAAAAAGACTATTTGTGGTGACTTTTCTATATAACTTTTTTTCTTTTGACATTTTAAGATATTTTAATCAAAAGTACAAAGGCTATGCGTGGTATCTTTGTTCGCATGAATTTAAAAGAAGTATTTGTTTTTTTTAGTCTTTTAGTTGGTTTTATATCTTGCGATAACACCCTTGTCGTGACTGCACCATTTCAGGATATCCCCGTGGTGTACGGCGCTTTAAATCCGAATTCAGATACTCAATATGTAAGAGTAGGGAGAGCTTTCCTTGGTCAAGATGGTCCAAACAGCGGTATTAACAATCCGGACAGTTTGTATTACAAGGATCTAGTTTTGGAACTGCAAGCTTTTAAAGATAACGGAGATTTGTTTTGGACTAAAGCATTGAATACAACTCAAGATATTCCAAAGGACTCTGGTTTATTTACCAATCAAGGACATCGGCTATACAGTTTAGTTATTCCCGAATTCACATTAAATGATAATCGACTTGATTGGTCATATAAATTATTGTTGAAAAAAGACAGCTTGAGTAGTGCTTTTGCAAGCGCAGAGACCCCTATGGTAAAAGATTTTAGGATAAAACGTCCAAATTTTCAGGGAACTCAGAGATTTAGCTTTACCTCAAGTAAGGGTGCGGAAATCGAGTTTTATCAAGCCGTGAACGCTCGTATTTATCAAGGCTATGTTGATTTTCTTTACATGGAGATGCCGGATGGGGCTCAAAATGACTCCACTCGTCATTCAGTTAGATATTTTCTTCCCTACACAATCGGCAGTTCGTTAAATGGAGGGAGCTATTTAAGCACTTCTCTAAGTTATGAGTCGTATTACACTTTCTTGTCAGAGGTAATACCAGTTAAGCCAGGGTATATGAGATTTTTCCGAGGTTTTTCTATTCATCTCACAGCGGGATCAGATGATCTGGCAACTTACATATCTGTTTCTCAGCCATCGAATACGATACTCCAAGATCCTCCTTTTTTTACCAATGTAGAAAATGGTGCGGGTATTTTTGCGAGCAGGGTAGGCTTAGATAGGCCTAATATCGGTTTGACATCGGCCTCAATTGATAGCCTCATTTTTGGCAGAATGACATGTCCACTCAGGTTTGCAAAGGCGAGTTTTCTTGATACTCTGACATGTAACTGACAATTTGTCTCAGTTTTGGTCTTGGTATAATGATTGTCTATATGGCAACCAAATCGAATAAATAACCATTATGGGTAAAATTATAGGAATCGACTTGGGAACTACGAATTCGTGTGTTTCCGTTATGGAAGGAAATGAAGCAGTTGTAATCCCAAATGCGGAAGGCAAGCGCACAACACCTTCAATTGTTGGATTTGTTGAAGGTGGAGAGCGCAAAGTGGGGGATCCTGCCAAGCGTCAGGCTATCACCAACCCAACAAAAACTGTTTTTTCAATAAAGAGGTTCATGGGAGAGTCCTACTCAAATATTTCCAAAGAGGTCAAAAGAGTACCCTATGGAATCGCTAAAGGTGACAACGATACTCCAAGAGTGAAGATAGATGATCGTAAGTATACTCCTCAAGAGGTATCCGCTATGATTCTTCAAAAGATGAAAAAAACAGCTGAAGATTACCTTGGTACAGATGTTTCTGAAGCGGTTATTACGGTACCTGCTTATTTTAATGATTCTCAAAGGCAGGCCACCAAAGAAGCGGGAGAAATAGCTGGTTTAACAGTTCGTAGAATTATTAATGAGCCAACAGCTGCTGCCTTGGCTTATGGTATTGATAAAATGAATAAAGACATGAAGCTCGTTGTCTTTGATTGTGGTGGTGGAACCCATGACGTTTCTATCTTAGAATTAGGTGATGGTGTTTTTGAAGTAAAATCTACCGATGGAGATACGCACTTAGGTGGTGATGATTTTGATGATCGTATCATTAATTGGCTTGCAGATGGCTTTAACAAAGATGAAGGAACAGATTTACGCAAAGACCCTATGGCTCTGCAGCGTCTAAAAGAGGCTGCTGAAAAGGCAAAAATAGAATTATCAAGCGCTAATACTACAGAAATTAACTTGCCTTACATTACGGCCACCGAAAGTGGGCCGAAGCATATTGTTCGTTCTTTAACACGTGCTGAGTTTGAGCGTCTAGCTGCTGATTTAATTGAAAGAACAATTGCTCCTTGTAAGTCCGCGTTGAAAAATGCTGGGTTATCAGTTGGTGATATTGATGATGTAATTCTTGTTGGAGGATCAACTAGGATACCTGCAATTCAAGATGCAGTAACCAAGTTTTTCGGTAAAGAGCCAAATAAAGGAGTAAATCCTGATGAAGTTGTAGCAATTGGAGCTGCCATACAGGGAGGAGTTTTAGCAGGCGATGTTAAAGATGTTTTACTTCTTGATGTTACTCCTCTCTCTCTAGGGATTGAAACAATGGGTTCTGTGATGACCAAGTTAATCGAAGCGAATACAACTATTCCTTCAAAAAAATCTGAAGTATTTTCAACGGCTAGCGATAATCAGCCGAGTGTAGAAATACATATCCTTCAAGGCGAGCGGCCAATGGCTAAGGATAATAAAACTATCGGGCGTTTTCATTTAGATGGTATTCCTCCAGCTCCAAGAGGCACTCCCCAAGTTGAGGTTACATTTGATATCGATGCCAATGGTATTTTGAATGTTAGTGCAAAGGATAAAGCCACAGGTAAGGAACAAAAGATTCGTATTGAAGCATCCTCGGGTTTAAGTTCGGAAGAAATCGAAAAAATGAAACAGGAGGCTGAGGCTAATGCGGAAACCGATAAAGATGCTAAAGAACGAGTGGACAAATTGAATGCTGCAGACCAGATGGTATTTCAAACGGAAAAGCAGTTAGGAGAATTTGGAGATAAGCTGGGAGATAAAAAAGCTGCTATTGAAGAAGCACTAGAAAATCTAAAGAAGGCACATGCTAGCCAAGAAATTAGTGCTATTGATGTGGCTATGGAAACTATAAATGAGGCATGGAAAAACGCATCTGAAGAAATGTATAAAGCCCAAGAGGGAGCTGCTCAAGAGGGAGGAGCCCCTGAAGGTGGATCTGCTGATGGAGGATCTGACGATGTAACTGATGTGGAATTTGAAGAAGTTAAAGAGGAAGAATAAAAATTGAATTTTTGACTTAACCCGAAGTATAAAAAGGGTCTCCGAATGGAGACCCTTTTTTTATTTGAATTTATTATTGGGATCAATTAAATCTGAATATTCCATATTTTAGAATGCAATAAATTGCTCGAACCCCATCTTTCCAGCTAATTTTTTTACCTTCTTCAAAGGTTCTTCCGTAATAACTAATGCCCACTTCATAAATACGGATATTTTTTATTCTTGATATTTTTGCTGTTACTTCAGGTTCAAATCCAAAACGATTTTCCCTTAAAACAAGCGATTGAATGAGGTCTCTTCGAAATAATTTGTAGCAAGTTTCCATATCTGTTAGATTCAGATTGGTAAACATATTAGATAAAAATGTTAAAAATTTATTTCCAATAGAATGCCAAAAAAATAAAATTCTGTGAGGTTTGCCGCCGAGAAATCTTGAACCGTAGACGACATCTGCATGACCATTGATAATAGGACGAAGCATATCGTTATACTCTTCTGGGTTATATTCTAAATCAGCATCTTGAATTATTATATAATCTCCAGTTGCTTTGGAAATACCCGTGTGTAGAGCCGCTCCTTTCCCTCGGTTAACTTTATGATAATCATAAGAAATAATCATCTCTACATTTTGCTTCATATATGAAAGTATTAGCTCCTCAGTCTTGTCGTTGCTATTATCATTGATAACAACAATTTCCTTACCCCAATCTTGAGGTAATTCTACATTTTTAATTTTATCTAAAATTTTCTGAATAGTAGACTCCTCGTTAAATGCCGGTATTACAATGCTGAGAACTTTCATATGTCTAAAATTAGACTATTTTGATTGTCATATTTTGAATCTTTACTATGACAAAAGGCTAATACTTTCTATTAAGGCACACAAGTGACAAAATCAGCTGTCGTATAACCGTCGCATAAAGCATAGCAGGTGTTATCGTATTCTATTTGGATGCCTCTTCTTTCTACACATACCGGATCAGACTCCTCCGTACAACAACAAGCTATTCTATCTCTGTTGGTTAATCTATCGCAGCTAGTGGTTATAATTAAAATAAATAGAGGTATTAAAAGATATTTCATGATCTTGGAGTTATAATAATATTGCTAATTTATATTTTTTCAAGTAAAGATGAAAACAATGATCTGCGCATTAAAAATTTGTGTAGAGTTTATTTATTCCTTGATTTTCTTAATTCTGATACCGCTTAATGCCAAGGATAGATTGATAATCGGGCTGAGCCAATTGAAAAAACAGTAAATAAAATAATCCCCTGTAGCTACTCCTAGTGTTGCGGATTGGTAGGCTCCACATGTATTCCAAGGTACTAAAACTGAGGTAACAGTTCCGCTGTCTTCAAGTGCTCTAGATAGGTTCTCTGGTGCAAGTCCTCTTTTACTAAATGCTTTCTTGAACATCCTTCCAGGCACGACAATAGCTAAATATTGATCAGCTGCAGTAACATTTATGAAACCACAAGTTATTAGCGTAGATATAATTAATGAAGCACTGCTATTTGCAACACTTAAAAATGCCTCTGTTATTCTTGTTAGAAATTTAGATGCCTCTAAAACGCCACCAAAAGTCAAAGCACAAATTACCAACCATATTGTTCCTAACATTCCGCTCATCCCTTTCGTGCGCAAGAGAGAATTAAGTAATGGATTTTTCATTTCTAGACTTACAGATCCATAAAGACTAGTTAAAATTCCTTTGTAATGGCCAACAATATCAGAGCTCCCACCGACTTCAGCGATTATTTCAGGTTGCACAAAAAATGCAGTTAAAGCTCCGAGGATAGCACCAACACCCATAGCTGCAACGGCGTCAATTCTTAAAGCTATTAATCCAATACTAAGAATGGGTACCAAAAGAAGCCAGGCACTTATATTAAAGCGGCTTGATAATTCGTCCGATAGGATTTGGATATCACCAGATAATAACCCGTTATCAAATCCTAAACCCATAAATGTGAAAACAATTAGAGTAATTATAACTGCCGGCCCACTTGTTAATGCCATGTACCTTATGTGGTGGGCTAATTCTGCTCCTGCCATTGCTGGTGCTAAATTGGTTGTATCAGAGATTGGTGACATTTTATCTCCAAAATATGCTCCTGAGATTACTGCCCCCGCTATCCATGTGGGAGGAAAGCCTAATGATTGACCAACACCCATTAACGCGATTCCAATTGTTGCGGTGGTTCCCCAAGATGATCCAGTGGCTAGGCTTATAAGAGCACAAACCACTACGCTAGCTGGTAAAAAAATAATCGGAGATAGAATTTTTAGTCCAAAAACAATGAGAGTGGGAATAATCCCAGAGACCATCCAACTTCCTGTCAACGCTCCCACCATGAGTAAAATAAGAACCGCTTTAGTA
>MDSW01047048.1_pt1 | contig 62080 bp, 61 predicted proteins | sample 811171 | NCBI WGS metagenome assembly MDSW01 (sample SAMN05326641, study PRJNA326480) | marine metagenome | isolation source: seawater | place: Atlantic Ocean: North West | collected 2012
GAATAGCTTTGCCTATTAATTGTAATATTTGCTCGTCATTAGCAATATAAACTGGAAGTGCTGTCTCCGGCCAAATAACCAAAAGTGGAGGTGACTGACTCTCTTGTGTGCTTAAGGCAACATATTTATTTATAGATTGTCTTTTTGTATCTGCTGTCCACTTACTTTTTTGAGGTATATTACCCTGAACAATCCTAATTTTTATACCTAAACTAGAAACCTCTTTATCAGATTCATAAATTCTAATTTCTCCTCCGCCCCAAATGATAAAAAGTACGCATAAACTTATGCCTACACTCAACAGTACCGACATACGTTTTGAACTTCCAACGCTGAAAAACCCCGATAATATAAAAGTTGAAGCTAAAACTGTTACGAAGCTCAAACCAAATACCCCAAAAACAGATACAGACTGAATCATTGCATCAGAAATAGTCCAAGAAATACCTATAGGACTCATCGGGAATCCCGTAAATAATATACTCCTGAGCCACTCACTGAAGGTCCAGGCTAAAGCCAAAATTATTATTTTACGCCAAATACTATTTGGAGAAAGCCATACAGCTACTGAAACAAATACCAAAAAAAATGCCAAGCCTGCAGCTATAAGAACAACAGCTGGGACTGCTAACCAGCCAAAGCGTTCTGCATCAACCAATAGCGCAGCTCCAATCCAATGAAATGCAACCAGGAAGTGTCCAAAACCAAAACACCAACCTCTAAGCATAGCAATCCAGATAGATCTACTTCTGGATACCACCAGCAAAAAACCGGCAAAAGAAATTGGCATAATAGGAAGGGCGTATATTGGAGGTAAAGATAATGACAAGAGGGCGCCTAATATAAAAGCTATAGAGCACCAAATATAACCCCGTTCAGGTATCCAAAATTTTGCTTTATATTTTTGACTCATGTTAGTAGCCGCATTGGACTGAGTCTGGACATACTAAGTTTCAGTTTTTAAATTATTAATCTTTACCCTCAGTCTTTTTACTCTTCGTGGGTCTGCATCTAAAACCAAGATCTCTAAATTCTTTGAATAAGCTATAATTTCACCCTTTTTTGGTACTCGACCTGCTAATGAAATTACCAATCCACCTAATGTGTCTATATCTTCTCGCTCATCTGAAATATCAAATACTACTCCAAGATTCTCTTCTACATGCATAAGCAAAGAGCGAGCTTCTATATCGTATATATTATCTTCACGTTTAATGATTGGCGCTGAATCCTCATCATGTTCATCTTCAATTTCTCCAACAATTTCTTCAACAATATCTTCAATTGTCACCAGACCATCTGTTCCACCATATTCGTCAACAACCACTGCCATATGAAGTCGCGTTTGCCTCATTTTTCCCAGAAGGTGAACAATGGGCATAGAAGAGGGAACAAATAAAATTTCCCTTATAATATCAGTTAATTTAAATGTAGAATCTTCCCCCCAATATGCAACTACATCACGAATATGTATCATCCCCGCTACATCATCTAAGGCGCCTCTAAAAACAGGCATACGAGAATGTCCTTTTTGCTTGATCAGGGCTACTGTTTCTTCTAGTGAGGCATCTTGCTGTAATGCAACAATATCACTTCTAGGAACCATTGCCTCCTCCACAGTGAGTTGCCCAAATCTTAATAAATTGAGTAATAGTGACCGCTCCTCATCACTTATACGTTCAGCTACATCCTCCTTAGCTTCAATAAACTCCTCCACAGTCTCTTGCCATGTTGGTTCCTCGACTTTAGTTAAACCCCGCTTTAACCATTCCGCTATTGATGCTAAAATTGAAGACTCTTCATCACTATTTTGAGAAGCCTTATTTTGGGAGTTACTATCCTGATCGATCATACTCTACCTCTAAAGCCTAAATCTCATTTTGATATGGGCTAGGATAACCAATTAATGTAAGTGCGGAAACTTCAGCACTCTGCATTATCTCTGCGTCCTCATCATTATCGTGTTCATAACCCAGAAGATGCAAGACTCCATGAATCAGGAGATGAGAAAAATGTTGGTTAAATGATATACAGGCCTCTTTAGCTTCCCTGCAAACTGTTTCATAGGCAACTATTATATCACCCAATTCAGTTGGCTCTGACTCAGGCCATGAAAACTCTTGTTGGTTGCCAAGCATTGGAATTTGTCTAAAAGCAAGTACATTTGTAGGTTTGTCCTTACTACGAAATTCACGATTATGGTCTTGAATAAATTTGTCATCCGCCAAAACAACAGCAAGGGCTAGGTTATTATTCTCATTGTTACCATTAGCCTCTAAAGCAGCAATAATAGCTTTTTTTATTAGAGCGGCATCAACACCTGAGCCCTGCCAATCTCCAGTGATAAACTTTATTGAATAGTCTATGACTCTATTTTTTGTCATTGTCTTTTTTAGCTTCGTGATCTTCATATGCCCTAACAATTCTTGTAACTAAGGGATTTCTTACCACATCAATGTCCGTAAATCTGATAATTTTAGTTCGATCTACACCATCCAATACCTTTACTGCCTCACTCAATCCTGATCCCACCCCTCTTGGCAAATCAATTTGAGATAGGTCACCTGTTACAACCATTCGTGAATGCTCTCCAAGTCTTGTCACAAACATTTTCATTTGCATCGGAGTAGTATTCTGTGCTTCATCGAGAATTATAAATGCATTTGAAAGTGTTCGCCCACGCATAAATGCCAAAGGTGCAATTTCAATTTCTCCAGTTTCAATGCGTCTAGCCACTTGTTCTGGGGGTAACATATCATATAAGGCGTCATATAACGGTCTGAGATATGGGTCAACTTTTTCTCTAATATCTCCTGGTAAAAAACCTAGACGTTCTCCTGCTTCTACAGCTGGTCTAGAAAGAATAATTCTATCTACTTCTCCACTGACAAAAAGTGATACAGCTACTGCTACAGCAAGGTATGTTTTTCCCGTTCCAGCTGGACCAAGAGCAAAAGTCATCTCCATTTGGCTTAAGGATCGCAAATACTCTAGCTGATTTGGAGATCTGGGACCAACAGTTCTTTTGTGTGTTTGAATCGTTTCTGTATCAGCAATTCTAATAGCTTCACCCCTACCATTAATATGCATTCGGATAGTTGCATCAACTTCAGCTAAACCTACAATCCTTCCTTTTTCTATTTGTATATATAAATCTTCAAGGATATTTTTTGCATCATTTACCGCACCTTCCCCCCCTGTAATTGAAACCTCATTTCCACGACTACTAACAAGCACCCCCAGACTTTGCTCAATTCTTGCTATATGGCGATCATGATCACCAAATAATAAAAGTAAAAGTGAGTTTTTATCAAACTTCATTTGAACTTTATCATGGGACTTTTTTAGAAGAGAGCCATCTTGTAATGTCATATATTAACTCTTTGAATTCTATCTTCTTTTGAACTGATAGCTAATTCATTTTTGCTATAGTAGCCAACCTTGCCACTGAGACTTTTAGCATAGTCTTGAGTAATAATTACATTACTAAGCTCGCCTATACATTCCTGATTTTTTTGTATATTTACCCATTGCATGTAGGGAGTTCGACCAGATATCTTCTGCTTATCCTTATCTTCCCTTTCAAGCAAAACAGGTAGTTCTAAATTTAGACAAGATAAATTAAAAGCTCGCTGCTGCTTATCGAGTAAATCCTGTAATTCGGACAACCTTTCTTTCTTTAATTCTTCTGGAATTTGACCCTTCAGATCTGCAGCTGGAGTTCCTGGTCGTGCACTAAACTTGAAAGAATAGGATTGAGCAAATTCAACAGATTTTATAAGTTCAAGTGTTGACTTAAAATCAGCATCCGTTTCCCCCGGATAACCAACAATAAAATCACTGGAAAAGGCCATGTCTTGTCTAACATTCCTTAATTTTTCAATAATCTTCATATAATATGAAGCCGTATGTTGACGATTCATTGCAGCTAAGATTTCATCAGAACCAGACTGAACAGGTAAGTGCAAAAATGGCATAAGCTTGGGAATATCTCTATGGGCTTGTATGAGATTATCAGTCATGTCTTTTGGATGACTTGTAGTGTACCTAATACGTAATAAGTCTTTTATCTCAGATAGATATTGAATCAGCCCCTCCAGACCAACTTCAACCCCATCAATACCTATACCATGATAAGCATTAACATTTTGCCCCAACAAAATGATTTCTTTAGCGCCATTAGCAACTAATTTTTCTGCTTCACTGAATATTTCACCTACTGACCGAGAGTATTCAGCCCCTCTGGTATAGGGAACAACACAGAAACTACAAAAACGATTGCAGCCTTCTTGAACTGTTAAAAATGCTGAAGTACTACAAACGTCACCTGTCGAAGAAAGTTTCGTATTTATTGAATCAAACTTAGATATTATAGGAAACTCTGTATCTAATACTAAGCTATTTGCAGTCGAAGACTGAACAACCATTTCTGGTAATCTATGATAAGTTTGTGGACCCACTACAATATCCACACAAGGAGACCGCCTCCTCACCTCCTCACCCTCAGCTTGAGCAACACAACCAGCCAAAGCAACAATAAATTCTTTACCCTTTGAACGCTTATGCTCCTTTAATTGAGCTAAACGCCCTAGCTCTGAGTATACTTTTTCTGAGGCTTTCTCTCGTATATGGCAAGTATTGAGTACTACCATATCAGCTAATTCAGGGGTATGTGTTCTTATATATCCTGAAGATGCCATAAGGTCAGCTATACGATCAGAGTCGTAAACGTTCATTTGGCAGCCATAGGTCTTAATAAATATCTTCTTTTTTAGTGCTGTTTTAGACATATTATCAGGAAACTCTTATATTAAGGTACTACAATAACATTCTGCATCTATATAGCTAATGTCAAGCGAGCCTTGACATTTCTGCTGATCTTTTTTCCTCATTAAATAATCTTTTGGTTGGCCACCATCGTCGCTTCTTCTTAAGAGTTAAACGCCCACTAATTGCATCTGAGACACCGCCCGAAATCACAGTCCAACAATAGTTAGCTAATTCCTTTCGACTACCAAACTGATCAAAAGTTACGGGCTCGTGAAACTGAACAGAAATGGTTGTTTTACCCATTCCTGCAACCAACCAAAGGTGGCTTGCTAGGTCCATATCGCCATACCAAGCAAAATAAGGACGATAACGCCTACCCATAGGTATACCATCAAGGTGGGTATAGGATATAGATACTGGCTGTACACAAATTGGCTTATCCTCAATTTTTTTATCCGCTATTGCAAAGAAAGCACTCTTGAATGGCAAGACTCGATTACCATCGTTACTCGTGCCCTCAGGGAATAAAATTAGATTGTCACCCTTTTCCATACGTAAGGTCATTTCATCTCGATGATGGCCTGTGCGCGCCACTCGTCGTTCAACAAAAACCGTACGTTGCAACCTTGATAAGAAACCAAAAAGTGGCCAATTCCTGACTTCAGCTTTAGCTATAAAACAACCAGGTAGAACGGCTCCCAATACAGAAATATCTAGATAGCTTGAGTGATTACATACAAACAATGTAGGTCTTTGCCTAGAGAGAGTTCCGTGTAGCTCGAGTCTAAATCTAAATATACTACATACGCTACGATGCCATATCATTGGCAAGCGCCGAGATAAAGGGATATGAAATACCATCAAAAATACTTGGAGTGGAGCCAAACACACAGTTATTCCTAAAAATCGTAATAAGGTGATAGCTGCTATCATTTAAGTTTTTCTCTGTATTTTTGGGTCACAAGGTCTGTCTTTACCACTATCGAAACATCAACACTATCCCATTGCTGGTCAATTACTCCACCATCACCAATAAAACCTCCCAAGCGCAGGTACCCCTTTATAAGTGGTGGTATTTCTCTTAATGCTTTACGCTGATCTATATCTGCTTTTGGGATTGTATTCATATTAACGTATAAATCTGGCAACGCTATTGGACGAATTTTTTGTGGTGCTAGCTGATAATGATATAGATATGCTAGAGGTAGGGCATGACTTTCGGGGTCGGCACCGGGAAAACTTGCACACCCAAACATGAGTCTTATTTGATAATGACTAACATATGCAGCGTTACCTCTCCATAGTAATGTCATAGTTGCACGATTACGATAACTTTTCTGAACGCAGGAACGTCCTAACTCCAAAATTTCTCCGGGTTGATTTATCAGAGCTGAAATATCGTATTCACTAGAAGAATAAAACCCACCATTTTGATCCGCTACAGATCGCCGGTAAAGTCGGTAAGTGCCAACAACACGCTCAGGACCATCAGGTAATGCATGGTCTAAAACTAAAAGGTGGTCACAAAATTCATCAAATCTGTCGAAGTCTCTTCTAACTAATTCCATTTCTCGGTTAGGTGTGGCTCCCATTTCCTCATAAAATACTTTATAACGGAGAGCTTGGGCTGCTTCGACCTCATCGTTAGAACGAGCTAGTCTCACTTCTAAGCTTCCTGCACAAATACCTTGTGCAAATAATTTGTTTGGTAGGTTTTCAGCCGTCACCTTCAGATCCTTCATCTTGATCTATTCGTATACCAAAGAGATCTAATCTATGACCTGTTAATTTATATCCATATTCTTTTGCTATTTTAGTCTGTAAGTTCTCTATTTCATCATTAGTAAACTCAATTACCTCTCCGCTTTCCAAATCAATGAGATGGTCATGGTGCTTTTGCGAAGATAACTCATACCTAGATCTGCCATCACCAAAGTCATGTCTCTGAATCAGATTAACATCCTCAAATAAACGAACAGTTCTATATACTGTCGCAAGAGAAATTTTATCATCTACCTTCATTGAGCGTCGATAGACCTCCTCTACATCAGGGTGATCCTTAGAAAGCGACAAAACGCGGGCAATAATTCTTCGCTGCTCAGTCATTTTCAAGCCGAGTTCTGCACACAATTTTTCTAGCTTAGATTGTTTCAATTTTATCTCCTTGCTCCACCAGCATAACGACATTTAGCCAGCAAATATAGCCTAGCGAATATGAAGATGATATTGAGTTGTCTCAATAGTATCTAAGAACTGGATTTAAAAATAGGGTTAATAGCTTAATTACATTCTCAATCTAGGCGTAATTTAAGTGTCAAAGCATCAACATTTGAACCTACACTGCGCTTATAGTAGCCTTTACGACGACCGATCGGAATAAAACCGATATAGTGATACAAATTTCTAGCGGGTTTATTATCTTCGGCCACCTCCAGAAAAACCTCTTCTATTCCTAAAATTTTTGCCTTAGAAAAAGTTGCTCTTAGAAGACCCAACGCAAAACCTTCTCTTCGCCAATCAGGATCGACTGCTAAGGATAGAATCTCTCCCTCTGGAATTATTCCTCGGAAAATTAGAAATGCTACTAATGTTTTGTTTGTCTTCAAACTTAGCCCAAATGCTCCTGGGGCTTCCAATATACTTTTCAAAACATTAGCCCTCCAAGACTCCTCAAAGCAAATTGCATGTAAATTAGCCACATCTCTAAGGTCTATATCTTTTATACTGCTAATAGAAACCTTACGCATTTTTCAAAAATGTTTGTTTAGGACTAGTTGCACCTGAATCCCTTAGATATAGAGGAGAAATAACCCCAGATGGCCAGTCATTATGTCGAACTTTTTCGTATACAACTCTGGCTATTACACTTGCACGTGGTAGAGGTTCACTTTTAGAAACCTCTGTAATAATTCCTAAACCTTCAAGTTCTTCTGCCAATTGAGTTGAACCAGTTCCAATTAAAATAACACTGGAGCTTTTAACTATAGTTTTAATTGTTTCGGCTGCGATTCTATAATCTAGAGCGGCTGGATCTAATAATTTTTCAAAATTTGATCTGTAAACCGCTATGTAACATTGGCTTCTACGTGCATCAATGACAGAAATGATCTGCCTGTCGACGACTTCATCTTTGGATAACCCAGCTGCAATTGCATCGAGAGATATGACCCCCAGCAAAGGTTTATTAGCAGCCATAGCTATACCTTTTGCAGTTGCTATACCAATTCTGACTCCAGCAAATGTACCTGGTCCACGTGTTACGCCTATACCATCGAGCTCTTTAAAGGTTATACTAGCTTCCTCTAGAACATCTATGATCATTGGGATCAAGTTCTCAGCATGCCCAATTCTAATATCTACAAAGCGTTCAGCCAAAACAGTCCCTGAACGTAAAACAGCGGCAGAACAGGCACTCATTGTTGTATCAAAGGCAAGTATATTCATGGCTTTACAAATAATGATAAGGAATACATATCGTATAAAGCTACTACATTTTTTTAACAATATTTATATTATTTATAATTATAAAAATTTTATTTTCATCCCATTCTAAATTCAAAATAAACTGAGACTGGATTGGAGGAAAACTTGCTAACTTTGATACGTCCGTCAGAATATGATATCGAAATTGAGATGCTCTATGCAAAATCAGATAATTTTACTGGTAGAGTTATTTACACTGATAGCCGATGTTTTCTCCATCCAACGGCCGCTCATTCTTTAAAAAAGGCTATAAATTTAGCTTCAGAGCAAGGGTTAAAGCTTCTAGTTTATGATGCTTATCGCCCAACAGAAGCGCAATGGGAACTATGGCATCATAACCCTGATCCTATGTTTCTTACAGACCCAAATAAAGGATCTCCTCACTCAAGAGGGGTTGCAATCGATGTAACTCTTATAGACTCTACTAACGGTAAATTGTTAGATATGGGTGGAGAAGTTGACGACCTAACCCCTAACGCATTCCATGGATGTAATACAATATCAACTAAAGCACAGAAAAACAGGATGCTACTTCTTGGATTAATGGCAACTGCTGGGTTTGATCACTACCTTAATGAATGGTGGCATTATCAACTATATAATGCTCGTAACTACCCATTAATATCAAGCAGCGCTATAGGGTAAATGGAATTGTAATGAATCACGGAAGAAAAATTTTACTAGCTATCTCCTTAGGACTAATTGTTTTTGTCGGTAGCACAGTCACTGGATATGCCTCAGACTCTGCTGTAATTTTGCAATATCACCGATTTGGTGAATCGGACTTTCCATCCACAAATATTAGAATTAAACAATTTGAAAATCATATTAATTACTTAAAAAATGAAGGGTTTTCAGTTCTACCAGTTCCACATATTATTGCCGCATTAAAAGCTGGGCAGTCTCTACCCGATAAAACAATAGGTATCACTATAGATGATGCAGTCTCATCAGTTTATGAAATTGCGTGGCCTAAACTCATGAAAGCAGGCTTTCCATTTACACTTTTTGTCTCAACTGATGCAATAGATCATAAAAATAGACGTTCTTTATCGTGGATTCAAATACGTGAAATGGCAAGTTCTGGTGTAACAATTGGTGACCACAGTGCTGCACATGAGCACATGTGGCAAATGACAATAAACGAGAGAAAACTTGATCTTGACCGGGCACAACGTAGGTTTTTAGAAGAATTAAATTATACACCAACTCTTTTTGCCTACCCGTTTGGTGAATTTGATACTTCACTTCTAAATGAAATAAAGGGTCGTGGATACGATGTTGCCTTTGGTCAACAATCTGGAGTCATATATGGAGGATTAGACTTCATGAAACTGCCTCGTTTTTCTCTTAATGAGAAGTATGGAGACATAGATAGATTTAAACTTATTGTTAATACCCTTCCATTAAAAATAACAGACCTAACACCACAAAACCCGGTTCTATCTGAAAACCCCCCAAACATTGGTTTTACTGTTTCAGAAACACACGCTAATGTTAAAGAATTGGCGTGTTTTGCATCGGGACAAGGGAGAGCAGGTATAGAGATTCTTGGTAGTCAAAGAATCGAGGTAAGGCTTGAAAAATCTTTTTCTGAGGGCAGAAACCGGCTTAATTGCACTTTACCAGGACCCGGCAAAAGGTGGCATTGGCTGGGATTACAATTCATAGTACCATAAATCCATGATGTAAATTTAGTAAAGTTTATATTTTATTTTTAACTCTAAAACTTTTTTATTTATAATGACAAATGTGATTGGTCGAGCTTTTTTAAATCATTAGATAAAATTATCTCGCGTATAGCTGCAATATATTGCTCACCCCGTAAAGAGTAACGAGTTAGATATTCTAAAAGCTGGATGCTATCTAAACCTCCTTTATTTTTGCGTTGTAAAGATCTTTTCTCACGAAACTCTTGATAAGCAAAGTGATAGTTAAGGTTGTGCATATATGAACGCACTGTATCTATCAAGCTATTGTAAGCTTGAATATAATACTTCTGACCTTTGGTTTGATCTAGAGGTTTAATTCCAGATTCTTGATCATAAGTATAAAGACCAAAAAGTGAGTTCCCCTCACGAGCAAATCTTGATGTGCCCCATCCCGATTCTTCTGCAGCTTGGGCTATAGCTAAAGACGGCGGTATAATATCTATTCGCTCTAGCAGTTGTTGAAAATTACCTTTCTCGACCTCATATCGCATAGCCAAATTAACTAACCATTTTTTACTATTTTCATTAAGTTCCTCAAATTTCCATTTGCCTTTAACCAAATCTTCAAGCCTATTACGTTCTTTTAGGATTTCTTCATTGGCTAATAAAACAAGCGGGAGGACTGCAGCAATAAACAAGCTTTTTCTTTTCTGAATTGGAAAAATATCTGCAAGATCCTCTGGTAAAAAATTAACGAAAATTCTTGGTACATTATTTTCTGTTTTTGGTTGCAATGACCATTGATAATCAGCCTGATTAAATTCGATGATAAGATGAGAAAATGTTTCGTGTTTTATTTCTTTATATTTACTCCCATAGTTCTGTTCTTCGTTATAATCAGAGCTAACAAAATATTTAGTCCCTGAAACTTTCAGATCTTTTGAACCCTCCATATTGTCTGAAGAACTTATATATTTTTTAGAAGATGAGAATGGATGTAACCCTGCACCAAAAACTAACCCATAGACAGAAATAATTGATAAAATACAAATTAGTAATGCTAAAACATTAAAAGGAGTCATTTTTCTTAAACTTAAGAATGTATTTTTAATGCTAATTTTGTGCACGCCTAATTCTCCAGAAACAAACTAGTATCCAAAAAAATAATGAATTATGATTTTATCATGCCGAAAAACGTATTTTGTAAATTCTAGTTTACTGCGCGCACCTCTAGAACTTCTGGGATATAATGTTTTAACATATTTTCAACACCCATCTTTAGTGTCATTGTAGCACTTGGACATCCTTGACAAGAACCGTGCAGAGCTAGCAAAACTATTCCCTTGTCAAACCCTTTAAATTCTATATCTCCACCATCCTGAGCGACAGCAGGACGTACTCTTGTCTCAAGAAGCTCCTTGATTTGAATAATAATTTGTGAATTGGGACCATTATCCTGATCAGAAACCGCTGTATCCTCAGAAAAGGTATTTTCAATAATTGGCTGACCTGAAACAAAATGTTCCATAATTATACCAAGAATGACCGGTTTTAATAGCTGCCAGTCAGCCTCATCACACTTGGTTATACTAACAAAATCACTGCCAAAAAAAACTCCCGTAACATCATCTATTTTGAGAAGCCTAGAAGCTAAGGGTGAGTGAGTAGCATCTTCAATTTTTCTAAAATCCGCTGTTCCAGATGCCATAACTTCTTCACCTGGTAAAAATTTTACTGTTGATGGGTTTGGGGTTGTTTCAGTTTGAATAAACATTTTATTTCCATTTTACGTTTATAGCCTGAACGCTGATCTCAGCTTTAATATGGATATTAGCGACTGACTATAGTAATTTCGTAATTTGTTTTATTTACATATAAAGTTTTAGTTTAACTAAATGATAACTAAAATATAGTATTTTAGATATGCTAATTACAATAAGAATATAAAATTCAAGTCAACTCCTTCAATTGTTCATCTGATAAGTCTCCAGGTACTATTACTAGAGGAATATTTAATTGACCTGCTAATTGACTGGCCAGCCAAGAGATTAACAATCCTTTCCCAAGATTAGGATTAGCTGCACCAACTACCAATAAATTAACCGATTTATTCTCCTCTATTTGTGCTATTACCTCTTCACCTATTGGACCTTCACGAACAAAACAGGATGGCAATACATTAGTAATGGCAATTACCTCCTGAGATATTTTTTCAAGAAGTAAATTTGCCTTCTCTAATGTTTCTGCGCGCATAAGGTCTGAAACTGCATTCCAATGTTGGAAATCTGGCGGTTCAACTACATGTAAAAGTGCCACGCGACCACCACTTCTAGCAGCCCTAAGAGCAGCAAAACGCGCTGCAGTTCGTGAGTGTTTATCATCTGAGACTCCAACTAAAAAAGTAACCTCCCCCGCTACATGGGGTTTTATATATTTTTGTTCTTTCTTAGACATGAGACCCCCTAAACCTTTCTGAAAGTCACACTTCCGATCCACCCTGTAAAAAGCGATATAATAACAGCAATTAATGCGTAAATTTCTGAATTACTATGCGCAAAGGTCCATATTTGATCTGAAAACCCAGATTTTTCTACTGTTAGTGTAATTGTTTTTTTAGTAATTAATTCGCCATTAGAGATAAGCAAAGCCTCCACAGAATAATCACCTGTCGGTATATTAGCTGGAATATCGACTGTAACACGAAATAAATTATCATCTATAAATTGCACATGACCTAACTGCGGTGGAAATAATTCGTGATCGGCCTGTACACGAAGTAATGCTGCTCTAAACGATTTTTCTTCCTTAAGGCTTGCTCGTTGAGAGGGATTAAGAAAAATATTCTTTGCACCAATCTCATATTTTATTAAATCTTCTTTACTAAGTAATAATTCAGGATTTTGTGAGGCAGCAACAGTATAAAATTGGGGTACGCTTTTAAAATACATAGCGTTATGATTAACCCAGATACCTGCTTTTCTATCTTTACGCCTCAAGACCATTGTGCGATTAGGTCCACGCAGGATAACTATGATATCTCCCCGTCTATCAGTTGCTCCAAAAAGTAATAGCGAGGTTCCAGAAAAAGTTGCATCAATTTCTATTTGCCTAGTTGAAATATCTAAATGTAAAGGTGTATCAAGTGCATTTATAGAATCTACATTTCCTCCAATCAAAAGTATAAAAATAAGAAATTGCATGAAGTGGGATATAGATCGTAATAATTGATTTCCTGTAAATATTTTTGATTTAGCCAGGGTAAACATTAATTACTGTTTCCAACTATAGTGATTGAAAACAGCTCACTTGGTTCACTTGTAAGAGTGAAAATGAGCCTACCTGCTACTGCAAGAACCATAAGAGCAAGAAGCCCTCTTAATTGCTCTGCCTTTAATCGAAGACTCAATTTAGTTCCATATTGAGCCCCTACAACTGCTCCAATGGCAAGAATCAAAGCTAATACTATATCTACATTTTGGTTGCTAATAGCATGAGCAAAAGAACTCATACCACTTATTACAATTATACTCAGCAATGATGTGCCTATAACAACAGATGTCGGCATACCTATTATGTATATTAAAACTGGAACCATTATAAAACCTCCACCCACACCCATAAATGATGCGAGCAAGCCCATAGCAACCCCAATAAGAACAGGAGGTATAGCGCTAACATATAATTTTGACTCACGAAAACGTAATTTAAATGGCAGTCCATGTATCCATGTATGATAGTTAGCTTTTGTGCGTATTTGTCGACTTTGCCTAAATAAAGCACGGGTACTTTCTACGCCCATAAGAAGGCCTACCGCCAGCAGAAAAACCACATATGATAGAGTAATTACTAACTCTATTTGACCTGCCTCTCTAAGTTCTCTAAATAGTTCTACACCGAACCAAGCTCCGACTAGACCACCGGAAAACAGTAATGAACCCATTCGAAAATCAACATTTCCTCTACGCCAATGTGCCATCATTGCGGATACAGAGGATGCGACAATAAGATTAGTTCCTGTTCCAACAGCCACAACTGGGGGAATGCCAATAAAAATCAGAAGAGGCGTCATTAAAAAACCACCTCCCACGCCAAACATACCTGATAAAAAACCAACACCTAAACCCAAGCCCAACAACACAAAAATATTAGCAGAAAACTCTGCTATAGGGAGATAAATATCCATTACAGAAAAACTTTATTTTGGCTTAATGGTTCCATAATTTAAACATATTAACCTCGTGGACCTAAAAACCCAAAAAGCTCTTGTGCACCTGACATTACTTCACTCGCCATAGCGCTTGCTCTTTCAGCACCTTTAAAAAGCACTGAGTCTATATAGGCTGGATCGGCAGATAAGCGTCTCATTTCTGCATTTAATGGACTAATTTTATCCACAATTAAGTCTGCAAGGTCATCTTTAAACTGGGAAAATTGAACGTCCGAATAACGAGCTGCTACTGAGGTTACAGGCTCTTCGCAAAGGGCAGAGAATATTTCTAAAAGATTAGTGGCTTCTGGTCGCTTATTTGGGTCTATTGACATGCCTGGCACAGAATCTGTACGAGCCTTACGTATCTTTTTTATTATAGTATCAGAATCGTCCATAAGGTTTATACGTGACATATCTGAATTATCAGATTTACTCATCTTATTTCTTCCGTCACGTAAACTCATAATACGAGCTGCCTCTTTTAAAATAATTGGTTTAGGCAGAGGGAAATAATCAACCCCAAATTTACTATTGAAAGCACCAGCGATATCTCTTGCAAGTTCCAGATGCTGTTTTTGATCTTCTCCAACAGGTACATGCGTTGCTTTATATAGTAAAATATCAGCAGCCATCAGAACCGGGTAAGCATAAAGCCCAAGTAAGGCGTTTTCTCTTTTCTTTCCCGCCTTCTCTTTGAATTGTGTCATTCTGTTTAACCACCCAATTGGAGTAATGCAATTAAAAAGCCAGGCTAGATTAGCATGCCCACTAACCCTACTTTGGTTAAATATAGTACAGTTTTTAGGATTAAGTCCTGCGGCAATGAGACCCGCAGTTACCTCTCGAGTATTTGACTTTAATTCAAGTGGATCTTGAGGCACAGTAACCGCATGCATGTCTACTATGCAGTAAATGCAATCAAATTTATTTTGAATTTCCACCCAATTTTTTATTGCACCAAGGTAATTTCCAAGGTGGAGGTTGCCTGTGGGCTGAACACCCGAAAACACCCGTTCCATTTTTAACTCCCTTTTTACTAGCTTATACATGGAGCGCGGGCTTTATGGCTCTTAGCATGCGTTTGGTCAAGTTAAAGGAAACAGAAATTAATCTTTTGTATTATTTTTTGAATAACCTTCTATTTCTACTTCTGTTTTTTTATTTAATATCGAACGCACTTCAGATAATTTAAAAGCCCTTAAAAAGTAAGCCACTGGGAAGTATATAAAAATTCCTATCATAATTAATATTGATAGTTCAGCAATTTTTAGACCAATATCATTAGATAAGGGTGCTATTAAAGTATATTGAACAATCCATATTACTGCCCCCATAAACCCACTTGCTGCAATAATTGCTGACAACCGTCTCAGCATATCAACACCTATGCTTAGATTTCCTTGTTTATGAAGAAAAAATCCTAAAAGTACCGCATTTAACCAACCTGATATACTAGTAGCTAGTGCAATCCCAAGATGTCCTAACACCTTCATTAGCAACAAATTAAGTACGACATTGACGCATACACAAATTGCAGCAATTAAAACAGGAGTTTTAGTGTTCTCCCTAGCAAAAAATGCTGGGACAAGAACCTTTATTAAAACGAACGCGGGTAAGCCTAGGGCATAAATTAACAAAGCATCAGCAGTTGCGATGGAATCGCCAGAAGTAAACTCTCCCCTCTCAAATAATGTTACAATTACTGGTTTAGATAATACTACTAAGGCAATCGTAGCTGGGATAGTTAAAAGCAAGGCACCGTGCAGTGCATTATTTTGGCTTTTTAGTGCACTATCAATGTTTCCTGACCTTAGCTGACGAGATAAAAGTGGGAGCAGTGCTGTCCCGACTGCCACACCTACTACACCTAAAGGTAATTGGCTTACACGATCAGCGTAATAAAGAAATGAAACAGAACCTTCAGGTAGAAAAGATGCAATTATAACATCAATCAATAAATTGATTTGAGCCACACCGGCACCAACTGCTACTGGCGCTGCTATAATTATTAGTTTTTTAGTTCTGGGCGTTAGAGCTGGCAAGCGTAACTTCAAACTTATACCTGCACGCTCACAAGCCAATAACAACCAAATAAACTGTATTATTCCACCTAAAGTAACTCCGATAGCTAGAGCATGCGCGGGAGTTTCAAACCATTGACCAAGAATTTCAAGAGAAAAAATAAGACTTAAATTTAATATCATAGGTGTGGCAGCCACAGCGGCAAAACGATATAAAGAATTGAGCACACCACCTAACATTGATACTAAGGAAATAAATAAGATGTACTGAAATGTTAAACGAGTTAAATGAACAGCTAGATCAAATTTTTCTGGATTCTCCGAAAAACCTGGAGCTATACAATACATCAACCATGGCATTAATATTTGTGCGATCGCTACCAAAAAAATAAGTGATGGCAAAAATACAGATAATACTTCTTCTGCAAAATCTATGGCTGAACGACGACCACCTCCCTCCAGCTCCTTGGCAAAAAGAGGAATGAAGGCAGAGTTAAAAGCCCCTTCTGCAAAAAGCCGACGAAAAAAATTTGGAAATTTAAAAGCCACAAAAAATATATCAGCAAGTGGCCCTGCGCCAAGGGTTGCTGCAATCAAAATATCTCTCAAAAACCCCAATAAGCGAGAGGCCATCGTATAACTACCGATAGTAGCAACCCATCTACCCATAATACCATCTGGTATTATCTTTAATGTCATTCGAGCCTCATCAGGCTGTAGCGCCTTTATTGATAGGTGAGTTACTAACTAGCTCAAGTAATCTCCGACGTAATTTTGTTATGAGACGTCTGTTGCTAACTTTAAAGCCGAAACGGTCTTTAACATAAAATACATCTACAGCTCTTTCCCCATAAGTGGAAACATGCGCAGTGACTATTGTAAGACCAAAGTCGGACAGACCTTTGGAAATTATATGAAGTAGACCTGCACGATCTTTAGCCGTAACTTCAATTAGGGTGTGGTTGTTGCTCATAGTATTATCTATTAAAACTCTTGGAGCCACAAACATTCCATGTTTACCCTTAATGGTTGGATATAATTTGTTTAGAGACATTTCAAAGTTATAATTACCAAGAATTGACTTTTCTAAAGCCAAATAGACCTCGTTAATTCTTTTTTTATTTACAATAGACTTCCGTATAGCATCTTGCACCCGGAAGGTTTCTAATGCCATACCATCATTAGTTGTAAATACCTTAGCTTCAAGAATCGCAACTCCAGAAACTGCTAAAGCTCCAGAAACAATAGAAAATAGTCTAGGCTGGTCGGCGGCATATAATGTGAATTCATTACTCATTAGTTCATGATCAATAAAAAAATCTGCGGCTATTTTTTTATTTGATATATGAGTATTTCTAACTAATTCAGCGTGCCTTTTTTGGGCTTCCAAGCTAACAGTCAGCCAATATGGTGAACCATGAGAGCTTATATACTTTTCAATATCTTTTAAGGGCCAATGAGCTAACTTTTCCCTCAATAAACGTTTGGAATCAGCAACTCTTTGTTCACTTCTATCAGACTCATCACTTCCTGTTATCTGTGCCTCTGCAGTCATATATAGAGTTTCTAACAGTCCTCGCTTCCAAGCACTCCATCTCCCCGGACCCACTGCATAAATATCAGCTGATGTTAAAATTAGTAGAAGTCTCAAGCGTTCAGTTGACTGAATCTCTTGAATAAAACTGTTTACTGTCTGAAGGTCATTGATGTCCCTTTTAAAGGCTGTATTACTAAATAAAAGGTGTTTACGTACTAACCAAGAAACTGTGTCCGTTTCCTCTGTATTGAGTCCAAATCGAAGACAAAGCCGCAAAGCCCATTTTGCTCCCAATTCTGAATGATCTCCGCGGTGTCCCTTTGCAATATCATGAAGAAATAAAGCGACAAAAAGTGCCTTTATTGAAAGAATTTTTGGTATCAAGCTGGTAGCTAGAGGAAATTGATCTTTCATAGTCCCATCAACAATTTTAGACAAAATACCAATTGCCCTAATTGTGTGTTCATCCACAGTATAAACGTGGTACATATCGTGTTGAGTTTGTGCAACAACTCGACCAAACTCTGGTATTAGCTGTCCTAGCACTCCCGCTTCGTTCATACGACGTAATGTAGGCTCGGAGCGATTAGTATCAGTGAGTATTTTTATAAAAAGTTGATTGACTTCTGTGTCTTCACGGACTGTATTATCAATTAATCTAAGGTTTTTTTGTAATTGGCGCAAAGTTTGTGGGTGAATATCAAAATTACCTATTTGAGAAAGTCTAAAAATTTTGACCATTCTTGCTGGACGTTCAGCAAAAGTTTTTTCTGACTCAATAGTTAGTCGACCTCTTTGCGTAATTATACCGTCTGCTGGTGCTGGAATTTGTCCCTCGCCAAATCCGGGGGGAATATGCAACTTCTCAGTCTCAAGAGCTGCACAAAAAATTCGGGTTAGTTCACCTACGGTTTTTGCTACTAAAAAATAGTGTTTCATAAATCGCTCAACAGCTAAATTACCATTTCTTGCGCCATAACCCATTTGCCTTGCAATTTCAGGTTGTAAATCAAATGTAAGCTGATTGTCTGCTCTTCCAGACACTACGTGCATGTGGGCACGTACACGCCAAAGAAAATTTTCTGCCCTAACAAAACGTTTATGTTCGTTGCCTGTCAAAATCCCTTTATTTACAAGGTCGCCAAACTGCTCGACTAGATGAAGATATTTAGCAATCCAGAATAATGTGTGGAGGTCCCTCAACCCGCCCTTACCATCTTTTATATTGGGCTCTAATATATAACGTGAACCTCCAAGACGTTCATGTCTTAAGTCTCTCTCATCCAGTTTTGCACGTATGAACTGTGCCTCTGTACCAGGAATTATTTCATTACGAAATCGCCTATGCAAATCTCGATATATGCCCTTGTCACCCCAGACATAACGGGCCTCTAGTATACTTGTCCTTACGGTATAGTTCTCTTTTGCTTTATTTAGACAATAATCCACTGACCGGGTAGAATGCCCTACTTTTAACCCCAAATCCCAAAGTAAGTATAATATAGACTCAATTACCTGTTCCATCCTTGCAGACAGTTTCCAAGGATATACAAACATCAAATCTATATCTGAATATGGCGCCATATCACCACGACCATAGCCACCTAATGCGACCAGACTAAGGCGCTCGCCTTTGGTAGGATTTGGTTCCGGGAACAAATGGAAAGTAGAATAATCAAAAATACATCTTATTACCTGATCTATTAAAAATGTATTGGCTGATACAATAGCTTGACCACTATGTCTTGACTCCAGCCGCTTCTTTATCTCAAACTGACCATTTTGAAGTGCAGGTTTCAAGATTTGAAGTGCGGGTTTTATTGATACTCTTGCACCTACACTACGCTTATTTGTTTGCGCGTGCTCAGATAACAACGAGTATATAGCACGTCGATCAAATATTTTTCGCTGAGCAGTAATTTTTTGCATCCCACCAGACAATTTAACCTACACTAATAAATTTTCATTCATGCACTTACCATTATTATACATTACCTATCTTGCCCACTGCGCGCCAAGCTGTCACTCTAAGAAACATGAAAATAAACCGAGGATATTTTGGTATAGGCGTCGAGGGTATAAGTAAGCCAATGAACCTAGGAAACCTCATGAGGTCTGCTAATGCATTTGGGGCACATTTTTTTTTCACCATAAATTCTCCAATAAATGCCTCAACAAACTACTCTGATACTTCTGATTCAAATCAACATGTCCCGCTTTGGCAATACGACTCTGTTGCTAAACTAAATTTACCAGAAAAGTGTGTTCTAGTTGGAGTTGAGTTTTCAGATAGTGCTCAATATCTGCCAACTTTTCCACATCCTTTATCAGCTGCCTATATACTGGGACCAGAGCGTGGTAGTCTTTCCAATGCAGTTTGTGAACAATGCTCACATTTAGTCAAAATTCCAACAAAGTTTTGTGTGAATGTTGGTGTAGCTGGAGCCATAGTAATGTATGATCGAATGCTTTCTATGGGTCGTTTTAATAGCAGATCATTAAATAATCAGAGTTCTTATAAAAAAACTATGCCCCATATACATGGATCACCAAAAAATAGGAATTCTCAAAACTAGTCTGTACTAGCGGCTGAGCAAAATAGTCGCTATTATTTTTATTCAATCGATTCGTTTCATAATGGAATTTATTAGCAGCGTGAAAATGAAGATCTTAAAAAATATATTTTCTGGAGCCACCTTAGCAGGAGTAATCCTGATATTGGCAAGCTCAAATGTATCTGCTCAAAAACCACTAGATGAGAATGGGCACTGGATTGCATATACCATCACCGAAAATAGTCTTAAGGTATGCTATATGTTTAGTCGACCAATAAAGGAAGATGGAAATTATAAAAGACGTAGTGACGCCTATGCTATGGTTACTAGGCGTCAAGGAAGTTCAACATCAGAAGATGTAAGTGTTACTTCTGGTTATCCTTATAAAGAAGGAAAATCAGTAGAAATAAATATTGATGGGAAAAAACATATATTTGGTCTTTTACAGGATGAGTATGCCTGGTCTGATGACCCTAAACGAGATCCTGTAATCATAAAAGGTATGGCTAAGGGCAATAAACTAAAAGTGCGAGGAACATCTAAAAAAGGAACATTCTCTCTTGACACTTATTCTCTCAAAGGGTTCACAGCTACACACAAAGCAATCACAAAAGCATGCCCATAGTTATTTACTAAAATGTTATCGTTGCCAAAAAAATAGCTAATTGGTTAACGTTGAAACGTAAATAGATTCTAATTCAATTATCTAATTTTTTCGTCAAGACGTTATAAAACGATATACATAAACAAAGATAAAATGGTGCATGCAAATAGTAAAAACCTTGAAAAAAATCAGGCGATTAACCTACTTGGGTTAACGCGTGATGAATTGGATATAGTAATTAGGTCTCTTGGAGAACCTATAAACAAATCACGTATGCGTACAAAACAGCTTTGGCACTGGATTTATTTTCAAGGTGTAAATGATTTTAATAAAATGACTACTTTGGGAGAGACGCTTAGAAACAAACTTAAGGAAAAATATATAATACAAAGACCTAATATCTCTTCTGAACAATGCTCTCTAGATGGCACAAGAAAGTGGTTAATGCAGTTTTCAGATAAAACAGAGGTTGAATGTGTTTATATACCTGAAGCTGACCGAGGTGCCGTTTGCATATCTAGCCAAGTTGGGTGTACTTTAAATTGTAAATTTTGCTATACTGGAACTCAAAAACTAGTTCGTAATTTGAACAGTTCAGAGATCGTGGGTCAATTTATGGTAGCTCGAGACGCCTATGGTGAATGGCCAACACCAACAAAAGAAAGATTATTATCAAATATTGTTATGATGGGTATGGGAGAACCACTGTATAATTATGAAAATGTGTCTCGAGCATTACAAATAATTACTGACAATGAAGGAATCGCCCTTTCTAAAAGAAGAATTACACTCTCCACCGCTGGAGTGGTGCCATTAATGGAACGTTGTGGTTCAGAGCTAGGAGTAGGATTAGCTATTTCGCTCCATGCAGTCACTGATGAATTAAGAAATATTCTTGTGCCACTCAACAAAAAATATCCTATTGCTGAATTACTAAGGGCTTGCCGAAGTTACCCCGGAGCAAGTAATGCTCGAAGAATTACGTTTGAATATGTGATGTTAAAGGATGTAAACGATAGCCCTGCAGATGCGCGTGAACTTCTTAGGCTGATAAGAGGGATACCTGCTAAAATAAATCTTATTCCATTTAATCCTTGGCCAAATTCACCTTTTGAGTGTTCAACTCAAACTGTAATAGAAGAATTTTCAAGAATATTAAATAAAGGAGGTTATTCTGCACCAATTAGAATGCCCCGTGGAAGAGATATCCTTGCTGCTTGTGGCCAGCTCAAATCGACGAGCACAAAAAATCCTCGGAATAGAAAGCTCTCATCTAAAAAATGACCTTTCAAATAGATAAATAGAATCAATGTTTTAAAAAACCAACTTTACAGGAATAACCTAAATAAAAAAATTTACAGTGTTTTTACAAAGCTGATAGTTAATATTGGACGCAAATGCATAGCACCATATAATAAATAAAGCTTATTAAATTAGTTGTTAAGAGTATAAAGGCGTAATTCATGTCAATAGATAAGTCCTCGATCAAAAAGATTGTATTGGCCTATTCTGGTGGTTTAGATACTTCAGTTATACTTTGCTGGCTTAAAGAGACATATAATTGTGAAGTAGTGACCTTTACAGCTGACTTAGGTCAAGGCGAGGACCTTGAAGCAGCAGCAAAAAAAGCTTCGCTTTTTGGTGTTAAGGAAATTTTTGTAGAAGATTTACGTGAAGAATTTGTACGGGAATATGTTTTCCCGATGTTCCGTGCTAATGCATTATATGAGGGTGTCTACTTATTAGGAACATCTATAGCTAGACCCTTAATAGCAAAAAGACAAATTGAAATAGCTGCAGAAACTAATTCACAGGCAGTTTCTCATGGCGCAACAGGTAAGGGTAATGATCAAGTTCGTTTTGAGCTAGGTTACTACGCACTCAATCCAGAAATTACAGTTGTTGCACCTTGGAGGGAGTGGAGTCTAAATTCTCGCGAAGCGCTTATTACTTATGCTGAAAAAAACCAAATTCCAATTACAAAAGATAAACTAGGAGAAGCTCCATACTCAACAGATTCAAATCTGCTTCACATCTCATATGAAGGTAAGGTACTTGAGGATCCTTGGATAGAGCCTGACGAAGATATGTATACACTTTCTGTATCCCCTGAAGTGGCACCTAATGATCCTACTTATATCGATATAGAGTTTTATGAGGGGGATCCTGTTGGTGTGAATGGTCAATCCATGACACCTGCTAAACTTCTGGAATATTTAAATAAAGTAGGGGGTAAAAATGGAATTGGACGTGTAGATATTGTTGAAAATAGGTTTGTTGGCATGAAATCACGCGGGGTATACGAAACACCTGGAGGGACTATACTAATTCATGCACGTAGAGCTGTTGAAAGTCTAACACTTGACCGTGAATCCAGTCATCTTAAGGATGAATTAATGCCGCGATATGCAACTCTAATATATAATGGATTTTGGTTTTCACCTGAACGCTATATGTTACAAAGTGCTATTGATGAAAGCCAAAAATATGTAAATGGCACAGCTAGAATTAAACTATATAAAGGCAATGTAATTGTAGTTGGAAGAAAATCAGATAAAAGTTTATACAGCCCAGCTCACGCAACTTTTGAAGCAGATAACGTTTATAATCAACATGATTCTGAGGGCTTTATAAAGCTTAATGCACTAAGGCTCAGAATAGGTCGGAATAGGATCAGATAAGTTTTATCTTTATTCTGGTTCAGAAATTCCTGCCTGACGACAGGCTGCCGTTAAAGTATTTTTTAATAAACATGCAATAGTCATTGGACCAACACCTCCAGGTACTGGAGTTATTGCACCTGCAACTTCAGATACACTTGTAAAATCCACATCACCTACTAAACGCGACTTCCCATCCCTTTCGATACGATTAATCCCTACATCAATTACAACTGCTCCTGGCTTTACCCAATCGCTTTTGACCATTTCTGGCTTTCCAACAGCAGCAATTAAAATATCTGCCTGCCGGCACTGATTAGGTAAATCAATTGTTCGAGAATGTACTATGGTAACAGTACAATTTTCCCTAAGTAATAAGCTCCCCATTGGCTTGCCAACTATATTTGAACGACCTAAGACTACTGCGTTCTTTCCCGACAAGTCTCCATAGTAATTCTTTAACATAAGTAAACAGCCAAGAGGTGTACATGGAATAAGAGCATCCTGGCCTGTATTAAGGAGACCAACATTATTTATGTGGAAACCATCAACATCTTTTTCTGGGTTTATACTAGCAATTACTGCATCAGCATCAACTTGATTAGGTAAAGGTAATTGGACAAGAATACCATTGACTCTATCATCAATATTTAAATTTTCTACTCGAGCCAATACTTCTTCTTGACTGACCTCAGAATCCATTTTGTATTCGAAGGATTGCATCCCTGCCTCTAAAGTAGACCTTCCTTTATTTTTTACGTAAACTTCACTTGCTGGATCATTGCCAACTAAAACCACAGCTAAGCCGGGGGTCAAACCGTATTTTTTCTTCAAAATTGCGGTCTTTTTTCCAACATCTGCCCGAACTTGGGAAGCAAATGCTTTGCCATCTATTATTTCTGCTGATCCCATCTTCGATACTCCTGATGATTTTATAGTTTGGAATCGTTTTAACTATTATTTACTAATACCCCGGGGTGTAGTCGAACTGCATACGTATTAATCCCCATATTATAGTTATCGCCAAAACTAAAATCAGAGGTGAGAAATCTATGCCCCCCAAATTTGGTATTATCTTCCTGATTGGACGCAAAGGGGGTTCTGTAAGACGCCACAGAAGCCTTAAAACCTGATATACTAGGCGGTTGCGAACATTAATTATGTTAAAAGAAATAAGCCAACTTAAAACTGCAGATGCAATTAAAAGCCCAACATAAATATCAACAAGGACATCTATAATTTGAATGATCGGGTGCATAATTATTCTTACTATAGTTTTAAATAATGGAGAAGGAGTATATACATACGTTTTACTTGTGGCACCCCCCATAACAGAATCATTAACTTAGCACTAGTTATGATTTTAATTTCTCTCAAGAAACTTTAAATCAGCGTGTAAAAGAAACCAATTCTATTTGGGTAAACTCTTGAAAAAATTATAAACTTAGGAATATTTAAATAGCTAAGTATTTACGAGCTATATCTGGTTTTTGAAGATCTTCGGTTGTTAGCTGAGCCACAATGCTTCCCTTATCAATAACTATACAATGGTCAGCAACTTCACAAATAAGATCGAGGTTTTGCTCTACGATTAATACCGTAAGGCCCTCTTCATCTCTCAGTCTTCGTATAATTTTACCAATTTCCTGAACAATGTTTGGCTGCACACCCTCCGATGGTTCGTCTAAAAGAATAAGATTAGGATTTCCTACTAAAACTCTTCCAATTGATAATTGTTGCTGCTCACCGCCACTTAGAGAACCTGCTTTTTGACTAGCTCGTTCTTTAAGAATTGGAAAAAACTCATAAACTCGATCGAAGTTTTTAGAAAGATGTTTCCCACCGACAGTCTCACCCATCTTTAAGTTATCAAGGACGCTTAAACGTGTAAAAATTCCTCTTCCTTGTGGTACATATCCAATACCTTGAGCTGCTCGCTTTGCAGGAGACAGTTTAGTGATATCATTTTCGTGAAGATAAATTTTGCCACTATTGGATTTTATCGCCCCCACTAGAGACTTCATTAAAGTAGTTTTACCTACACCGTTTCGTCCTATTAAGGCTACTATCTCTCTCTCTTCAACCTTTAATGATATGTCAGTGATTATCCTGACATTACCATAGCCTGATGAGAGGCCCTCAACCCTTAAGACCATAAATTCTTCCTACCAATTTATAATGTGCCCATATAAATACGTCTTACTTCATCATTTTGTTCAATTTCAGAAAAGCTTCCTTGTGCAAAAAGCTGACCATAATGCAATACTGATGTTGTAGCATTTAGATCCCTAATAAATGCCATATCATGTTCAATAACAACTACTGTTACCCCCTTAGACTTTAATTTTTGGATAATAGATGCTGTCAACCTAGTTTCGTCATGCGACATCCCAGCAGCAGGCTCATCTAACAGAAGCAGTTTAGGCTCTGCAGCAAGAGACATTCCTATTGCCAACCACTGTTGCTGCCCATGTGAAAGATCTCCAACAATGGTTTCTTCTAGACCTTCTAGATGGAGCTGGGCTAATAAATTTTTTGCTTCATCTGGAATATTTTTTGGTTTGTAATGTCTTCTTAAAGGTATAAATAAGTTTTGAAAAACACTAAGTTCTTGAAATACTTGCATTGCTTGAAATTTAATAGCAAGCCCTAGTCTCGCTCGAGCATAAGTTGGAAGCTTAGTTACATCCTTACCATTAAATAAAACATTACCCGATGTTGGCTTTTCTATTCCCATAAGCATTTTAAAAAATGTACTCTTACCGGCACCGTTAGGACCAATTATACAATGAATTTCATCGCGTTTGATTTGCAAGTCAAGACCATCTAAAGCTCTAATTCCACCATAAACGCGCACAAGACCATGAGCTTCAAGAATTACAGCGTTTGATTCACACAAAACATTAGACTGTTTCATTTAACCTTTGATCCCAAATTACGTCTTTTACTAAAAAGGTTTGCTTTAATTAAAACTTCTACTTTATTAAAATATTCGCCTAATGTTATTGCAAGTCCTCTTGGAGCTAAGAGCATAGCAAAAACTAAAATAGCACCAAGAACAAGAAGAGCAATTTCACCTTCAGAAACTAATCTTAGTGAAGCCCATTCTAAAACTAACGCCCCTAGAAGCGCACATCCAAGATCTTTTCGTCCACCTACCGCAACCCAAATCACAACTAAAATATTTGGTCCAACTCCAAAACCGTCAGGATGGATGTAGGTTCCCCATGCTGTATATAAAACACCTGATAAACCAGCTATACCAGCTGCCAGACAGAATACACTTAACTGAATTAATCTTACGTCATAGCCGAATGTTTCAGTTCGATCTGGGTTTTCCCTACACCCAACAAGCAAATATCCGTAGCTGGAGTTTACCAAGCAGCGTAGTCCTAAATACGTGATAGTCAAAAGCCCAAGGACAAAATAGTAAAAAGATGCGCTCCGTCCATCGAGCTCAATTACCCAATCTCCAATCCCAAATATAAGACTAGGAAGAAGCGGAGCTGAGGCTGAAGCTGGTCTTAATCCATTCATGCCTCCCAGGTATGCTTCTCCTAGTGTGTAACTTGGATCAGCAGTTTGCCTCATAAACATTCCAATAAGGAGAGAAACCACAAGCATCAAAATTGCAATATATACACCACGAAGGCGAGCATAAAACATGATGCCGCCTATAATGCCGGCAAATATCATTGGGACAATTATACCCGCAAGAAAAGCTACATCTGTATTGCCGTGTTGATTAAGGAGGTTTAAGGCAACAATGCCGTATGCATAGCCTCCAATACCAAAAAATGCTGCTTGCCCTAAGCTCAGAACACCACAATATCCCCATATAAGACTTAAGCTAAGTGCGAGAAACCCAGATATCAGAAAGTTACTAAAATTAATTATATCATATCTACGTAAATACTCTGGAGCTAAGGCTAATAAAACTATTACCGCAATAAAACCTAGCCAAAACGGTAATCGGCGACCCATTGTCTGGGGTCCATTTAATGGACCTAAATATTTATCTAGTTTGCTATGAGAGGAGGAATTCACCTGATAACAACCTTCCTTGCTCTTATTTTACGTCTTTCCAAATATTCTGAGATACCTTTTGGTAGTATAAGCAGAATCACAAAAGCAGCTCCGATCATTGCAACATAACCAATGTACACATTTACAACATTATTAATTCCTGTCTGAATGCCCGCTAATGAAAGAGCGCTAGATATCAAACCAGTAATTGCATTAGCACTGCCGCCAGTCACTACAGTAATAAATGCTAGAGGGGTATAATTTATTCCAAAGAAGGGAGATATAGTAGCTGTCAAAGAAAACATTCCTCCCGCAATCCCACCCATAGCACAGCCAAGACCAAATGTAAGTGCATATATATTACTCGTGTTGACACCTAAAGCATTTGCCATATCTGGGTTTTCCATAGTGGCACGTGCACGTGTTCCAAATTTAGTAAAACTAAATATTGCCCAGACCATTGCTATCATACCTATAGCTACAGCAAAGAGGACTAAGCGGTATGTGCCAAAAGTCTGTTCTCCGATTGGAAAGTTACCAAAAGGTGTTGGAACATTTAAAATAGAAGGACCAAAGATAAGTAAAAAGCCCTGGCTAAGAATAAGACTGATTCCCCAAGTAACGACAAGCGAAGATAGTAATTGCTTATAAAAATGCCTGATAACTAATCGCTCTAAAAGAATTCCCACAAGACCAGCACCAATGCCAGCAAAAACTATAGCAATAGGAGCAGGAATGCCTGCATGATAAGAAAAAGCCGTGATATATGCGCCTATCATCATCAACTCACCATGAGCCATGTTGATTACGCCCATCATACCAAAGATGATTACAAGGCCTGAGGCAGCAAGTATCAAAAATCCGATGTTGTCAAAAAGCTGATAAACAACATCAAAAATAGCAGCAAATGTCTCCATTTTTTGGGAGCTCTATCTCTAAAACTAGGCGTCAATATTTACGAGTATTTAATTAATTTAAAACAATAGAGGCAGCTCACAATATAGGGAAGTCCTGTGAACTGCCTCTTTCATATCCTACCGGGGGAGGATATGTAATACCCCCAACGGCTATTGACCTTCAAAAAAGGAGGACCAAGCAGGGTTATCTGGTGGCAAAAATTGGCGATTTGGAGCTTCTTTTCTCATATCTATACCAATTTCCTTCAAGAAAGTAGGCTCCGTATAACCAAGATCTGTTAAAAGACTTAGCGTATGATCCTCGTTAACCATAAAGAGATAGGAGTGCATGGCAGCGTGGTGCTGATCTCCGTGCATTTTCCAGGGTCCTCCAGGAGCTTCTGCAACCTCTATTCCTGACTCCAAGGCGTCGATTACTGCTTCAGTTTCTGTAGTACCCGCTTTTGCCCATGCTGCGGCCATAGCTTTAACAGCTGTGTAGCCGAATCCTGCATGCTCATTAGCATAAACCATATCAGGGAACATCTTCCTTAGCTTTGCTGTAAAAGCAACGCTGTTTGGATGTGGAACATCCTCAATAAAACCCGGAGTAACATACATATTAGCAAGCGAAGGAGGAGCGAAACGCTTATGCTCATATCCGTCTGCAATAGTTACATTAGACCAAGTTGGCGAAGATAAACCCGCTGCTTGAGCCTGTGGATAAAACTGAACTTGTTCTCCACCAACTAAGCAATGGACCTGAAAATCAGGACCAATTGATTGAATTTTTGAGATTGTTGCTTGCCATTGAGAGACTCCAAATGGAAAATATTCTTCATATTCTATATTTCCGCCGTAGAGATTTGCTGCTGTTCGCGTCCAGGCACCAATAGCTCTGCAGAAATTATAGTCAGCTCCGATGAATATCATATTGGGACCAAGATTCTCAATCATCCATTTTAAGGCTGGTAAAACTTGCTGCTCTGGTGTTGGTCCAGAGAAAAATGAATAATGATCAGCAATTCCACCTTCACCCTGGTTATTGTGCCAGTATATAGTTTTATTTCTGACTACTTCTCTTCTAGCTGCTTCACGTTCAGCACCTGTATAAGCTGCCATTACTACATCAGCTTCATCATCAAAAATACACTTTTGGGCAAGTTCTTGATAACGCTTAACCTGTGACTGCCCATCATACTGTACCAGCTTTACTGTTTTTGTTTTTCCATCAACTGAAATTCCTCCAGCATCATTGATTTCCTTAACAGCCAGCTGATAGCCATATGTTTTTGGTGTTGCCATGATCGAAAAATCACCTGACAAATCATCAATTGCACAAAGCACAATTTCTTCATCAGTTGCTGCTTTCGCAGGACTAGCGCCAGGCAAAACAATTGCGGCAGTGGAAATAATACCCATCACCGCTGTAGTTGCCATTATGCGCGTAAATAGCTTCTTCATACTTTTCTCCCTTAACTTCCAGCGCGCAGTTTAATCTGCGAGCGCCCTTAAAGGAGGCTAAAAATCGAGCAAATAAACCATTAGTTATTTAACTCTCAACTAAGCCTCCCAATCTTAGTCATCAAAGGATAGAAAATGCAGGAAGCAACTGGTAGCTCCCCGACATGGGCTACCCTATTAGGGTATATAAATCTTATATGTATATATTTTGTGAGCTTTAGTTTGGCTGCATTAGACCTAATTGCATAGCTTTTGCTATGGCATGAGCACGGTTACTAGCTCCAAGTTTTCTATTTGCATTTTTAAGATGCAAGCGCACAGTTTCAACTGATCTATCAATTATTACTGCGATTTCAGGAGATGTTTTACCTACTGCTGACCAACGCAAACACTCCTGCTCCCTAGGGCTTAAACGTGCCCGTGTTCCAGTTTTTACCTGATTCTTAAACCCTTTCTTGGAAACGGTTTCATGAAATAAATGTGTCAGTTGGAATAGTGTTTCCCTTGTATTATCGAATAAAATACTCCAATCTCGAGTTGAACTATCAAGAATAGCGCTCACTACAGCAAATTTCCCACCTGGCAGATGCACTGGCGTAGTGCAACCCGAGGCAAGTCCCATATCTGCTAAATAACGCCAAGCTTGGCTCTCCAATGGGTGCAACTGATCTCTGCTCTGAACATCTGCCCAATCAATTGGGAGTGTGCTCTCAAAGCAGGCCCGATAGTATGGGTCAAAAGATCCGAACGATTCCCACTCACGCTCCCAGCCTGATGGGAAGTTTCTAACATTAAGCTTTAAAGGTAGCCAATCTCCGTCAGGTAATCTCGGCGGATATGGTTGATAGGCATAGAGAACCTGAGTATATCCAAGGCTCTCAGTAATATTTGACAGAGTATCAAGTGCGTCTTCAAAATTTTCAGCTTCGCCTAGCGCCTTATTGAAAGTAGTGGAAAGTCGTGTTCCCATAATAGGCTCCCGTTTAACTATTAGGTCACAATCTCAGCATATACCTCACAAAAATCATGTGTAATTTATTAATTGCACTTAAAATATTAGTTAAAATTAATGATAAACCTTCTTAATCAATGAGTAAATGGCATAGAAAATAAGAGCTTATATAAATTGGATATTTTATAAAAGAAACGAGTGTATAAAAAAGGTGTATTCATATTTTATATACCTACCCTATTTGGTTCCCCCATTTATGGAGCTACTATGAACTCCAATGCTGGAGTGAAATAGTTCCTTAATTAAGATGTTTGATGGTCAGGAGGGGTATTACGAATGCATTTGACTATTCGCGAAGAGGAACGCATCCAACTTTGGAGCGCTGCAGAGATGGCTCGCCGTAGATTGGATCGAGGAGTAAAACTAAATTATCCTGAGGCTGTAGCTTTAATATGCGATGAAATTTTAGAGCGAGCTAGAGAAGGTAGCATCCCCATGCTACCAGATTTAATGGAGTATGGCGCAACTATCCTAAAACGCAAAGACGTTATGGACGGGGTTCAAGGAATGATGAAAATCATACAAGTAGAAGCGCTTTTTCCTGATGGCACCAAATTAGTCACTGTAACTAATCCTATTCGTGATTAAACCTAGAGGTTAATTCAATGGTACAAAAAAAATGGTCACCGCCCCCCATACCCAACTCAGTTATTCCTGCGGAAGCTTTTGATGTAGGTGAACCTGAAAAATGTGGGGTTATCGAATTTGCTGAAGGCGATATAAAAATTAATGAGGGACGTAAAACAGCTAATCTAGTTATGGTAAATACTGGTGATCGACCAATACAAATTGGTGCTCACTATCATTTAGCAGAATGTAATAGAGCAATGGCATTCGATCGCGAAGCAGCCTTTGGCATGCACCTAGATATTGCAAGTGGTTCTGCTATTCGATTTGAGCCCGGTCAAAGTAGAAAGGTTCAAGTGACTGAATTTGCCGGACGCCAAGTTGCCTACGGAATGAATAATATGACCAATGGAACAACTAGGTCTGAAATTATTCGTGACAGAACAATGCGTCGTTTACGCGAAGAAGGTTATTGTTTTGAGGGTGAAAGGTTCAATGTTATTGAGCCAGCAGACAAAAAATTTAATGCTAAAAAATAAATATAAAAAATGAATTATTTACTGCTAATTCTAAATTGATTAATCCCCGAGGGAACACCTAATATGAGTATTGATATCAAGCGACCAGATTACGCAGCACAGTATGGCCCAACCACAGGTGATAAGATTCACCTAGCTGATACAGGTTTAATAGCAGAGATTGAACACGATTACACAACCTACGGCGATGAACTCGTTTTTGGTGGGGGTAAAACCATCCGTGATGGAATGGGGCAAGCATCAAAATGGAAACAAAGTGACGGTGCCTTAGACATGGTTGTTACTAATGCTGTGATCATTGATCCGATTCTTGGTGTTGTCAAAGGTGATATAGGTATTCTAGATGGTAAAATTGTAGGTATTGGAAAATCTGGGAACCCAGATACCATGAACATTACACCAGGTTTGATTGTATCTCCGAATACGGACATTCTTTCAGTAGAAGGTATGATTGTTACACCAGGTTTAATTGATATCCATCCACATTTTGATTCAGTCCAACAGCTTTATGAATATCAAAATGCAGGGGTTACTACAGTCATTGGAGGTGGTTCAGGACCAAAAACAGTAGGTATAGAATGTCCAGGAGTATTTAACCTTCACAGAATGTTGGAAGCGATGGCAGATATTCCTCTAAACTATGGAAATTTTGGTAAGGGAAATGCTGCTACTAAAGGTTCATTAATCGAGCAAATTTTAGCTGGAGCAACAGGTTTAAAAATTCATGAAGACTGGTCATCTTCTCCTGCAGCAATTGAAACAACAATGGATCTTGCAGATGAATATGATTTTCAAGTTCAGATTCATGCTGATACATTAAATGAGACCGGATATTATGAAGATACTGTTGCTGCGATAAATGGAAGAGTTATGCATATTTATCATGCAGAAGGTGCTGGGGGTGGTAATGCTCCAGATATTATGCGCTGCGCTAGTGAACCTAATCTTCTCCCAAGCTCGACAAATCCAACAAACCCTTTCTCAATAAACACATATGATGAAGAGATCGACATGCTGATTACATGTCATAATTTAAATAAAGAAGTCCCTACTGACATTGCATTTATTCAAGGCAGGGCAAGGGCAGAAACTATGCGTGCTGAGGACGTCCTTCACGACCTAGGAGCAATTAGTATGATTGGTTCTGATAGCCAAGGCGTTGGTCGTGCCGCTGAGAGTGCTCAAAGGGCATTCCAACTAGCAGCTGTGAATAAAGTAAGATTTGGACGCTTATCAGAAGATGGACGGGGAAATGATAATTTTAGGATTAAACGATATTTGGCAAAGGTAACAATTAACTCAGCAATTACATTTGGTGTAGACTCATATGTTGGATCAATTACACCTGGTAAACTTGCAGATCTTGTTTTTTGGAGACCGGAGTTTTTCATTGCAAAGCCTGAAGTTACTCTTAAAGGAGGCTTTATTTCACATGCAGTGATGGGTGATCCCGCCGGCTCACTAATGACCGGTCAACCACTCAAATATAGACCGCAATATGGTTCACTTGGTGCTAACCCACAAAGAACAAGTTATTCATTTGTTACCAAGGCTGCTTTACAAGATGGTCTTGAAGATAAGCTTCTTAGCCATCAAACTTTAGTACCTATTACTCGCTGTAGAACAATATCTAAGCGAGACATGATACATAATAATGCAATGCCAGATATCCAAATAGACCCAGAAACATATAATGTTTATGTAGACGGACAACGTGCAACTGTAGATCCAGCAAAGACACTCCCCCTCGGACAATTATTCTATTTTCGTTGAGTGTTTTTGGGTAGTAGGTAAAACCTTTATCTCTAATGAATATAATTACAGAAATAGCTGCAACTATTAGTGAGTTCGTAGATCAGTCATTTGAAGAGGACCGTGTTCTACTTACATCAGAGGAACGAGCTAGCCCCCATATGAAAGTTACTAGCCAAGGAGGTAGAAGCTTGCATTTGTCTCTACCCAGGGGTCAAGAACTTGACGACGGAGATATACTCCAAATAGACGGACAAACTTTTGTTGTTGTCCGTGCAGCTCCAGAACAGTTATTTGTCATAAAGCCAAACTCTTCAATTAATTGGGCAATAGCTGGCTTTCAACTAGGTAATCTCCATAGACCTGTTAGATTCACGGAAGATTCAATGCTAACGCCAGAAGACCCAATGGTCGCTGAAATTTTATCTAAGCTGAACATTAATTATTCGCAACAAAAAGTACCTTTCTCAGGTAGAAGAGTTGGTGCTTGGGGTGCTCATTCACATGAAGGCTAAAGCAGAACCAACTTCTTTACACGATCCGAGGATTCTTAATTTATTGCAGATAGCTAATTCATCCTTTCCTACCGGAGCTTTTAATCATTCATATGGTTTTGAAACACTAATTAACGATGGAACAATTTATGATGGTAAGTCTTTTGGAGAATATTGTCGTGACTGGTTGCTTTATGGAATAGCAAGATCTGATGGTGCAGGGATGGCTTTATCCTACCGAGCTGCAATAGAAGGAAATATTGAAGAGTTAATATATCTAGATACTCAGATAGGCGCTCTTAAAATAGCAAAGGAAATTAGAGAAGCCTCTGTAAAGACTGGTTTAGCTCTTCTCTCAGGACTGCAGGATATCTTTAATTTAGATTCCTTGGCTTCTTATACTGAGGCCATCAATAATAAAAAATGCAGAGGTCATCAAGCAGTAGTATTTGGTGTTGGATCTGCTGCCCTAGGACTAGATGAAAACGATAGTGTGTTAGCATTTTTACAGTCCAGCTTTTCAAATTTAGTGGGTGTTGGATCCCGAATAATTCCTTTGGGGCAAGTTGAAAGCCAAAGTCTAATTTACCAAACGTCCCCATTGCTTATTGAAGCTGCATCTATTGCAAAAAGAACTTCTAGAGATGAACTCAGTTCTTCGGTTTTAGCGTTAGATTTAGCCGCAATGGCCCATGAGAGGCTCTATTCACGTCTGTGTATGTCATGATAAAACTTATTTCATCTTTAGCTATTTCAAATTCTTTTTTAGGAGAGAAAAAGTATGCGCAAACCAGTTAGAATTGGTATAGGAGGCCCCGTAGGCTCTGGCAAAACAGCACTATTAGTTGCTCTATGTAACGTTATGCGTAAACATCATTCTGTTGCAGCAATTACTAATGATATATTCACGAAGGAGGACGCAGAATTTGTTTCAAGAAGTGGAGCTATTGACCCAGAAAGAGTAATAGGTGTTGAAACAGGAGGTTGCCCCCATACTGCTATAAGAGAAGATGTCTCGATGAACTCGCATGCCATCGAAGAAGTTAGTAAGCGATTCCCAGATTTGGATATTGTTTTCCTTGAAAGCGGAGGGGACAATCTTGCAGCTACATTTAGCCCAGAACTAGTAGATAGCCATATATATGTAATTGACGTAGCTGAGGGTGATAAAATTCCAAGAAAAGGTGGACCTGGAATAACAAAATCTCCATTACTTGTAATTAATAAGATTGATTTAGCACCACATGTTGGAGCTGATTTATCTATTATGGACAGAGACTCAAAAAAAATGAGAGGAGAGAGACCATATTATTTTACAAATATGCGCGACGTACAGGGCTTAGACAAAATTATAAACTGGATTGAGACACAGGTTTTATTCCTTGAACCTGAAGAAAGTCATCTTGATGTTACTTAAACCTCTTCAGCCTGACCCCGACTGGATTGTTGGTAAATATGCGCTTATGAATGTTGTAGCAACTGTTAACAGCGGTAAAACCAAGATTCAGCCATTATGTTGGCGTATTCCTTTCCAGTGGCAAGGAACACATTATCAAAATCATGATGACGAACCTTATATGTTGCTAGTTAACAGTAGTGGCGGTTTCGTTGAGGGTGATGTATCTCAATTTCATGCAAAATTAGAGAGGGGTGCCCGGTGTCTTTTTACTACCACTGCTTCAAGCAAATTTTATAAATGCCTAGGTGGGGAAACTTCAAGAGAAATAGTTGATATAGTAGCTGAAGAAAATAGCCTAGTTGAATATCTTCCTGATGAAGCAATACCTTTTGAAAATAGTCGTGTACAAAGAATAAATCGAATTTCTTTACATCCAACCTCGAGGCTATTTGCCACTGATATGATTTCTGCCGGAAGAGTTCATTTCGGTAGCGGAGAAATATTTAAATTTGATAGCTTAATGAGTGAATTTCAGGTAGCCATTGATAATCAGGTTGTTGCATTAGACCGTATTAACGTTCCTGCCCCGAAAGATGTAAGTGCACTTTATCGCCTTTGGCAAGGATATCTTCATATGGCCACTGTATTTTCTTATGCTAATGATCTACCCAACCATATTGAGGATGAAATATTTGAACTAGGTTCATGTATTGAAGGTAGTAAACTAGGTGTGAGCCGTATTGAAAATTTTATCACCGTAAGAATTTTATCAACTGAAACTTGGCAAGCTCACGAGTTATTATATGATGTTTGGAAAATACTTAGACCCGTTATAGCCGGCAAAGCAGCACAACCAATAATGAAATGCTAAGATAAATTTAGTTTATTGGTCTCTAATTAAAAAAATTTAATATTTTAGGTTTATCTTAAAAATAAATTTTCTTTATTATTAGGATATAGGAAAAGTATTTTTTATATATAAAATGGTGCCGGTGAGGTGAATTGAACACCCGACCTACTGATTACGAATCAGACGCTCTACCCCTGAGCTACACCGGCAAAAATTAACAATATTTTTCGTCAATTTATACCAATTTTGGTTTACCTAATGCAAAAAACCCTAATTTTCAGGAGTTTTTTGTCTTAATACAATTTGTTCACTTTCAGTTAAAATAGATGTATCAGATAAATTTTTGCCACCTACAAAAGGATTGCCCCAGTCAATAGTGTCGATAGCAGCGCAAGAACTACAAATTAGATGCCATTTAGGGTGTACTACCCCACAATTACTACAACGCCAAACTTCCTCATGAGGCGCTTCGCTGCTTTTCAATAACCATGAGTGTGCGGTCTGACTATCTTGATTTTCATCATACTCAAGTCTTGCCAGTAGGCGATAAACGCGAGCACTAGGAGAATTTTTTTCTGCCATTAATAGATGTTTACGAGCTGGACCCCACAGCTTCGCGTCAAGTTCTGCTGAACCCATAAGTAACTGGCTTTCAACATGGTCTGGGAATAGAAGAGTTAAGCGCTCTAATCTTTTAATTTGTGTTAAAATGTCACGATTTTCATGGATTCTCCGGTATATTTCTCCTAAGACTGGATGAGGTACACTCCGCCATAATCGTTCTATAATTTTTGAAGCTGCATTAAGGCGACCCATTTCTAATGATATTTCTGCAGCAGCTATAGCAGCTGGTATAAATTCTGGATCAGCCTCTGTAGATTTTATTGCTAACCTTTGTGCTTCTCGCTGCTTCCCTTCTATTTTTAACTTTCTACTTGCTTCAACCAAAAGTGCAGCTCGTTGTTTTCTTTCTCGATCAGGAGATATTACATTACTTCTTGTAGACTCCCTCAATACTTTAAGGGCTCCAATATAATCTCCATCACGAACTCGTAACTCAAGTAGTGAAGATAATACCCACTCAACATCTGGTCGGATACGATAAGCTCTCTCCGCTAGGTCGCGAGAAACTGAGTGCTGACCATTCTGTATTGCTTTAATTAATAACCCCCGTATTCCCAACAACTCTGTCTCTGGACGTTCTAACATAGAATCAAAAACTTTTTCTGCCTCTCCGTTTTTTCCTTCTAGTTGTGCGGCTTGAGCAGATAATAAAAGTGTTAATGCAGGTTCATGAAGCATTTTTCTAGCTCGTCGAGCAAGGCGCTTTGTCTTGCCTACATCGCCTACTGCTGCAGCTAAAAATCCATCAGTTAAAACCCTATAGCCTTTTTTCTGCTTAGCAAGTTTGCGAACATTATTTATTCCATTTGGACTCTTCATTACCCAACGTATTATCTGCCAGCTAACTGCAGTAAGGCATGCTAGTATTATTGCTGCAGCAGTGAGTGCGCCTGGAGAAGTAGTTATTAGCCAATCACCCCAAACAATTTCAACATGTCCGGGCTCATCTACTAAAAAAACAGCTAAAGCCGCAATTGCTCCTACAAATACAATAAAGAGAGTGATTCTAATCATCTCTAATCCGTAGCATTAAGTGTTTTTGCTCTAACGAGTAGTATTTGATTTATTTCTAATAACAAGGAATCTAATTGTAATCGACGATTAGCATCTTCTAACCATTTATTTAAGGATACCACACCTAGTTTCTTGTATGGTTCAATTATTTCTACAGCCATTTTGAGGTTGCCTTCAGAAAGTGCCTGCTCTGCCTGAATAAGTTTGAGATCTAAACTCTCCGGGGAAAAATTACCTCTTATCCGCCTTACAACTACTATATTTTTTAATTCTGTAATTGTTTCTGAAATCCAATCATCATCTAAAACTTTATTTCTAGTCCTGATGATACTTTCGGCTACTTCAGCAAAACGTGAATGCAGGGTTTCTATTGCTGGAACTACTCCAATTGCAAGCGGTTCCATACTATCTAGAATATTATTAATTTCCATATCTTCTGCAGAGCTACTACGTAATGCTGCAATCTCTGCAGTAAAATCTCTGCTATTATTAGCAGAGACCCAGAGCTTTCCGGCAGCTAAGGATTGAACAACTGCAGCATGAATATTTTCATCTTTTCCTGCAAGCCTAGCTTCTAAATCTTGGACCCTCTTATTAAGATAAATCATTTCCTTGCGTGCATCATCAGCAATTTTACCAAACTCTTTTAGCCTAGTTAAGTTTTCTGTTTGAGCGAGAGATTGTTCTATTTTCTCTATTCGCTCATTTTGATCATTATTACTATTCATTATTGTTAATTTTTTATCTTGGAAAGAATTGGTCTCAAATTCGTTGAGGCGATTACCAACAAGCTTAATTTCTCCTGCAAATGATTTGCGGGCCTTTGTATTCTCAATTACTTGGTCTTTTTGGTTTAAAATTATGGTCTCTAGAGCTACAAGACGATTGTTAAAACTATCAATTATCTCTTGGGGCAAATATATTCCTTCTTTATTAAAATCTTCGGTATTCTTTTGATTTATCACAATTTCATCATTAGGAATTATTTCCTCTGTCTCCTTCACATTAGAACTTAAAACTTTTTTAGTTATCTCAGGTGAAGAATTACCTAGAGATTCTTCTTGTTCTTGTGGAGAAAATTTTGGACGACTTAGCCCACCCTCAATCGCTGGCCAAGCCAAATAAATCCCAGTTCCAAGCAAAATCAGAAATATGCATAATATGGCCAGAGGGAACCGTCTACGTTTTAATTTAGGTATAGCGTCGATAGTAGGTGGCTCTCGATTAGTCATTGGTTTTCCTGCTTTAATCCCTCATAATCTCTAACTAAGGGTATACGCTGAGCTAAGGAGTGAAGCAATTTGTCTTTAGTTGGCTCCATAGAAACTGACACTTTACGCCAATGCAAAGCTTTTGCTTCTTCGGCCACAGTATTACTTAGGCAAATAGCCTCAATGCTAACTAAGCTATTTGCATAATCAATAGCTTTGATCAAGCTAACAAAGATTCTTGTTGTTCGAGGCGAAAAGAAAAGTATGAATGCTATCTCTCTTTGCTTTAAAGCACTAAGAGTTTGTATATCTATTTCTGTGATAGACTCAGCGCGGTAAATTTTTTCTGTTCTAACACAAAAACCCTTCTCCTTTAATCTTCCTGCTAAATCTCCTGCAAGGTCATGACCAGCAATATGAACAAGCTCGCCGTAGCCAGGAGACAAATTTTCTGAGGTGCACTCAGCAAGGGATTCAAGGTTACCACCTGCACTAGTAACACAAGTGAAACCTATCTGTTTAGCCGCTTTAGCGGTGGCATCACCAACTGCAAAAACAGGTATAGAAAAAACTTTGTTGTGAGGTTTAAGCCTTAGGTCTAATGCCCTAACCCCATTTGAACTTGTAAATAATATACCCTGAGTCTTTAAAAAACTTGGAGTAATTCCTTTATAAAATTTTATTTTCAGCATAGGAGATATTAACGTATGCACTCCAAGTTTACGCACGTCTTTCGCCAATTCTTTAGATTCGTTCTCAGCGCGAGTAATTAAAACAGTTGGCCAGTTCATCTTATTTCAGCCACAAGTTTTCACCACCTAGAGCCTTTAACTCTGATCCTAGTTCTTTGCCAAGCAACTCAGCCTCAGCTAAAGAACTACTTAGTTCAAGCTCATAATACGATTTTCCACTTGGGTCTGCAATCAAACCACGTAAACTAATTAAATCCTCACTAATTACTTGCCCTAAAGCCCCAATTGGCATTCTGCAAGACCCCTCTAGAGTTGCCAGAAAAGCACGCTCAGCTGTGACCCTTATCTGACTTAATACACAATTTAATGGTTTAAGAAATTCCGCTGTATCTTCATCATCTTCACGCCTTTCTATCCCAATTGCTCCTTGTGCGGCTGCTGGTAGCATCTCATCTACGCTTAATATTGGCCACTCTTTGTTATAAGCATCTAATCTTCGAAGTCCTGCGTAAGCTAAAAGAGTAGCATCTATATCATCTTCAATAACTTTGGAAATCCGAGTACTTAAATTTCCACGTAAAATACTGAACTTTAAATCAGGTCTAGCCCTCATCAGCTGGGTTTTTCGCCTAAGGGAACTAGTTCCCACCTTTGCGCCTATAGGTAATTCTTTAATACTATTTACATTTTTTACAACTAAAACATCTCTGGGATCTTCTCTAGGCAAAATACAGTCTATAACCAGACCAGGGGGTAATTTAGTTGGTACATCCTTCATTGAATGTACAGCTATATCTATACGCTTATTTATAAGTGCTTCTTCGATTTCTTTCGTAAAAAGTCCTTTTCCACCAATTTCTGTAAGGCTAGCACTTAGAAACTTATCTCCAGTTGTTTTTATTATATCTATTTTAGGCGCTTCAGTGGCTGGAGTTGATGGGTGTGCGGCAATTAGTCTCTTGGAGACCTCTTTTGCTTGAGCCCTAGCAAGAGGGCTGCCTCGCGTCCCTATTCTCATGGTCATACTTGATAAAACTGTTTGAACATTACTTCTTTTACCATTTGTACTAGACTACGACGAGTGCATCAGACAAAATTTTTATTTATAGAGCATAAACCCATTCAAAAAGAAGGTGGAACTTAAAATGAGTAAGTCTTTTCCTGAGATTACACAAGCTATCCAAATATACTTTGATGGGCTGTATGAGGGCAATATTGAAAAACTAGCTAGTATTTTTCATGAGGATTGCCATCTTTTTTCAATTTCAGATAATTTTCTAAACTGGTCTCGAGACAAATGGCTAGAAATAGTCTCTAATCGAGATTCTCCAGCTAAACTAGGATTAGAAAGACATGATAAAATCATTTTCATCGACCTAGCAGATAGTAATACTGCGGTTGCTAAGGTTCAACTTGCAATACCACCCAGATATTTTACAGATTATTTATCGTTAATACGTGTTAATAATAATTGGCAAATTATCTCAAAAACTTTTAGGACTGAAGTGCATTGTTAGTGTAAAAATCCTAATTTTTTAATAATTATTTAAAGTAAAGCTTAGTAATTTGATTGTTTTAGGCATTGAAAGTAGCTGTGACGAAACTGCAGCAGCGATTGTAAATAGCGAAGGTAAAATTTTAGCTAATATTTTGCGCTCACAAATTTCTGATCATGAGCTGTATGGCGGTGTAGTGCCAGAAATAGCTGCTCGTAGTCACTTAGAACATCTTGATCGAATCATATTCACTGCAATGGAAAAAGCCGATATCTCGTTTAACCAACTTGGGGGAATTGCGGCAACTGCAGGACCAGGGTTAATAGGAGCTGTAATGGTAGGGTTAATGACAGGAAAAGCTATTGCAGCAACTTTTCAAAAACCTTTAATTGCTCTAAACCACCTTGAGGGGCATGCATTAAGTCCAAGGTTAACAGATAAAGAGGTTACTTTCCCATACCTATTGCTACTCGTATCAGGGGGGCATTGTCAGCTACTAATTGTTAATGGGGTTGGAAAATATGAACGCTTGGGTACAACAATTGATGACGCCCCAGGCGAAGCCTTTGACAAAGTTGCCAAACTTTTAGGGCTAGGCTATCCAGGAGGTCCTGCAATTGAAAGAGCTGCAATACTAGGAAACCCCAAATCCTTTAAACTACCAACTCCATTAAAAGGGCGAAAGGGATGTGATTTTTCTTTTTCTGGTCTTAAAACAGCTGTCTACCAACTCATACAAAAGATTAAAGTCAAAACAGGAGAGCTTGAAGAACAACATAAGTTTGATATTGCCTCAAGTTTTCAACATGCTGTATGTGAAGTTATGATTAATCGCACAACTCATGCATTAGACAAATATAGAAAAGTTTGCCAAATAGGTGGACACCTAGTTGTAGCTGGAGGGGTTGCAGCTAATTCTGAGCTAAGGAAAAGTCTAAAAGGATTAGCTCATGAATCAAATATTCGTTTATCGATTCCACATCCTTCGCTTTGCACAGATAATGGAGCAATGATAGCCTGGGCTGGAATTGAGCGTTTAAAATTAGGCCTTGTAGATGGATATGACTTTGCCCCAAAAGCTCGTTGGCCATTAGATCCAAAAGCAGGAAGACCGCTTGGAATGGGTAAACCCGGAAAATTGGGAATGAAAGCATGATCTTGAATTAAATGTGACAAAAATATCTTTGGTAATTTAGAAATTAATTTATCCGAATATACAACTTAAATTTGAAACTAACTTTCATAAAGCTAATAAGTTACAATCGAAGTTTTTAGAGCCCAAGGGAACCATATGATAAACAATATTGCGATCATCGGCGGGGGAGCTTGGGGCACGGCTTTAGCACATTGTATCGCCTTAACGGACAAAACAATTCGTCTATGGGCTCGTGAGCCTGAAGTGGTTGAAACAATATCAAAATACAATGAAAATAAAATGTTTCTCCCTGGCATAAAGTTACATTCTCAGATAAAGCCTTCATCTGAAATTTTAACAGTTACTAAAAATTCAGATTTAGTAATTTTGGTAGTTCCATCGCAATATTTTAGGCATGTATCTAACGAACTTATGCAGTGTATAACAGATGAGACCCCAATAATAATATGCACTAAAGGCATAGAGACTGGAACTGGCTTACTAATGAGTGAAATAATTTCTAATTTTTCCCCCCAAAATACAATTGCTACGCTCTCAGGACCTACATTTGCTTCCGAAGTAGCCTTAGGTAAGCCAACAGCACTTGCTTTTGCTTGTGGTGATAAGAATATTAGCCAAAAGCTATTGGAAGTATTTAGTAAAACCAATTTACGTCCTTACATATCAGATGACATTGTTGGAGCTGAAATTGGTGGGGCAGTAAAAAATGTTATTGCGATTGCATCAGGAGTAACTATAGGTCGAGGACTAGGAGACAATGCTCGTGCATCTCTCATAACGAGGGGATTTGCTGAAATGTTGCGTCTTGCTTTAGCCAAAGGGGCTAAGAAGGAAACATTAACAGGGCTTTCTGGTCTAGGTGACCTTTTATTAACCTGTACAAGTTATCAATCACGTAATTTTTCTCTGGGTGTAGAGCTTGGAAAAGGAAAGAAACTTGAAGAGGTTGTAAAAACACGCCGAGCAGTCACTGAAGGTGTGGCAAATGCAACAGCTGTGGTTGAACTATCTAAGAAGTATGGGATTGAAATGCCTATTGTGAATGCTGTAGCAAAAATTTTACAAGATGAATCATCTATTGAACAGACAATAAAAGAGTTACTTGCACGACCAGTAACGACAGAATAAGGGCAATCTTATTAAGTTTACAAGGTTTAGGTAGAAAAAATTGATGGTCCTAGATATTTTATATTACTTATAAATTTTTTTCATTAGAAGAAAATATTGTGGGAGGTATTTAGATATGGCTTATTGGCTTTTCAAATCAGAACCAGGTGCATGGTCATGGGAAGATCAATTGGCATCACCAAATTCAACTGCAGAATGGGATGGTGTAAGAAACTATCAAGCGTGCAATAATATGAAGGCGATGAAAAAGGGTGACAATGGTTTTTTTTATCACTCCGTCAATGAAAAAAGAATTGTAGGAATTGTTGAGGTAGTAAAAGAATACTATCCAGATCCAACAGATCATTCTGGGCGATTTGGAATGGTTGATGTTAAAGCAATACAACCGCTTAAATCTTATGTTTCACTAGCTGATATTAAGTCCCAAGAAGCACTCAAAGATATTGCTTTAGTTAAGCAATCTAGACTCTCGGTAATGCCAATAGATACCAAAAGCTGGAGATTTATTTGTAAAATGGGTGGTATTAAATAGTGAAAACAGACAAAAAAAATAAAAGTTTACGCTACCCACTTAAGAATATTCCAGATGGCACAGCAAAAGGTTTTGAAATAACGGATGAAAATGCCCGTTTTTCAATTTTTATTGCACGAAATGGCTCATCAGTTTTTGCATATGAAAATTCTTGCCCTCATACTGGAAGTCCTCTTGATTGGGTGCCAGATCAATTTTTTTGCAAAGATGGAAAAAACCTAATGTGTGCTACTCATGGTGCTATATTTGAAGTTGATACAGGGCTTTGTATAGATGGTCCCTGTATAGGAGATTCGTTGCGGTCACTAGAAGCTAATATATTAGAGGGTGAGGTTGTTATCACTTTCTAGTCCTTGAATTAATTTACCCAATATTACTTCAATATTACTCATTACTTTTTTATTTAAATATTTGAAAACATGTTAGCCGGAGAGTTAATTATGGCATCTGATGAAAAAACTATCTTTCCTGTTTCCCAGGAATCATCTTCAATTACACACTGCGATAATGAAACTTACGAGAAAATGTATCAGGATTCTATAAATGATCCCATAACATTTTGGGGGGAACAAGCTTACGCAATAGACTGGATGGAGCCTTGGTCAAAGGTTAAAAATACTTCCTACAACGATGATCTTTCAATTAAATGGTTTGAAGATGCAAAACTAAATGTTTGTGTTAATTGCGTCGATAGACACTTACCAGATCGAGCTGAACAAACTGCTATTATTTGGGAAGGAGACAACCCAACAGAATCGAAATACATAACTTATAATGAGCTTCATGAACAAACTTCACGTCTTGCAAACGTACTTAGAAATCATGGTATAAAAAAAGGTGACCGTGTAACTATTTATATGCCGATGATACCAGAAGCAACTTTCGCTATGCTAGCCTGCGCAAGAATTGGAGCCATTCACTCAGTTGTTTTTGGAGGCTTTTCACCTGACTCATTAGCTGACCGTATCACGGATTGTAAAAGTTCATGCGTAATTACTGCTGACGAAGGTATTAGAGGTGGAAAGCAAATACCACTCAAAGAGAATACTGATAAGGCTCTTGAAAAATGTTCGGATGTAAAAACTGTATTAGTTGTAAAACGAACTGGCTCAAATGTTAATTGGGTTGAGGGAAGGGATTTTGATTACCAAGAAGAGGTAAACGCAGCCTCAAAGGAATGTGAGCCAGAAGTTATGGACTCAGAAGATCCTTTATTTATTCTTTACACCTCTGGTTCCACTGGTAAACCCAAAGGGGTATTACATACTACTGGTGGTTATATTTTGTATTCTGCTATAACACACAAATTTATATTTGATTATCAAGATGGTGAGGTTTACTGGTGCACAGCTGATGTAGGTTGGGTCACTGGTCATAGCTATATCGTATACGGACCCCTTGCCAATGGAGCTACAACACTGATGTTTGAAGGAGTACCTAACTACCCAGATGCTTCACGATTTTGGAGAATAGTAGATAAACATAAAGTTAACATTTTTTATACTGCCCCAACTGCGATAAGAGCACTCATGCGTGAGGGAAATGGACCAGTTGAAGAAACTTCAAGAGAGTCATTACGTTTACTAGGCTCTGTCGGAGAACCAATAAACCCTGAAGCGTGGATGTGGTACTATAAGTTTGTTGGGAACTCTAGTTGTGCAATCGTTGATACCTGGTGGCAAACAGAAACAGGTGGAATTTTAATTTCCCCATTACCGGGTGCAACACCATTGAAGCCTGGCTCAGCAACTAAACCCTTCTTCGGTATCAAACCGCTACTTGTAGATCCAGATGGCAAAGAACTTAATGGATCAAATCAAGGCTTACTTTGTATAGCTGATAGTTGGCCTGGACAGATGAGAACTATATTTGGTGACCATGAAAGATTCAAAAATACTTATTTTTCACAATACCCAGGACTATACTTCACTGGTGACGGGGCTCGTCGTGATGAAGATGGATATTATTGGATTACCGGTAGAGTTGATGATGTAATTAATGTGTCTGGCCACCGCATGGGAACAGCTGAGGTCGAGTCAGCTCTAGTAGCACATAAAGCTGTTGCTGAGGCAGCAGTAGTTGGCGCGCCTCATAATATTAAAGGTCAGGGTATATACGCCTATGTAACCCTGACTGTTGGAACAAAAGCGACAGATGACTTGCTAAACGAACTGGTAAAATGGGTTAGGAAAGAAATTGGACCTATTGCTTCACCAGATTGGTTACAGTGGGCACCCGGGTTACCAAAAACACGATCAGGGAAAATTATGCGTAGAATTTTAAGAAAAATAGCTGAAGATGATTTCTCTAACTTAGGAGATATTTCCACGTTAGCTGATCCGGAGGTGGTTGAAAACTTAATTAACAATAGAAAAAATCGAGGATAAATCATTTTGATGGCAATCCTCTATTTTAATCTAAGTTTCCTATTGCGTTTAAATCCACCTCAATAGCGGATTTATTATTTATACCTATAGCTAGTTTTGGTGGAGAGTCCTTAGCTGGGTCAGGAATAATGGTACTACGAAGGTATTCTGTTATTGCCTTTGGCTCATAAGGCTTTGGTTCTAAAATATCGGCAGACTCACGTTTATGAATACTTAACTTTTCTGCAGTTGCATACAACTCTGCAGCTTTAATATAATCTCGTTTAACCCCATATCCTCGTTCATAAAAATATGCTAAAGCAACTAGTGCAGGCTCACTACCCTGTTTTGCCGCAAATAAATACCACTTTGCTGCATATTTATAATTTTGTTCTATTCCTAAACCACGCTCGTAAAGTGATCCTAAATGAAAAGCGGCTAATAAATTCCCTTTTGATGCTGCTTGGTAATACCAACTAAAAGCCTCTTTAGGATTAGCATCGACTCCTAAACCACGTTCAAACATTAAGCCTATAGACGTTTGCGCAGTAGCATCTCCATCAAGAGCCATAAGCAATACTTGCTCATCAACCTCACCAAATTTATCTGAGAAAATTGCATTCCATTTTTGGCTACAAGCTGCATTAAGACAGATAGTTAGAACCCCTAATGATAGAATTAAGTATTTCTGTAAAGGGGCCATATAGTTAACAGACGTAATTTCTTACTTTTACAAATAGTCTCATATGAAATTTTAAAAATCGATACAACGCCCTCTCCGTTCCCAATCTCCAAATCTAGTAGGCTCTGGTCCAGATGGTCCTCCTATCTCGGCTTTAGATTTTTTTTTCCGTGCACTAGGTTCATCAGAGTACTCAGGATAGGAGTTTTTTTTATTTGTTTCTTTTTTAGAAACAACATTATCTTCATGTAAATCTACTGATTTATTATATATATCACTAGTGTTCGTCATAATCTTTCCAAATAATTACTCAATAGAAGAACACCAACCCTAAAAGATTAAGAGGGCTACGTTTCCCATTGAAAATATGCCATACATACAATGGTAGGTGAGAGCATTCACAATGTAAAACAACTAATTATTAATAACTACATAAAAAAAATTCTTTTGGAGATAAGATTGCAACAAAACCCCCGACGTATAGCTTTAAACGCCCTAATATCAGTTTTAGATCATGGCAACACCCTCGACCAAGCATTAAATGACGCCCATGATTATGATCTGCTGTCTAGAAGCGACCGTGCATTTGTCCGCCTTATTCTCCTTACTACGTTAAGACATTTAGGAGAAATAGATAAGTTAATTTCTACTTTTATAAAAAAAAGTCTAAGTCCTCGACACATACGTGCATCTCATATAATGAGGATAACAGCAGCTCAATTGCTTTTTCTCGATACCCCACCCTACGCAGCTGTATCATCAGCTGTAAATTTAGCTGGAACAGATCAGTCTACTATCCCTCTAAAAGGGTTAGTTAATGCCGTATTAAGAAAACTGTCTAAAGTTGGAAAAACAAGACTAAAAGAAATTGATTCTGAACGTGTTAATATACCTGACTGGCTTTGGGAAAAATTAAACTCTGAATATGGAGAGAATATTACGCGAGAAATATTTAAAGCTAACTGCAGACCCGCACCTCTAGATCTAACTCTAAAAAACCCAAGTAAAGTTGAAGAATGGTCTAAAAGATTAAACGCCTATGTTTTACCAAATAAATCCCTTCGTTTATCAAATTATGGAAGAATTGAAGATTTAGAAGGTTTTTATGAAGGTGAATGGTGGGTTCAAGATGCAGCAGCATCTTTCCCAGCTCGTATGATTGATAATAGTTTGAATTATGAAATTGCAGACTTATGTGCCGCTCCTGGAGGTAAGACTGCACAATTAGCTGCATTAGGGGCAAAAGTAACGGCAGTAGACGAATCAAAAACACGCATGAAACGGCTTATAGAAAATTTATCTCGACTTAACCTTGATGTTGTATTAGTCGAACAAGATATTCTTAAATGGACACCCCTTAACGAATTAAAGCAGATTTTATTAGATGCTCCATGCAGTGCCACAGGCACTATTCGTCGACACCCTGAAGTGCCTTGGACAAGAACGCCTCCAGATCTAGAGCGCCTTAAATCGAAACAAGATGCAATGCTTGATGCAGTCACTGATATAGTCTCACCCGGGGGGAAAATAGTTTATACAGTTTGTTCTTTACTACCTGAAGAGGGAGTGGAAAGAATAAATGCACTACTTAGCCGTAAGCCTAACATTTCTCGAGAAAAATTTGATTTGATTTCGTTAGGTGCTCCTCCCAGTGCTATTAACAAATATGGAGACCTCCAGACACTTCCTTGTCACTGGAAAAAATATGATGGACTTGATGGCTTCTTTGCTACCTGCTTGCGCCGACGTCAGTAAGCTGCTACCAACATGAGTATGCAGCAGACTATCCGAATCGCTCCATCGATTCTATCGGCGGATTTTGCACGCCTCGGCGAGGAGGTACAAAAGGTATCTAAAGCAGGTGCTGACTATATCCATATAGACGTTATGGACGGTCATTTTGTACCTAACATCACTATTGGCCCAGAAATTATAAAAGCTTTAAGGCCATATACAATTCTTCCATTTGATGTACATCTTATGATTTCTCCAGTTGACCCTTACATTGAAGCCTTTGCTATTGCTGGAGCGGATATAATCACGATACATGTTGAGGCAACACCAAATGTCAACCAATCTATTAATATAATCCATGAGCTGGGCAAGCGTGCCGGGGTTTCTATAAAACCTGAAACACCAGTTAGCGCTCTTAAACCTTTTATAAATAATATAGACTTAATTCTTGTCATGACTGTCAATCCAGGTTTTGGCGGACAAGTATTTATTCAATCTCAATTGGAAAAAATCAGACTATTACGACAAATGATTGATAATAGCGGAAGAACAATAGACCTAGAAGTTGATGGTGGTATTAACTCATTAACAGCTATAGATGCAGTAGAAGCTGGTGCTGATGTGTTAGTTGCAGGATCAGCAACATTTAAAGGCGAAAATTATAAAAAAAATATTATCTCTCTGAGAAATGCATCCAAAGCTATAGATTAATATTTTGAAATGACTGGAATACAAACTACCTCCAACCGCAAACGAAAACGCACTTCGAAACCTTTTAATTTTGGGTTTTTTATTGATTGCGTTCGTAATATTAGTTATTCGAGTGGACCATACAGGTTTCTAATATCTGGTCGTGCTCCACAAAAAATTGAAGGTAAACCGTCTGAATTTAGAACTGGTGATACAGTTTTAGGGAATGAATTTTTATCTGGAACCTATAGTTTTCTTGGTTATGAGCTAAATGTTGGGACCAAAGAAAGAAAGACTGGAGCTCCATGGAACCATTGTGGATTTGGTAAAGATTGGCAGACTATACTCCATGGATTTTCATGGCTTAGAGATCTTCGCTCTATAGCAAATGACTCAGCTAGACAGAAGATGCGTCAGCTAATTTTAGAGTGGATATCATTACATACATCAATTGACTCCTTTGCATGGCGGTCAGATATTCTTGGTGAACGTTTATACTCTTGGCTTCTCTCTGCAGAGTTTATGCTTTCAGGTTGTGATCATAAGTTTCGTGAGAAATTTTTTGGTAATATAGCATTACAAAGTCGCCACCTCTGCCGTACAGTAAGGCAGGGACCAGCTGGGGCACCCCGATTTACAGCTATTAAAGGACTCTATGCTGCAGGGATATGTATCCCAAATGGAGATAAGATTTTAGAAATTGCTGAAAAAAATTTATTACTTGAAATCGATAGACAAATTCTTCCTGATGGTAGTCATATTGAAAGAAGTCCATCTGCCCATATAAGAGTACTTTCTAGTCTTATCGATATTAGAGAGAGCTTAGAAAAAGCTAACCACCCCATTCCAGAAAATATTCATTTTGCAATTGATAGAATGGCATCAATGATGAGATTTTATAGACATGGCGATGGTGCTGTTAGTTTATTTAATGATAGCTTAGAAGAAACTGCATGGTTAGTTGACCTTGTATTAGCTAAAGCTAATGTAAACAGAAGTATAAATCCTAACACCCTACATTCTGGATTTCAGAGACTTCAGGCAGGTCGTACTTTAGCTATTGTAGATTGTGGAGCTCCACCAAATATCGGAGGTAAAACTCATGCTGGAACTTTGAGTTTTGAGCTTAGTATTGGAAAAGAACGGCTAATTGTTAATTGTGGAACATGGCGTGGTGGAGATGAAAGGTGGAGAGCAGCTCTACGTGCTACCGCAGCTCACTCCACACTAACTGTTGATGATACAAATTCATCAGAACTATTACCATGTGGGGGGATTGGTATTGGTCCAGAAAATATCTTTTTTAATCGTGAAGAGGAAGAAGGAGCAACATGGCTGGAGATGCAACATGATGGTTTTGAAGAACCCTTTAATTTAGTTCACAAAAGACGGTTATATCTATCAAGCGATGGCTCAAACCTTAAAGGTAATGACATTCTGACTCAGCAAAATAATGGCATTCCAAAAGGAAGGTCTTTCGCTATCCGTTTTCACCTTCATCCTGATGTTCAAACATCACTTGTTCACGATGGTAAAACCGTTCTCCTAAGATTACAAAGTGGTTCTGGATGGCAAATGCAGACTAAGGGTGCAAATCTTGACCTTGCAGAAAGTATTTATTGTGGTCAACCAGGGCAAAGGAGAAGGAGCAACCAAATTGTAATGACTGGTCCTATCGACCCTGAAGAAACTAATGTAAGTTGGGTTCTTACCCGTATTCCAAAAAACTAATTCTCTTAATTATTTAACTTATAACCCTAAGAAATTAAGCTGACGCTCAATAACTTTTTTTTCATCGTAGAGTTGAATGGCTCTACGATAACCCGCTTCCCCCATAGACTTTCTCAGGGTGGCATTTTTTACAAGTTCATCAATTGCATTTCTTAGACTTTTTGCATCTTTAACGGGCACCAACCGACCAGTCTCACCATCTATAACTTCCTCTCGGCTGCCCCTTACGTTTGTTGCCACTACTGGCAACCTTGCCATCATTGCCTCAATAATAGATCTAGGCATACCCTCTCGGTATGAGGGCAAAACAAAGATATCAGAAGCATGAAGTAAATCAGGAATATCATCTCTGTATCCTAAAACTCTAATCTTATCTTGGCATTTTGGTATAGATACAGCAGTATCATGATCACTAATTAGTTTTTCCCCAACCACCCAAAGGGTCAGATTCATTCCCTCTACAGCCTCAAATAATTCTCTATAACCTTTTTCTACAACTAATCGACCAACAACCACTAATACCACTTCATCTTCAGAGGTTTTAAGCAGTCGTCTGATATTAATTCTATGAACTGTTCGCTCATAATCATTATTAAAAACCTTAAAGTCAGATGGATTAACTCCATTTCCTATAGCTAAAATTTTATCACTTTTGCATAACTTGTATAATTTAGCAGCATCAGCATCCTCTTTTGCTTGAGTAAAAAGAACATCTGTAAAGCGCCCTAAAAACTTTTCTAACTCAATAAAAAGTCTCCGCTTAATATAACCCATACCTTCATGAAAATAGAATCCGTGAGCCGTATAGACTATACAAGGAACTTTAGCTCTTGAGGCTGCTAGCCTTCCAACTATTGCCGCCACTGGGGTATGAACGTGTACTATATCAAAGGACTCCTGACGAAATAACTTAACTAGCCGATGATATGATCTAATATGATGAAAAATATTAAAACTTCTTGAAATTGAAATAGTTTTTACTGCAAAACCTTTATAACGAATTTTTTCTATCCATTTTCCATCACTGCAGATAGCTACAACCTCATGACCAGCATCTAATTCAGCCCTTATAAGGGGTAAGATAAAATGGTAGAGGGTAAAATCGACTGCGCATAACTGACAAATTTTCATATCATATTCTACTGCTGTGAGGATTATTACTGCATTTCTGAATCTAGAATTTACTCAAATAGATAAATTCGGTCTAAATTTTTTGCACCATCCTTGAAAAGCTACAAGCATCCATAGTTTTTCAGATGTATCTTTTCTACGGTTTTCTAAATCTTTATACCAGATAGCTGGGAGGGTAGGGTCAAATAAACCCTGTTTTTTTAATCGGTTTGGATCAATTGCTTGACGAGTCAAGTCCTCTAATGGACCTGTAAGCCATTCTGCGATAGGCACCTCAAAGCCTTTCTTTCTATTAGAAAATACACTAGATGGCAATCTATCTGAAAATGCATTTCTTAGTATCCACTTTCCCATACCATATCGTAATTTATATGAGCTTGGCATTGCTGCAGCCATTTCAACTATACGGTTATCAAGGAATGGTGAGCGAGCCTCAAGGCTTGTACCCATTGTAGTTCGATCAACTTTGACTAACATGTCTGATACAAGACCTAACACTAAATCCCCGTAAAGCATCGCATTAATTGGGTCATTATCTTTACTAGAAGCCCTGCAGTCTAATATTAAAGACCTTAGGTCTGGACTGTATGAAGTTTCTTTATTAATCATCAATCTTTTTAGCTCACAACTATCCATTGCTTGTAGCCAACCAACATGTCGACCAATAGAGTCTTTCCCTGCATGCTTCATAAACCTTCGAAGAAGTCTTATACGCTCTGATATACTATTACTTTTGTTTTCAGGTAAAGTCGCTACTAGTGGCTCAATTATGAACTGACGGAGAATAGATGGAATTTTCCTATAGTAGGCTGAGACCAGCTCACCTTGGTATTTTCTATACCCACCAAAAATTTCATCCGCACCATCTCCTGTTAAAACTACACTCACATTTTTTTGTACTTCTTTAGATAATAGGTAGGTTGGAACAGCTGAAGAGTCAGCAAAAGGTTCATCTAAACTGTCAAATACCCCCATCAAAGCATTGGATGTGTCCTTTGCTGAAATGACTAATTCAGCGTGCTTAGTTCCTAAAAAGTTTGCAACTTTTTTTGCCTCTGGTCTTTCCTCGTAATAACTCGAAGCACCTTCAAATCCAACTGTAAAACTCTCAACATTAGGTGTAACACGCTTCATTGAGGCTGCAACTAAAGCAGAATCAATTCCACCAGAAAGAAATACGCCTATAGGTACATCTGAGGTCATTCTGCATTCAACAGCATTATCAAATGTTTCCACTAAATGATTTCTTGCTAAATTTAAATTTTGTATTTGATCTCCTCGTTTATCTGATAAATTATACCAGTGCTTTATGTCTAGCCCTGATTCATCAAACCTGCCAAAAGAACCAGCTGGTAACTTTTGAATTCCTTGAGATATTGAAAGTGGCTCTGGCACCCAACGTAATGAAAAATATAAGTTAAGGGCTGCTAAATTTATTTCAGGTGTATAGTCTAATAGACTTTCTAAAGCTACAAGATCAGAACCAAAAGTAATTCTTCCTTCCTGTTGTAATAATAAAAGTGGTTTTTTACCAAATCGATCCCTTGCAAAAAAAGCCTTGCCAGTTGATGAATTCCATATCACAAAGGCAAACATACCAGAAAGTTTGTCCAAAAGCTGTATTCCCCAAGCTTTCCAACCTTCCAAAACAACCTCTGTATCCCCATTAGTAGTAAATTTATGACCTAAAGACTGAAGCTCTTTTTTTAATAATTTAAAATTATAAATTTCTCCATTATAGGCGATTACCAAATTACCCTTAGCCATTGGTAAATTTGCTGTTTCACTAAGATCTTGAATGGCTAGTCGTGTATTAACTAAGGCGCATTTATTATCTAACCAAATATTACTTGAATCAGGACCTCTAGGCTTTAAACGTTCACCTGCTCTCAACAAAGAAGGTCTTATATTTTTTTCTGATAGACCCTTAAAATTAATAATTCCTGCAAAACCACACATATTGATAGCCTAGAGTAATGAAGAATAAAGTTGTTCATAATTTTCTACTAAACTTTCAAGTGAAAACAATTTTATAATTCTTTCTCTTGCGGCCAATTTATAGTCATTGATTTCACTCTCTTCCATTTCTGCAAATTCTTGTATAGCCGCAGCTAAAGCTTCTGTGTCTCTTACTTTCACAACCTTCCCTGCTTCACCTAACAAATAAGCTGCATCACCCGTATCAGTTGCCACAGCAGGTAAACCACAAGCCATGCCTTCGATTAAAGCATTGGAGCAACCCTCACCAAACGCCGAGCTGGATACAATTAAGTCTGCAACAGGTAGTAACTTACTTATGTCAGACCTTCGCCCAAGACCATAGCACCGTTTATGATCGCTAAGTTTTTCTGTACCATCTCCAATAAAAACAGCAGTAATATCAGGTAATTTATCTAGGGCTAATAATAAATTTTTATGGTCCTTCATTGGATCTACACGAGCTACATTAGCAATGACAAATACCCCTTCTGGTATATTAAGTTCTTGTCTATTTTTTTCTCTTAAATGAGAATCTGGTTTAAAATGTTCGATATCAACCCCGTTTCCAATTATCTTACTGCGCCCTGAATAATAACCTAAACTATGGTGGACTCGCGCGCCAGCGTGAGAATTATATGTAATTAATTCAGGGGTCTTAGAAAGCCTAACACAACACCACACAACACAATTGAGAAGAAAACTATAGCGCGTCAAATCCATATCTGAGCAACGCACACCCCAAATTAATGAAGTAGCTTTTCTTTGGAAAGACATTCGCAAGGCAATAGTCGCTAAAAGGTCCGCATGATACATCCAACTGTGTATTATTTTAGGTTTAAATTTATTAATTAAATAAATAAGTCGGAATAATGGAAATGGGTTAGGGATCCCCCTTTTCATTCCAAGGTCATAAACTTTTATTCCTTGTGACTCAAACTCAGGACGTAAAACACCGCCTTTTTTTAATGAAACAATGATAACCTCTATACCTTTTTTTTGTCTTTCAGAGGCAAGTAATAATAACTGTTTTTCTGCTCCCCCTACATCTAAACCTGTTATGATGTACATGACTGATGGACACACTTTTGGTAGCGTCTCACTCATAAGTAAATATAATCCTTTCAAGGAGAAAAATGATTCTACGAAAAATAATAAAAAATAACATTAGCCTGACTTGCTTATGGTATATTATTGATAATTGGTTAGCTGGGAAACGTTTAAAAAACGGTAATCTTAAAACTACTTCGGGTACTAGACATTTTGGAATGAGCCTTAAAAACTCTATTGATTATATTGATAGAGTATTTAAGGACTATCTACTATACGGAAACCTTAATAGTTTTTCAGGAAATGTAGCTGAAATAGGACCCGGGGATAATCTAGGCGTTGCTCTTTGTATTTTAGCTAATGGAGCCGAAAACGTTCACGCTATTGATCGATGGAAACCAGAAAGAAATAATAAAGAGCAAGAACAGATTTATAAAGCACTTGCCCTTAGAAAAGGTTTTACAAATCTATTTACTGGACCTCCAAATGAAAAAAATATTAAGGGTTTAACATACAATTCAGGGGTACCTGCAGAGATTTTTTTTAAAGAAACAAATGAAAAGTTTGATTTTATCATTAGTCGTGCTGTTTTAGAACACCTCTTTGATCCACTTGATGCATTAAGCTATATGCTTAAGACACTCAATCCTGGTGGTATGTTAATTCATCGTATAGACCTTAGAGACCACGGGATGTTTTCAGAGCATCATCCATTGACTCATCTAACTATAAATGACAATACCTGGAAACTCATGACAAATAATTCAGGTCGCCCAAATCGTGTTCTTGTGCCAGATTACCAAAGATGGCTAACATCCAGTGACATAAATGGAAAAATATTTATTTCACGTCTAGCGGGTCTCAATGAAGATTTATTGCCCCAAACATGGGATCAAATACCCCAAAACCTTAAAGATAAAGCTTTAACAAAAGTTGAAGCGATAAAACCTAAACTTTCTAATCGTTATCGCAGAATGAAAGATACAGACCTTGCGATTACTGGATGTATTCTTGTTGCAAAAAAACCTTTTTATTCTGACTAATTTTAAGTGAATATAAGATTTTCAAGTTGACGTGTGACTTCTTTTACTTCCCAGTTAGATGGCAAAAGACTACTTGGGGAACTCGGAGTAAAATTCTCTGAAACAGTTATAATAGCTTTTATAAATGGTTTTCCTGATGTTGCTATAGTTATGGCTTTTTCAGGAGCTATTTTGCATATTTCAGCCATTCCTCCAGATTCTGGTGTGGCAATTACCGGGGTACCACAAGCTAAAGCCTCAAGGGCTGCATTAGGCATACCTTCCCATCTAGATGGAAGTAAAAAGGCTTCAGCACCACTATAAAGTGGCCAGGGTTTAGAAATAAAACCCTTTAGTAACACCCTAGATTCAAGCCCTAATTTTTCTATTTGTTGTTCAAGTAATTTACGTTCAGAGCCTTCTCCTAATATTATTAACCCAAATTTTGGAGGCGTATTAGAAAAGTCATCTAACAACCTATCAAAACCTTTTTGAAAAGTAAGCCGACCTGCAGCAATGAAGTATCTCTTAAAATTTTTATCATGATAAGGTTTATCGATAGATCTACGTATAGCCTCTATATCTACAGGATTATTAATTCGTACAATTTTTGATAAAGGAACCCTAAATTCTCTGTTTATCTCATTTGCTATTAGGTTAGAACTACATAAAACTGCATCAGCGCGTGGATAGTAGCGACGGCAAATAAAATTAAAAAACTTTGGCGAATGAGTAGACTTTAAACTTTTTGAAGGTGTATTTGCTTCACGAATAATTATTTTAGTTGATCTTGGAATGAAAAGCTTAAAAGCTAGCAAAGTAACATTGATATGACTAAAAGTAGATATTATTGCCGTTGGCTGGAGATTACGAATAATCTGAATTAATTTATATACACCACTTCGAAAGCGTATAACCTCAAGATTAAAGACCTTAACATCAGGAGGTAAAAGATTACGAAGTGGTCCTTCATCATTTTGTACAATTAATATAGGTTCAATTTGATTACGGTTTATATACTTTAAAAAAGTTATTATAACGCGCTCAGCCCCACCACCAGTAAATGAAGGGATTATAAAAACAACCCGTTTCATTATTTCACACTACTGAAAAAAAGATTATGCATTAAACCTATAAATTTTTTGATATTATAAAATTATTTAGAGCTAGATGGCGTAATCCTGAGAGCTCAAGAACTCTAAAAGCATCTTTAGCTCCGTATACAATAGGTTCACCATGCAGGTTAAAAGAGGTATTTAATATAACCCCATGACCTGTGATGTTTAAGTATTTAGATAAGATCGAATGATAATCAGGATTAGAATCTATAGAAACAATTTGGGGACGTATTGTATGATCTTTAGGATGAGATGCAGCTGCTAAATCTTGTTCACGACCCTCAATGACATTAAAAGCAAAGGTCATAAATTTTGGATGTATGTTTTTTGGATCATTAAAATATTCTGACGCCCTTTCCTCTATTATACTAGGAGCAAAGGGCATCCAAAAGTCACGCATTTTAATCATATTATTTATTTCATTAATTCGACGAAAATCGTTAGCTGCACACAAAATACTTCTATTCCCTAGAGCTCGCGCACCCCACTCCATCCTTCCCCTGCAAACAGCAACTATCTCGCCTTTTGATAACAACTCTGCAATAGACATACTCATATCTTGAGGCTTAAACACATTGAAACCTTTAGATGATTTAGCTCTATCTATCACATTTTTTTCCTCTTCAGCTTTATCCGCGCCGAGATAGAGGTTTTTAATAATACTCTTGGAAAAGTTAGTATCTTTGGTGGCTCTATAATAAGAATCAAGTGCAGCACCAATAGAAAGTGATTCGTCTCCAGCACTTGGCATTACATACATCGAAGTAACTTCTGGGAGTGCCGCAATACACATATTAGCCTTAACGTTCATAAATACACCGCCACCACAAACAATGTCAGTTATACCCGTATGTGCTATACAACCTCTTATCCATTCAACAAGAATTTCTTCTGTAAATAACTGTACTCCACCTGCCATATTATCAAAGCGTTCTCTCTCATATGCGTCTCGTAAGGTCTCATAACAATAATTAGTTGACACCTCGCTATTTAATATAAAACTCAAACCATCATGTGAAACTCTTAATAGCCCCCTTAATGGCTCGGCAGCTGCGTGGGCATATTTTGGATCAGAGTATGGCGCTAAACCCATTACCTTGTATTCATGTTCCCAAGGAGTCATACCCATCAAATATGTCACTCTTGAATAAATTTTTCCTAATGATGCATGCCTATCTGTTTTTGAAATCCGGTCAATGTTATTATCTTTACATATAGAGACTGTAGCACAGAGATTATCACCAGCTCCGTCACAGGTAAGACCTAGTATTTTCTTTCCTGGGTTTAGAGTTGGAGCCGTATAATATGCTGCTGTAAGATGAGCTCTATGATGCTCAACAAACTCTACCTTCTCAATTTCTATTCCAAGGTGATTAACACTTTCTTCTATTCTTTCTTTGCGTCTGATTTCAAAAAGCTGCCTTGCATATTCCTTCGGTCTTGATTGGTCAGCTTTTTGCTCTTTTATTCCTACAGGATACCAAAGCGATATTTCCTCTAAATGCGCCTTTGTATGCATAAAATTTGAAGCAAATACGACATGATTTAAATCAACTGCTTGTACGCCACCTATTTTTAAAACTTCATCTATTGATTGACGTGGATACCCAGAATCATTTTTATTCCTAGATAAACGTTCCTCATTAACAGCAGCAACTACTTCACCATCAATGATTAATGCAGCACCACAGTTATGGCCATCATGAATTCCAAGAAAACAGTTTTTTTTTGTCATTTATTTAGTTTGTCCCTTGAGTGATTCGGGGTTTGCACCTCGTTCATTTCTATAAGGATCACAATTTGCAGATAATGTTTTCGCGACTAACTTATCTCTTTTCTCTCTAAAATCATCCAGCACTTCAACTGGTCCTAATTTTTTTTTCAAGTTCCACCATATTGGATGTATGAGGAGTTGAATTGCTTTTAAAGATATAACTGATGGATGTTCTAGTGGATGACCATGATACCAACCTCCACGACTATCTGAACAATAGCCAATATCAATAAAAAATTCTGGCTGATATGTATGAATTCGTCCTGCTAGTGGCTCCGTAATTTTTAATTGTTTTGATGAAGGTCTGTGAAAGCTAACTGTTTTAACCTCTTCACCTAAAGCCATTTCAAGCAACTCACACTCGCGTTTCACCTCACTATTAAGACAAGATATGGAGGGAGAATATAAAGATGCATCAAAATGCAACCCAACCTCATGCCCTAAATCACCTAGTTTTTTTAGTATTTTTATTCCTATTGGAGATAGGGGGTTATAAAGTTCACTACGTAATAGAACAAAATATGAAGCTTTAATACCCAAGTCTTGTTCTATTTCAGCAATAGGAAGAGCTGCCTCTAGTGACATATCGATATCATGACGTAAAATAAGATGTGCTCTAAGTGGATCCATATCAGAAAAATTTACAATAGAATAATTGAGCTTAAAGAATTCCATTATAAGACTGCGATACCCTTGGAGAGTAAAACTTTCTGTTGTTTCTATCATGGTACCTTGTAACTTTCCGCCATAATCGAATTACTATTTAGAATATCTGTATAGACAGCCACAATGTCTTTTGCTCTTTCTTCACCATTAAATAAAACCTTAGCTTTTAGACGATTAGCCTCAGAAATTTTTTCGCATAATTCACTAGATTTAGACAGATTCAAAAGTCTATCTACAATATTCTCAACATTATAATTTTTTGTAATATATCCATTTACTCCGTCTTCAACAAATTCTGTAAAAACGCCTAATGTTAATATTGGGACTCCTGCAGCAAGTGCTTCAATAATATCACGACCCCAAGGGTTTGACTGGCGAGTCAACTTTAAAAGGGCATCACAACCGGCTAAAGCTTTTTCAGGATGAGCTGTATGGCCTAAAAAAAACACACTGCGATTCAAACCTAATTTATGGACACGCTTTTGCAAATTTTCATAATATTTGTCTGGAAGACCTGTTATTGCATTTACCTGAGAAGGCTGCCCAAAAAGAAAAAACTCAAAGTCAGATTCTCCTCGGTTCTTTAGAGCTTCAGCCACCTCAATTATTCTATCTACACCCCTTGATGGGGCAAAGTTGGTTAAAGATAGGACCTTAAACTTTTGAGATGAACGGGTCATTTCGTCTAAAGCTATAGTTTCTGTGGTATCCGGAGTTATATTATGAATTACACTGCATTTGTTTAAATCCAACGGAATTTTAAGCATATCTCTAAAATGCTCAAAGTTTGGATTTGTGATAAAGATAGAATGCTTCGCATAGCGTGCTATAACCCCATACACCCTTCGAGCAAACCATCCTGGTGTCAATAATGTTCTAATATGGGCAACCCACGGTAACCCAAGTTGCCATGCAACAAGCGCTCCTGTTAATGCTAAACTCTCATGGTTTACATGTATTAGTCTAATATTATAGCTGTTAGCTAACTCCCTAACTTTTCCACTAAATTTTAAGTATTTTCGCATACGCCATGCATATATTATAAAGGCAACAAGGTTTTTTCGATCTGCTGGGCGAAAAGAAGCCATTTCAGGAACTACAAAGCACGCGACTCCAATCTTCTTATACATATCTTGCACAGGACCTTTTTTACGCATAAGCACGATTGGTTTAAAGTTAGTTCGGTCTAAAAATTTAATGATGTAATAAAGTGATCGTGAAGATCCGCCCCAACCCCCCTCTACATCGAGAAATAAAATTGAGTTTGATTTATTCAATGCGTAAGCCCTTAACCTACATTCTTATCTCTTGCTGGAATACCAATTACAGTAGTATTAGCAGGAACATCACTAACCACAACGGCACCCATTCCTACAATAGCTCCATCACCAATTACGTGTCCCTGGCGAATTGCAGCACTTTGACCTATCCAGCAATTTTTTCCAATTTTCACACGTGCACTAATATCTGTATGCGCAGTTATTATAGCACCTTCAGAAACTAAAACCTCATTTCCTATATGCACCAAGTCGTTTATCAGAGCTCCCTTACGTAAAATAGTATCTGCAAAAGTTCCTCTAGAAATCACACAATTATTTCCGATTTGGACATTATCTTCTATTATAACTCCACCAAAGCTTGGGAAACGAAGTGATTCAGAGCTAGCATCGTCATTTTTCGAAAAACCAAAACTAAAAGCATCTTCACCAATTACGCTTCCATTTCTTATTCGAACGTTCTTACCGATTGACACTTGGTTCTGTAGGACTACATTTGATCCAATATGGGATCCGTC